>Ga0335075_10017791_pt1 | contig 10562 bp, 10 predicted proteins | sample Lox_Sample_24_FD_206723 | JGI IMG/M metagenome (GOLD analysis project Ga0335075, IMG submission 206723) | Soil microbial communities from Loxahatchee National Wildlife Refuge, Florida, United States - Lox_Sample_2.4 | ecosystem: Environmental > Terrestrial > Soil > Wetlands | place: USA... | reverse complement strand
AATTGTTCGCAAGTATCGCAGGACGTTGCTGGACTTCGTGGTAGTTGCCGGAAACGCTACCCTGATTTTGAAGAGAAACGAGCCAGAATTTGCCCTCAGATATTCGTCGTCTCAGCTCCTTGCTGGGGTGGTCTCTGAAGTTGCGAAGGACAAAGATGAGGAAGGTCTAGTGTCTTGGTCAATATTGATGACTGGAGTAATGATTGGGATGAAATCAAGTACCTCAATCGTTGCACATTGATACAAGGGAATCGAGTGACCCCTTCCAACGGCATCCACAAAGAACACCAGGCTCTCATTGATCGGATATAGTACCGTTTGTGAGTATTTCTGCCTGAGCACGAGTTCGTGACCTTCGGGTACTACTGGCCATTTCGTTGGGATTGGCAAGGCTGGATCTGCTGCTTCGAATACCTTCTCTTTGTTAGAGGGCTTGGTTCTGTGAAGCTGATAAATGAGTAGTAAAAGGCATTTAACAATGGCCACAAATTGAAGGACGTTTGCAACCAAGCCGATCACTGTGAGTGGGTCCATCTCGTATATTCAATGTAATTTTGTGTTATCCGGAAATCCGCCCCTGGTTTAGGAGGTAGAGTAAACGCTTAAGGCTCGGCCGGCAGCCTTAGTCACCCGCCGCTTTTGACTTCTAACCAAGTTAACTACGCTAACGCCAGCAAGTAGAGAATTTAAACACGTTGAAACACTAATAGGGGGAAGAAGCTTGCAAATTAGGCCGATGATAGGTGATCCAAAGATATACTACCCTGATCACGTTGTTTTAGAGTACAATCATTGACTGCAAGCGCTGAGCGAGTGGCGGCGCTTGCAACTTTAGGCAGCAACCCGCAATATCAATCTTGGGTGTCCTTACAACCAGGGACGAAATCTTCATGTTCAAAGGCAGACAGGCCCTCTACGTGCTTCGGAGAGAATAACTACTCCATTTCTCCGTCACAGAGCACCTCGGTAGGGGTAATGCTTGGTATGAATGGAAAAGAACCTCCAAAAGCGGTGGCAAAGGCGTCAATTTTGGGCGGCAAATTTCCCGACAATCACGCTTGAGCTGCAATGTAATTTGGTCTTGCAAATGGCCAACTAAAAGATCCAAGGATTCATAAACGACTTGTTGTGGTATGTCATCAACCTATTTTCCACGGACCGTTGTCCCAATCAGGCAAAAACCTTAAGTTGGATTAATAAGTCCCTACCTACCGTAATCTCGTCGACCGGAATTTTCCTCTCCGGTTTTGGCGGCATCCACTTCACGCATATTCGCTGCGTATAAAATATTAAGCTGCCGTCGCTTTTGGCTTCTACTTTGGCTGTGAAATTTTGTCGACATTCGCCCAGTCCTCTCTCCGTCCAGCTCACAATCCGCAATTGCATGCTCACAATATTCCCTGGTCAAATGGCTAGCGATCTGACTATGCAGTTTGGCAGATACGTCCTGAACAACTTCTCGTTAATACGTTAAGGCATCCACAAGTTGAGGAAGGTGAAATCTCATTTGGCTGGCTTGGGCTATGCTACTGAGATAATAACCAAGTTCATCGGAGTTTCAAGAACAGGGTATTGAAAGAATATACTCATCAAGTCGCTGCCCATCCCTCTGTCATTACGAGGCATCCAAATGAAACGAACGCGTTGATCATACCAACTTCACTGCTTTCTCAGATCCACCCACCATCCATTCGTAGTTGACCTCAGCGAAACCAACCCTGCAATACTCGTTTTCCGTCTTGTTCGTATGCTTTAACACAAGTGCGTAGGCAAGAATTGGAGGTTGAGGGGCGACGAATTTTTTACCTCCGGCTGCGCGGGCCTCCTCCGCGGCAGTATATTTACAAGCACCTCTCAACGTCGAAATATGCGCACAGAATAGATCCATTCCCACATTTGATGATTCATCGAACGACGCGAACCCAATTAGAGTGTTATCCTCTGTATATAAGGGTTCGCATTCGCTCAACTGTGTGATTGAAATAGGAATGGATCCGGTTCGTGGGTCGATATGGAAAGGCAATGTCTTAGCCATGGCTTCGCGGGATTCCCATGCACCTTGATACTGCTCCATTGATCCTTTGTGAGTGGAGACCAGTTCTCGTAAAGTCAATAGTAGTGTAAGCGAGACGGTATTGGCCAATGGTAGCGGCTTGGTTACTTCTGGTAGGTCAGGAACATCTGTATTGAGGAGCCGAATTTCAGAAACCGGTGGGAATCGAACAGTTGTAGCGTTGCGAGGATTTCTCCGATCCATGGTGAATATAATGGGACCATCATAAGCCATCCAAGTCCAGCTTGGAAGATTGAGTTCCGGCTGGCGCGCAAGCTTATTTGAGGCTCTTCCTACCCAGGCCAGATCATAATGAAGAGTTGATTCCCATAGTCCAAAAAAATTTCTCTACGATTGTCAGTTATAGGTAAAAACCCATCGCCTTCAAATTGAGGATCAGGGGACTTACTTTCCCCTGAAATTCTTTGACCATCTGCTGTTTGCGCCTAACCAAACCTGCGATTGCAACGGCCTTATCCTTCTTGTAAGAAAACTTACATTGGCTGAAGATCTCTGCAATCTTAAGCCATATGTAGCGCGAGTCAGTCATATGTCGGTAATTGTTTTGACCGAATGCCGACCGTTGCAAGAAAGTTCGGTTCCTTTACGGGAGAAACTGGGGTCAGTAAGAAGGTTAGTTGAGCGAATGCTGTCTTCCGGGAAGAGTATGCTACGAGTGGACTTTGACTCCTTCGTAATACAGCTCCTCCAAGTAAATTGTCGGCGTACCCAGTCTTCTCCACAGATGTCGTCTTGGTCTTCATAGTAGATGTGATTTTCCGTGAAATGAATCGTCCTTGTAGCCAGTAGACGTTCTTGCAACACCCAGCCTCTGGTATTCAAATGCCCATCATCAATGTCGCGTGAGTAGAATTTTGGTAGAGTTACCAGTATCTTTGGCGGTTTAGTGCTCTTAGCTGTTGTATGCTTTTTCGTCTTGCTAATAGGTACTTCGACATTCTGAGTTGGAGATTCTGCGCTTTCGTTTTGCTCAAGATTTGGGATACGCACGGAGGTGATGATGTCTTTTGGCGGAAAGAATTCCTGGGTAGGGTTCTGGCAGTGAGTGACAGCCAATCTGCAAATACCATTCCAGTAGACGTCGGCCATTTTGGTCGCCTCGAACCTCCAGTCGTCGGAATCATCCTGGATGATGCAGAGAGCATCAATCCAGAGGTATCTTATACCAAGGGCCCGGGTAATGATGATTGCCTGCTGAAAGAGGGCTGGAACTTCATGAAAACGAATCCTGGAACATCGCTCCTTCAAGTTTGACTTGAGGGTCCTGCAACCTGTATATCCCCCCAACAGTAGCTAAGAGTTACATACCTGCCAGTGGCACCTGATGTTTCCCATAGGCAAAGGTCGGCATCGGGCCTGAGAGTAAGCTCGCCATTTGTTGATCCGATATCTAACACTCTTGTCGGAAGCGCGGTATCATTCAGTCGATCTGACCACGACTTAAAGTCGTTTTCGGAAGCTTCCAGCCACTCACGCATACGCTTCAATGTAAGTTCCTTGTCACCTCGAGGAAGCAATGGTCGAGCTGTATCTTCCTTTGACTCGTGTTGCCGCAATTTCCCGAGTGTAAATCCGACTACTCTTCCAGCTTTTTCAGTAATGCTGTCGTCGCTCGGTAAGATGGTCAGGGTATAAAGCATTATGACCTTGTATCCCAAAGAGTTTGATGGCTCTGAACTTAGCGCAAGTGGGCAGTTTACCGGTAGGATCATGCCCCGTTCGGAGGCGAGCGCCTTCAATCCATCAAGGAGCTCTTTATCGGTGAAGGATGCCGTTGGTAAGACGGTAGAAGAGGAGCTGGAAAGCACCATTTCCTCCCAGATTTTATTCCGCATGAGGTTGCAGAGACCGCATTGCTTTGCAGAAGCGCCGAGTGTTTCGAGATTATCCGAGTGAATATAACCTTGTTCTAGAGAAACTTGAGTCAACTTTGAACATGCGGCACACAGAGGCTTTTCTGTCGGTTCGAGATCATCGTTGATGCTAGAAAGGGGAATTGCAAACATCGCGGTATGAGGCTGATCTATAAACTTTGCTATGCCCCATTTCCGTCGCCATTTCTTGCACAGTAGGGATCATGTCGGCGCTGAGCTTCGCAGCAAGTTCATCGACGAGACCTGTTTGATCTGGGATGTACCTGAATTTTTCCATAATGGTAGGGAGACCACTCTGGTTCGAGATAATGAGAACTGCAATTATGTCCGCAAATTCTGGAAGTTAGTGTAAGAAGAATCTAGTTCTTAATTTGATGCCGCTATTCGGCGAGGCTGAAGTAGAGTATGAGCTAGGCAACAGCATTTAATGGCGATTCGGCGCGGCACTCCGGCGGCTTGTCGACTGTTGAAACGCCAGAAGCCAAGTAAATGCGTCAAAGCTGGTAAGAGGGTTTTATTAGAAGGCTACAGGGTTTGGACGGGCCCTGCCCGTAGGTGTAAAGTAGCTGCCCAATATATCCCTCAGAAGTACTCCGTACCTATAGGCAAGGTAATCGCTAGAGTAGCTTCCTTGCACCAGCAACTTCTATGTTCTCACGTATACGATATAAGTGGGACGGACTTCGTCACCGCGTTCATACAGATTGTGGGGAACCAAACGCCTGTTTGAGACCGAGGAGCATTTAGGTATAGATGCGCAATCTGATATAACTGCTCTCTAAAGCAATTCACCATCACCCATTCTGGCCTCCCCAAAGGTATTCGGAGCTGAAACACCCTGCATCTGAGCAGCCACTTCACCTTCCAGGTCCGACATGAGACACGCCTCCTTCATCGACACCACCACCACCGTCCCTCTCGATCCTTTCTATCAATTTCCTCACCTGTACTCTTCTCCTGTCAGCAAGCCGAGCCTAGGCTATTAAGCCAGCGGCAGGAAACTCGCCTTGTCCTGTTCGCCGGTAGACGTATCCTCCGTCGAAGCTGGTGCGGTGGCACTTCTCGTTAAGGTTCGTTTGGGGACATTGGCAGAGTCGATGTCATCATTTCCGCGGGTAGGATTGAAATTTGGCCCGCCATCTGCATCCACATCGTCGCCGTCCCCCAATGTTGCGACATTCGACGACCATGAACCCATTCGTGCGTGGTTATCAGTACCGCTAGCTAGTCTAGCTTGGACGCAAGCACACCGGTCACCACGTGCACTGGAGCTACAATTGCATTTGTGCTCTTCGGTAGGTTCCGTAGAACAGAGGCACTCACCACCGCAGCAACAAGCAGACCGACTCTCAGATTGTGTAAGGTTTTTTGACGTGCTGTCATTGCGATTACTAGAGTGGTCAGATGCATTAACGCCGATGTCAGTATCTTCTCGCGGGGTCTGATAACCAGTCGGTGCCGTTACGGATGGTGAAGTGTGCATCTGAGGAGTATTCGCCGGAATAATATGAATAGGAGGTATGTTCAGTTCTGCTGGTGTCGGACTCGTGGTGTCTGGTTCGGCTGCGCTATTATCGGTTTGCTCCAAAGCAAGAGCATTTGCAGCTCCGTCCATCTGAGAAAGGTCTTCATCACCTGCGTTTACATCTTCTCTGAGATCGGGTTCCATGGTTGTAGCAGCGACATTGCTAATGATGGTAGTCAAGCTCTCTGCGTCAGAGCATATCGGATCATGTCCAGCTGTTTCTAGAAGTTCTTCGTTGATGGTAGCACCCATCTCCTTCGCAAGTGAAATCATGTACCTCTGTCCATCCTCTGAGATTAACTGATCTTCGCCACAGATGATGTACGTGGACGGGCAGACCAAGTACGCCGGAATGTCGGCGTGACACACAATATCTTCCGCTCGAGCAGTCCAACCAACAAGATGTTCACACCAGTGCACCGTTTCCATGGCGCCGAGATCGTTGAAAACATAGCGCTCGGGCTCAAGGAGGAGAAGAGTACCATCCTTCTGTACAAGATGCATCATCAGCCTCGGCCGCATTCGAAGATAAAAAGGTGGTGATAATTGGAGTACCATACCTGAAGAGGCGTATAATCTGGTAATTCTCCACCCATAGCCATTTGCATGCTCACACCCTTTCCAGGCATAACTGCGCTGATCCAAACCAAATGAACGACGCTACCGGATCGAGAGGTCATCGCGCGTTGACGAGAGCAAAGTTCGCCCAGAATCTCCGTGCCGATGTAGCCACCATACCCGTGCATGACGCATATGACACTCTTTCCCTCACTCACGAGGTCGAATACAAGCTGATATATCAAGCTCACATCATCGTTGAAAGAGTAAGTGCTGTTCACTTCCAAAGAGCAACTGGGAAGTAGTGGACATGCGACTTCAAACCCCTCCGCGCATAGTAGATCGATCAGTTTGGAATAGTGAGTAGGAGTATGCCAGGCATCGTGAATGATGACGATGGTAGGAAGATCGAGCACCTTCGATGAGAATGACATGTTGGACTGAAATGGAGCCAGCGTGATCGAGTGTCAACTTTGTTGTTGAATTCTTAGGAGTGAGGTAGGTTTGAAATATCCGGCGGAGTATTGATATCGAAGGGATAGTTGTGTGTTGATGAAGTTCAGGGAAAGACAAGGGATTCAGAAGTTCTGGAGTCTGGCTTACGAGGCTTTCAGCGCTCGAACAAGTGATAGAGTCAGCGCCTCTTCTTTGAAGAAAGAACTACCCTTCGCATGGTCTAGAAGCCCGCGTGGATTCCACGAATGGAGGAAAGCGTGACAAATGGCCGTCACGAAGCCGTCCAAATTTGCGGCAAGGTCGTAACACCGATTCTTCAGCGCAAGTGAACGACATAGCTAAGATTGGCAATGTCACAATGGATATGAATACCGCCGAAGCGGGTTTAAAAGACAACTAGATTGATTGTAAAACTTTAAATGATACCAAACGCCGTGAGTCTTATCCCGAGGTGGGTATCGCTTGCATGTCCCATTAGATCCCCCATCCCATCGTTACGATACACTCTTTTGTACCTTAAACGCCAGAGAATGCAAATCCCGTGACACTCAATTCTAATCAATCGGCTTGGCTCTGTCCTCACTTAACATCCTCACATACCCATGCCCTGTCCAGGACCAGGCATGCCTTGTTGAGGCATACCCATATGCTGGCCCATCTGTTGTTGCATCTGCTGAAGACGAAGCTGATTCAAAAGCGCCGGATTCTGTTGCATGGCTTGCTGCATCATCTGAGCGTTGACATTTCCCATATTCATTCCCTGCATGCCCGGCATGGCTTGCATATTTTGCATATTCTGCATTCCTTGTCCCGGACCCATCATATTCTGTACCCGATGTTGCTGTTCCAGTCGCTGCCTCTGCTCGTTCGCAAGCGCAGTGTACTGCGCCATGGCTGGGTTTCCTCCACCACCCATCATGTTGTTGCCTCCGATTTGGGTCATGTTCTGCATCATGCCAGCAGCGGCACCCGGGGTTGGAGCGCCGCCTTGATTCATCGTGGATTGCTGCCGCATCATGTTCTGCGCTTGTTGGATTTGCATCATTTGATTGCGGGTGAAGTTTTGGAGCTGTTCAACGTTAGCATAAGATTTTTCTCCATCCAAATTTCCATGTACCTGTTGCTGGAATTCCATGTCTTTCTGGCGTTCGTTGAGCTGGAATTGCTGCCGAAGATTAGCGGGAACGGCATCAGGATTGCCGTTACCATGTTGCATGACGAAAGAGGTCTCTCGTTGTCGCTTCTGTTGTTGGAACTGACCGACAAGTTGTTGGCGGTGAGCCTGGAGTTTGGCAAGCATAGGATTGTTTTGTTGCTGGACCGCATTTTGATTCATCATCGGGTTCTGCATAGCCATCATATTGTTGTTTGGTGAGCCTTGTTGCATACCATTCTGTTGCTGTTGCAATTGAAGCTGTAGCATCGCTTGGCGGTTGGCCATCACTTGAGGATTTTGTTGACCCGAAGCAGCCAAGCCCATTTGCGCTTGACGCTGTTGCATAGCCATCATTTGTTGGATGTTCTGAGGCGAATGTTGCATATTAGGTTGGTTTCGCATGGCTTGCTTGTTCTGCATTTGATGTTGACGTAATTGATTCGCCTGCAATATCGCTGCCTGCTGCTGTTGCTGCTCGGGTGTCAACTGTGGAATATGAGAAGGCGTATTCATCATCGGTGTGCTTTGAATGCCAGCTATTGGGCTACCATGTTGAGTGACACTGCGGGGCTGTGGTGTCATATTTCGGGTAACAGGAACCGCTGGGCCCATACTGGGAGTGCTGAGCATTTGAGGTGTACCATGTCCACTACCAATCTGTTGACTGACTTGGCGCGTCATATTTGAGCCGTTAGGATGGGCAGACAGAGCAGTTGGCGGTCGAACAGGACTTCCAGCTCCTTGACTTGAAGCCGTAGCAACCATGGGAACTCCAGTCATTCCCATTGACATGGTCGGACCGCCTACCATAGGAGAAGAGTTCATTGGGGTCTGGCTTGCTTGTCGCATCACAGGCGACATACGAGTGGCGCTCTGAACCTGTTGAAGTTGAGGGTGTGTCGTTGTAGGCATCATGGTCTTCATGTGCGGTGCATGAGACGCAATAGGTGTGGCTATAGGTACGGCCGCCTGCTGCTGAGCAGCCAAGGCACGCTGATGAAGTGCTGCTTGTTGTTGTTTCATTAACATGTCGTTGCGGGCATCGTTGCGGGCTTGCTCTGCCACTTTCTGTTCCTGAGCTCTTTTCTCGAGATCTTGCTTCAATGCGTCCGCTTCCGATTGTTGCCGTTTCATTTGAGCTTCGCGCGCCACCGCATCCTTCTTCTCACGCTCAGCTTCTGCATGCTTAATCTTGATGTTCTCTAAAGTTTTGAATCGCTTAAAGCTTGGCTCGAATGATGCTGCACCTGCTGGTGCATCAGATGCCGCACCACCACCAGCAACGCCTTGCTGATGTCGTTCATCTAAGCTGAGCGCAAACAACTCTTCGTTTGCTGCCTGTGCTTCATCCGCTGCAAGTTCGGCAATTGTTCTCTTGCGTGTCTTGGCCCCGGCCGTCTTTTCGGAATGAAGTGGATCTGCCAATGCTCGAAGAACTGCAAACATCTCCTCAGGATCCTTGGCTGGTTCGAGATAAAGCTTTGGATTTGAGATTCGTATAACTTCTGCTTCAAACTCGTGGACATTTGTTTCATCGAGTGCCATCTTTGGCTTGCGTGGGGCACTCTTGTTTGCGAGAGGTGTCGACGGGACAGACGCCAAAGGAGTAAGAGGTTGACCTACTGTCGGTGTGGCTCCATCCCTGCTGCTAACCTGGAGGATTCGTTTGATGCTTCTTGCATCGGATGCTAAGGTTCTAGCAAGGATGTTCTTTTCTTCTTCAAAAGAAAGTGGAGTCGGAAAGAGCACGGTCGTAAAAATGCGTGGTCCTTTGGCTTGCTTCTTCTGAGATGCAGATGCAGGTTGATCTGGAGCTGGCATGTTGTCCTTGTCTGCCTCTTTAACGCCATTGACGCCGTTGACAGCATCGCTAGTATTTGCCGTCAGTTTTGATATACCAGGTTTGAGAGGGAGTTTGTCCGTTGGGAATGGCGCAAATGGAGAGGGCGTAATATGCTCATTGTAATTGTTGATGGAGAATGGAGTGTTACTTGTTCCACCAACTTGATTTGTGGCATTGGCAGGAGTAGACTTCGCTCCAGTCTTGTGATCATGGACTTCGACAATGAGACAACCATCGTACCACGGAACATCAGCGGCGAGGAGTTCCTCAACGATCATATGAGGAACGGTTCCCTCTTTGAGATGCTCCAAGATAAGCCTCATGGGAAGCTGCCATCTTGTTGGTCGAAGCGGAAGTGAGTAGGGTGAAGGTGGAGTATGAGGGACGGTCGTTTCCCGGAAAACTTCTTGAGGATATATTCCGGCGTTTTGACTATAATTCTATTAGCGAAGCGCACACATGATGTTTGAGTGAGGGTTGATTCATACCTAAAGGGACAGGCAAAGACGGGACATTGTCAGCGGCCTCCACGGTAGTCGCTCTTGTATTGACACGCGCGACACCAGGACGCTGAGATTCCCGCCGCTGACGGAGAGCCTGAGCCGGTCTGGCCGTTGTGATGGTGGTCGACATGATCACCGTGCCTCCACGGCACCACTACTACACTGCCGTAACACCTTTGTCGGCGCGTGGGATAGAAGGCGCTTCAAACGGTCATCGCTTGGCGGAGTGGCGGTGGAGGATGTATTTGAGTGTCGAAGTTGTCTGTCAGGTCACGTTGGAGCTAAGAGAAGAATGCGCAAACTCTCAGGTTCGTGATAATAGTAATGAAGATTGATTCGATGTTGCTCCGAAATGCAAAGAGTTGCGAGACTGTAGTAGATGGATTGGGCGACATTCGGAGGCCGGATGGGTGGAGGTCTTGGCATTTTTGTGCCTTATTGCCTCACCACCATCACCACATCACCACCAGAATACACACCTCCGCTCTCGTAGGATACTAATCTAATGCTCTATAGTTGTAGAGAAACGATAATTTGTGAATTATTCCAAGGTTTCATATGTACGTTGATATT
>Ga0335075_10017790_pt1 | contig 10562 bp, 11 predicted proteins | sample Lox_Sample_24_FD_206723 | JGI IMG/M metagenome (GOLD analysis project Ga0335075, IMG submission 206723) | Soil microbial communities from Loxahatchee National Wildlife Refuge, Florida, United States - Lox_Sample_2.4 | ecosystem: Environmental > Terrestrial > Soil > Wetlands | place: USA... | reverse complement strand
ATATCTTCACGAAATTCCTCGCCAAACGAGCGGATACCAATAACATGCAGGGCTTCCAACTCGCAGCTTGAGAGAAAATCCCGGGCAAACCCCAGACTCTCAAGTGAGAAGCTTAACTCGCTAAATCTTGGCAAAAACCCGGATTTGGTCGGAACAATATTTCAGCGCCTCATTTCAGATCGCCGTTTCCTCGCTACATTTTATACCGCGCCGAGTTCGGCAGCCCTGATGAGCCGCTTGATTGTCCGACCGCATACGAAGGGCGGGCTGGATTGGTCAGACGTGGAAGTCATAAAGAAACTGAAAATTGCGGATTTCGCGGTCGGAACCGGAACGCTTCTATGCACGCTTTATTCCGATGTGCTCACTGCTATGGAAAACGCTGGCGGCGATTCTAGCAGTGTTCACCGGTGGATGGTCGAAAACGCGCTCTTCGGATGCGATGTGATTCCGTCTGCCACCCACATCACTGCGTCTCAGCTCTCGTCGATGTTTCCGACAATCCAATACAAAGACACTAAGATTCTTACCATGCCATTCGGTCGCATGGAAGATGGTGGTGTTGCCCTTGGGTCTTTGGATCTCTTAGAAAAGCAAGGGGCTATGTCTGTCATAGCAACCCATGCCGGCGGTGTCAGCGCCCATGCGGAAACAGCAGTCGATGCCTGGAAGGCACTCGGCGGCACTGCAGTCAGTGATCAAAGCTTCGATCTGATCGCGATGAATCCACCTTTTACCCGGCTGACTGGCGGCGGGGGAAAATCAGATGAAGTGACGCGCCCACTATTCGCGGCATTCGGCACGACAGATGACGATCAAAAGGCGATGGCAAAAAAGGCAACCAAGCTGTTCCATGGTAGCGCTTATCATGCCAATGCAGGTGCAGCTGCCGCCTTTGCTGAGATTGGTCATAGGAAACTCCGGGAGGGGGGGCGAATTGGCCTCATTCTTCCATTGGCTGCAATGGCGGGAATTACGTGGGAAGAATGCAGGGCACTTTGGCGCAAGTACTACCGCGACATCATCACTCTTTCGATTGCATCGCCCAGCCCAGGGGCTTCGGCATTTTCTGCTGATACTGGCGTTGCTGAGTGCATGATCATTGGCACGCGTTCGAAAAAGCCCGGCAATACAATGGTAAGTGTTAGCCTCTACCGCAGACCGACATCGACGCTCGAAGGAGTTGAGATAGCGCGCCGAGTGGAAACAATGATCGCATCCGGCAAGATTAGAAGCATCATAGACGGGCCACTCGGCGGAACCCCGATTTTTTTGGGCGATGAAAAGGTAGGTGAAGCCGTCACCGCCCCCATTGCGATTGGTCCCTGGCCCGTCTCCCGCATTCATGACCACGCCCTAGCGCAGGTGGCCTACCAGCTTATCGAAAAGAGAGAGGTCATCTTACCCGGCAGCGCGATTGCCATTGCTGAGACAGGACCCTTCTGCAAGTTGGGCGATTTGGGAGAAGAAGGTCCCTACGACATGGATGTTGGCAGTGGGACAATGTCCGGAGGAGCACCGCGAGGTCCTTTCGAAGTTATGGCAACCACGAATCCCGCGTCGGTGACATTTCCGGTTCATAATGCCCACCATGAAGAACGTGAACGCTTTCTCGAAATTCCAGCAGACTCCGAAGGTCTCCCGAGACAAGCTGCAAGTGCAACCGTACAGGCAATTCTGCAAAGAAGGCGCGATGCTATCTTGGCAACCGCGACAAAACTGCATTTCGCAAGAGATGTGCGTTTCAATGCTAATGCTCTGATCGCGTGTGTGACAACACGGGAAGCGATCGGCGGAAGGGCATGGCCTTCATTCCTTATAACTGAAAGAAAATATGAGAAGGCGATCGTCCTCTGGTTCAACAGTTCGCTCGGCATTCTGGCTTTCTGGTGGCTAGCGACTAAGGCCCAGGATGGGCGGGGATCAGTGACGAAGAGCCGTTTGGGTGATTTAACTTGCTTCGATCCGCGATCGTTGTCAGATGCCGAATTGGTTGATATCGACACTTTCTTTGAAGACTTCAAAACAAAGCCACTTCTCGATATTCATGAGTGCGCAAGTGATCCGCATCGGGAAGAACTTGATCGGTTCGTCGCCCTGCATTTCCTCAAGGCGAAAGCCAACGTCAGCCAGGTCGAAAATGGATTGCAGCTTGTTCGGGCCAAACTCGTCGTCGAACCCTCGATAAATGGTGGACGGATAGGGGGCTAATTCTTGGGTCCCAAAGCCAATGCTAGACGCGAAAGTCGCAATAGCTTCGGCCTCTTGTTAGTGGCGGTCCCGGCCTTCCACTCGAGCCGATTTACCATAACTGCGCGTTATCCAGCCCCGCGGCGGCGGGCCCCCTCCCCCGCCCCGCTGCGGTGGTCACGCGGCGCGCGGCGGTTGCAAGGCGTCTGCCACATCGGGCGGCAGATCGATCATGTCGGCAACGCCCGCTGGCGCCCAGAGGTGCGGAAACAGCCGTTCGCTCTCGCCCAGGGGAAAGGCCACCCGCAGCGGCGCATCCTTCGCCCCGGTCAGCAGGCCGCGCGCGCCCAGGGGCTGCACCAGCCGTCGCGCCTGGCGGTCGCTCAGGTTCACCAATCCCGGCACTTCCCCGCGCGGCACGAGGCCGAACAGCGCGGCCTGCTCCAGAAGCGGTTGCACCCGGCTATCCAGCCGGCCGCCGGCCGCCTCGGCCGCGACGAACTCGCGCACCCGGCCGGCCAGCGCCTCGGGCGAGAGCAAGGCGCGCATGAACCGTACCTGGTCGACGCACGCCGCCAGGAAGAACCGGCAGAATTCCGCCAGTCGGCCGTCCGACAGGATACCCCGTCCGTCCAGCAGGCTCTGCGGTGGATCATCGGCCCGCGCCAGATAGGTGCGGTAGGCCGCAAGATTGCGCGCCAAGCCGCGCGCCACTGACCACAGGAGCGATCCGACCCCGGCCCGGCGCAGCAGCGCGTGTGACAGCAGCCGGGCGACGCGGCCGTTGCCGTCGGCGAAAGGGTGGATCCAGAGCAGGCGATGGTGCGCCGCGGCGATCGCCACCAGCCGCTCGGCACGCCCGAAGCGCTCCGGGGCAGCTTCGTCAAACCGCGCCATCCAGCTCGACAGCTCCACTGCCGGCGGCGCGACATGTACGCCGACCGTCACATCTCCTTCCCGCCACGCGCCAGGCACCACCGCGACCCGCCGGCCGCTTCCCAACTCTTCCACCCAGCGCAGGCTGTCGGGCAGCTGCTCGTAGAACTGGCGGTGGATGTCGCGCGCCAGGGCGGACAGCGGTTGCGTGGCATCAATGACATCGGTGTCGATGGCGGCCTGCACCGCGATATGGGCCGCCGCTTCGCGCTGGAGGTCGCGGCGTTTCGGTTCGGTGGCGAAGTCGGCGTGCAGCGCGCGCTCGATGTCGATCGGCCGTGTGTCGTGCCCTTCGATCAGGTTGCTGTAGTAGCAGTTCATCCCGCGGACGAGGTCGCCGATGGCGGCAGCCGTCGCCGGCGCCAGGCGGCCGGCCAAGCTCGCCGCGTCCTCGCCGAGTATGAAGGCGAGGTCGCGCAGCCCGCTCCAGGCGGGATGCTCCTCGGCAGGCAGCAGGGTCAGAGAGGCTGGTCCGGCATTTCGCATGGCTTCGTGACCGACTTGGTGACTATTGTAAGTCTCTGTTATATAAAAGAAAATAGCACAGATTCAAGCGGATGTGGCCGGCCTCATGACCGGCCCCGACCATGAAGGCTGGGATCAGAACCAGGGGCTCGAGGCAGGGCTCTCCGGTTGAAGGTCTGATCTCATGAATTTATCAATTCATGAGATCATGCCCGTTGCTAAATTCATGAATTCATATTAAACGTAGTTCCGTAATTCATGAGGCGATTCGATGTATGGGGTCATCACGCTCGCCACGTCCAAGGGCGGAGTCGGTAAATCGAGCCTTGGCCGCAGCCTCGCGGCGCATTGGTTCACGGTCGGCCACAAGCCGGCGCTAATCGACGCCGACCCACAGCGAACGCTCGCCAATCGCTACGATCCCAAGGGGCGCATGGGCGGTGTGCCGGTTGTGGCCGAGCCCGAGGAGCGCGTGGGCGAGGTGATCGAGGAACTGCGACGGAAGCACGCGCCCGTCATCGTCGATACGGCGGGCTTTCGGAATCGCACCACCATCGGCGCGCTGGTGGCGACCGACCTTGCCATCATCCCGCTCAAGCCTGCGGTCGAGGACGTGGACGCGGCAATCGCTACCTATGAGCTCATCCGCGAAATAAATGAAACTGACGAGCGACAAGGACGCGCAGTCAAGGTCGCCATGGTGCTCACCATGACCATGCGCGGCACGGTCATTGCCCGGCATGTGCGGGACCAACTCACTGGGGCTGGTTATCCGCTACTCAAGGCGGAGATGCTCAACCGCGTGGCATACCCTGAGGCCGGCATCGAGGGCCTTAGCCCCAGCATCATCGATCCCGACGGCGCTGCTGCGCGCGACATTGCTGCCGTCGCCCAAGAGCTCATGAAGTTAGAAAATCATGAATTCATGAAAGATGCTGCGGCATGACCAGCAAAAAACTTGGCGCTCTGCTGCGTTCAGCGCCGCCGGCGACCGCAAGGGCCGAGGCTCCCGAACTGCCGCAGGCGGTCGCGGTGCCGGCGCCTACTTCCGAGCGGTCGCAGCCGAGACCAGCCGCCGAGCCCCCGGCACAGGAACGGGAGGTGCCGCTGCAAGTGCTCATCCCTGAAGGCATTCGCCGGCAGCTTGGGGTGAAGGCAGCTCAGGAGGGAAGGAGCCTGCGCGAACTGGTGCTTACAGCTGTCCGTAGTCTCGGGATCGAGGTGACCGAAGCCCAGATAAAGGGGAAGCGCGGCCAAAAATCAGCATGAATATATGAATTCATGAAATCATTAATGATCGAGCTGACAGCGTCCGCTCCGCAAATGATCCGCGCCGCCAGGCCCGGACCTGGACCGCGACATCGAGATGGAGTTCTGAGCGCCGCGGAATGCAGCAATCCACACGTCGTTGTGGCGGGGCCGAGTCGCGTCGACAGCGATGACCGCGCGGCCATTACTGACGAAATTTCCACAGAGAATTTTCCCGGGAAAACCGAGCGTTTTCAGGGTCTAAGCCCGACTCGTGCACAAGTAGCTGTGGACAACCGAGTTTTTCGGTCGGACACTGCCTTGCTAGTGATCGAGTCGAGCCTCCTGATGTCAACGACCTCCCGCTCTACTGAGCACACCAGGGCCTACCGCCAACGCCTTCGGGCGGCGGGGAGTGAGGAAGTGTTGCTTCAGTTACCGCGCGCGACGGTGGCGATGCTCGACGCGATTAAAGAACGCCAGGGGCTGAAGAACCGCAGCCAGGCGCTGTTGCAACTGATCGAACAAAAGGGGGCGGCAGCCCAGCAGACCACCTGAAAATGCGAAAGCCCGCCTTGCCGGGCGGGCTTTAGCGAAACTCGCGGCGAGCCTAGCGGCTACGTCAATGGGGGCGTCGAACACCCCCAACGTAGCTACTGGATGCTTCACCATCAAGCGGAAATTGCCGTTTCCGCCAACGGGAGAGGCTTGCCCGTCGCGATCCCACCACAGGAGGAGATCACGATGGTTACGGAAAGCGCCCGAGAGGCGCTCGGGGAAGGTTGCGCCGGGTCCCCGACCGGCTTCCGACGACTGACGCCGAGCCTGCTCAGGGCCGACCGCACGGCCGCAGGCTTCGATGGCCTGCCAGAGGGCGTGGAGGCCCCGGGGCAATTGCTGGCAGCGTTCAAGGCCGCAGCGGCGCGACTCGGGCTGTCGCCGCGGCTGGTGCACGCGGTGGACTGGCTGTTCCGCTTCACTCGGCCGCAGGACTGGGGGAGGGGAGGGCGCCCCATCGTCTGGCCCTCGGCCGGCCTGCAGCAGGAGGCGTTCGGCCTGTCGGAAAGCCGGGTGAAGGCACTGAACCGGGCGCTGATCGAGGCCGGGGTGGTGACCATGAAGGACAGCCCGAACGGCAAGCGGTACGGGGTGCGCGACCGCGCCGGACGGATCACCGAGGCCTACGGCTTCGACCTTTCCCCCATTGCCGCCCGGTATTCGGAGTTCGTGCGGCTGGCGGAGGAGGCACGGGCGGAGCGCACCGAAATGGGCCGGCTGCGCCGGCGGGCGACGATCGCGCGCAAGGGCATCACCCAGATCCTGGAAACTGCCGCCGAATACCATCTCGATGGCGAGGATTGGGCCAGCCTGGCCCAAGTACACGGTCGGTCGATTTTCGGCCAAATTTTCGAACATTGCACGAACACGTCTGAGTTTGACGTGTTGCCGACGCCGGATGACGACCGGAGTCGCCCGGTTCTGTTGCAAAAGTCGGTTGCCTTTGACGTATCAATGGCAACGGTGTTGTGCGACAGGCAATCGGTTGATTCTGCACGCCATCCGACGATGACGCTCAAACGTTCGTTTACACAACAGCGACTCTTGCCGATAGGCCGATCTGCGTCTGGGTGCCAGTTCTCGGTCCGTTCGAAAATTTGGCCGAAAATCGACCGACCGTGTACTTGGGCCGCATAGGACTTATCCTGGCCGGCTGCCTCAGAGCCTGCGACGTCCAGGCGGTGGCGCGAGGTCGGCGTCAGGCACCTGGTACCCGGCATCACGTAGCAGTCGGGCAACGACTAGGCGGATGCTCCCTTGCTCGGCTGCTAGGCGCGCTAGGATGCGTGCAAGTTCGGGGCTGCCCCGGAAATTGACTTGCTCTGTTGCCGTGCTGGTAGGTGGCGACGCGCTTCGCTGCGGAGGCTCCGGTTCTCGCCGCGTCGGCGGAAGTTCAGCGGTTTCCGAGGAGATTTGACGGACTAGTTCGGCACCGCTCGGGCGGTCCACAGGCGTTCGGCGCAAGCCGGCCATGCTATGCGTGCTCCTCTATCTCTCCTAGCTTTGCTAGTGACGCTAGCTCCACAAGCTCGTCTATCACCCCGTCGACGATTACGCCAAGTGCGCCGGTAACGATAGCGCGCCCATCAAAGCTCATTTTTCGGAACGCCGCGCGGTCCGGTATGGGCGTCTTGAGTATGGCGGTCACGCCATAGTCAGTGAGGTCCTCAAGCGTAGCCTGCTCGGCTACACCTCCTGTCCGCCATTGAGAAAGCACGACGCTAGCACCGATAGCACGCCTAGCTGCCCTAGCAAGACTAGCAACCTTCTCCATGGTTTTTGCGGCTTCCCGTGTCGATCCCCGGTCTGGCATGCACGGTACGAGGACATAGTCGGCGCATCCCATCGCTGCGGCGGCTGTCAGATTCCCGAAGCCCGCGGTGTCTATGACGACGACGTCGAGATCGTCTGCCCAAGCTTGCGCCAAATCGACGACCTGGACGTCGCGCGCCTCTGCCTGACAGCGTAGCGCTGGGCCGGTGTAGGTCGCGTGCCAAGCTGAGAACACGGCGTTTGGATCCGCGTCGATGACCCCGGTGCGGTAGCCCCGCTGAGCCAGTCCCGGCGCGATCAGGCTGGCAAGGAGCGTCTTGCCATTGCCGCCTTTCGATCCCCCGACTGCAATAATCCGACCCACGCCGTTCTCATAAAGTTTGCCTTCAATTTGCACGCTAGCAAAGCAGTGGTAGAAAGTAAAGCGCGCTAGCATAGCTAGTTGTGATAGCGGAGCGCCAACTGACGAGTCTAGGCGGTGGCCGCTCGCATCGTTGCAATCGCATTAGGCGCGAAACGTGCCTGCAAGCCACGGTAGATCCGCACTCCGGCAACATTCCCGAACTCTAGAAAATCGCCAATCCCGCCATTGGCGCCGAGGTCCAACGAGTGACCGCCACGGCACTGGCTCCGGTCAGGACGTTAATTCAGTCTGCACGACGAATGATTGCATCGTTCTTGTGATACGGTCGGGAGGACGGCGTACGCCGCAACGTTTACCCCGCCCGACTTGGATTCCGTGACCGTGCCGGTAAAAGGCCACAATGACCTCGCTGCTAGAGGTCGGAAATTGACATATGCCGCGTCCTCTCACCGACAGATCCCTCAACGCAGCCAAACTCGAGGTTCCCCAGCCCACGGGTTACCCCGAGGCCTTTCAGCGGCTTGTTGACGCACGGAATGCGGACTCCGGTCGGAAGGGACGCCCTCGGCTCTACGCCAGGGATCTGCACGAGGAAGCCATTGCTGAACTGGTAAATGGGATCAATCGCGGCGACCGGGTCTATTTCCTTGCGACCCCGGTCAGTCGATATGTTCGCAAAACCATCTGGATTGATGGATCCCTGAAAACGGAGGCTGGCCGCCTAGCCGAGCAGGCCAACGTGACCATGTCGTCCTTTGTCCTGACGGCCTTCCGGCGTTTCCTGGAAGCTCACGGAGTCGTGCAGGACGCGGCTTAGCCAAGCTCAATGGCTGGGTTATTTCCCGCCAGATAGAACTCCGGTACTTCCGGAGCCTAAAAGTTCTGGACAGGACTCCGGCAGGGGATATTTTGTGGACAACCAAGTGTTTGGGTTGGACACTTGAGAACTAGTAACCGAGTCGAGCCGTCATGCCTCGCCCAGCGCCGCTCTCACCCGCTGAAAAGGTCCGCCTCTACCGTCAGCGTCTCCGGGCTGCCGGCAGTGAGGAAGTCCTGCTTCAGCTACCGCGCGCGACGGTGGCCATGCTCGACGCGGTCAAGGAACGCTACGGCCTGCGCAACCGCAGCCAAGCGTTTTTGCAACTGATCGACCAAAAGGGGGCAGTCACCCAGCCGTAAAGCCCTGAAAGGCAAAAGCCCGCCTTGCCGGGCGGGCTTTAGCGAAACTCGCGACGAGCCGATCGGCTACGTCAGGGGGACCTCGAACGTCCCCAACGTAGCCAGCAGACGCTTTGCCATCAAGCGGAAATTGCCGTTTCCGCCAATGGGGGAGGCTTGCCCGTCGCGATCCACCTGAACGGAGGATAGCGATGACGATGGAAAGCGCCCGAGAGGCGCACAGGGAAGGCTCTGCCGGTGCCCCGACCGGCTTCCGGCGACTGACGCCGAGCCTATTGCGGGCCGACCGCACCGCCGAGGGTTTTGATGGTCTACCGGAGGGCGTGGAAGCGCCCGGGCAGTTGCTGGCGGCGTTCAAGGCGGCGGCGGCGCGACTCGGGCTGTCGCCGCGGCTGGTGCACGCGGTGGACTGGCTGTTCCGCTTCACCCAGCCGCAGGACTGGGGGAGGGGAGGGCGCCCCATCGTTTGGCCCTCGGCCGGCCTGCAGCAGGAGGCGCTGGGCCTCTCGGAAAGCCGGGTGAAGGCGCTGAACCGGGCGCTGATCGAGGCCGGGGTGGTGACCATGAAGGACAGCCCGAACGGCAAGCGGTACGGGGTGCGCGATCGCGCCGGGCGGATCACCGAGGCCTACGGCTTCGATCTTTCCCCCATGGCCGCGCGGTATCCGGAGTTCGTGCGGCTGGCGGAGGAGGCGCGGGCGGAGCGCGCCGAGATGGGCCGGCTGCGCCGGCGGGCGACGATCGCGCGCAAGGGCATCATCCAGATCCTGGAGACCGCTGCCGAATACCACCTCGATGGCGAGGACTGGGCCAGCCTGGCCCGCGAGACCCGCACGCTCGTCAAGGCGCTGAAGCAGGTCGAGCGGCCGGAGGAGATGGCGCTCGGCGTGGAGAGCTTGGAGCGCAGGCAGCGTTCGGCGCGGGAATGCCTGGAAAACTTGCTGTCTCAGGCCACGGCAGGGGCTCTGGAACCTGTGGATTCAGCCCCCTTGGGGCCTGAAAACGGCCCCCACCAGTATACCTACAACTCAACCCTGAATCCGTTATCGGATACGGTAATTGCCAACGAGGCGTGTAGCGCGGCGGCGGGCGAGGTCGTGCCCGCCCAGGCAGCGCCGGAGCCGTCCCCAGCGCCGCAGGCGGCCAAACCGGCGCGGCCGGAGCGGGTGGAGGGGGCGGTGCTGAAGCTCACGACGGAGGAGCTGGTGCGGCTGGCGCCGCGGCTGCGGCCCTATCTCGCCACCCCGACGCCGGCCTGGCCGGCGATCGTGGACGCGGCCGACTGGCTGCGGGGGGAATTGGGGGTATCGAAATCCCTCTGGGGCGAGGCCTGCCTGGCGATGGGCCGCGAGGAAGCGGCGATCGCGGTGGCGATCGTCTCGGCGAAGCCTGCGGGGCATTTCCGGTCCTCGCCCGGCGGGTATTTCCACGGGATGGTGGCGAAGGCGAAGGCCGGCGAACTGAACCTGGCGCGGACGATCTGGGGATTGCGCAGCCGCGAGCGGCGGGCCGGGGCAGGGGAGGGGCGTTCGCTGCGGCAGACCACTGATGACCGCGCCGGCTGTTCGCGTGTGTGACTTACGGATGACCCCCCTTTTGGCCCTAGACGGGGCGCACGGGGCTGATGACAGAAGGCATTGATAACACAAGGCGTAACAACCGAGATGAGAGGAACTCTGTGGTTCCGGTTCGCATGTCATGCAGAGGTCATAGCGTCGGTTGTCAGATAAACAACGCTAAGCCAGAACGAAAGCGAACGATGCTGTTAGTAGCATGACTGTCCCCAAACCGTTCGCTCTTGCTCTGTGGACGCGGCCGCCATGCGGCGGCGGCTTGCCGATTTTCGTCC
>Ga0335075_10017789_pt1 | contig 10562 bp, 5 predicted proteins | sample Lox_Sample_24_FD_206723 | JGI IMG/M metagenome (GOLD analysis project Ga0335075, IMG submission 206723) | Soil microbial communities from Loxahatchee National Wildlife Refuge, Florida, United States - Lox_Sample_2.4 | ecosystem: Environmental > Terrestrial > Soil > Wetlands | place: USA: Florida... | reverse complement strand
GTGCAGCGCAAGCATGCGATTCAGCCGGTGCGCAGCCGCTCCAGCAATGCGCGCGCGCCCGCCGCCAGCAGGCGCGCCGCGAGCTCCCCGCCCACACGCTCGGCCTCGGCTGCATCGCCCGTGGCGCGGTCGCGCCACAGGCGCGAGCCATCGGGCTCCGCCACCAGTCCCTCGAGCGAGACGCGGCCGCTCTCGACGCGGGCGAATGCCGCGATCGGCGACTGGCAGCTGCCCCCCAGGGTGCGCGCGAAGGCGCGCTCCGCGTCGAGCGCGGTGCGGGTGTCGGCATGCTCGAGCGCGCGCACCAGCTCGCTCGTCGCGGAATCGGCCGCGCGGCATTCGATGCCGATCGCGCCCTGACCCACCGCCGGCAGCATGACCCCGGGCTCGAGCCGCGCGCTGATGCGCGACTCGAGGCCCAGGCGGATGAGACCCGCGCAGGCGAGCACGATGGCATCGAGCTCGCCGCTCTCGAGGCGCTTGATGCGCGTATCGACGTTGCCGCGCAGCGGCTCGACGCGAATGGCCGGATGCGCGGCCTTGAGCTGCGCCTGACGGCGCAAGCTCGAGGTGCCGAGCCGCGCGCCTGCGGGCAGCTCGGCGAGCGCGCCGCCGCGCAGGCTGAGCAGCGCATCGCGGGCATCGGTTCGCGGCAGCAACGCGCCGATCTTCAGTCCCGGCGGCAGCTCGCTCGGCACGTCCTTCATCGAGTGAACGGCGATGTCGGCGCGCCCGTCCCCGAGCGCCGTCTCCAGCTCCTTGATGAAGAGCCCCTTGCCGCCGATCGCCGCCAGGCTCCGATCCTGCACCCGGTCGCCCTTGGTCGACAGGGGCAAGAGCTCCACCGAGAGCCCCGGGTGCGCCGCGCGCAGCCGCGCCGCCACGTGCTCCGCTTGCCACAGGGCGAGCGCGCTCTGGCGCGTTGCGATCCGCAGCACACGGCCGGCGCGCGAGGGGCTCATGACGCCGGTTTTGTTTCGGGAAAGAGTGCGGATTTCAAGCGGTAGATGGCCGAGATGTCCTCATCGCCGAAGCCCTGCACCACCAGCTTCGCGTATTGCTGCAGGGTCGATTCGACGATCGGCAGCTGCGCGCCGCGCTGCGCCGCCATGTCGCGGCAGATGCGCAGATCCTTCGCATGCAGGCGCACCTTGAAGCCGGCCGGATAGCTCCCGTGTGCCATGAAGGGGGCGCGATTGACGAAGTACCAGCTCGAGCCCGCACCCTTGCCGAGCACCTCGATCAGCCGATCGAGCGGCAGGCCTTCGGCATGCGCGAACGCCATGGCCTCACCGACGGCCTGGATGATGCCCGCGCACATGATCTGGTTGGTGGCCTTGGTGGCTTGTCCTGCGCCGCTCGGGCCCATGTGGGCGATGGTCTTGCCCATTTTCTCGAGCACCGGCAGGGCGCGCGAGAAATCCTCCTCCTCGCCCCCGACCATGATGGCGAGCGTCGCGGCGCGCGCCCCCTCGACCCCGCCGCTCACCGGACAATCGAGAAATCCCACGCCCAGCGGGGCGAGGCGCGCGTGCATGTCGCGCGCGGTTCCCGACCCGACCGTCGAGCAATCCATCACGATCATGCGCGGGCTCAAGCCCGCATCCAGACCGGCAACCACCGCGCGCACATCCTCGTCCGCCGACACGCAGATGACCACCGCCTCGCTGTTGGCAGCGAGCTCCGCGAGATCCGCGAAGGCATGGCACTTGAGCTCGGCGGCCAGTGCGGTCGCCTTGTCGGCCGTGCGGTTCCATACTCCCCGCAGCAGGCCCGCGCGGGCGAGATTGCGCGCCATGTTCGCGCCCATGGCACCGAGTCCGACGAAGCCGGTTTGCATAGGGGCGACAGTCTCCCAAAAAGCGCGGGCGGCGGCTAGCCTGCAGGCGCGGCCCCGCGCAGTGCCGGCAAGCGCCTCATCACCGTCGTCAACTGAGCGGAAACAGCAGGAACTCGCCGTTCAGATGGCCTGCATCGCCGAGCGCGGAATAGCGCGGACTCGCTTCGACGTTCAAACGGGCCGCGCCCCGGCGCACGGGGTCGAACAGCCGGTCGAAAAGTGCCGATTCCTCGAGGACTCCGTGATTGTGCCACAGCACATCGAGAAGCACGCGGGCGAAGATCGAGTTGGTACTCGCGCCGTCGGGCAATGGCGCTTCCATGCCGGAGGTCAATACGGTGCGCGACCGCAGCATGGCGAGCTTGGCCAGGCGCGCCGCCTGCGCCGACGGGCTGCTGGTCGCAACCAGGTGCGCGCTGGAGCTGCGCATCATCGCACCCGAGTAATACGAATCGGCGATGACCATGACATGACGCGCCGGCAAGAGTCCGATCTCATCGGTGATCATCCGATCGGACATCCATTCCGTCTTGTCGCCGCGCTTGGCATTCACGGGCAACCAATAGCCGACCAGATCGTGCCCATCGATCTCGCCGTGGCCGGCGTAGTAGATCAGCAGGCTGTCGCGCTCACCGAGGGACTGTCGATAGTCGTTGAGCGCGGTCAGGATGTCGGTGCGAGTGGCATTGATCAGCAGTCGCGTCTTGAACCCGTAGTGCTCCTGCAGGACGCCCTCGATGGCGCGCGCATCGTTGACTGCGCTCGCCAGGCTCGGCAGGTCCTGGTAGGTGTCGTTGCCGATGATCAGCGCGTAATAGCCGGTGAGATTGAGCTGCCGCGAGGACATCTGCGGCAGGCTCTGCGGCGCCCCGCCGGCGGGCGCGGCGCCCGCCGGCGGGGCATGGGGGGGCGCCAAGCCGCCGTCCGTCCCTGTCCGCCCGCCTTGCAGCTTGGCGATCTCCTCGTTGTAGCTGCCGATCTGCGCCTGCAGAGAGGCGATCCTCGCCTGTTGCTCCGCGACTCTGGGCTCGCGTTGCGCGAGCTCGGCGGCCAAGGCGCGCAGCTGCTCCGGTTGCTCGGCCGGGGCCGCATCGCGCCGTTGCTGCAGCTCGGTCCTCAATTCGGCGACCCGGCGCTGCTCCTCGGCCGCGAGCGCGGTCGCTTCGCCGAGCTTTTGCTCGGACTGCAGCAGACGCTGCTGCGAGCTCACGAGTTGCGCCCTCAGCGCCTCGCTGTCGAGCCGCTGCTGCCGTTGCTGCTGCTCGGCGGCGGCCTGCAGAGTCTTGAGCCTTTCGACCTCTTTTGCGGCCGATTCGCTCTCGCCCTGCATGTGGGCCAGCAGCGTCTGCTGCTCCGCCACGCGTGCGTCACGGTCGGCGAGAGCCTGCCGCACCCGGCTCAGATCCGAGCCGAGCGCCGCATCGTGTGCGGAAGAGCGCTGCGCGACTCTCGACTGCTGGTCGGCCGCATGCGCCTGCTCGGCAGAGAGCTCCTGACGCAGCTGCAGGATCTGCGCGTTCATCGAGTCGACGCGCGCTCTGGCGGCCGCGAGGTCGGCCTGCGCCTGCTGCGCATCGGCGGCGCGGCCGCCAAGCTGCTCGCGCAATTGCGCGTCCTCGGCGGCCGCCGCTTGCAGCCTTTGCGCGAGCTCCGCCGTCTTCGCGCGGCTGGCTGCATCCGCAGCCCGGCTATCGCGCTGTTGGTCGGCAAGCCTGGCTTCGCTCGCGAGGAGCTCCTGTTGCAAGCGCTCGAGCTCGGCGCCGTTCCCGTGACGGCCCGTGCTCGCCTGCTGCATCTCCTTCACCCGCCCGCGCAGCGCATCGACCTCGCGCTCGATGGCGCGCAGGGCGTCGCTTTTCGCCCGTTCCTGCGGGGCCGCCGCATCGAGGGCTTGGCGCAGGACGATGATTTGCTCATTGCTGTCCGCGAGCTGCCGGGTGAGCGCGGCGACCTGCGAGGCAGCCGCATCCCGGGCGCCGCGAGTCTCGTAAGCGAAGGTGAGCTCATCGTTGGAGATGCCTGCGGATTTTCGATACAGGTTGAGCGCCTTGAGCGGGTCCTTCGGCACCCCGAGTCCCTGCTCATACAGGTAAGCGAGGTCCGCCAGCCCGCGGGCGAATCCCTGATCGGCCGCCTTCTGGTACCAGAAGGCGGCTTGCGGCAGGTCGGGCGCCGTGCCGAGACCCTTCTCGTAAATCTCGCCCACGTAGACCTGCGCCTGCGGATCCCCTTGCTCGGCCTGGGGCTTCCAGACCTTGAGCGAGGTCGCGAAGTTGGCGCGGTCATAGGCGACGTATTCCCCGCCGCGTTCCTCGCAGTCCTTCGCGACGGTCTTGATGGCGTGGCGGGGAGCGAGAAAGGTCGTCGAGCCCACGAGATGGCGGACCTGGCTGGGCAGCAGGCAGTCGACCACCAGCAGCCGTTCCGGCGCGACGGCGCCGTCAGCCGATGCGGTCGGCGCGATCAGCACCAGCGCGACGAGGAGGCTCGCCGATCGCTTGGTCCGCGCGTTCGCTCGGGCGACGCACATGCGGATATCAGTCGTTTTGGCCACCCTCCAGCATCCACTGATAGAGGATCTGGCATTCGGAGGAGCCGGGCTGAAATATCTGCGACATGCCTTGCAATGCCGTACCCGAAGTGTCCGTGCCCAAACAGGGGGCCGTATAAAAGGCGCTCTGCGCGGGCTGTCCTGGTTTCACCAGCGCCGCGCCGAAGCTGTCACGCCCGGTGCTGATCGAGGTGTAGGTCGAGTTGGCGCTGGTCGAGTCATATTGCCAGAAGATCGGGGCGCCATGGCAGCTCGAGCTGGAGCAGGATGCGCCCAGGGTGCCGTTGACACTCGAAGCGCCCTGCTGAAAGGAGCTGAGTGCCCGGATGTTGATCGTCCCGACGGAGCTCTGGCTCTGGGAGACATCGCTCAACGAGTAGGCGAAAGTGACTCCACCCGCGAGAGGGATGGCACAGGGCGGCTCGAGCTGCAGCAGCCGGATGCTGCTGGTGACGTCATTGCCATTGATGTCCTGCGTCACGAAATTGCCGCACGGCGCGTAGGTGAGCGTGTTCACTTGCGCGGCCAGGCCGCTCGCCGAGCCGACCAGCGTGGAGCCGCTCAGCGATCCGCCGTCGCTCGGCGCCGTCAGAGTGAGGGTCGCCGCCGGCGCATCGACGCTGATGGCCGCGTTGAGTGCGCTCAAGGAGAGCGAGGGCTGCATGGCCAAGCCGCTCGGCGGCGGTGTGAACACCCCGCCATAGCTCGCGTTCGCGGCCGGGTTCCAGTAGCCGAGGAAAGAGGCGGGCGTCGCGGAAAGACCCGTGAGCAAGGCCACCGGCACGGTGCCCGAGGCGCAGCTGCTTGCATCGGTGTTGCCGTCGCACCATTTGAAATACAGCACGGCGTCGCCGGCCGCGTTCGGCGTGAAGTTGAACTGAATCGCCGGCCCCGACTGGGGAAAGCCGGTCTTCGGGTCGAGAGGACCACTCGCCGGCACGACGCTCGCCTGCCATGCGAGGCTGGCCGCGCCCGCGGTCGCGCCGTAGGTGACTCCATCATAAGACAGCTGCAGCGCGAAGGGCGGGTCTCCGAGCTGCGTGAAACACGCCGAGACATCGATCGGGATCTGCTGTCCGTCGAAGTTCGCCATGCTCGTTGGACAGCCCGCCAGCACCGGGTCGGACGCGGACACCGCGAGGGGATACGTCAGGATCAAAGGTGACTGGCCCGCAATGGCGCTGTTCGCGGTCAGCGTCAGATAGAAGGTACCGGCTGCACGGGTCGGCAGCGCCGGGAGCGACGCGCCGCTCTGCGCCGGGCCGGCGCTGCTGCCGGCGGGGACGACCGGTGTTCCGATCAGGTCGAGCGGATCAGCCGCACAGTCCGAGTTGGCGGAGTCGCATAGCGTCCACTGATAGCTCGAGATGAAAAGACTCTGGGTCAGGGCGTCGATCCTTGCGCCCTGGAAGCGGCTGAGTGCGTTCGGCGCGTCGGCCGTGAGCGCGTTCCAGCTCTGCATGGAGCCAAGGAGGTTCGAGGATTCGAGCGGTCTCAAGATCGGCGCGCCCGGCGGAATCACGTTGCCCGCCGCATCCAGGGCCACGGGAGCGATCTTGGACGAGCTCTTGGCGAGGCCGTCGATGTACACGGCCAGGGTTTGCGCGGCGCTTTGACCGCCCGCGAAGTCGGCCCAGAAGCGGTCCGTGGTCAGTCGCGACAGCGGCATCTGGGCGGTGCCGAAAGCGAGCAGTTGCACGCTCTCGGGGACCGTGGTGAGCGCGGTGGTCGGCGCCAGCTCGCCGGCGGGCAGTCCCGACGAGAACTGCAGGAACGGTATGTTGCTCTGCGTGTGGCAAGAACGGCAGTAATGGGCGAATACCGAGTGGTAGGGATCGTTGGGCGCAGCTTGCGCGTCGGGCCAGGACGAGGGCGTCGTGCTGTCATCGAAGGCATGCGCGGTGCTGGCACCCGGGTTCCCCCCATACCACTTGGTCAGAAGGTCCACGCCGCCCTGAAAGCGCAGCACGCAGGGCTCTTGCGGTGCGCCGGGAACCACGCACGGTGCGTCCCCGGTCACGCCTGCCTGACCCGGGATGATGTCCTTTTGACCCTCGGCGCTGTAGATGTCGTAGGTGCGCCAGGTGAGCGCGTTGAGCCGCTGAATGTTGGGGGCCTGCGCGGCCTGCGTGTAGTTCGCAGGGTTGATCGATGTGCAGTTCGGCGAGACCGAGGATACCGTGCAGGAGAAGTCGGGATCGGTATCGGAAAATAGGAGCGAGCTCAGGTCCCAGGGCAGGAAAGCCGCATCGAGGTCGCCGGCGCCGCGCAAACCACTCGAATACGCCGCGTTCGGCGTCGCGCCGGGCGTGTAACTGGGCGACCCGCCGTGACAGACCGTGCAGGCCCCGGGCAGATACTTCTGTCCGCGCCGGTCGAAGTCGACGGTCTGCACCCGCTGAAACACGCCGCTACGATCATCGGGCGCGAAGGCATAGAACTTCGCGAAGCACTTGCCGGTATTGGTGGCGGCGTCGTCGGCCGCGCTGCCGAAGCAGGCGGCGCTGGAATCATCCGACGCCGGCGCATATTCCATCGCCACCGCCAGGAACGCGCCGATCCTGTTCGCGGCCGCATCCAACGAGGGATAGTTGATCACGACCGAGGCCATGTTGCCGTTGGCGCAGGTCGCAAAGTACATGTCGCGGCCGAATCCGAGATCGTAATTGTTGGTATAGGTGGCATGCACCACGTTGTAGGCGCTCTCCCCCGCCCCGAGGGTGGCCGAGTTGGGGTCGAAGCAGTTCTTGCTGAGCCAGTTCGGCAGGGTCGTCTTGGCGGAGCTCGGGTCGACCGCCAGGTAGTAGGCTGCGGCTGACTCGCGCGTTTCGATGGCGGCGCCTCCGGACCCCACCTGGGCCGCGCGCAGGAAATCATCGGGGGTCAGCGCCGTCGAGCCGGAGCTCGGCGGTGTCAGCGGATCCGGCAGGGGCAGCGAGCCGGTGCTCACCGTCACGTCGCCGTTCACCGCGCCGGTCGCCGTGGGGCCGACCGCGTACGTGCCGCTCTCATCCTGCAGCTGCAGCATGAGCTGCAATCCCCCGAGGCTGCCCGCTGCAGGGCTGGCGCAGGTGCCGGGGACTGCGGATACCGACATCGGCACGTAGGCCTGGTCGATATCGGAGGCGACCAGCTCCTCACCGATCTCGGTCTCGCTCGCACCGGGCTCATTGTAGGCGGCGAAGATCAGATCATCGTTGAGCACGGGCAGGTCGAACGAAACCACGGGATTGCGGAACGCGAGATAGGGCGGGGGAGACGAGGGAAATCCCGCCATCGCGCCCGCCGCCGCCAGCCATTTGGTCTCGACCTGCTGGCCGGGCAGCGCGAAGGAGCTCATCGTGCCGTTGCGGTTCAGATACCTGATTTGCGCCGACAGGCTCACGCAGACCGGAATATCGGCGGCGAGCGCCAGGGCGCTGCCGGAGGTCACGCCGGGTCCGGTGAGACTCAGTGCCGCTCTGAAATGATGGGGTGTCGCAAGCAGGCTCAGGAATCGGTTCGGATCGTTCGCGGGCTTCACCAGCACCTGCACATGGGCGCTGCCCGCGCCGATGGCGTTGGTCACCGTCAATTGAAAACTCAGCGTGGTGTCGCTTGCGACCGCAGGGGCGGTGAATGAAATCGTGCTGGCGTTGCGGTAGATGAGCGCGATGGGCTGGGTCGCGGCCGTGTCCGTTCGCTGCCAGACGAACGTGGTGATCCCCACGTTGCCATCGAAGCTGTCGCCACCGCTGAGCTGCACATCGGCGCCGCTGCGCACCGTGATGGTCACGGGGTCGGCTCCCGGCGCGGAAGTCGCCTTGTAGCCGATCGGGGTTGCGATGGCGGTCGGCGCCGCCGCACCCTGGCTGGGGCCGCCACCCTTGCTGGAACATGCGGCGAGCGCCAGCAATCCGAGCGCGAGCACGAATCCGCCGACGCGGGCGGCGGCGGGCGGTACCGTCGGTCTGCCTCGGGTGGCGCGGCTTGGATGGTTCATGTGCGTGGCTCTGCGAGGTTGCGTGAGCGAATCGAGCGAAAATTCCCCAACTCAGAATTCGAAGCGAAAACCACCCGATGCGACGTAATCGGTGTAGTACTCCAGATGCAGCACCTTCAAATATTCCAGATAGAGCTGCGCGCCGTGCGGCAGCACGGCCGAGAGGCCGGCGCCCACCTGGTAGTAATTTGGGTCGATGTCATCCGTTGGCAACTGGAAGTAATCTCCGGCAGGTGCTGCCCCGAATTGCGAGCCGACATCCTGGCTGGGATTGCGAAACTCATGCCGGTACTCGCCGTACACGTAGGGCAGGATCACGGCGAAGGAGGGTTCGAAGACGTATTGAAACTTCATTCCCGCCGCTCCGACGAGCGAGGTTATGCCCTGCGAGGCTGCGCTGGCGGCGAAGCCGAGATCCGGTCCGCTGGCCGATTCGGTGAACGCATCGATGTGGGTGTGCAGATACTGGGCGTTCAAGTATGGCTCGGCCGAGAAGCCGTGCGTGTGCAGCAAGTAGCCGCCGCCGCCGCTCAGCAGCAGCGAGGTCGCGTCGGTGGAGCTGTGGAACGTCGTGTCGACCGAGGGAATCAGCGGATTATTCGAGGGATAGGCAACCACGCGGGTGGTGTCCAAGCTCACCCGCTGCCCGCCGAGCGAGAAATTCAGGTAGGCGGCGTCCCAGTCGAATTGCACGTAGCTCGTCAGACCGTAACCCGAGCTGGTGATGCCGCCGGCGGCGATGCTCTCGCCGGAATTGAAGTCGGCCTCCTGCAGGACGTGATTGACGAGGAATCCGACGATCGCATGCGGCGAAATCCGCGCATCCGCACCGACCGATACCTGGGTCGAGCCGAAGGAAAACGCATCGTCGAACATCGTCGGCGCCTTGGTGCCGGCTCCGTAGGATGAGTTGGCAAATACGCTCCATCGGCCGAATTGCGCCGATTGCGGGTCGCCCGCGCCGCCGCCGTCACCGTTCGCGCCATCCGGCGTGAAGTTCGCCAGCAGCCCGTTGCTTGCCTCCCCATCCAGCCAGGCGAGCCGCACCGCCTGCATGAAGCGCAGGTTGCTCAATCGGTCGCTGACGGCCGCCGACTGGTTGTTGGCGAAGCGACTGGTCATCGAGGATTGGGCTGCGAATTCCTCATCGGCGGTCCAGCGGAGTGCATCGCTCATACCCTGAGCGGAGAGATTCAGGCTGTAGAACGTGGGTCCGAAGCCCAACAATTGACCTGCGTTTTCCTCGAGCTCGCGCAGCCGCATGAACAGGTTGAGCTGCGCGCCGTGGCAGGTGGCCGCTCCGGTGCAGGCGCGCAGCAGAGCGGCGTAGGCGGCGTCATCCGCCTCGGCTGCCCCAAGATCGAGTCCGCTGAAGAGGAAGATCTTGTCCTGCGTGAACGTCTGGACGAGGGTGGTCAGACAGGGTAGGCCATTCGGAGCGCTGCTATCGGCGGCCGCGGTGCACGCCGGGACCGACGGACTGGGCGTGCTCTGCGCCCTGACCGGTCCTTGTACGAACAGGATGCATAGAGTCAGGCACGCCGCCGAAATCCAGCGGCTCACTCTTTTTTTTCTCATGCAACGACATCCCTGACGGACCACCCGCAAACCTGCCGGGCGTAGCGAATACGCTGCACGTCTGATCAGTGATCAGGTCAGTCGCATCCCCATTGCCCCGGCTGAGTTCGAGCCCAGATTGAGGCGATCCCTTAGCAAGCTGCCGGTCACTCTATAGAAAATGGTCGCCATCACGCAAGCATCGTTGCTCGGCGATGAATCCCCGCCGTGGGCTCATCGGGGTCGAGGCGTCGACCCGCAGCCGGCCGGGCGGGCGGATCAGTTCTGGCTGTTACAGGCGTCGTCGACCTCGCGCTTGGCGTCGAGGCGCTCTTGATCGATCTGCTCCGACGTCAGGTAGACGCGCTCGCCGTCGTCGCCCGTCTTGTAGATATGCCGGCCTTCGATGAGCTTCTTGTAGCGCTCCTGCGCATCCGTGCATTGCTTCTCGCGGGCGGCCGCCACGTCCGTCGCCACCGCCTTCTTCACGTCGTTCGACGGCGGCGGATTCTCCGCTTTGGGCGCCGGGGCGGGGGCAGCCGCCGGGCGGCTCGCGTGCGTGCCGAGCAGCTCGACCACTTCCGCGTGCACGCCCTCCGGGGGGCTGTCGCCATACTGGAGCTTGCCATCGG
>Ga0335075_10017788_pt1 | contig 10563 bp, 9 predicted proteins | sample Lox_Sample_24_FD_206723 | JGI IMG/M metagenome (GOLD analysis project Ga0335075, IMG submission 206723) | Soil microbial communities from Loxahatchee National Wildlife Refuge, Florida, United States - Lox_Sample_2.4 | ecosystem: Environmental > Terrestrial > Soil > Wetlands | place: USA: Florida... | reverse complement strand
GCGGTCTCCTTGCCGGCGAGCGAGACGACGCCGGTCGTGCCGTTGTCGACGACCGTCTCCTTGAGGGTGGCGTTCAGCGCGGCCTGGGCGCCGTACTCGGTCTGCGTCGCGGAGAGGTTGGTCTGGGTATAGATCACGACCCACTCGATGAAGTACTGCAGGGTGAGGGAGAAGGAGTAGCCGGGGGACGTGCCGTTGAAGCACGCCGCCTCCGAGCAGGTGTAGTAGGCCGACGCGCTGCCGCCGAACGCCCACTGCTCCGTCGCCCCTCCGGCCGGTGCGACGCCGGAGGCGACCGGGCCCGTCCGCGCGGGCGCGAGCAGGACCGCGGCGGAGACCACGACGGTCGCGACCAGGGCGGCGACCAGTACGGCGGTGGCGGCGCGGGCGAGCTTCGATCGATCGAACATAGCGTTCCGGACCCCGGGGGGCCGACGTTTTCAGGTGGGTCCCGGGGAATAAGCCTTCCTTCGACGCGGAGGGGGGGTCGGCGGGGGGTCGTCGACCCGCCGACGGCCTAGAACGGGCCGGTCCGGTTCGGGTTGTCGAAGTTGGTGAGCAGCGTCTGGCCCCGGGAGCGGGGGCGGCCCACCGGCGCGAGCAGCGGGTCCTCCTCGAGGGCCGGCATCGTCTCCGAGAGGGGCACGTCGACGATGATCTCCCGCGTCCGGCCGCCGCGGCCCCGCGAGACGATCGTCGCGCGGATGAGGCCGAGCGACTCGAGCTCGGAGACGTAGTTCGAGATCGAGCGGGCGTGGAGCGGCTGGAGCCCGAGGCGCTCCGCGAGGCGTTTGTAGCCGTCGTAGACCTCGCCCGTGAGGACGCCGTTGCGCCGGCGCTCGTACGACTGGAGGATCGCGTACAGGAGCACCTTGCAGTGGGGCGGCAGGGTGCGGACGCACTCGACGACGATGTCCTGCTCGAGGCGGTTCTTCGCCTTCACCACGTGGTCCGGGGTGATCCGCTTCGCGTGGTCCCGCTCCGCCATCTCGGCCGCGAGGCGGAGGAGCGCGAGGGCCCGGCGGGCGTCGCCGTTCTCGAGGGCCGCGTAGGCGGCGCACCGCTCGACGACCCCCGGGTCGACGATCCCTTCCCGGAACGCCTCCCGCGCCCGGTCGCGGAGGATGTCCTGGAGCTGGACCGCATCGTACGGGGGGAAGAGGATCTTCTCCTCGTTGAGGCGGCTGCGGACCCGCGCGTCCAGATGGTTCGTGAACTTGAGGTCGTTCGAGATGCCGATGAGGACGAGTCGCGCGTTCTCGAGCTCGGTGTTGATCTGGCTCAGCGTGTAGAGGACGTTGTCGCCGCTCCGCGCCACGAGGCGGTCGATCTCGTCGAGCACGAGCAGGATCGTGCCTCCCTTCTGGTCGAGCAGGCGCCGCATCGCGCCCTGGACCCGGTCGAGCGCCCACCCGGTCGGGATCCGCTCGGCCTCGGCCCGGGCGAACTGGTTGCCGATCGTCTGGAGGAGCGAGTAGGCCGTATCGATGTTGCCGCAGTTGACCGGGACGAAGGTGATGTGGGCCGCCAGCTCCGTGCGCCGCTGGATGTCCTGCCGCACCTGCGCCACGACGGCGGTCTTGCCGGTACCGATCTTCCCGTAGATCAGCAGGTTCGACGGCACCGCGCCCCGGAGGGCCGGCGCGAGCACTTCGGAGACCTGACGGATCTGGTCCTCGCGGTGGGGCAGCCGGGGGGGCACGTACGAGTCCCTCAGCACCTCGCGGGAGCCGCGGTACAGCTCGCTCTTGTTCTGTAGGATCGAGTCGAGGAACTCTCCGGCGGAAGTGGCGGGCGGGGGGGACGACGCGCCGAGCGTCGGCGCGGCGGCCGGGCCCCCGCCCGCGGGGCGGTCGCCGACGGGCGCGACCGCCGTGGGCTGGGCGACGCGATCGGCGGGTCGTTCCGGTCCGTCCACCGGACGATCCTCGGGAGCAGGTGACACCGTCTCCAAGCCTACCCGGGCCTCGGGCGGGGGTCGCAGGGGGGCGCGCCATATCTACCTTGCGCCGAAAATTTCGTCGCGCGCGTCGCGTCGGCGTCCGGACCCCGTTCCGACGCGGTGCGGCTCGACCGAAGCCATTTGAAGGGGCCCCGTCTCTCGCCGGGCGATGGCCGAAGGGGCGTCCGCGCACCCGCCGCACCCCGCGCACGTGGCGAGCCCGATCTCGATCGGCTGGGTGGTCCTCGCCGCGCTCATGATCGGCATCGGGCTCGGGATCGTCGCCTACTGGCAGATCACCCAGAACTGGCTCTACTTCCTCGGGCTCGTGCCGACGGTCCTGGGCGGCCTCATGCTGATGAGCCCCCGCGCGGGGCTGGACCACGCCTGAGTCGGAACCGCCGATGGCGACGGGGCACGCCGAGCGGACGCTGGTCGTCGTGAAGTGGGGCGGCAGCGTCATCACACGCAAGCACGACGTGGAGAAGCCGCGGCCGAAGATCCTGGCCCGCCTCGCCCGGGAGGTCGCCGCCTCCGCGGCGGTCCGGGTGGTACTGCTCCACGGCGCGGGTTCGTTCGGCCACCCCGGGGCGCGGCGGTTCGGTCTCGCGGAGGCCCCGAACGAGGCCCATCCCGCGACCGAGCGGGCGCGGGGCGCGGCGATCGTGGCCACCGAGGTCCGACGGCTGCACCTCCTCGTCCTCAAGGAGCTCGTCGCCGCCGGGGCGTCGCCGGCGTCGGTGCCGATGGCCACGCATGCCCAGAACCGCGAGGGCCGGGTCGACGGCACGGACGTCCGACCGATCGCGGAGGCCCTGCAGCGGGGGCAGCTTCCCGTGTCGTTCGGGGACGTCGTCCCGGACCGGGCCTGGGGGACGTCGATCCTGAGCGCCGACACGATCGCGGTCGAGCTGGCGCGCCAGCTCCCGGTCGCCCGGGTCGTCTTCGTGAGCGACGTCCCCGGCATCTGGCAGGGTCCGCCCACCGGCCGGCGGCGGGTGGTCGCGGAGGTGACCGAGGCGGAGGTCGCCCGGCTGGCCCCGCCGTCGGGCGCGCCGGACGTCACGGGCGGCATCCGCGCCAAGGCGGCGGCGATGCGCGCGATCGCGGAGGCCCACGCCGACGCAGTTCTTATTAGCGGACTCAAGGATGGAGAACTTTCGCGTGCCATCCGGGGGGAATCGGTCTACGGGAGCTGGGCGCACGCGGTCCCCGGGTGAGCGCTCGGACGCCGCCGGGCTCGACCTCTCGCACCGGAAGGCGGAGCACGTCAAGGTCGTGCTCGGCGAGAGCGTCGAGGGGCGGTACCGCTACTGGGACGACGTCCAGCTCGTCCACCGGGCCCTGCCCGAGATCGACTTCGACGAGATCGACCCGTCGGTCGACCTGCTCGGGCACCGGCTGAAGGCCCCGATCGTGATCACCGGCATGACGGGCGGCTTCCCCGACGCCGCGAAGATCAACGCGAACCTCGCCCGGGCGGCGGCGGAGGTCGGCGTGGCGATGGGCGTCGGGAGCGAGCGGGCCGCGGTGCTGAAGGGGCAGTACCCCGAGAGCTACGCGACGATCGCGGAGTTCCCGGTGCCGCTCAAGTTCGCCAACATCGGCGCCCCCCAGATCATCCCGCAGCACCCGGGCGACGCGGTCGTGGGCCCCGACGAGGTCCGGGCCGCGATGGAGCTGATCCACGCGGACGTGCTCGCGATCCACCTCAACTTCCTGCAGGAGATGGTCCAGCCCGAAGGGGACCGGCGGGCGAAGGGGTGCCTCGAGCAGATCGGGCGGCTCGCCGAGAAGGTCCCGGTGCTCGTCAAGGAGACGGGGGCCGGGCTCTCCCGGACCGTCGCCGAGGCCCTGCGCTCCCGCCACGTCCGGGCGTTCGACGTGAGCGGCACCGGCGGCACCTCGTTCGCCGCCGTCGAGTACTACCGGGCCCGGGCCCAGGGCAAGGAGCGCGAGGCCCGGGTCGGGAAGACGTTCTGGGACTGGGGGATCCCCTCCCCGATCTCGGTCCTCGAGGTCGCCCCGCTGGGCCTCCCGGTGGTGGCGAGCGGCGGGGTCCGCTCCGGGCTCGATGTCGCCCGCGCGATCGCCCTCGGCGCCACCGCGGCCGGGACGGCCGGCGGCGTGCTCCGGGCGGCGTCCACCGGCTTCGAGGAGACGAAGCGGGAGCTCGAGACGCTCGTCCACGAGCTCAAGGTCGCGATGTTCCTCACGGGCGCGCCGACGCTGAAGGCCCTCGGTACCGTGCCGTACGTGCTCACCGGGGAGAGCCGCGCATGGCTCCGTCGCTGAGCGCCCCCGACCCCCGCTCGCCCGAGGCGCAGCACCGCGCGAAGCTCGCCTGGCGGAGGGCGCATCCGGGCGGCGCGCTGCCGACCAACGCGGACTGGCTCCGCACCGCGCCGGCCGAGAGCGCCGCGCCCTTCGAGGGGGCCGTCCGCCGGAAGCCCTCCCGAACGCTCTCGGGCGTGGCCGTGGTCGCCGTGATGACCTCCCCGGCCCGCTGCCCCCACGGACGGTGCACGTACTGCCCGGGCGGCGTCGAGGCGGGCAGCCCGCAGAGCTACACCGGCGAGGAGCCGAGCGCGTTGCGCGGCGCCCAGTTCCAGTACGACAGCGCCGCGATCGCCCGGCACCGGGTCGCGACGCTCGAGGCGATCGGCCACCCCACGTCCAAGATCGAGGTGATCGTGATGGGCGGCACGTTCCCGGCCCGGCCCCGCGCCTACCAGACGGCGACCCTGAAGGGGATCTACGACGGGCTCAACGGGACGCCGGCGGCGGATCTCGCCGAGGCCCAGCGGCGGAACGAGACCGCGGCCCATCGCGTGGTCGGGCTCACGGTGGAGACCCGCCCGGACTGGTGCGACGCCCGCGTGCTCCCGTTCCTGCTCGACGCCGGGGTCACCCGCGTCGAGCTCGGGGTCGAGTGCCTTACCGAGCCCGTGCTGGCGCGCGTGGGCCGCGCGCACGCCGTCGAGGACGTCGCGGTGGCCACGCGGGCCGCGCGCGACCGGGGGCTCAAGGTCGGCTACCACATGATGCTCGGGCTCCCGGGGATGGACCCGGAACGCGACGTCGCCGACTTCCGCCGCCTGTGGTCCGACGAGGGGCTGCGGCCGGACTTCCTCAAGATCTACCCGACGCTGGTCCTGCCCGGCACCCCGCTGTTCGACGACTGGCGGGCGGGGCGCTACGCGCCGTACGACACCGCGACCGCGGTCGACGTGCTCGCCCGGCTCAAGGCCGAGGTGCCTCCGTGGGTCCGCATCCATCGGATCCAGCGCGACATCCCGGCGCGCCTCCTCGCCGCCGGGGTCCGGACGAGCAACCTCCGCGAGCTCGCGCTGCGGCGCCTCGCGGCCGAAGGGCGCGCCTGCCGCTGCCTGCGGTGCCGCGAGCCCGGGCGGCGGGCCCGCCCCCCGGCGGCGGCGTTCCGTCCGACCACGACCGAGTACCGCGCCGGCGGCGGCCGGGAGGTGTTCTTCGCGTACGAGGAGCCCGAGACCGACACGCTCGTCGGCTTCCTCCGGCTGAGGTTCCCGTCGGCGACGTCGGACGGGGGGCTCGACGCCCCCATCGTCCGGGAGCTGAAGGTGCTCGGCAGCGAGGTCGACGTGGGGGCGGTCGGGCGGAAGCCGACCGACTACCAGCACCGGGGGTTCGGACGCGCCCTCCTCGCCGCCGCCGAGGATCGGGTGCGCGCGGAGGGGTACGCGTCGGTCTACGTCCGCAGCGCCGTGGGGACCCGGGAGTACTACCGGGCCCGCGGCTACGGGCCCGCCGGGCCGCACATGGCGAAGGCGATTTTCGCCGCCAGCAACGCCTGACGGCGGCGGCGCCCGGCTCGGGCCCCCCCCGACTTCGCAACCCTTAAACCCACCCCCGGCTCCGCCGACCGAAGTGCCCGACATGGCCCGCAACATCCAGGTCGAACCGCTCCGGACCGTCCACATCGAGGATCAGAAGGTCGAGCTCGTCGAGCGGAAGGGGCTCGGGCATCCCGACTCGATCGCCGACGGGGTCTCCGAGTCCGTGAGCCGCGCCCTCTCGCGCCTGTACCTCGACGAGTTCGGCCGCATCCTCCACCACAACACGGACGAGACGCAGGTGGTCGGCGGGGCCTCGGAGCCGAAGTTCGGCGGCGGGAAGGTCACGAACCCGATCTACATGCTGCTCGTCGGGCGGGCCACGACCGAGGTCAACGGCGAGAAGCTGCCGTTCCGCGAGACCGCGGTCGAGGCGGCGAAGAAGTACGTGGGCGGCGTCTGCGCCCACCTCGACATCGCGAAGGACGTCGAGTTCGACTGCAAGATCGGCCAGGGCTCGGTCGACCTCCGCGGCGTCTTCGAGCAGAAGTCGGTGCTCTCGAACGACACGTCGTTCGGCGTCGGCTTCGCGCCGTTCTCGGACCTCGAGCGGCTCGTGCTCGAGAGCGAGAAGTTCCTCACGCTGAAGCTCAAGAAGAAGCTGAAGGCGCTCGGCGAGGACGTGAAGGTGATGGGCTACCGCTCCGACAACTCGATCCGGCTCACCGTGGCGGCCGCCCTCGTCGACTCCGAGATCGCCGACCCCGACGCGTACCGGAGCGTCTGCGAGGAGATCCACGACCGCCTCATGGACCAGGCGACGAAGGTCACGGGCCGGGAGGTCGCCATCGACGTGAACACCGCCGACGACCCCGAGCTCGGCCGGTACTACCTCACGGTCACGGGCCTCTCCATGGAGGCCGGCGACGACGGCTCGGTCGGGCGCGGGAACCGCGCGAACGGCCTCATCACGCCGTGCCGCCCGATGAGCCTCGAGGCGTCCGCGGGCAAGAACCCCGTGAACCACGTCGGGAAGATCTACAACCTGCTCGGCAACCTGATCGCGAACGACATCGTGAAGGAGACCGGCGGGAACGTGAAGGAGGTCCACGTCCGGATCCTCTCCCAGATCGGGAAGCCCGTCGACCAGCCGCAGGTCGCGAGCCTGCAGATCCTGCCGGCGGACGGCGTGAAGCTCGCCCAGGTGAAGGGAAGGGCCGAGGCGGTCGCCCAGGGCTGGTTCGATCGGATCGGCGACATCCCGCGCCTGCTCCTCACCGACAAGCTCTCCGTCTTCTAGGAGCCCGAGCGGGGGCGGGACGCGCCGCGGCGCGCGGCCCGCCTTCTAAATACTGGAGGCTCCCAGATACCGGCCGGTCGGCCCTCCGGCCCCGCTGCGCATGGAACTCACCGGCACCGAACTCGCGGCGATCGTCTTCATCGTCGTCCTGGCCGCCGTGCTGGCGGGGCTCCTCCTCTACCTGCTGCGGCGCCTGCGCCACCGGCGCGACAAGATCGTCGCCGAGCTCTCGACGAAGCCGGAGCTCGCCCAGGACCGGGCGTTCAACCGGATCGCCATGGCCCGCCGCGAGGCGGACATCGTCGCGCGCACGGGGATCGACGTGAACCCGGCGCGGGCGCTGATCGCCCAGGCCCAGGGCGCCTACGACACCCGGAACTACGACCGGGCGTACGAGACGGCCCAGTCCGCCCACGAGGCCCTCGTGACCGCGCGGCGCTCCGGCACCCTCCCGCCGACGTTCGCGCCGCCCACGCCGACCCCCTCCGGCGCCCGCGCCGGGGCCGCGCCGCCGGCGGAGACGCAGTTCCCGAAGATCCCGCAGAACCGCGCCGAGTCCCAGTTCCAGCTGCGCCTGCTCGACCAGGAGCTCGACGCCGCCCGGGCCCGGAAGGCGGCCGACCCCCCGGTCGCGGCCGCGACCCAGCTGCGCGCGGAGGCGCAGACGGCGTTCGACCGCGGCGACTTCACGTCGGCGTTCCGCGCCGCGCTCAAGGGCCGCCGCACGCTCGGCGGCGACGTGGGCGCGCTTCCCCCCGGGACGGGAGCGAAGCCCGCCGCCCCCGCCGGGACGCCGCTGCCCGCCGACGACCCGGCCGTGGCCGCCGAGCAGTGGAAGGGGTCCGACCGGTGCCCGGACTGCGGGTACCCGATGCTCGCCGACGACCAGTTCTGCCGCGGCTGCGGGCGGCCCCGCACCGAGGCGAAGTGCCCCACGTGCGGGGCGCCGCGGACCGCCGCCGACACGTTCTGCGGGCGGTGCGGGACCCGGTTCAGCTAGCGGTCCCGGGCGTCCCGTTCGCGGCGAGCCAGTCGTCGAGACGGCGCTGCGTACGGGCCTCGTGGAGCACCGCGCTCGTGCGGAGCCAGCGCTCGACGGGGATCGCGAACGCGGTGCGGACCCGCTCCGCGAGCCCCCTCAGGGTCGCGTACCGTTCCGGCGGTTGACGCATCGCGACCCGGACGTGCTCCCGCACATTCCACACGCCGAGCGGAAGGATCTCGCCGGGGTGGACCTCCCGGAGCACGACCACCCCGGCCTGGCGCCCGGCGGCGAGCAGGGCCTCGCTCGTCGCGAGCCGGGCCGCGTAGTAGCAGCCGCCGATCGACGCGTAGGTGGTCCGGCCGTCGTGGCCCTCGTGGTCGCCGATCATCACGATCTCGGCGGAGCTCGGGTTCCAGAGCGTGTTGGGGTACCAGGCCTCGATCGACTCGTACCGGTACGCCCCCGGGAGCAGCACGATGAGCCACCGATTGTCGAGCGCGGTGTAGGCGTGCACGAGGATCTCCGAGAGCTCGGGCAGCGTGCGGATGCGGGCGAGGTTCGCCTTCGAGAGGAGGTCGTCGACCGCCGTGATGCTCCAGCGCGTCGGCACGAGCCGGCGACGGCCGCGCCGTCCGAGGGTGCCGATGCTGAACGCCCGCTGGATGCGGCTCACCCGGACGCCGCGGGCGTACAGCTCCCCGACCGCGACCCGGGCGTTCGCGTCGGTGTCGGAGGTGAGCCGGTCGAGGTGAGGGTCGACCCGGCGGACGTCGAGCGTCATCCGCTCGATCGGCGCGGTCGGGCCGAACGGGGGCGTGGCGTCGGAGAGGGCGAGGTGGCCCCGCGGCGGGCGCCGGAACGTCGCCTCGCTCTCGACCGAGCCGGCGGCGATCCCGAGCAGCTGCAGGTCCTCGAGCAGCGGGATCGGGCGCTCCGCGTCGGTCACCCGGAGCCGCTGGGTTCCGCGCACGAGCCCCGTGCGGAAGCCGACCACCTCCGCGACCGAACGGCCGACCCACTCCTCGGGCGTGTCGTACAACTCGGTCTCCCCGTGCTCGGGGGAGAGGAGAGGCCCCACGGAGACGCTCGGCCAGCCGAACCGACCGACGAACAGCCCCGGCGGCGAGCTGCCGTCGAGGGCGGTGCCGCCCACCATCGGCAGGGTGCGTTCGAACGCCTGGTACTTGAGCAGGATCGGGCAGATCGGCTTCCCGCAGAGCAACTGGGCCGACCGGCACCGCAGGCACATCGTCGGGTCCTCCTTGAGGCCCGGGATGCTCCAGGAGAGGGAGGCGACCGGGGCGAGGCCCGGGATCGGCGGCTCGGTGGCCCGGCTCATCGTATCGGCAACGCGCCGGCCCGGGTATAGACTGCGGGAGAGGTGGTGAAACGGCGGCCCCGTCCGGCCCTTACGGGCCCGGGGCGATGGGTCGGTCGCGATCTCCGCGGGCGACGACGGACGTTCGGCCGTGGTCCGGTCCGCAGGGTGAACCCCGACCCACCCGGATCGGGCAGTTCGGCCGGGAGGGCTTCGACGCTTCGGACCGCCCGGCCGTCCGCCGGTTCACTTCGGAGGGGGGCCGATGAACTCGAGCCAGATGCCGTCGGGGTCGGTCACGTAGACGAGGATGCCGGCCACCCGGCCGGCGGCATCCTTCTCGTCGATTCGAACTACCCTCTTGCCTCCGAGAGCGACCGCCTTCTTGGCCCAGCCTTCCGGATCCTCGGTCACCAACCCGAGGTGGTCGAGCTCGGATCCTGGTCGGTACGCACGATGGAATCGGGAACCCTTCGGATAGTGGTTGAGCTCGAGCATCCCTTGATGATGCGGCCGCACGAGGTGGACCCACTCGCCTCCGTGCTCCATGGTCCCCCGTCGATCCACGCGGAATCCCAGTCCCCCGTAGAACCGGAGCGATCGACGAAGATCGCGTACCTCGATCCCCACGTAGTACAGTCGCAACGAGGCTCTCATCGGATCTCTCCGGCCCCGGGCGCCGAGGAGCGACGCCGTCGCCCTCTCGGGAGAAGACGGGTCGACCCCGCCCCCGCGGTCGCTGGCCGCCGGGTCCACCCCCGGCTTCGGTTCGGCGCTGCATCCTGGCTTTTCCATTTCGGCATCGTTGGGTCCGGGCCCACGGCCCGAGGGACCCAGCGGCGAACGTCGAGGCGGATCTCAGGTCGGCCCAGCGGCGGGCTCCCGCGGGCCGGTTCCTGGCGACCTGAGAGCCGATTCGACCATCATCTCTGGGAACCCCCCGGCCTTGGGCCGAGGTCGCTCGAGACCTGTCGGCCCATGTAGTTTGCGTCCCCTCGCTCGCGCCCTCGGCCCGAGCTCGGGGCCCGCCCTGCCGCCGCGGATCCGGGGTTTTTCCCGAGCCGCCGGGCCGGAGTCTCGCGGAAGGCCCTCGGTCACGGACCGCCTTCGGGCGCAGGATTTCAGCGCCCGAACGACCGCATCCTCAAATAGCGACGAGCGTGGTCGGCCCTCCGCGGGACTGTGGGGTAGCTTGGTCCATCCTTC
>Ga0335075_10017787_pt1 | contig 10563 bp, 6 predicted proteins | sample Lox_Sample_24_FD_206723 | JGI IMG/M metagenome (GOLD analysis project Ga0335075, IMG submission 206723) | Soil microbial communities from Loxahatchee National Wildlife Refuge, Florida, United States - Lox_Sample_2.4 | ecosystem: Environmental > Terrestrial > Soil > Wetlands | place: USA: Florida... | reverse complement strand
TTCTCGATCGTGACCGTGGCGTCGTCCACGAGAATGCCCACCGCGAGCGCAAGACCGCCCAGCGTCATGATGTTCAGCGTCTGTCCCGTCGCCGACAGCATTGCGATCGAAGAAAGTATCGAGAGCGGAATCGATGTTGCGATAATAACCGTCGATTGCCAGCTTCCGAGAAACAGGAGGATCATCAGGCTGGTCAGCGCGGCGGCGATCACGCCTTCGCGAATCACGCCCGAAATGGCCGCCTTGACGAAGAGCGACTGATCGCCGACGGCCAAAAGATGCAGGGACTTGGGCAGTGTTTCTTCCAGACGCGGCAGCAGCGCCTTGACGCCGGCGACGATGTCCAGAGTCGACGCCGAGCCGCTCTTCAGGACGGACATGAGAACCGCGCGGCGGCCGTTCATGCGCACGACGTTGGTTTGCGGCGGATAGCCGTCACGCACATGGCCCACGTCGCGGATATAGATCGTCGTTCCGTTGACGGTCTTGATTGGCAGGTCGTTCAACTCGTTGATCGTCACCGGGCTGTTGTTGAGCCGCACATTGTATTCGAACTGACCGATCTTTGCCGTGCCGACGGGAATGATCTGGTTCTGGGCCGCAACCGCGTTTTCGATGTCCTCCGCCGACAACTGGTTGGCCTGCAGCTTCTGCGGCTCAAGGTCGATCTGGATCTGTCTGACCTTGCCGCCATAGGGCGACGGAATGGCGGTTCCGGGGACCGTGGCAAGCGAGGGCCGGATAAAATTCTGACCGATATCGAACAGCTTCTGCTCGGAGAGCTCGTTGCTCGAAAGCGCGAGCTGCAGGATCGGCACCGTCGAGGCGTTGTAGTTGAGGATGACAGGCGGCGTGACGCCGGGGGGCATCTGTTTCAGCACGGCCTGTGAAACCGAGGTGACCTGGGCGGTGGCAGTGCGGATATCGACGCCCGGCTGGAAATAAATCTTGACGATGCCGATCCCGGTCAGCGATTGGCTCTCGATGTGCTCGATATCGTTCACATAGGATGAGAGCTGACGCTCGTAATAATAGATGATTCGGCCCGACATGTCGTCCGGCGACATGCCGGCGTAGGTCCACACGACCGCAATGACCGGGATCTTGATATCGGGGAAGATGTCGGTCGCGGTCCGTAGCGCGGCCAGCGTGCCAAAAATCAGAATTAGAATTGCCAGCACGACGAAGGTGTAAGGCCGCTTCAGCGCCAGCCGTACGATTGCGGCCATCTTTCAGAAACTCCGTTCTCGGCCGGTGTGGTGCCTTTTCCCTTGGGACCGCAGCGATTGCAAGGCGGCTGTGCGGCGCATGCTGGGCTTCGCGCGCGCCGCCTCATCCTCCCTGTTGATGAACCTCGTCTATCGAGGGGATGAAAGATCGTTCATTCCGCGGCCTTGGCAGGCCAAACGCAGACGGGCACCAAAAGTTCCCGCATTCCTGCTTAAAATGTAAGGCGCGCCGTCAGAATCGTGGAATGATTGTATGCGGGCGTCTGTTCCGTGGTCTCGACATATTTGGGCGCCACCGCGAACTGATATCCGCCGCCGATGATCACCTTGATGCGGTCGTGAATCACGAAACGGCCAAGTATGAGACCGGGCGTAAGCAGAACCTGATCCTTGCCGCCGCGCTCTTTGCCATTGGCCCACCAGGTATTGTTGATCTCGAACTCAGGCCAGAAATATTCCAGCAGGTGGTATTGGAACGCGATATTCGTCGCGACCGAAGTTCCGAGTGTCGACTGATTTTGAAACGGGAAGACAACGCCCGTGGTCGCCTGGATGTCAAAATCGCCCCAACCTTTACCGCCAGCGATCGTGGGCGTGACGATCCATGTATTGTTGGTGAAGACCGAAGAGCCGGAATCCGCAGTAAAGCCCAGAAATGCCGTGAGGATATAATTCCCACTCTGCTCGTCCGCGCTCAGCAGCCTTTGTTTGACGACAAGGAACTGGTCGTCCAGCCAGCCCGACACCGGATGGGCCACATTGAGCTTCTCCTGATAGGCCGGGAGATTGAGCAGGACTTCGTTGGTGGTGGTCGGGATCAGCTCCAGTCCCTTGCCGCTATCGAATATGTCGAGTTGCGAGCCGTTGCCGCGATCTTCCCAATATTGGTCGTAGCGGAATTCCTGTTCCAGCCGCGGCGTGACGGTGACGAGCGGCGTCATCCAGTGCGGCTGGGTGGCTTGCGCCTGCTCCACCTGTGCGAGCCAGTCGGAGAAGAAGTCACCGTTTGCGGCGTCCACGCCGCCATTCGCATCCTCGAGAAGCGCCGGATCGTGCTCAGGAGGCGCGGTGTTGCTCGCGACGTCGAGCTGCAGCGGGATCCCATCGGCCGATGCGGTGCCCACCGCTCCGATGCATGCAAACCCCAGTGCAATAGCAACCGCCAGCGGCCGCATTTGCGCGCGCATGATATTCCCCCGTTTTGCCAAGACGTGATATCAGAATGGATATCACGATACAACCGCCCGGCAGCTGGACGCGCCGGTTCAGCTGACGCAAGCTCCGTCCATGGCGCGCTTGACCATCCGCATCGATTTCGACGGCAACGCCGCCTTCGGTCCCGGCAAGGCGCGCCTGCTGGAATTGATCGAGCAGACGGGATCGCTGCGGAGGGCGGCTTCAGCCATGGATATGAGCTACCGTCGCGCCTGGCTCCTGCTTCGCGAAATCGAAGCGCTCACGAAAACACCGGTCGTGGCCGCCAGAACTGGCGGAAAGAAGGGCGGCGGCACGGCGCTTACGCCGACAGGCCGCGTTTTTGTCGACTGCTACCGCGCAATCGAGATACAGGCGGAACGCTCTGTTTTGGCGCAGCTCAACAGACTGGCCGGAATGACGAAGCGCAATCCGGATGCCCCGCAGAAGCGAAAAAAAGTGACACGAAACAGAACACCAACCGGCTGACGTCTGGTAATTCGCATGAAACACATGTCGCCTCGCGGAACCCGCCGTCCATTGGCTTGCGGTCGATTGACCGTTTGATCTCCCGTGGATTGCATTACAAAAATGCCGGGCTGTCTGGCCGTCCGAGTCTTTTGCGGCAGTGGGGCGCGAGATGCGGCCGAATGATACCCAGCTGGCAGCACGCTTCCGCAGAGCCGTGGAATATCAGCTCCGGGGCCGCGCCGAAGAGACGTTGAAATCCTATGATACCGTCCTTCGTCTGAACCGAAGCTAGTCGCTGCAATGCAATCGCGATTGGCTGCCATGCGGCGGGCCAGATTTGATGAAGAATCGTCATACTGACGCCTGCAAGCGTGAGCTTGATGCCGGCACGCGCGCAGACGTGAACAGCGTGCGTGTTGGCACGGTCGCCCCAGTGGAACCTCACCGGGCGCCCACGCTTCCGCCGGTTCAGAATGGATAGTAACGGAAGCTCGTGAATATCATGTTGTCACTGGCCACGGGCCTGCCGCCCACGCCCTCGAAGGCCTTACGTTCCGTATACGAATATTGCAGGCCGATCCGAACCCTGCCCCAGTCACCATTATAGGGATTGCCCCACAGGCCGGTGGTGATCTGATCGATCTGCTGCGTATTGCCGACGCATTTGGCGGTCAGCGCCGCGCTCAGGCTGAAGCAGCCGGTGTTGACATAGAGCGGATTGCCATAGCCATAGGCTGTCGTACCGACGTCATAGGCCCTTGCGGCGTCGTACTCGCGGCCCGCATAGACGTAAATGTCGAGAGCGGGCGTGGTATGCCAGGTGCCGCCAACCAATTCCATGTTTTCGATCAGCGGCGCAATCTGGCCGTCGGGCTTGAAGGTGGCGTCCGGCAGCTGTCCGCTGCCGTAGCGTCCGATGCCATCGCCATACATTGCGTCGGCCTGGATGTCGAAGACCGTCGGAATAAGCTTGATCAGCGCCGCGCCGCCGATGCCGCCGCCGGACACGTCGTGAGTCGATACATCCGTCAGATTGGTGAGCGTGCCGTAGCGATCATAGAAGTCGCGATAAAGCCCGAAGACTTCGAGATGAACCATCCTGTCGAACATCGACGGCTCAACCGCCACTTTGCCGATGATATCGGGAACATGATTGAGCGACAGGGTGATGCCGGGATTGAATTCGGCGCCAGCGGATCCCGTGCCGCCATTGAAGCCGTTGCCGCTGTTATAATAAAGGCCGGGCACATCGGGAACAGTTCCGCCGAACGTCGTCTGGGGGTTTTCCGCCGACAGCCCGAGCCAGACCTCGTCATCGAAATTCTTGACCACGCGCAACTGCGGCTGGCGCGTCCAGTCGAATCCGGGAACGTATTGTGCGTCGATGGTTGGCGGAGCAAGCACCGCGTCGCTGCCCTGCTGGTCTCCTTGCGGCGACATGCCGTTCTTGCTCAATGTCACCAACGACCAGTCCTGGCCGGCCAGGAATTGGATTCCGGGATCATCCCAGTCGATGGTGCCGTATAGCGCGCGGACGCGCGGCTGGTAGGAATTGCTCTCATTCGAATTGGCGCTCGCCGCCGCACCCATGAAATCGAACTCGCCATACATGGCAAGATGCGTGACCGGATCGACGTCCCCCTGCACGAGGCCCGTGATGCGGCTTTGCCGCGCCGTCATGCGCATTTCATCGGCATGCGCCTGCGGGCTGTTGGAATAGGGAATGCCGCTGAAGCTCGAACCGATATCGGCAAATTCCTCGCGCGAACGATAGACCGATTCCGCCGCGAGGAAGCCGCCGAATTTGACGGTGACGCCCTTGAAGTGAAGTTTCTTGTCCTTGGGCGTGGTGACGGCCTGGACTTCCGCCTCCTGCTGGTTGACCTGGTTCTGCAGCGCCTGGAACTGCGACGCGCTCACTTCCGGCTGCGGCTGAGGCGGCGGGGCCGCGGCCACCGAGCCGGCACCTCCGCTCACGCCAGGCGGCCCGCCCAATTGCGATTTCAGCGCGCGGATTTCGTCCTGCTGCTCCTCGATGACCTTTTCGAGCCGGTCGAGCCGCTGTTCAAGCGAAGGGCCGGCATGATGGCGGTGTTTCGTGGGGGGAGCCGACGTCGCGCCCCCCGTTTGCGCGACGGCGTGGCTCGCCAGCAGGGCAGACGCGCATACTCCGACGAGCAAGAGCTTCGTTTTCATCTTATTCCCCTGTGAATACGCCCCGACGCCAATATGCCGCTCGCACCGGCGCCAGCCGTTCAGGTGCGTCCTAAACTGCGCATGGGCAAATTCTTATGACACTTATGTGACATTTTTATTACGCTGAATTCGAACTGATACCATAAATACTATTGATTCAATGGACTCTATTGACAAAACGATTCACAGCGGGATTCATGCCCATGGGACTTCCATTCCGAGGGGCAAAAAATGCCGAATTCGAGCCGTTACCGGCTGGCGCTCATGGCGGGGGCCATGGCGTTGGCAGTTGCGAGACCTGCCGTCGCAGATCCGGGCACCGACACAGCCATTCAATCGCTCCAGCAACAGATCAACGACCTGAACGCGCAGCTCCAGGCGCTGAAGCAGAAAGAGCAGCAGCAGGAACAGCAACAGCCGCCGGCTGCCCCGGAGAATCCGGTTACGCCGCCCCCGGCCAGCTCGGTATCGAATGCCTCCGGCGAGATTGCAGTCAGCGCACCGACCACGTCGGCCCCGCGACCGCTTGGCGCCTCGATCGCCAACGGGATCGTGAACGGCAAGCCGGTATTCAGTTCGAATGACGGCCGGTTCACCGCCGCGATCCGCGTGCTGGGCCAGTTCGACACCGCCTATTACATGCAGGGCAATCCGGCGCGGTCCTTCTCCAGCGCCTATGGTCCGGAGCTTGCGAGCGGCGCGAATTTCCGCCGCGCATGGTTCGGCATTTACGGCAAGGCCTTCGGCGACTGGTCCTATGTGGCAAACTTCGATTTCGGCAGCAGCGGTGGAGTCGAAAATCCGGGTCGCATCCAGTCTCTGTTCCTGGAGTATGACGGGCTGAAGCCCTTCGCATTCCGCATCGGCGCGTACCCGCCGCCCGCCGGCCTCGAAGACACGACGCCCTCCTCCGACACCATGTTCCTTGAGCGCTCATCCCCGACCGATCTCGCGCGCAACATGGCTGGTGGCGAAGCCCGCGACGCCGCGAGCCTGCTCTATATCGGCGACCGCGTCTTCGGCGCGTTCTCGCTGACCGGCGGCAATCTCACTTCGACGCCGGTCTATCAGGAGCAAAACGCGCTGCTCGGTCGGGTGGCAGGGCTTCTCTATTCGGCACCGGACACGAATGTCGTGCTCAGCGCGATGGGCAGCGACATCATGAAGCTTCCGGATACAACGCCGGGGCCTGATCCCCTGACTGCCATCAGCCTGTCTGATCCGCCAGAACTAACGGTCGACAGCACGGGAACGCGTCTCGTCAATACGGGTTCGCTGAGCGCGACGGGCGCGTATAACTGGGGCGTGGAAAGCGGGGCAAACTGGCGGAATTTCTACGGCCAGGCCGGTTATTTCGGCTACGACGTCAATCGCGAGCACTTCGATTATCCGGATGACAGTTTCAATGGTTGGTATGCGCAGGCGAGCTGGGTTCTGACAGGCGAGCAGAAGGGGTACAGACCTTCGCTCGGTGCCTTCATCGAGCCAGATCCCGCCCACCCGCTGGGAGAGGGAGGATTCGGCGCCTGGGAACTGGTCGGCCGCTACAGCGACCTCGACCTGAACCAGGGCGTGGGCTTCGAAGGCGAGACGACGCCCTATGGCGGCGTGCGCGGCGGCGACCAGAAAATCTGGACGCTCGGCCTCAACTGGTATCCGAACTCGCTGTTCCGCTTCATGCTCGACTACCAGAACATCGGGATCTCGCGGCTGTCCTCGACGGGCGATGATGTCGGCCAGACCGTTCAGGCCGTGGCCATGCGCGCCGAGATTTCGTATTAGGGTCTGTCCTCAACTGGCGGAATCCCAAGGCTGAGATTGCGCTGTTCAGCGGGCTGCACGCCTGCTGTATAGATGGCCGCGCGCCGCTGAATCTGGCGATCAATGTCCACCTGGTGGGCGAGGAAATGACCGTGCCGACGATCGACGATCTTCGGGCAGAGGCATTACGCCTTGAGCAGCAAGGTTTTCTTGAACACGCGCTCGGCGCCTATCGTCACATTCTGGCGCGGCACCCGCACGATGCCGAAATGGCCTTCCGGTCGAAAGCGCTCGAGCGCCGCATGAAACCCGGCAATCACTCGGACATAACCGTCATCTGGCAGGTCGACCCCAATGGCATGTGGGAAAGAGAATGGGTACGCCAGCTTCTGTCCGGTCTTACAATTCATGAGGTGGTCGATGGGCGGCTGCAGACTGGCCGGGACTGCGCCATCATCGTCGACAACCACATAAGCCGTGCCAAACTCAGCTATTACGCCCGGCAATTCGATCTCGGATATCGCTTTGGCATTATTCATCTATCCGACGAACTCTATGTTGACGACTGTGCATGCTACCACTATGCAAACTTCGTCATCCGCAATTACTGGTCGTCGCACCACGCCCATGACCGGCGTGTGCTCGCGGTGCCGCTTGGCGTCAATAATGGCTATGCGCCACTTCGCCTGTCCACGGCCGAACGGCCCTATGTCTGGAGCTTTCTCGGCGCAATCAACAAAAGCTCACGCCTTCGCATGATGGAAGTGATGGGGACGGTGCCCGACGGTTATAGCCATGCCGTGGAAGGTGTTCCATCTCCCTTCAATGTGCGACCCTATCAGCATGACAGCAGGAAATTGTTGGCGATCACCGAATATGCGGAGGTGATGTCACGGACCTTGTTCGCGCCATGTCCTGCGGGCTGGCGCAATCTCGACTCCTTCCGGGTGTACGAGGCGCTCGAGGCCGGTTGCATTCCCATTGTCGAGAGCCGTAGCCACTTTGACTATTTTTGCCACCTTCTCGGGGCACATCCCATGCCCAGCGTCTCCGACTGGGCGGAAGCTCCCGCCCTCATCGCGGGGCTTATGAGAAATCCGCAGCGCCTCGATGCATTGCGCCGCTCTTGCGAAAGCTGGTGGCAGCATTATCGCGCGTCCCTGGCGGACGAGGTTTCCGCTCATGTGCGCAATTATTTGGGCCTGTCAATGAATCAAAAAGAGTTCGGCGGGATGCGATCAATAGCAGTCGCAAGCGACGACCGGATTGGGCCCGGCTGAACAGGACCATTGTCTCATATGCGCCAAACGTTCAGCTCGGAACGCTCATGCGGACTGGAAGCGGAAAAGATATGGAACGCGCGTCTCCATGATGATTTCGAGTTCGCGGAAGAAGCATTCGGCAATACAATCCAGATTTGCAAAGCAGGTACGATAGGTCTCGATCACCGCCTGCTGAATCGCGGCGATGCGTTGGGCTTCGAATGTACGCAGCAATCGAGGCAAATCCGCGACGCCGTGTTCCGGAACATGCAGTGCGATCTCGTTCCAGGCGATTGTCCGGTCGAAGGGCGGAAGCCAATGGTCCGACAGGATCACCGGAATGCAGCCGAAGGACATCGCTTCGAGAAGACGGTAGGAGAAAAGCGCATCGCCGCGCGGAACGAAGGCAAAAATTGACGCGGCCATGAGCGCTGCATAAGACTCGTCTTTATTTCCAGCCATCGCGTCGATGCGGCCGATGTGGTTCGCAGGCTCGACGAACTCGCAGAAAATCGCTGTGCCGTCATGGATCGACTTTAATCTTTCCCGGCAGGGATGCGAGGCGATCCCCCGAAACGATGCGAGCACGGATTTCGATCCGGCTGTTCCAGGTCCCGCGACAATGGGCAGTGCGGGCATGCTGATTGTTCGCGGGTTCATCAATCTTTCGAAACCGGCCACGCTGATATCGGCGACGAAAACCTCGCCATGCTGCGCGACGAATTGGGGCCAGCGCAGAAAGGGAACCATGTTTACGATACAGACCCGGCGGCCACATGCCACTAGTGCATCGGCATAAGCATTGACCCTGTCGAGGTCGAAGCTGCCGCGAACAAATGCGCTCTCCGCCTTGCCGTAGCGCGGCCAGTGCCGTTCAAGCGCGATATCCTCGGCCGGCAGACAGATGTCAGCGTCGGCGTTGTCTTCAACATAGCGCGGGTTGCGCCGCACCGCCGCCGCAAAGAGGTCGTAATAGACGGTCCGCGGCATGGACTCGTCGGGCATGATGAACGAGATTTTCAGCGTGGGCCCCATCAACCGGAAAAACTGCTATATCATACCACGCCCGGGCCAAGATATGTTTTCGCGCGGTTATTGCCGATACGCCCTGGTATTCGACAATGCGGCTGTTCCGCCGGTCTTCGCCATGCGATCGTGCGGGCGTAATTTCGACAGTCTCCCAGGCCTCGCGGCCCGAACCGCACCGGCGGCGCCATGAGTTCAGCCAAACAAATCCCGGTAGGTATTTCGCAACGCGTTCTTCTGCACCTTTCCCATCGCGTTGCGGGGCAGCGCGTCGCAAAAAATAACGCGTTTGGGCAGCTTGTATCCCGCCAGCCGCGGACGGAGCGCCGCGATCAGTTCGCTTTGGTCGAGCGTGGCGCCCGGCCGGCGCACGACCACCGCCGCAACGCCTTCGCCGAAATCGGGATGTGGAATGCCGATGACTGCGGATTCGAGAACGCCGGGAACGGCATCGATCTCCATTTCCACTTCGCGTGGATACACATTGAAACCGCCGCTGATGATGAGATCCTTCGCGCGCCCCACGATCTGCACATAGCCCCCGCCGTCGATCCGGCCGAGATCGCCGGTGACGAAGAATCCGTCGGCGCGAAACACGTCCGCGGTCTGTTCCGGTTTTCGCCAATAGCCTTTGCAGACATTGGGGCCGCGCAGCTCGATCACGCCGATTTCGCCTTCCGGCAACGGAGCGGCGCTCTCGCGATCCACGATCCGCAGCTCGACACCGGGAAGCGGAAAACCGACGGTGCCCGCGCGCCGCTCGCCGGCGTACGGATTGGATGTAATCATGTTGGTCTCGGTCATGCCGTAGCGCTCGAGGATGGCGTGGCCAGTGACGTCGAGCCATTCGCGGTGCGTCTCGGGCAGAAGCGGCGCGGAACCAGAGATGAAGACGCGCATATGCGCGCACACGTCGCGGGTTAGCCGCGGATCATTCAGAAGCCGCGTGTAGAAGGTCGGCACGCCCATCATTGCGGTGCACGCCGGCAGATGCGCGAATATCGGTTCCGGGTCGAAGCGCCGCAGGAAGATCATCGACGCGCCGGCCATCAGAATGGTGTTCGTCGCGGTGAACAGGCCGTGCGTATGATAGATCGGCAGCGCATGCAGCAGCACGTCGTCGCCGGTGAAGCGCCACAGATCGCGCAAAGCGAGCGCATTCGATACGAGATTGCGGTGGGTGAGCATGGCGCCTTTCGAGCGCCCGGTCGTGCCTGACGTGTAAAGGATGGCCGCCAGATCATCTCCGTTGCGCGGAACATCTTCGAAATCGTCGGGCATTTCGCGCGCTCGCTCGATGAGCGAACCCGACTGGCCGTCATCGCTCAGACCGAGAACGGCAGCCTTTCCACCACGCAACAGCGATGCCATGGCCGGCCCGCTTTCCGGCCGCGCCACGACGCAGGCGGGCTCGGCGTCGGCAA
>Ga0335075_10017786_pt1 | contig 10563 bp, 8 predicted proteins | sample Lox_Sample_24_FD_206723 | JGI IMG/M metagenome (GOLD analysis project Ga0335075, IMG submission 206723) | Soil microbial communities from Loxahatchee National Wildlife Refuge, Florida, United States - Lox_Sample_2.4 | ecosystem: Environmental > Terrestrial > Soil > Wetlands | place: USA: Florida... | reverse complement strand
AACTCAAACACTTCCGCCGCTTTGCCACGCGCTACTGCAAAACGATCGAGGCCTTCCGATCCTTCACCGCTCTCGCATGTTCCTGGCTCAGGCTCAAGCTATATGTGGATACGCCCTAGATCAAATCCCGGTCCGCCCGGTACACCGTCTGCGCCGCGACCTCCTACACCTCCGGGGCCCCCATCGCCACCCCGTCCGGGTCCAGAATCGCAGGAACCGTACCAAGTGCAGTGCGCTGTCCAACCAAGATCGCCCGCACCTCCTCTTCCGCCGTTACCGCCCCGACCTCCTTCTCCACCCTGGACGCCCGAAAAATCAATCACGAAGCGCGAAGGCAGCTGGGGATGGGTCATTTTCCCAATCAGTATGTACACAATCGGCGGCTTCAAGGTTTCGCCAGGGGCGCCGTTACTACCGTTACCTCCGGTGCCTCCATTAGCCGACGTCCGCCGCACTGCATTCCCTTGGTAATTTGGCTGTCCAATGCCACCGGGCGGTCCTGAATCGCCTGATTTAGCAGTAAATCCCATATCTCTCATAATGCGGCTTGGGATGTTTGGATCTTGGATGATAACCTCTCCGGCAATCAAGACGATAACTGCACCATTTCTAATCGACGGACCGGTAAACACTAGGGTCGAGTCAGGTTGAAATATAAGCTTGTCCGTTTTCAAGACCGAATCGGAGACGGAGGTAACGCCACTGACTGGAAATACTGTCTGTTTCTTCGCGTTTCTGATGGCCAGCTCAACATCCGGAGGCAACTTTTGTGTCTTATCCAGCGGAGCGGAAACAACTTGGGGAGCAAACTGGGCGTGGGCGTTTGTTATGGCCGCAGTTACGGAGGAAAAGACAACAACAAAGACAGTAACGAGCAGTCGGCGCCGCATGGCGAAGACCTCCTGGGAGAGGACCCAAAATGTTCACATTTAGTTCCCAGCAACATACATAGTTTCATCGGAAATGGCAAGTTGAATTGTTGTGTGTATTAATGCGGCTGTGAACAGTTCCTCTGGCGCATGTACTAAGAAGCCAACACCTTTCGCCGTATATCTGACATGAAAGGGTTCCTATCACTATCCTGGGAGATGTGCGGTAGGAGATGGTTGCACATGTACGATCTTTCAGCCCGCGTTAACAAGGTGCGGTGCTCGTCTTGCGGTCCGCGAAAGTCTTCTATCGGCAAAGGGTTAGGCCGCTGATGTCTTCGTAGCCTTCGACGCCGGTATTGACGCGGCCTCATTGTCTTTCGCCGCGAACTCCTGCTTGACTGGTCAAGGAGACTTGCCGTGTTCGCCTTGCCTTCGCCATAGTCCAGCAATGGGGCTGGAAGCCGGCGGACACACGGACGTCCCGGATTGGCCCAAACTGGGACCGTCGCTCCTCATCGCAACGTGCCTGATTCTAGCGATCAGGACGGCCAAATGGCCGGCGCGCACGAAGCGGATGCTGAGCGATTCGGAACTGGATCGGGAGATCGACTTCGCGGAATACATGGCCAGGAAAGTTCTCTCGCACCTGATGGCGCGCAACGAGGCGATGTTCACCTCCGTTCCAAGTTGCTGAGCAAGCCGCGTTACGTCGTCGGTGAAGATCATCGCGTCATGGCTGGCACGGGAGACCGCTACATAGCCAAAGCGGGAACTGAGCAGGTCGGGATGGACGTTTGTGTCGGCGTGGATTAGGACGCGCTCGGCGGTGAGACCTTGGGCGCTGTGGCTAGTAACCGCATAGCCATGATCGAAGTGGCGGTGTTCGGCGGCGTTGAATTCGATTTGGCGATTCCGGTCCAGTCGCGCGGTCATGCGGCCGTCTGGCGCGATGGACTCGATCACGGCGAGATCCCGGTTGGCAACGCCGAGTTGCTTGTTTGGGGCGGTGAACTGGATGCGGTCGCCGACAGCGAAATCGCGTGTTGCTTCCCGATAGACGCTAACTCCGCTAAGGCGGCGTGGATCGTAGGTGACGAATTCACCAGATTCCTTCTCAACGGTCAGCACTTCTTGCGACGGATCGACGGCGGTGACTACCGCGTAGGTGCCAGCTTCGATACCGGCGGCCTTGCTGCCGCGCGCATAGCGAATCACGTCGCCCGTTTCATACCGGCGGGCCCAAGCGCGTTCCGCCCCGGTCATATCCTGGCGCTGTGCAAGGATTCTGAAACTGTGGTCCGCGCGCGACAGCGAGCCATCTGCCTTCAGTTCATTCCGAACGGCGCGGTTCAGTTCGCGGCGGGAAGCGTTGTCCGGGGAAACAATTAGGGTGTTTGCCGGCGACTCCACGTACATTCGCGCGAGGGCGCGGATGCGTTCCTGCTGTTCAGGTATTTCCTGAATGCGGCCTTGGCGCTGGAGCAAATCGAGCGCTGCAGCGCACTGGCCGCGGGCCAGCAATTCGACCGCGGACTTCAGGGCCGGATTGCGCTGGCGGACAATCTCGTCGAGTTTGGCGGTGCGCATCCCGGCTTGCTGCAACTGCTCGAAGGGGCGGCCGGCCTCGACTCCCTGGTGCTGGCGCGTGTCGCCGATCAGGAGCACGCGCTCGTCTGGTCGAAGGCGAGCCAGAAAATCGCGCACATGGCGGGTGCTGGCGAGGCTCGATTCGTCGACGAAGTAGAGTCGCCTCCGGTTCGGAGCAGTGCCGGGTGCTCGTGCGCTCGCAAGAAAGCTCTGCAAGGTGCTTGCGTCAATCCCGGCTTCCCGGAGTTGCCGCGCCGCCCGCGAAGTGGGGGCGAAGCCTTGGACTTCGTACCCTCGCGCCTCGGCTGCAATGCGCAGGACGGCGAGGGCGGTGGTTTTCCCGGCTCCAGCATAGCCCTGGATGCCCTGAACGCGATCCGTCGAACTCAGCACCTCCTCGACCACAGCTTTCTGGGCGCGATTGAGGTAGGGATGATCCTCGGCAATTCGATGCGCTTCGGGCCGGGGTAGGATCGGCCGGACCTGACCTTGACCTTCCTGAGCCCGATGGAGGATTTCGCGTTCGGCCTCGATTGTCCTAGCCGTCGTGAGCCTTCGGCCCGGCATGGAGTGAGGACGCTCGACGGCCTGAAACTCGCCCGATGCGATGCGGGCGTTAAGACTGGCGCGAACTTGGCCGTAGGTAATCTCGGTCATGCCGCGGCGCAGCGCGTCGCGGACCAACGCCCTCTCGTCCACCACAGCTTCGCGCTCGAAGTTCTTGTCGCGGGAGAACGTAAGGGCCTCCCGCACCCGCTGCGGCGCGCCCATTTCCCGGGTCTGTGTTCGAGTGCGCTCTTGTGCCGCGCGGACGACCGCTTCGGCCTGATTGCCATACTCCGCGGCCAACTTCCGGTGGGCGGCCATGACTTCGCCGAGTGAGTGGATCTCCTTGTGGTCCCGTGTTGAATGCGCTGCGATTTCCGCCGCCTCTTTGCCGTTTCTCCCCGTGCGTTCTAGGTACTCGCGTATCTGCTGGCTGCGTGGGCTCGATGCGTCGAGATACCCCTGCGTGTAGCCCTTGATCTCCGGGGCGCCGCTGCGTCCAACTGTAATTTCGTAACCAAGGTGACGGAGCCGGTAGGTCAATTCCGACTGGTAAATGGCTGTGGCGAACTGCTGCGATGCGAAGAGGCTCTGCGGCTGCAGAGCGCGGTATTCACCTGACTCTCGCTGAGTGATATTGAAAATAACGGTGTGCGTATGCAGCTGCGGGGCAGCGTAGCCGTGCACCGGACGCGCAGTGTCATGCTCGAATTTGGCGGCTACGAATTTGGCCGTTGCTTCTGCCGGATGATTCCCCCCAATTCGCGCCATGGTATAGGACTCTAAGTGATCGAGGGCGGTGCGGACGGCCTCCCGGTGCGCCTCGCGCACGCGGTCATCGCCGCCCACCAGCGCCGTCAACGATACGGATTTCGGTGCGGAGAAGGTAGCATCCCATCCTGCGCGGTGTTCCATCGTTTTGACCGTTTTCCCGTCGGCACCCTTGTACTCATACGAGGTGCGCTGGCGGACAAGCTGCTCTTCGGTCTGCGGATGTTGCCCCTGGCTCAGGGCGACAAAATCCTCAGCGCAAACGGCCCCTGTAAGTCCAAAGTTTTCCCTCAATCGACCCTGCCACTGACCGGCGATCTCCCCGCGCTGAGACCAGTAGTTCTGCTCCCTGGCAGTGAATTCCTTCTGGTGGTAGTTCTGCGCCTGGGCCGCCGAGAGTGGTTTCGAGATAGTCAGCATCGCAACACCTCAGCCGCGGAGATCCAGGGTTTGAGTAGCATCGGACTCCGAGGAGATGGCAGGTTCCGACTCGATCTGCTCAACGTCCGCAATCCCATCGGAGTGCGAGGGGACGGATGCTTGCGGAGCCTGCCGCAGTTCTGCAGGAGACGCCTCCATAGCCCGCATCCGTTTTGGGTCATAGGGGAGCTTGTCATCGGGCCGCTCGCGCAACTCGAAGCCATTGGCGACAACCGGCATATCGAAGTATGGAAATGAAAACCGCGTGACGTAGTTCTGATACTTCATGTAGGCGTGAAGGTCGGCGAGACCAGAGATTTCAGACTCCAGAACTAGCGGCTCGACCTGCCGGTCGAGTGCGAAGTTTCGCCCGGAGCGGGTGCCGTCGAAATGGGTCTCCCGTAGTCGTTCGACTTCAACTTTGCCGATGAACTCGCTCACCCATTGGCCCGCCTTCGGCTCTTTGGTCGTAAGCCAGACGCTTGTTGCGGGTTGGGACAGCATTACCTCGGCCAAATGGCCGTACAGGTATTCAAGCTGAGCCTTGCCTTGGAAGCCAAGCACAACTGGATTGCGACTCTTGCGAGCCTCGGTGATGGCAGTGTGGAGTTGCGGCAACTTCTGCAAGCTCGCCAGCTCGTCGATTACGAACCAGACTCGTTTCTGCGCTTCGGTCGGTTCATTGAGCAGGCGTAATACGAGCCAGTCAATCCATAAACTCTGTAAGGGACGAAGCGCCTCTCGTTCGGCTGGGAGCGAGGTAAGGAAGATCCACCCTTGCCGGTTCTCGGCCCATTCGGTAGCGGTCCACGCTCCGTTGACTTGGTCTGGCTTTGGCAGCAGACGGAGGCTGTCCGCGACCAGGCCGAGAGATGCGAGAACACCCGCCCGCTGCTGGTGGGCGCGCGGGTCAATAAGGTGGGCGTGCTCAGTGCCTTTTAGCCTGCAGTCGATCTCTTCGGGATTGGACATTCACTCGACCAAGTCCTCGGGCGTGGGGCCGTAGGCCATCAGGAAGGCGAATATTTTCTGCGGCGATTCGATAAAAAATTCGCCCTTTTTGTCCTGCGGCGGTTGAAACAAGGATGCGGCCAGGGCCTTGGCCTCGGAGCGGCTACGCAGTTCCTCGGCTGGCCCCCAATAGGGGCATCGCTTGTCGAGCGGATTCAAGATCACATCGCCGCGCCCAGGGTCATAAAATCGTTTCACGAACTCACGTGCAGGGTCATAGACGATGGCCGAATCACCCCGGCTGCGTACCTGCCGGAGCAGTTGAAACATCAGCGCGGATTTCCCTGCGCCCGTGTCGCCGATGATCTGCATGTGCTGTGCCTCGGCGCGGGCCGGGATGCGGAGCATGGCTTTCATGTCATCGGTCTTGAACCCGATGCCGTCCCCTCTTACAGCCCTTCTAAACTGCTGCGGGGTCAGCATCTCCGGGCCCTTTAGTCGGCGCCCATACCTCAACTGCTTTTCCCGTTGCACGTCTTTCATGGCAGAGAACGGCAGCAGAAGAAGAAAGAGTCCCGCACCGCCAAGTACCGGTGGCCGAAAGAAGCCGGAGAATGAAATCCCGCCATAGGCCTCGCCCCGGAGGTAGTCGCGAAGCCGCGCGTCGATGAAGCTGCGCTGTGGACCGCGAAAGAGCAGTGAGTATCCCTCCTTATGTGCGTCGGGCGAGAGCGCCAGCGGGATCGTTTTGCCCTCTACGGCCGATGTGTTGCCAGATGTTGCGTCGCCGTTCATCGCGGGTCGCGGCGCAGCTTGACGGCCACTAATGAAAAGCATCCGGTAGGTGCTTCTGTGCTTCGCCGTAAACGCACCGATGATCGAGGTTCGTCCATAGACCGGAAGGTAATACCGCTGCAACGGTGTGGCAACGCGGACGCGAATGTAGACGGCAACGAGGGTCAACAGGACGACGGTGAAGACTAGTCGGTAGGAGTAGATGGGCATTTGCCGCGGCCAGATGATTGTCTCTTTTCGTCCCCAGGTTGTCTTTGCCATCGTGCTACCTCCGCTTCTCGGATGCCAGCTTGCCGGCCAGTTCGTGTTTCGCTGTGCTGATCTCGTCCAGCAATTTGTCGAATCCTTCGGGTGTGAGCCGCTGGCCTGCGGCGAGTGGCCGGAGCACGTTGACCAGCAGGAGCCGGACCCCGAGAATCTCCGCAAGAGCAGCATCATTGGCGCCGGCACCCTGCAACCGGGTCAGAATGACATCGCGTATCCACTGCCCGCGGGCAAGCCCCTGCGATTGGGCAAATTCCGTCACCGCTCTGCGCTCACCTTTCGTCAGCTTGGCGGTGACCGGATACACGCGAAGTGACTCTCGGTCGAGATTCGGTTTCTGGTCAGGTTTTCTTTCCAAGAGCGCCACGTAAACCTCGCAATCCTCAGGTGCACCCAAGTGCACCCGAAATCGTTATGTCATTGAGCGCTTACCGAGTGCACCGTGGTGCACCTACACGACCCTCCGAGGGGTGGAGTGTCGAAATTCTTCCGGTGCGTAGCACCGTTGTGGCACTGCCACCACTCTTGAGGGCGAGTCATGCTCTCGACCCCGCCGCGGATGTCGCTGAAGTGCTGCCATTGGCAGCACTATTTGCGGGTTTCGTCGGTGGCTGCTCTGCCGCGTCGGAAGCAGCTCCTCGACGGACGCGCAATGTCGGAGTGATCTTCTTCGCTTCGGCTGACTTCAGGAACTCCTGAAAGTCGCGGTCTTTCGAGAAGACATAGGCGAGCGCCTGCTCTACGACTTCATCGGCAGAAGCGTGGATGAACGCGGCATACTGATCGACCTGTACCGCGGTCGTATCCGTCAGCCGGATAGAGGCGCTGAGATGGCGGATCTGGGTGACTTCGAGCAAGGGCATAAGAGTCTCCTTTGGTGGTCGAATCAAGCTGTCTTTCTGCGGGCTACCATGCGCTCTGCCGTCGCTGCAATCTCCCGGGCACGAGCGGAACAAAGTGCGGCCGGAATCTCGAATCGGCGCCGGCTTTCGAGCATGGTGATGACGTCGTCGATGGCGATTCCTTCGAGCAGCCAGAGGTGAGCCGACGCAACATCGACTGTGCGCTGGGCGTAGTAAATCGGGTTGGGCTTGTCGGAGCGGCGCGAAGCCAGCTCTCGCGTCAGTTTTTGGGCGTCTTTGCCTTGGGCGAGTTGATCGCAAATCCAGGCCCAGTCGTTCTCTGAATGGCTGTGCTTGCGGGCCTGCCTGCGTCCGCCGTCCACAGGAGGGAATGCGTTGGTTCCCATGGCGGGAAGCAGGAGCCGGAAGTTGGAGGGAATGCGGACGGAGTCGTCCGGATATTCGACCGTAACACGGCACGCAGGATCGTACTTGCGGTTCAGGAACCCCGGGATGCGGAGAACCCGATTGCAGTCGGTGCAGGCAGGATCGCCACCGAAGGCAATCGCGAGCAGCTTGAGTGTCTGTTCCTGTCGATCGAGGTCGAAGCCCTCGACCCGCCAGAGCACCTGGTACTTGCCGGGCGACGTCGAGAGGATCGCGGTGGGCGAGGGCACGGAATCTGATGTCCTGAGAGCGGCGAGTCGCGTATCTCCGTCGATGTCAATGTCCAGATAAAGATGGCGGACGGAAGCGATGCTCTCTTTCGTCCGTTTCCGGCTGCCAGGACGGAGCGGATTGGCCGCTGCGTAGACATTGGCTCCCGTGCAGTTCTCGTAGGTGAGCCAGGCCTGATAACGAGGTTCCAGCGCGCGCTCCAGCCGCACCACACGCTGCTTTGTCGATGTCGGGTTCTCCCTGCGCAGCAGGAGGGCAATGGTCTCCTCTGGTCGAAAGCAACGAGCGAGGAATCTTTGAGCAATTTGGCTCATGGCTTTACTCCCGGCGTCATACGGGCCATAGCAGCAGGAGAGCCCGGCTTTCACCGGGCTTCCGCTCAGTTGAGGAAGGGGCCTATGCGGCCTCTTCCTCGGTGGAGTCAATGTCTTCCGCCGCCGCTTTCGCGGCACGGTCGAGCTTCAGGATCGAGTTCACCCGGATCTCCCAGATGGTCTGCTCCGAGTTCGTCCTCTTGCTGTCATACTTCCGGCTGCGCAACTCGCCTTCTACCTGGATATGCGCGCCCTTCTTCAGCGTGGCGGCGAACTCTCCGAGCTTGCCGAAGACGACGCAGCGGTGCCATTCGGTGTGCTCGATGTACTTGCCGTCCTTCTTGTAAGAGGACTTGGTTGCCAGCGAGAGAGTGGTGAGGCTGCGGTCGTTGTTGGTGCGAACTTCGGCATCGCTGCCCAGGAATCCGATGAGGGTGACTTTGTTCTGGTACATGGTGGTGATCTCCGTTTCGTTGAATTTCCCGTATCCTGCTCGGGTCACCCTTCGCGAAGCGAGCGAGTGGGCCCGGCTCCCAAGTGCCAAGGAGTGCTTTCTCGGAGGGGCCCGGAAGAAGTTTGGGCGGCGTTCTCTGCCGCGGCTTTCAAACTTGTTCTGGGAGGTTCCGAGACCCCAAAGGGGCGGCATAGCCGAAGCAGAACGACGCCGTGCCGCAGGGCGCCGGAAAGGCCCCGAAGCGTGACCCCGAGCAGAGGACGGGATACGAGGCGGAAGGCACGCACTTGCGCCAAAGTCACCGCCTGGATTCCGGCGATGCCAGATCGTCACAACCGCAGCTTCGAACGGAGCGGCAACTGGCCGGCAAGAAGCCGACACCGAGCGTCCGCACCATCGCGTCAGGCAGGTCGAGAGTGCCACGCAGGGCGCGTTCAGAGACGAGTTGGGTGGTGCAGCCGAAAAGGCGGCATGTTCGGACATCGAAGTGACCTCGGATTCGGGTTCGAGACTTTAGCTCAGTGCCAGCCGCTCAGGCGTCGGAAGCACGATAGACCTCCTGCGTCTGGAAGGATTGCTCCTCATGGCTGTACCCGGAGACGGTGATCAGCTCGCGTACCCGGCGCCGGCCCGTATGATCGCGCTCGCAATAGAGAACGAAGTCGATGGCCTCGGCCGTCTCAGAACGTATGAACGCGTGATTGAGGTTCGGCCTGGCACTCAGCGCCAGATCCGACAGCCGGTTCAGGGCGTCCCACGCAGACTTTGCGTGGATAGTCGAAAGGGTTCCGCCGTGGCCGGTATTCATGGCCTGCAGCAGGTCGTAGCCGCATTCGTCACGGATCTCACCCATGATGATGCGATCGGGGCGGTGGCGCAGCGCGGCGGCAACAAGCTGGCTTGCGGTGACCGCTACCTGGCCGGGAATCGCCTCAACCGCTTCCCATCGAACGGCATTCGGATGGGCGATCTTCAGCTCCGCGGGCTGCTCGATCACAATCAGCCGTTCATGGAGAGGAATGTGGTCGAGTAAAGCCTTCATCAGCGTCGTCTTACCGGAGCCCGTTCCGCCGCTGATCAGGCCATTCTTTCGCTCGCCTATGAGGCGGACCACCGTGTCCCGAATCAGCTCCGGCAAGCTGCCCGACGCAATCAGTTCATCGGACGTAAACCATCGATTGAATTTCCGGACGGTGAAGGTTGGGCCGCTGAGCGAAGACGGGGCGCCAACCACGGCGACTCTGGACCCGTCCGGCAGACGCGTATTGAGCACAGGATTCTGGCTGGTGAGATCCTGCCCGAGGATGCGGGCAATGCGCTCGATTGCAGCCTGCAGGCGGTCATTGGTATACGGCGCCGCCAGTGTGATTTTCTCGATGCTCCCGCCCCGGTCCGCGAACACGCCACTGGTGCCGTTGATCATCAGATCCGAGATCGACGGATCGAGCAGGAGCGTCCGCAGTTCCTCGGGAAAGAACGGAAGAATCAGCTCGAAGCTCACTGGCTGCCCCCTCCTGCCGGCGTGGCACCTGCGCCGGGTACCAGCGGGTCCACCGAGACCTCGTTCTGATGAAATTGGGTGATCGTGAGGCCGAGCGGATTGATGGTCTCAAACTGAGGGAAGATCCTGGCCTGTTCGCTGACCTGTGCCGGGTTCAAATAGTAGGTGACACTGAGCATCCAGTGTTCGGTTCTCGGCTGGCGGGAGTGGTCCGGCGAATAGATCCTGTCGATGGCCACCAGCGCCGTTCCACGGGCAATGTTCGCCCCCTGAATCTTCTCGACGGACATTGAGGTGATGGTCACGTCCCGCACTTCGACATCGCTCTGCTCGATCTGTCCTGCGATCACCTGCGAGACCAGGTGATTGCGGTTGTCTTCGGCCATCAACTGTGAGGCGAGAGATTGCGACAGGAAGTAATAGTTCAGAGGGTATTTGGTGGCGATGGTGTCGCGGTTGATCGTGTACCGATAGTTGGCCCAGTCGGTGAGGTAGGTCCGCACCTCGCCCTCGCGGGGCGTGTAGTCGAGATCGCTGTACTGGATGGCCTGGGCGCGGCCCATCTCGT
>Ga0335075_10017785_pt1 | contig 10563 bp, 9 predicted proteins | sample Lox_Sample_24_FD_206723 | JGI IMG/M metagenome (GOLD analysis project Ga0335075, IMG submission 206723) | Soil microbial communities from Loxahatchee National Wildlife Refuge, Florida, United States - Lox_Sample_2.4 | ecosystem: Environmental > Terrestrial > Soil > Wetlands | place: USA: Florida... | reverse complement strand
GTCAGGGCACAGTCGAGAGACTGCAGCCTCAGCTTCCTTTCGTCGCCTCCCGGATTGCCTCGGCATCGGCCAGGTCCTGCAACCTTCCAGCGGCGAGTTTGTTCCGAATAAGGTCTTCGGCGGAAATCACATGAACCGGAACTCCGTCGATGAAAGCCTCCGTTCGTTTTCCCCACGCCTCGTTAAATGCGACACCGTCGATCTTCTGCAGGAGACCGATGCGGAGCGGCGGCTGACCGATTTGGAAAACAGAGTTCGGGTCGCTGCAGAAATCCGCGGGAGTCAAACCAGCGAGAAGCGCCCCATAGGCGGCTAATGCCCTGTAAATAGCCTGACTGTTGGCGCGTTCCGGGCGCACAAAAATATCGAGATCCTTTGTCGCTCGCGGCTCCGCATAAATGCCGACCGCATAAGCTCCGACAAGAAGATACTCAACTCCGTGTTCGTTGAATGCGAGTAAGAGTTCTTTCAGATCGCTGGGCAGCATCGTAGCGGTAGCCTCTGACCGACCAGGCCGCGAGGGTCGCTTCCCAGACGGCGACCAGCCGCTCGCCTGGAGAACGGGTGCTCCAGTAACGGAGAGATTCGGCCTTCTGCTCCTGGTGGCTGGCGAATCTGCGGATCGTCCCGTCGCAGCTCATAGTCAGATCGATTCTAGTCAGTCGCCACGAGCGACGGAATAAGAATCTGTGCACCTCTCGAAGCGAGGACCTCTTCAGGCGCATCCATTGCCCGGCTGAAGAAGCGATCGACGGCGTCGAGGATGGCGGCGCCGGTTCGGGCTTCGTAGATGGATTTGCGCAGGGCTGCGCCCCCGGGGACGCCGTGGGTGAACCAGGAGGCGAACTGCTTCATCTTGCCGGCCGCTTCGGCGCCGGGGGAGCGGGAGGTATCCTGAGTAACCTCGGTGAGGAGCATCTCGAAGTAGGTGCGGATCATGCGGTAGCGGTCGTCCCCGGTGGGCGTGTCGTAGCGGTCCGACGCGGTGTACTGGGCGATCTGGCGGAAGATCCACGGATTGGCGGGGGCGGCGCGGCCGATCATGACGGCGTCGCAGTTGGTTTTGGCGACCAGCGCGCAGGCGTCTTCTGGAGTGCGGACGTCGCCGTTGCCAATGACAGGGATGCGGACCGCGTCCTTGACCTCGGCGATGTGGTGCCAGCGGGCCTGGCCGGAGTAACCCTGCTCGCGGGTGCGGGCGTGAAGGGAGACGGCGTTGAGGCCGCAGTCTTCAGCGAGTTTGGCGAGGGGGACGCAGATGATGTGGTTGTCGTTCCAGCCGAGGCGGAACTTGACGGTGAACGGGATGGTGACAGCGGTGCGGACGGCTTTGAAGATTTCGGCGATGAGGGGCAGGTCGCGGAGGAGGCCGCTGCCTCCATTGCAGGAGACGACGCGCTTCGCTGGGCAGCCGAGGTTGAGGTCCACCATGTCGAAGCCGGTTTCTTCGACGATGCGGGCGGCTTCGGCGAGCGTGGCCGGGTTGGAGCCGAAGAGCTGGGCGGCAATGGGGTGCTCGTCGTCGTAGAAGGTGAGGTAGCGCTTGCGCTTGGATTCGCGCATGCGGGAGAGGCCGTCGGCCGAGGTGAACTCGGTCATGATGAGCCCGCAGCCGGACTGCTGATTCGTCACCTGTTCTTCGACGGACGCGTGGTCGGGCGTCGCCGAAAAGACGCTCGCATTCCGAATGAAGCGGCGGAAGACGGTGTCGGTGACGCCGGCCATGGGAGCGAGAACGGTGGCCGGAGAGACAGTGACATTACCGATCTGAACCGAGGCGGGCACACGGATGCCGCTGGGCATAGCGTGCTCGACCGGATTGTCCCAGTGTTTCTTCATTCTCGAATCTGTAGCCTGGCCTGAAAACGACGGCCTCCGCCGCGGCGGAGGCCTGATCTGGCTTCGGCTGCCTTACTTCGCAGCCGGCTCCGCTTTGGCGTACTTGCGGCGGAAGCGCTCGACGCGACCCGCTGTATCGACCAGCTTTTGCTTGCCGGTGAAGAACGGGTGGCAGTTGGAGCAGATTTCCGCGTGGATATCGCCTTTGTGCGTGGAGCGCGTGGCGAAGGTGTTGCCGCACGCGCAAACCACTCGAATCTCGTGGTAGTTCGGATGAATTCCCTGTTTCGGCATGACTCTGTTTTTTAAAACCTTTCCTGCGATCTTCTTATTTTAGCGTGAAATGGCGTTTTGGCCAAAGGGCCGGGTCACTCGGGGAGGTGGAGGCTGCCGTCGTCCGCGACCGCGAAACCCGGGTTCCAGGCGACCTCCCAGGGATAGCCGTCGGGATCGGCAAAATAGCCGGAATAGCCGCCCCAGAAAGCTTCCTCCGCCGGTTTGAGGATTCTTGCCCCGGCAGCCTGGGCCTCAGACAGGACGGCATCGACTTCGGCGCGGGTGCGGGTGTTGAAGGCGAGGGCGATGCCGCCAAAACCGTAACCTTCAGCCGGGAGGCGGGCATCTTTGGCAAGTTCGTCGCGCGGATAGAGCGCGAGGGCGATGCCGGCGAGTTGATAGAGGGCGATGGCGTCGGAGGAGGCCGACGAGGCACGCCAGCCGAGGCGCTCGTAGAAACCGCGGCTGCGGTCCAGATCGGACACGCCGATGGTGATGAGGCTGAGACGTTGTTCCATAGCCGGGCTCAGGACTTCCCTTCCTGGGAGATGTGGACGTCGCCAATGCCGGTGGAGGCGCGGAGGTGGTAGCGGCCGCTGAGGGTAAAGTCCTCGGTCTTGCCGAGGAAGCCGCTCTGGCCGCCGTCATGGTTGAGGAAGTCGTGGACATCGCCGATACGGGTGTGGGTTTCGACGTGGCCGTACTCGGACGGACTGGCTACGGCGATGCGCAGGTCGCCGACGCCGGTATGAACGTCTTTGTTGCCCTGGATGCCGCGGATGGTGAGGTCGCCCACGTCGAGGTCGGCTTTGAGGTCGGACTGCCGCGGGACGTAGAGGACGACGTCGGTGCTGCAGTTGTCGCAGTCATGCATCTTCTTCGGAATGTCGATTTCGATGGTGGCGCGATCGGCGGCAACCTCGAAGCGACGCACCCAGGAAGCCACGGTTTGCCGGTCGACGTTGCTGGTGGTGTGGATCTCCAGACGGACGCCGTCGGAGCCCGAGGGGACTATTTTGACGTCTCCGACGTTCATGGTGAGGACGACGGTGCCGCCGGAGGCGAGGGGACGATCCTGGACCCAGGTCTGTGGGTTTTGGGCCGCAGCGACGGCGCAGAGGCTGAGGGCGGTGATGGCAAGGAGGGATTTCATCGTGGGCTCCCCGAAGAGAGTACGCGGGATGGAGTGGGAAGGTTCCAACGGGGTTTCAGGGCCGCTGCTGCGCGCTCCGGATATTGGCCTTTCCCGCAGCTTGCGCAACATTCTGCAGTCGTGACACTGCTCGGCGATGAGAACGATCGGACTCTTCGAGCCGCGGCTAACCCCTTTCAGGTGAACCCGCCGCATTCGCGTCGTCAGGGGACCGTCAGCGAACCCGATTCGGTGAAATGCCAGATACGCTTTAGACCACCAAACCTTTTCACTGGAAGGCTTCGCTTGCTTCAACGCCAGCGAAGCCATTGCGTGGCCATGCGCGAGAAATCAGTATCATGGCTGAAACGCGCCTCCCAGGAGAAATCGCCCCGTATGCCAACAACCGATTTGGCGGCTGCAGACCGCCAGCACCAGATTCATTCGCTGCACCATCCCGTCGACACCCGGGATGCTGTTCTTTGTGTAAGCGGGCAGGGCATCCGGGTTCGCGACGCCGAAGGGCGTGAGTACATCGACGGTCTTTCGGGCCTGTGGAACGTGAATATCGGCCACGGCCGCGCCGAGTTGGCCGAGGCGGCTGCGGAGCAGATGAAAACCCTGGCATACTTTTCCGGATATGCCGGCTCGGCCACAGTACCGTCCATTCTGCTGGCCGATCGTCTCACCGCGCTCGCGCCCGGCATGGAAGCTGTCTTCTTCTGCTCTGGTGGTGCGGAAGCCAACGAATCGGCGTTCAAGACGGCGCGCTATTACTGGAAAGTGCGAGGCCAATCCGGCAAGATCAAAGTCATCGCGCGCATCCACGGCTATCATGGCGTCACCCTGCAGGCGATGAGCGCAACCGGAATCGCGGGCTACTGGAAGATGTTCGAACCGCGGGTGCCGGGTTTCCTTCACGTCGATACCTGTTACCCCTACCGCCAGGACGCCACCAATCCAAACGAAACTGCCGGGCAGGCCGCCGCCCGCGCGCTGGAAGAAGCGATCCTGCGCGAGGGTCCCGAATCGGTTGCTGCGTTTATCGGCGAGCCGATCCATGGCGCGGGGGGCATCATCTATCCCACTGACGACTACTGGCCGCGCGTCCGTGAGATCTGCAGGAAGCACAACATCCTGCTGATCGCGGACGAGATCATCACCGGTTTCGGGCGGACCGGCCGGTGGTTCGGCCTGGAACACTGGCAGGTGCGCCCTGACATCCTTTCCTTTGCCAAGGGAGTGACATCCGGATATCTGCCCCTGGGTGGCATCATGGTCAGCCGCGACATTAAGGAAGCGCTGGATTCGGTTGAACCAGCCAACCGATGGATGCACGGCTACACCAACTCCGGCCACCCTCCCTGTTGTGCGGTGGCTCTGCGGAATATCGAAATCATCGAGAAGGAAGGGCTGGTTGAGAACGCGGCAAGAATGGGTGACCTGCTTTTCCTGGCTCTCCGGGAGGCACTGGGCTCTCATCCCAACACAGGAGAGATTCGCGGAGGGAAAGGCCTGCTCGCGGCGATTGAGTTCGTTCGGGATCGAGATACAAAGAAGAATTTTGACGCAGGAGACCAGGTGGGCGCGCGCCTGCGGGACGAGATGCGCAAACGTGGAGTTCTGACACGCACCCGGCCAGCGCTGGGCGCCCATCCGGCCCCCGGAGATCAGTTGTTCCTCGCGCCGCCGCTGATTACCACGGAAACCGACGTCCACGAGATGGTGGACGCGGCTCGCGAGTCAGTCGCAGCCGTGCTGGGCAGTTGATTCTCCCGGAGGACCCCACTCTGGCGGGACCCCGAACCTGAACGCAATGCAGCGCGCGCAAACGGTTCTGAACGAGGCCCGAGGTGGTCTCATTCCCGGATCAGGCGAGGGAATCTGCGTCCAGGCATCCGTGCTGGACTGCACTTTCCATGGGCAAAGCCTCGGCGTCAGGTGCATTTTGCCGGCGGACCTTCTGTTCCCTGAGGTGCACAAGCCAGTTGCGGTAGATCGTTTTCGCGGTTGAGTGCCAGCCGTTCCGCGGTGCTGCAGCCGAAAAGAGTCCCGAGAGCCGCGTCATGGTCTCCTCTTCGGGCAGCGTCCGCGCCTCCCCGCGAATCTCCACCAACGCAGCTTCATCCCTGGGCTGCAAGATTCCCCGGGGAGTGGAGGGCCAGTTGGCCGCCTCTCCGCGCAGATAGCGAAGCACGTCCCGGCGATACTCGAGCAGGAGCGTATCCGGTTCGTACTCCGGGTGGCCCTGGAAAAACAGAAATAGGCTCCCTCCAGCTTCCTCGCGCAGGAAGCAGTCGACACCGGCATCGTCGGCCAGGGCCAGAAGTTCATACCCGGCGCGCATCAGCTCCTCCTGGGGCAGCCCGTTCCAGCGAGAATGGGGAATGCGAAACCGCTCGGGAACCTCCGACAACAGATCGTGACCGGAAGCACGGCCACAGTCGAACACGCCCCAGTGCTTTTGCTCGCTTCGAACCCTCTGAATGTCATCCATGTGGAGCACCGCTGCGTGAGCAGCCAGGCAGGACCAGATGGTGGAAGCGGTCTTTTCCCGCGCCCACTCCAGCACCTCCACAAAGGTGTCCCAGTACGGCTCGTCACGCAGATCGGCGGTGAGCGGTTCTCTTCCGGTCACGATGAGTCCGTCGATCTCAGAGCCGAGGAGCGATTCAACATCAACATAGTTCTCGCGCAGATGCGATTCCGCCGCTTCGCTGCGCGGAATCGAAGTGATTCTGCACCGCACCAGCCGAACGTTGAGCCCGGCAGATGCGGCACTCAGCAGAGAAGAAAACTGCCGTTCGGTCGCCTGGAGAGCAGCGTCCGGCATGTTGTTCATCAGTCCGATCACCAGATCCGGCCTGGCACCGCCGACAAAGTCTGCTGACGATCGGGCCTGCATGAGTCGGCCTCGATCGCGGTTCAATTGCTTACCAGGCAACGTAATGGGCACAGGATTTCACCTCAGGTTCGGCCGAAGCCGGAACTACGCTAATGAGCTTTCTTCAAAGCCTGATCGAGATCGGCAAGGATATCGTCGGCATGCTCGATTCCCACACTCAGTCGAATCATTTCCGGAGTCACGCCGGCTCTGTGCTGCTCTTCGGCAGACATTTGCCGGTGCGTGGTCGACGCTGGATGACAAGCCAGCGACTTGGCGTCACCCAGATTGACCAATCGCGTGACCAGTCCAAGAGCATCGTAGAAACGGACCGCGGACGCATAGCCACCCCGGATGCCGAACGCCAGCAGCGAACAGGCATTCCCCCCGAGGTACTTGTTCGCCAAATCGTAATAAGGGCTCTCCGGAAAACCTGGATAGTTGACCCACTCGATCGAGGGGTGGCTGCGCAGATATTCGGCAATGATCCGGCCGTTCGCAACGTGGCGCTCCACGCGCAGCGCCACCGTCTCAATCCCCTGCAGCAGCAGAAAAGCACTCAGTGGCGCGAGCACCGCGCCGTTGACTCGCTGATAGACGCTGCGGCAGCGTCCGATAAACGCGCCTTTGCCGTAGTGATCTGCGTAGATCATGCCGTGGTACGAGGGATCGGGCTGGGTAAACATCGGGAATTTCGCGGCGTGTTCAGTCCATGGAAATCGGCCGCTGTCGATGACTGCGCCGCCGAGGGTCGTGCCGTGGCCGCCCATGAACTTGGTCAGCGAATGAATGACGACGTCCGCCCCATAGTCGATGGGCCGCAGCAGAATCGGAGTGGCTACGGTGTTATCCACCAGCAACGGCACACCATGGCGATGCGCGACTCCCGCCAGCGCCTCGAGGTCGCAGATATTCCCGGCGGGATTGCCGACGCTTTCGCAGTAGACGGCGCGTGTCTGGTCGTCGATGCAAGCCTCGATATCTTCCGGACGGTCGGATGCGGCAAAGTGCACCATCACTCCCTGGCGTGGCAGCAAATGGGCAAACAGCGTGTGGGTCGTCCCGTAAAGCTGCGGAACGGAGACGACATTGCATCCGGGTTCGACAACGTTGGAGACGGCATACGACACAGCCGCCTGACCGCTGGCCACGCAGAGCGATCCAAAGCCGCCCTCCAGCGCTGCGACGCGCCGCTCAAGAACATCCGTCGTCGGGTTGTTGATGCGCGTGTAGCGATAGCCCTCCTCTTCCAGATTGAACAGGGCGGCAGCGTGATCGGCGCTGTCGAACGCATACGCCACGGTCTGATAGATCGGCACCGCAACCGAGCGCGTCGTGGGATCGACCTCGTAGCCGGCGTGAATGGCAATCGTTTCGGGCTTCATCGTGTCTCGAAAGAAAATCTCATTCTCATTTCTTCCATCAGCAGGTCACCGGCGAGCCCTTCTGCTCAGCCGCCAGAAGCGTGATTTGTTCGACTACCTGATCGATTTCCTGCTCCGTGGTTTTGAAACTGGTAATGCATGCGCGGATAACCGAAACACCGGCCAGTCGCGCCTCTGACATCCAGCAGATCTGCCGCGCGCGTAGTGCGCCCAGAAACGCCGGCAGGTCAATATCCTCACGCGTAAAACAAATGACCGGGAGAGGAGTGTCGTTGACAATCTTCCAGCCGGAGGCCGCGAGCCGATCGCGCAGCCGATCGCCCATGCGGGTCTGGTGGTCGATTGTGGCAGCCAGTCCCGCTTCGCCGAGTTCGGCCAGAGTCAGAAACAGCTTGAGCCCTGCAAAGCGGCGCGACCACTGCACTGAGTGCGTGTAGGGGTCTGTGGTATCCGCGCCGGCTGTCCGCGGCATATAGCTGGTATCGGCCCGGAATGCCCGCGCGACCGTCTGCGGATGGCGGCAGAAAAACATGCCGCATCCCATCGCGACCGAAAACCACTTGTGCGCATCGCAGGTGATCGAGTCCGCGTGCTCAATGCCGGCGAGATGCCGACGCAGCGATGGCGAGACGATCGCAGCTCCACCCCAGGCAGCATCAACGTGGAACCACAGTCGTTCGCGGCGGCAGAAATCCGCCAGTTCCGGCAGCGGATCGACCGCACCGGCTGCGGTGCTGCCCGCAGTGCCCACCACCAGAAACGGAGCCAGGCCGTTTTTGCGATCCTGCTCGACCGCGACGGCCAAAGCGCCCACGTCCATCTTCAGATCTTTGCCGGCCGGAATCACGCGCACAGCGTCGCGGCCAAGGCCCGTCATGTGAGCGATCTTGTTCAGCGAATGATGCGCCTCAGAAGAGGCGTAGAACGCGGGCGGAGAAGGAAGACGGTGCAGCCCTTTCTCCCCGTACTCGGGAAAGAAATGCGTCAGGCCGGTGACGATCGCGGAGAGGTTTGCCTCTGCGCCTCCGCTGGTGAAGCTGGCAACTGTGGCGGCGGGTAGTCCAAACTTACCCGCCAGCCACGCCAGCGTGTGCCGCTCGATTTCAATTGCGGCCGGCGCCGTGCGCCAGGCGGCTAGCTGCGGGTTGTAAATGGCCGTCAGTGAATCGGCTACCACCGAAGCCAGCCTCACGCTGGGATTAAACAAGCCGAAATAACGAGGATGCGTTACCTGCACCTGCCAGCGGCGCAGCATCTCTTCCACGTTCGCGGCCGCTTCTTCCAGAGGCATCGCCTCACCGAAGTCGTACCGGGCCAGGTGGTTGCGAATCTCCTCGGCGGTCGCCTCCGGATAGATCGGGCCCCGATCAATCTCCGCCTGAGCGGAGTGGAATGCGCCGCTGAGCCGATCAGTCAACATGGATTCCCGTCGCTTTGCCGTCATGCGCGTGCTCGTTCCCACTCTTTCCATTCGCATCTCTGCCGTGCCATTTGCGCAACCAGCTCGGGAACCACGGTCTAGAACCGGATGGTTCCGGCCTGGATCCGCTGGTACACAGGCAGGTCGAGCGAGTGTAGAGTTTGCGTCTCCGGGTTGTCGAAATAGAGGGCATCGCGAATCTGCTCCGGGTCATACCCCTGACTCACCAGCTCCACTTTTGAATACTTAAAGGTTTCCGTGACATCGCACCCTTTACGCAGGCGCAGAAATGCGGGGCGGGCGTAGGAGGCCAGCGCGGCGGCCATATACTCCCGCAGCCGCGGCAGATCCGGCGTACCGTCGAACGTCAGGGCCGCCATACCGACGCGGCCATCCGCGCCCGGCACTCTCACGCCGTACACCACGGCATGCTGTACGCCGGGAAATCTGCGCAGAGTCTCCGCCACTTCCGTCGTAGAGACGTTTTCGCCTTTCCAGCGAAACGTGTCGCCCACCCGATCCACGTAGTAGAAGAAACCCTTCTCGTCGCGCCGCATGAGGTCGCCGGTGCGCACCCAGAGATCGCCCGCCTGAAACACGTTCCGCAGCAGCTTCTTTTCCGAAGCCTCCGCATCGGTGTAGCCTTCGTACCGGCTGCCGCTGGGGGTCGACTCGCTGAGGACCCGCGCCAGCGCCTCCCCGGCCTCGTTCGGCCCGCAGGGAATGCAGAAGCCCTGCGGATTCCGGTAAGGCAGCTGCGTGTCCGGATCGAAACGGACCAGTGCCGGTGCAAGCCGGTGCATCAGGTAGGGCGGCACCCGGCCAATGGAGCCCGGCTTGCCTTCAGCGTTGAAGAGCGACAAACCGCCCTCGCTGGAGGCGTAAAACTCGAAGATGGCCGGAATCTGGAACCGGTTTTTGAACGGCTCCCAAACATCCGGGGACATTCCGTTGCCGCATGCAACCCGAACGCGATGATTACGGTGATACGGCCCGGGCGGTGCTTGCAGAAGATAGCGGCAGAATTCTCCAATGTACTGGAACATCGAGCAGTCCCAGCGAACCACGTCGGCCCAGAACTGGCGGGCGGAAAACGATTCACGAATGGCCGCGCTGGCTCCGGCCACCAGGGCCGCTCCCGGCGCAAGAACGCCGCCGACACTGTGATACATCGGCAGGCAATCGTACATGCGGTCTTCGCGTTCGATGCTCAGCATCGCCGCGAACCAGAGACACCACTGCAGGATGCGCCCGTGGCTGACGCGCGCCGCCTTGGGCAGCCCTGTCGTGCCCGAGGTGTAGATGTACAGGGCCGGATCGTGCAGGCTGACCGCCGGAATCTCCCCTTCCGGCAATCCTGTGGACGGCAGCTCTGCCAGGCGGGAATCGATGCGGGGGAAGTGACTGTCATCGGCGCCGTGGACCCAGACTGTCGGATCGGTGTCTGCGCCGGGCAGAGCGGCCAGCAATGCACACCGGAATTCTCCGGCAACAATCACGTGGCGGGGACGCGCGGCATCGATGCAATGGGTCAGAGAAGCGCCGCTGAGGTTCGTATTCAGCAAAGCCACGACACCGCCCGCCGCGGTGATCCCCAGCCAGCAGGCGAAATATTCCGGGCGGCTCG
>Ga0335075_10017784_pt1 | contig 10564 bp, 9 predicted proteins | sample Lox_Sample_24_FD_206723 | JGI IMG/M metagenome (GOLD analysis project Ga0335075, IMG submission 206723) | Soil microbial communities from Loxahatchee National Wildlife Refuge, Florida, United States - Lox_Sample_2.4 | ecosystem: Environmental > Terrestrial > Soil > Wetlands | place: USA: Florida... | reverse complement strand
ATTCGCGGCTCGTCTGCGTGAGTTCGGCGATCAAGTCTTCGAAGGCGGCCTCGCCCGCATAGCTGCCGTACTCGATTCGAAGCATCGCGACCATCTGCCGCGCGGTCTTTTCCCAATTCGGAAAGATGTTCTGGGTGCGCAGCCGGGTGAACATGATCCAGAGGCCGTTGCGCGCGAGCCCGGGGGCACTCTGGTGCAAATCGAAGACCCTCCCAAAACACTCGTTCCAGGTAAGAATGTCGAGGCGTGGACCGATCACGAAGGCGTTTCCTGCGGTAAAACGCTCTACCAATTCCCGAATCTCGTTCGCCGGTGGGACGTGCCAAGAACGATGCCGGTGCCCCTCCGCGCGCACCAGGCGCTGCAGGTATTCCGTCTCCGAGGCGTCGAGCCGTAGGGCGGTCGCGATACGCATGAGCGTGCCGGTCGCGATCTTGATCGGCCGCCCTTGCTCGAGCCAGGTATACCACGTAATGCCGATATCCGCGGCTAACGCAACTTCTTCTCGACGCAAATGAGGGACGCGGCGGCGGCCGCTCGGCGGTAAACCAATTTGCTCGGGGGTCACCTTGCGCCGACGCGAGATCAAAAACCGGGAGAGAGCGGTGTTCTTGTTCATATCTCGTCTCGTTTTCCGTCTGTGAATAGTACAGCCGAACACTAGGCCGCGCAAGGACCTCACTGCGACTCACAACAGCACGCAAGCATGCGCCAAGGAAATTTGCATTCGACCGCGTCTCGACCAAACGCAAACGGCAATCGCCAGTCAGCCCGGTTGTGACCGCAACAGTAAACAAATATCAAAGGCGCTCTTCACTTCCGGGTGGAATTCGAAATAATGCGACGCGCCGCTTGGTCGGCTCCGGCGAAACGAGTGTGGACGCGCATTTGGCCGTCGCGTAAGCGAGGAATCAATGCTTGAACGTCTTTCGCGCAACTGGTGGCTCCTGGGCCTGCGTGGTCTTGTGAGCATTCTGCTCGGCATCGTCGCGTTTCTCTGGCCGGGCGTTACGTTTTTCGTGCTTATTGCATTTTTCGCCGCTTATATGTTCGTGGCCGGTATCTTTACGCTGGTCGCCGCCTTTCATTTCAATGATCAGCCGACGCCGTGGCCGGTGCTGGTCATCGAAGGGATCGCGGGGCTGGCCATCGGCATCATCACCTTCTTTTGGCCGGGCATTACCGCTCTTGCGGCAATCTATACGATTGCCGTCTGGGCCGTCATTACCGGGATACTGCAGCTCGTCATGGCAGTGCGCGTGAGACGCGAACTCCCCGACGAGATTCTGCTGATCCTGGCGGGCATCGCGTCGATCATCTTCGGCGCGGTCTGCGCGGCCGCGCCGCTGCTCGGGCTCTTGGTGTATATGTGGATTCTCGGAACGTATGCGATCATCTTCGGAATTCTGTTGCTGGTCTTCGCCGTTCGCGTACGCGGCGCGGGTTCGACGGCAACGAAGTCGCCGCTCGGAGGTACGACGGCGTAACGCGCTCGCCGTCCCTGCGCTAACAGAACAGCCGATCTCGTCCTGATCAGCAGGGCCTCACGAGATCGGCTGTTTGCGTTCGGCCCTTCACACGGCGTTCTTTGGATCGTCACGGGGTGCGGGTAACCTGGTCGCATCCGCTGCCTTTGTAGGTGGAAGAAGAGAGCCGTGAGTAAGCTGATCGCTACTGAGCCAATCCGCACGCCCGCCAGTTACGCGACCGCGTTCGCCGCCGGATATTTGGATCGTTTCAAAACCGACCGGACGCTCCGCCTGCGCCTGCACGTCTCCGCCGACGAGCTCGGCTTTCCGGGGGCGGCCAACCTCGAGCGGGACGTCGTGGCACGGATCGACTGGGTGAAGCCCGGACATCTCGATCACGGCTTGCACATCACGTGGGAGCCGGAATCTGGTGGCCCCTATCCGACCTTCTCCGGAGTGCTGTGCGCGACGCCGGAAAGTAACGATCAGAGCATACTCACCCTCAGCGGAGAGTATGTGCCGCCCGGCGGCTTCGTCGGTGCGCTCTTCGACGGGGCGATCGGTACGCGGATCGCGCAAGCGACGGCGCACGATCTCTTGCGGCGTCTGCGGTCGGCCGCAGAGGCGGACTACGCACATCGTCAATCGCCGTGACCGAGGCCGTCTTCGTTATCAACGCGGGCTCTTCCAGCGTGAAGTTCGCGCTGTTCGATGCGCGCGACGGGGCGCGCGCCGCGCTTCTGCGCGGCGATCTCGACGGCATCGGCCACGCTGCGCACCTTACGTTACGTGGCGCCGACGGCGGCCTGCTCGCGGACTGCGCGGTGCCCGGCGTTGCGACGCACGAGGAGGCGCTCGGCATCATTTTCGAGCGGGTGCAGCGTTCCGTGCCGCAGGCACGTCTGCTCGTTGCCGGTCACCGGGTCGTTCACGGTGGCCGGCGGTTCGTTGAACCTGTCATCATCGACGCATCGGTTCGTGCCGAGCTGCAGGAGCTCGTGCCGCTGGCGCCGCTGCATCAGCCGCACAATCTTGCGGCGATCGATGCCGTCGGCCGCTTGCATCCCGGCATTACGCAGGTCGCCTGTTTCGATACGGCCTTTCACGCGGCGCAGAGATGGGAGGCGACCGCATTCGCGTTGCCGCGCGAGCTCGCCGACCAGGGCGTCCGCCGGTACGGATTCCACGGCCTCTCCTATGAGTTCATCGCCTCGCATCTCGAGGAGCATCTCGGCGCGCTTGCGGCCGGCCGCGTCGTCGTCGCACACCTCGGTTCGGGTGCCAGCATGTGCGCAATGCGAGATCGCCGCAGTGTCGCGACGACGATGGGATTCAGCGCGCTGGACGGCTTGCCGATGGGCACCCGCTGCGGCGCGCTCGATCCGGGGGTGATCTTCTATTTGCTCGATCACGGTTATTCGCGCGCATCGATCGAGGAGCTGCTCTGGCGCCGGTCGGGTCTTCTCGGCCTCTCGGGCCTCAGCGACGACGTCAGAGATTTGCTCGCCTCAGACGACGAACGTGCGGCGCAGGCGTTGTCGTTCTTCGCCTACCGCATCGCGCGCGAGCTGGGTTCTCTTGCCGCGGCACTGGGCGGTCTCGATGCGCTGATCTTCACCGCCGGCATCGGCGAGCATGCACCTTCAATTCGTGCGCGCGTCTGCGAACGTGCGGCGTGGCTCGGCGTCGTCCTCGACGCCGGCGCAAACGCTGCCGGCAGCATCCGCATCAGCGACGCTTCGAGCCGCGTCGCAGTCCTGGTCATACCGACCGACGAGGAGTCGATGGTTGCCCACCATGCGATGGAGATCTGCGGCGGATGGCGATTTCTTAGCGTGTCGAACGAGCGATACTAACGTTGCCAGAGAATCGGCGCGAACTCCATTGGGATGCGGGCGTCTGGCACCGTTGGAACGACACGCGCCGTGTAGGCTTGCGGCGGTCGCTGGGTTGCGATGAGGCCACGGTATTCTCGAAGGGGCGGCGTACCCGGCGAGACGGGTCCGGGCTCTAAACGATGCCGCTCCGGCGAAGCCTGATCGTCGAGCGCGTCGGCGTACAGCTCGACTGCGATTTCGTCGGGATGCACCGCTCCCAATTCGATCTCCGTGCGAACGGTCAAGCCGTTCTCTGCGGGCACGAGCTCGGTGGCGTGGAATGCCAGCGTCGGCCACCGGTTCGCGAGATCGGCGAGTTGCGCTTCGAGGCGCGCACCCGCCGCGCCGTCGTCCCGCACGCGTCTTTGATACTGGGTGGCTGCTGGACGATAGAGGCGCTCGAGGTATTCGTGCATCATGCGGCCCGTTGAGAAGCGCGGCGTGAGCTGCGCCATGCTCGCGCGTATTCGTGCTAGCCAGCGCCGTGGGATCTGCCCGTCGCGCGCGTAGAACTCCGGTGTGATCTCCGTCTCCAGGAGACGATAGAGTTCTTGGGCATCCTGCTCGTCGCTGGTGGTCTCCGTGCGGCTGCCGATCGCCCACCCCAGTTCCGGTTCGTACGCTTCATCCCACCAACCGTCCAATGTCGAACACGTGAGTCCGCCGTTGACGAGCACCTTCATGCCGCTCGTTCCGCTGGCTTCCCACGTTCGGCGCGGCATATTGAGCCAAACGTCGACTCCTTCGATGAGCGTCTGGGCGGTGCCCAGATCGTAGTCGGGCACGAACATCGCGCGCTCGCGGAGATCGGGACGCGCGACGAACGCCAGCCAGCGATGGATGGCGTGCTTCCCATCGGTGTCGGAGGGATGCGCCTTTCCGGCGATCACGAGTTGCACCGGCCGTTCGGCATTCGTGAGGAGGCGCGCGAGGCGTTCGGGATCGGAGAGCAGCAGGTCGGCGCGTTTGTAGCCGGTGAAGCGGCGCGCAAAGCCCAAGGTCAGAATATTGGGATCGAATCGCTTCAAGCTCTGAGTCAACGCGAGACGCTGCTCGCGCCGCAAGTTCCACAGCGTCTCGTCGCTGGCGGTGGTGATGCACGTTTGAACCGTATCGAAGCTGGTGAACCCACGCTCCGCGCCGCAGGCGGCGGTCCAACACGCATTGGAGGCGTCCGACTCCCAGGAGGGCACGTGCACGCCGTTGGTGACATGCATGACCGGAATTTCGGCGAGTGGCCAGCGCGGATAGAGTGACGCGAAGAGGCGCCGGCTGACGGCCTCGTGGAGCCGGCTCACCGCATTGACGCCGCCGCAACCGCGCAGCGCCAGACGTGGCATCGCAAAAGCGTCGGATCCCGTCGCCGTCTCCGTTCCCATCTTCAAAAACTCGTCGCTCGAGAGACCGAGTTCGACGGCGTAGGTGCCGAGATAATCGTCGATCAGCCCCGCGGGAAACTGATCGAAGGCGGCGGCGACCGCGGTGTGCGTGGTGAAGACGTTCCCCGCGCGCGTGCAGCGCAACGCACTCTGGAACGAGAGATGGTGGCGCTCCATGAAAAGACGCGCACGTTCGACGATGGCGAAGGCGGAGTGCCCTTCGTTGAGGTGAACGATTTGTGGCTCGAGGCCGAGCGCTTCGAGTGCACGGATGCCGCCGATGCCGAGCGCCATCTCTTGCTCGAGCCGCAGCCGCGGTTCGTCGATGTACAGCCGCGCTGTGAGCGCCTGATCGGCGGCATCGTTGTCGGGGTGCGCGCTGTCGAGCAGGTACAGTCGCACGCGCCCCACTTGCACCTCCCAGAGCGCAAGGTGCAACGTGCGCCCTGGAAGTGCGAGGCTTACCGAGCGGAGGGTTCCATCGGTATTGCGTAGGCCGGTGATCGGGAGTTCATTGGGATCGTGCACCGGGTAGAGTTCTTGCTGTCCCGCTTGCGCGTCGAAGCGCTGTTGAAAGTATCCCTGGCGGTAGAGTAAGCCGATGCCGACGGCGGGAACGCCGAGATCGCTCGCCGTCTTGAGGTAATCCCCGGCGAGAATGCCGAGGCCACCGGCATAAATCGGCAGCGCCTCGCTCAGGCCGAATTCCATGCTGAAGTAGGCGATGAGACCGACATCCTGCGCCGCGGCATTACCAGAGAACCAGGTGGGCGCATCGAGGTACGCCTGGCGCGCCCGCGCCTGCTGGCGCACCAGGCGCAGGAATGCTTGGTCGGTCGCGAGCTCGCGCAGACGATCGCCCGACTTGCGCAGGACGTGCCACGCATTGCGCGTCTCTTCCCAGACCGCCGCATTGATCGTTCGCCACAACTGTTCGGACCCGCGGTCGCAACTCCAGCGGACATCGAGTGCGAGTTCCCGGAGGTCATCGGCTTCTGGTGTAAGCATGGCAGCCGCCTACTGCCGCGCCGCAGCTCACCGCGCCTTCAAAGCGACCGTACGACGCTTGCGAGCGCTAGGGAGGCGACGCGTGTCGCCGCGTCGTCGGCACGTCCGGTCAGAACGAGTGGGATACGTGCTCCGGCCACGACGCAGGCGCACGTTCCTCGACCGAGGTACTCGATCTCTTTGAAGAGCACGTTGGCTGCGTCGAGATTAGGTGCGATCAAGATATCCGCGCACCCCGCAACGGGCGAGACGATTCCCTTGATACGTGCGGCTTCCGGCGAGAGTGCGTCGTCGAGTGCGAGCGGCCCGTCAACGAAGGCGCCGGTGATCTGTTGACGGTCGGCCATCTTTGCAAGTGCGGCCGCATCGATCGTGCTTGGCTCTCGACTCGAGACGGTCTCGACAGCGGATAAGATGGCAACTTTGGGCAAGACCACTCCCACCGCGCGTGCAACATCGATCGCGTTCTGCGTGATGTCGCGTTTTTCGTCGAGAGTGGGAGCGATGTTGACTGCGCTGTCGCTGATGAAGATGAGATGGGGAAGCGCGGGCGCATCCAAGACCGCCACGTGGCTCATCCGGCGCGACGTGCGTAGTTCTGGCTCCGCGACGACCGCCCGCAGGAATTCGTCGGAGTGCAACGATCCCTTCATCAGCGCATCGACCTCGCCACGGCGCGCGAGTTCGGCTGCCACGCGTGCTGCCTCGCTTGGGTCCGCCGCGTCGATGACGGTGTATCGATCCGCGGATATCCCGGCGAGGCTTGCGGCCCGTGTGATGGCTTTTTTCGCACCGACGAGGACGGCGTCCACGAAATCCGCCGCCTCCACGGCGCGCAAGTCCATCTCGTCGACGGGGTTGACGATCGCCGTGCGCAGCCGTGGCCCGTCCCGTGCGCGCAGCAGGATGCGCCCGAGCGTATACCGCGCCGGGCGATGCGTGCGGAGACCTTCCTGCGAGTTCACACGTGCGCCTCGGTCGCATGCTCATGAAGCGCGACCTCACGTGCTGCCTCGCTGCTCCGGTCGGCGACGAGGTCGAAGAAGCGGCGGAGATTCTCTTCGGCAAGCCGGTGCAGGCCGGCCGCATTGAGCGTCGATCCGACCAGACCGAGCGGCACGCGATAGCGTCCCCGAAGACGTAAGGTCGTGCGCGCCGCCGACATCGGTAGCGTGTGAAACGGCCCGTCGAATTCGGGAAAGAGCACGTGTGCGGCACGGGCTTTGATGCTCACCGCGATCGACGGATCCTGGACGGATCGCTTGGTCACGGCGATCTCGACGGGGACGCTCACGGCCTGCGTCGTGCTGCCGATCGGCATGCTCCATGCGATACCGTTCGTGCGCGACTGGGCCGCGATGCGGTCCAGAGACTCGCTGACGGCCGTATACAGACGATCAGCGGGCAACCGGATCTCCCGGCTAAAGACGATGGTTGGCATCAAAAGCTCCCTTCGGACGTGCAAAGCGTACAAGAGCTGCATGAACGCCGGATGAAGCGGCCCGTTCCCGGAATTCTTGCGGCGTTCCGGATTGGCCGGCGTCCTCGGTTAAGACGAAGCCTCGCGTTCGAGGAGCGCCTTGATCCGCTCGACGACCTCTCGTGGCCGAAACGGCTTGAAGATGAAGTCGTCTGCCGCTAACGCGAGGTCGGCGTCGGGGATCGTCTCGCCGCGTGCCGTCATGATCAAGATGGGAACATCGGAGGAGCGGCGCAAAGCGCGCAAGACTTCCAAACCGCAGAGGGCCGGCAAGTGGAGGTCGAGCAGGATCAGATCATACCGCTGCGCGGCCGCGGCCTGAAGGGCTGCGGGGCCGTCGAAAACGCCGGTGACCGCGATCCCTTCGTCCTGCAAATAGATGGACAAGATGTCGACGAGCCTGCGTTCGTCATCGACGACGAGCACGCGTACGTCCTTGAGGGCCATCTGCGCCGCGCAACCTCCGAGCCTTTTGCGCGGCGTACGGGGAGAGTGCCCGGCTCTCCTGGCCGGTGGCATGCACGCCGATCGGGCGGGGAGAAAGCTCACGAGTGGAGAGAACCTTGCACGACCTGCGCAACGACCTCGCGGTCGCAGTTGCCGGGATGGAAGCCTTGATCGACGGGAAGCTCGCGCCGACGCGCGAGCACTTTACCGACGTCCTCGCCTCACTCGAGCAGATTGACGCGCATCTCTCGGCGCTTCGGTCGGCGGCTCGCGACGCCGCCGCTCCCGGCAAAGAGAATCTGCTCAACGCCATCATCGAAGGCTCGCCCTACGCCAAGGTGGTGGTGAACCAGCAGGGGCGCATCACGCTCATCAACGCGCAGACCGAGCTCCTCTTCGGATATACGCGTGACGAGTTGCTCGGCCAATCGATCGAGCTTCTCGTCCCCGAGCGGTTTCGCAGCCATCATCCGAGATTGCGTGAGACCTTCAACAAAGACCCGGTTGCGCGTCCGATGGGGGCGGGCCGCGACCTCTACGGCCGCCGCAAAGACGGAAGCGAGGTGCCGATCGAGATCGGTATCAATCCGATCGCGACCGACGCCGGATCGTTTACGCTCGCGACGGTGACCGACATCACCGAACGCAAACGTGCCGAAGAGCTGCGGCTCTTGCATGCCGGGGTGCAGCAGCACGCGACCGAACTCGAGGGGCTCAATGCGCAGCTTGCCAGCGCCTCGCGCTTCAAGACGCAGTTCGTGGCGACGATGAGCCATGAGCTGCGCACGCCGCTCAATGCGATCGTCGGCTCCGCCGAGTTGCTCGGCCGCGCCGAGCTCGACGAGCGCGCACGAGCCAACGTGCAGACGATCAACGAAGCCGCCGAAGGGCTGCTGACGCTGATCAACAGCATCTTGGATTTCTCCAAGATCGAGGCCGGGAAGATCGATCTTCAGTCGACGCCGTTCTTGATCGAGGCGGTCCTCGAAAGCGCGGCGGACGTCTCGGCTCACTTGGGGCGCCGCAAAGGCGTCACGGTCCATACGTACGTCGATCCGCTCATCCCGCGCGTGCAAGGCGATCCCGATCGTCTGCGCCAGATTCTCCTGAACTTGATGGGCAACGCGGTCAAATTCACCGATGCCGGTCAGGTCGTCGCACGTGCGCTTCCCCTGCGCATGACGGCCGATGAGATCACCGTGCACTTCGAGGTCCAAGACACGGGGATCGGTATCGATGCCAACGTCCTGCCGCGCCTCTTCGAGCCGTTCGTCCAAGGCGACGCCTCGGCATCCCGAAAGTTCGGTGGCACGGGGCTCGGCCTCTCGATTTCCAAACGGCTCGTTGCGCTCATGGGTGGGGAGATCGGGGTCGAGAGCGAGCCGAATCTCGGTTCGCTCTTCTGGTTTACGGCGACGTTCGGGCGCGCTAGCGAGCAGACCAGCGCGAAACGTTCGCTCGGAGGCATCGGCGTCTTGATCGTCTCTCGCGACGAAACGTTCGCACACATCGTGGAGGGCTATCTCACGTCGTGGCAGATGCGGAGCCTTCGCGTGAGCAGTCGTGCCGAGATCCTCGAATCGCTACCCGCCGATACGGATACGATGTGGGTCGCAATCGTCGACGCGGACGAGTCTCACGCGGACGTCGACGAGCTCTTGCGCGACGAGCGCGTTATCCCACCGGCGCGGATCGTCACGATCGGTGAAGGAAGCGCCGTTCGCAAGCCCGTGCGCCAGTCGTACCTCTTCGACGCCATCGTCAAAGCTTCGGGGATTCGCAAACCCGCCGACGTGACCACTCCGGCCGCATTGAGCTCCGCCGCGCAGACAGCGCCACTTCCGGGTCTTTTGCGGCGCATCTTGATCGCCGAAGACAATGCGCGTCTGCGGCGGTTGCTCAAGTTCCAGTTCGACGAACTGGGAATACCCGTTGAATTCGTGGCCGATGGCCTGGCGGCCGTCGAAGCGGTACGCCACGAACGCTATGCGATGGTCTTCATGGACTGCCAGATGCCGAACATGGACGGTCTCTCGGCCACGCGCGCGATCCGTGCGGAGGAGGCCAAGACGGATCGCCACGTCCCGATCGTCGCTATGACCGCAAATGCTTTTGCCGAGGACCGCGCGGCGTGCCTAGCGGCGGGGATGGACGATTACCTCGCAAAGCCCGTGCGGCTCGCTGACCTCCGTGCAGCGATCGAACGCTCCTGGGAGAAGAGCACCCCCTAGCTCACACTGACTTCTTACGGCGTTCGCATGGGCGCGCTATCCTCGTGCCATGAGTACGTTGCATAGCATCCTGGTGCCGATCGACGGTTCGCCCAACGACGACACTCTTCTCGATTTTGCAGTCGAACGCGCCCGGCAGAGCGGCGCGCGCATTACCGTCGCCCATGCGGTGGACTATACGGTGGCGGTGCTGCCGACTCCGGAAGCCATGTACAATCCCGCTCCACTGCTCGCCGCCCTCGAAGACGAGTCCAAGGCGATGCTCTCGGCCGCCGCTCAACGGGTGCGGTCAGCCGGCGTCGGCTCGCTCGAGGTCGTTCAGCTCGAGGGTGCGGTGACAGCCGCCCTCGTGGACTACCTGCGCGAGCATTCGTTCGATGCCGTCATCATGGGTACGCATGGGCGCGCCGGTTTCGAGCGTCTCTTTCTCGGCAGTACGGCCGAAGGAGTCGTGCGCTCCGGCTTGGTTCCGGTTTTTCTCCTGCGCTGTCTGGACGGCGCGGCGTGCAAAACGCCACCGCTCGAGCGGTTACTGGTCGCCGTGGACCCCGGCGGCCACCCAAAGTGTACCGGCCGTGGCCGGTTGAAAATGTACCAGGGGTCGGTGGCCACTTTCGGCTTGAAAGTGTACCACCGGTGAGGTGATCCAGCCCGAGCATGCTGGGGCGGCGTC
>Ga0335075_10017783_pt1 | contig 10564 bp, 5 predicted proteins | sample Lox_Sample_24_FD_206723 | JGI IMG/M metagenome (GOLD analysis project Ga0335075, IMG submission 206723) | Soil microbial communities from Loxahatchee National Wildlife Refuge, Florida, United States - Lox_Sample_2.4 | ecosystem: Environmental > Terrestrial > Soil > Wetlands | place: USA: Florida... | reverse complement strand
TGCTGAGGAGCTAGTATCCTTTGATATACTGTTTGCACTCTCAGATGTCTTACTAGATGCTGAAGATGATGAGGAGCTAGCATCTTTCGAGACACTGCTTGCACTCTTCGATGCCTTGCTTGATGCGGGAGACGCACCACTGCCCATGGAGGAAGCACTCGAACTAGCTGAATTGGGTATGCTGGAGGCACTTTCTACTGCCTTGCTACTTCCGGAAGAGAGTAATGAACTGGTAGCATTGGATAAGCTCGACGCAGAACTCTGCACTTCTTCAACCGGAGTGGCTTCGGATACAGCAGAGGCTGCGGAATAGATACTGCTTGATGCTTTTTCTACAACATCAGGTCCTGTGCCGATTACTGAAGAGGACATCTTCGCGACAATACTGCTTGCGCTATTGCTGGCAACAGATGCCCTGCTTTCAATACTTCCTTGTGAGGTGCCAGTCAGGGAGCTCGACGCTTTATCAGTGATGCTGCTAGCAGATGCCTGAACGACCGATATGATGCTCTCAGCACTATCCTGCTGTGTGCCAATGATGAAACTTGAAGCTTTGTCGGCAAGGCTACTGCCGCTGCTCTTGGCGACTGATACAATGCTCTCAATACTGTCCTGCGGAGTACCGAGGATACTAGAGGAGATTGAAGAAGCTATGCTACCGGCACTCTTCCCTGCTTGAGCCGCAATACTTTGGACATTCTCCGCCTGAGAAGCAGCGACAGACGATGCTGATGACGCAGCGTCCATAACTGATGAGCTGGCTGCCGAGCTAACTGACTCTACACTGCTTTGAGAGGTTCCTGCAACAGCTTCGCTAGCTTCAGTGACCTTGTCAAGAATCTTTTGGCCAGCAATTGCAGCTGCCGCGGGCATATATTTTGTGCTGAAATCATCTGAGGTATCGCCTATAGACAGTTTCCATCGGCCGGTCTCTTTGAGGCGAGCGAGTTCTTTGACAGCATCCTCCGCCATTGCCATAGCCCTGTTCTCAATGTCTTCCGATGCCTCTCGAGCCCTCGCCAAGCCCGGGTGAGCAGTGGCAACTTCCTCGACTTCTTTACGCCATTCATCGAATTTTGTCTTCATAGCATGATATTTTGACCAGTCTTTATGAGTAATGCCTTCAGCCCAGGCCCAGCGCATCCCTATTTCTTGGAGCCCGAGATCCCGAATATGGTCAATGATCTCAAAAGTGTCTGTTGCAGCTTGGCTGACCAGAGAATTTGTTTCGGCATCGTATTTCTTCCGCCAAGTCCTAATTGCTTGAGCTTTTTCCTTGATTGCACTGCCCGCTTTTCGAACAGCAGCAGTGAGGTCCTTCTCGGAAGCCTCGATATCAGTAGACTTCTTGATAATTGATAATATGCTACTTTTGAGACTCTTTAGTTCTGACTTGATTGTTTCCTCTAGCTGAATCAAGTAGGCTTCACCGACACCTTGTGCCTGGTTGTGTACAAATCTATCGGTGATCTCGGTGATCCGCTGGTCGAGTTCATCGGAACCCTCATCTGCTGCTTTCGCAAATTTCTCTTGCAACGTCTTCAGATCCGTACTCACAATTTTTCGCGCTTTGTCTCGGATCTCCTGCTGAGACATTGGTGTTTTTGCAGATGGTTGGGCCGATGAGAATTGGCTTGATGTTGACGCAGTGGTCGAGCTCGGAGCGACCTCACTGGCATGAACTGACGATACAGAGGATGATATGGATAGAAGCGTGCTGGAAGCTGATGAGGCCGAGGAGGGTCTACAAATTTTAGCATGCCAATCATAAAAGTAGTACTTAACGTATCGAAGGCTGTGTAGCTTACATCTCAATCTCATCAACAGCTGCCTGCAACTTTTTCCCATCTCGATATCTTCCGAGGCGCTCGCCAATTCGAACAAGTTGCGGCTCAACATTTTCTCCGTATAGAACTCGAATCTTTGGCCAAACGGTCCGATCTAAGAAGATAACACCAGTCGTCCATGCCCACTGTGCGTACGGAATACCTGTATCAACAGCAAATCTGTTGACCATTCCATATCCTTGTTGAGCGTATGGCTGTATTGCACTATATGTTGGTAGAATGGAGCCATAGTATGTCTGTAACGCGCTATCTCTGGCAATGGCGTAATAGGGGCTTGTTATGTTCCAGATTTTGTTCACATGTGGGGCAAGGATTTGGGAATATTGCTGCTGGGCCATGCCACTAAACTTGGAGACCTGAGGCTGTATTGACTTTTCCCATTGTGCCTGACTAAATGCTTGTGCCTGTGCAAGTCTAGGAGCGCCATACTTCTTGCCATAGGTTATTGTTGGGGCAATCAACCTTTCGTCTAGGACGTCATAGTACGGTCGTGCAGCATTAACGTACGGTGCTGCGTATGTGTTATAGTATGGTGTTATATGGGGCACAACTTGCGACTTTACTTGAAAGTATGGTTTGCAGATCTTCGGGGAAGACTCTGTGAGGAGGTCGATCGAAGCAGGACATCGAAAGATGACTGAGATGATAGAATACCAGATAACAAGTCTAGGGAGGTGTTAGAGACATTATAAGCGCCATAATCAAGGGAGGCGTACCTAGCAGAAATTGTGAAGAGACTTCCTAATATGCTCGTCTTGGCCGTCGTGCTTTGAGATTTGGGCATCAGGGTAGGTCCATTAAGCCCCTTTGTGAGGGGATCTACCACTTTACCATTCCCTTCCACACCCATCACAGCGAGCGGCGAGAGGTCAAGCTGCCTCAAACAACTTTATGCGTACCAATAAGCAAATTCCCAAACGTCCAGGTTGGTTAGATGTGGAGGTGGTGGCTTGCCAACTTCAAGGGCAAGATCAGACCGAAAATTATATTCCACGGACGTAACTCGCAATTGCAGTGCAAACGAAGTAAGGTAAAATTGTATCTACACTGGACTCAAATGTTTAAAATGCAATGTAGACTTAACACCGTTTCGGACTATGAGATCAAGGAATCAGCCTGTCATCCAAGCTCAATCTTCAAATTCTGGGAGCAAGTCACAGGTGGAAACGCGCTATCCACGCTAAAACGTCATCGAGCGTGAAGGCTGGGAACATTTAAATCTCACCTTGCACAATCGAACAAATAACGGAACGATGATGGCCAATCAAAGTAGACAACAGCAATGGTGGTAACTGCTTGGATGAGCGATGACTCGACTATAGCCTAAACTCCCCACAGCTTTCGATTGATCTCCTGATGCACCCTACAAATTTTGTTTCATGAGCACGGAATTATTCTGTGACATGTGCGCATTCAAGCACACGTGACGTCCCTACTTTACGGCAATATCCGCTATCAATACTCCTTCAATCTTGCCTCTATCCTTAATCTACGCCATTCACGAAGTCACGAAACGAAGTATCCCAGCATATTCAACTAACTATCACCCTGGATCACATACAAACTCGATCTACCGAGCATCTGCGACCACGTTTGACTATACACAGTCAAGAACGAGACGTGAGCTGGCGCTCGTGGGACACAGATGCATCCTTGTCCGTCTGATCGCTGAGGCTCAGCCCTTCAACCTTAGATCTTCTAAAATATTTGGAAGAGCATTTGCAGCAGAATGGCCACCGAAGACCCGATCACCAGCCTGCCAGACCCCGCAACAGGAGCAGGCCCAGACATCATGAACGACCCTCAGTATGCCACCAATACTGGAAGCGGGGAGGACGGGGCCGGCGATGCAGATACTTGCAGGATCTGCAGAGGCGAAGCAACTGGCCAAGAGCCTCTGTTCTACCCTTGCAAATGCAGCGGTAGTATCAAGTTTGTGCACCAAGATTGTTTAATGGAATGGCTATCACACTCGCAAAAGAAGCACTGCGAGCTCTGCAAGACGCCCTTCCGATTCACAAAGCTCTACTCACCCGACATGCCACAAAACCTCCCCACTCATGTCTTCTTCCGGCATCTCATTATCCATACTGTTAAAAACCTGGCCGTGTGGCTAAGATTTTGCCTTGTGGTATTTGTTTGGCTGGGTTGTCTGCCTTGGGCCATGAGACACATATGGGGTTTCTTATTCTGGTTCGGTGACGGCGAGTGGAACACGGAGGACGAGGATGCGAGTTCTCTGCGCAACGATTCCAGTACAGCCTGGGCTCTCGAAGCCATAGCTGACTTGGTATTCAATGGAACGATTACTAACGGAACATCTCCAGCAAGTCCGTTGATGACGATTCCTACGACGCCGAAGACAGTTGGCAAAGTGATGGGACAAATACCAGAAATGCTGAAGCCATTCATAAAGCTATTCAACCTAAGCCGCAGTGACCGTCTGCCTGTAGGCTTCTTCAAGGCCATCTTCCAAGGTTTCCCTTTACCCGAATTTAACACAACTACTCCGCAACATACAATTTTTTTGCAATCTGCAGTGCCTGGTCGTTCGTCATTACTCAGCGAAGTACGGTTTCTGAAGGAACTTACGAGATACCCGCGAGTCAATAGCATCATCATAACGACATTGGAAGGCCAAATTATTACGATAGTTGTGGTTGTGTGTTTTGTTCTCGTCTTCTTGATACGAGAATGGGTCGTTCAGCAACAGCCAGGGATTAACATGGGAGCAGGTTTCAACGCTGAGTTTGGTGGCGAGAGGGGTGCAAGAAATCGCAATGCATTAGCAGATAATGCTCCTGATGTGGAAGGGCATCCGGTGGATGCAGCTAGAAATGTCGAGGAGCTACAGGTTGGGGTGCCAAGACCAGCTGCTGATGTTGCCGCTCGACCCATAGCACGACCTCGACGGAGAATGGTTCGTTTCGAAGATATGCATGGCATTGATACCATTCCAACAAGCGGGGATCGAGAAGTCAGTCCGCCTCTATATGTGCCCCAGAGGACCGAAGACGATGCTGGTGAAGGTTCCGCCGATGGCCATCATCAAAGACCAGGGATGTTAGAGCGGGATGCTCTATCTCCGGCAGCTGAAATTCAGCGAAATATCGTCGAAGAGTCCTCGAAAACCCAGGATCAGTTCGATACAGGAAAGTTTGTGTCAGTATGGCGTCGCGCCGGTGGCAGTCCAGAGGAAGTCCTAAGAATCATTGAAGCGGAAGGTCTTGGAGAGAAATTGCGTTACTGGAAGAATGCAATGGAAAGTTTGCAAGCTGATTCAGCTCTAGTCTCGTCTTCGGATGACCGAAAGCCATTGATCGGAGCAAACTCCCTCCATAGTAGTACAGACAGTCTTGCTGCACAGCGCAGTGATGGAACAAATTCCACGAACGAAAGCTGGGTTGATGTTCCACCACCATCGAGCTCTCGCAAAGATAGTAGTGACTCTCCTATCAGTGACGAAAGTGAAAGTGGTAAAATACCAGTAATATCCAGCAAAGGGAAGGAAAAGGCGGTTGGAACTGCAAATGAGCCATTGTCCGACGCGAGCAATAGGATTTCTACCATTAACTATGGGATGGCATCCCGTGAACAACTTGGAGGAACTGGAGCACCATGGACTCCGAGTCCGATTTCTCGTGAAGGAGTCATCTTTAAATCTGGCCCGGGAAGACCACGAGCCACTTCCGATGGGCCACAGCCTCGAGAGAGCATTTCACCTCTTGCTGAGAACTACTGGTCATTTTCAGCTCTTGAATCCTCTCCCGCCGCCCACACTCTTGAGCTTCCTTCTGTTCCTGCAGTAGATGAGCACCCAATTAAAGTTCGACACTCTGATGAAGGGAAAGACGGAAACTCCAAGCATCAAATGTCCCATGCTCAAGTACAAGACCGCAATCTTGTGAATGTATCATCGACCGCAGAGTCCCACATCGTATCTAATGATACAAGTGATATTATTGAGATATATAATGTTGAAAAAGGCACCACACAAAGAGCGGCGTCATGGGAAGAAGTTTTTGCAAATAATCCTGTCTCAGACTCTGAAGATGATTCTCAAGAGATACCTGAGGGTGAATCAAATGTCGAACAGAACCCTTTCCACCCGAACGGTCTACTGCCCGAAGATCTGCCGCCAGACACGGCGCCACAGCAGCGGAACGAACCTCAAGGGTTCTTGGGGCACGTTGCAAATTTTCTATGGGGTGATTTAGATCTTCCCCAAGAGGTTCGGGCGGGTGATGACGAGCACATCGTTCAAGATATTGCCGCCGAAGCCCCCTTCGTTCGCGTCGCACATCGCAATCATGCTATAGTCGACGATGACGACAGCGACGACGAGGCTCAGGTTAACCCGGAGCGCGACGTCGTTGCAGGAGCCATGGCAGCTGTTGTAGATCCAAATGATCCAGATGGGTTAGATGACGTTGAGGATTTTGAGGGTATTATGGAACTCGTTGGAATGCGGGGTCCACTCACTGCTCTGGTGCAAAATGGCCTATTCAGTGCCGTCTTGATATCTCTGACAGTCGCCTGTGGTGTTTGGGTACCATACAATGTCGGCCGGCTTGTATTACTCCTGATTGCAAATCCGATCGCTACCATCAAACTGCCACTTAAGTTTCTTTTCAGTTTTGCAGCAGTTTTACAAGATCTAGCATTGGTCGCCATAGGCAGTTTATCATACTTACTCATCCATTTATGCTCTTTACCAAAATTGATCTACTCATACACTTTTGCGAGCTCTGATCTACCCACGACGATGATAGAGTGGCCTGGCCCCACTTATGAGTCCTTGCGGTTCGCAACGGTAGCTGGAGAACGCATAGTAGACGGCTTCGTCAACGCTCTTATGCAGATTCCTGACTCTGAGGTTCCAGCCTTTTCAGCTGTCTCTCACGAGTCTCTGATCACCATCAAGAGAGTCATTTCGGAAAGCCTTCAGTACATAGGCTCACTCATCACGTATTTTCTGGTCAATCCAGCAGCGCAGTCTATACCCAGTAAATCTGTGGACTTTGCGGCCTTTTGGGCCACACTATCAGAACTCGGAGTTGCTGCAGGGCAAACTTTACGAGCACTGCCAAAAGTTCTTGCTAGTGCCGAGTCCTGGGTGATCACACTCGACATACCTGAACGAGCTGTACCGGTTGATCCAAGCCTGTCATACTGGAGCGGAACAGATCGTTTCTGGGCTATTCTTGCCGGCTACATTGCATTCAGCTTCCTAGGTGCTGCATACCTGAGGCGGGGCTCACCATTCTCAAGTAGTCAAACTGGGAGAGAATGGGAGGCAACCATTATCGACGTCCTCAATCAAGCTGGAGGCGTCATGAAAGTCATCCTTATCATCAGTATCGAAATGCTGGTATTTCCTCTTTACTGTGGGCTATTACTTGATATAGCTCTATTACCATTATTTGATAACGCAAGTTTGCTATCACGAGTACTCTTCACGATAGAGACACCACTCACTTCTATCTTCGTACATTGGTTCGTTGGCACATGCTACATGTTCCATTTTGCTCTTTTTGTCTCAATGTGTCGAAAGATCATGCGAAGTGGAGTTTTATGTAAGTTCGCACCTCGTCATCAACTGTTTCCTGCTGACAGATCGCAGACTTTATACGTGACCCAGACGATCCCACCTTTCATCCGGTCCGTGATGTTCTGGAGCGAAATGTCGCTACTCAGCTCCGAAAAATTACTTTTAGTGCTATGGTTTACGGAGCACTGGTGGTTGTTTGCCTTGGTGGCGTTGTATGGGGCTTGGCATTTGCATTCAGAGGCGTTCTACCAATACATTGGTCATCAAACGAACCGGTGCTCGAATTCCCGATCGATCTACTATTTTATAATTTTTTCATGCCTCTGGCTGTCAAATTTTTCAAACCGTCTGACGGACTACATGCAATGTATACGTGGTGGTTCCGGAAGTGCGCTCGGATCTTGCGTCTTACCTGGTTTCTATTCGATGAAAGGATGGTGGATGAAGAAGGACATCATGTTCGCAGAAATTGGGGCGACTTATTCCGAGGCGTCCAAGGAGATGTGACAAAGCCAGTCAAGCCTGACACACTCCAGAATCCGTTTCAAGAGGATGCTGACCTGAAAGCATACTTCCAGCAGGATGGCAAGTATGTCAGAGCTCCTGCTTCGGACCAAGTGCGAATACCGAAGGGGGACCAAGTTTTCCTTGAAGTCGATGAGAATAATTCCAGAATTGACGGATGCCGAGATTCTGATGAAGGTTTACATAGTCGGACTTCGGAGCTCTTTAAGATGGTATACATTCCGCCGTACTTCCGGGGACGTATCTTTCTCTTTATTCTCTTCATATGGCTTTTTGCAGCCGTCACTGGCGTCTGCATAACAATCGTTCCACTTGTTTTTGGCCGCCTGATCTTCGCCAGAATCATTCCAGCCTATGTGCGCAAGAACGACGTTTACGCGTTCTCGATTGGTATTTACATCCTTGGAAGCGCACTATACTGCATCGTGCACATACGAAAGGGTGTAGAATACATTCGATCAACTTTTGCCATCGACACCGACACTCCATCCAAGGTAATGCGCAAGGTCAGCAGCGTTGGACTCCGCATCTTACGAATACTCTATGCCTATACGGCATTCGCACTCCTCCTGCCATCTCTCTTCGCTCTTGCCGTGGAGTTTTACTTCATCATTCCACTTCACACATATTTTGCCGTCCAGGAACAACACGTTATTCACTTCGTGCAGAGCTGGACGCTCGGTCTACTCTATGTAAAACTCACAACCCGATTGATTCTCTGGCATGCGGATTCCCGGCCTGCTGAAGCTCTGCGTGCAGTGACTCAAAAAGGTTATTTGGACCCAGATATTAAGATTGCCACACGGGCTTTTATCTTCCCCGCCACACTGGTCCTTTCGACTGCTCTGATTGTCCCATTTGGCCTGGCATCATTAGCAAATCGATTCAACATATTTGGATCAGAACCAGAGCAAAAAATGCTGGTATTCAGATATGCTTACCCATTTTGCTTGAGCTGGGTGATCAACGCTAGTGGATTCTGGCTTTTACTTGGCGTCATGAAGGGGTGGCGGATGAGAATCAAAGATGAGGTGTATCTAATTGGCGAGAGGTTGCATAACTTTGGGGATCGAAGCAAGAGTGGGACAGCAGCTTTGATACCCGTCGGGAATAGGATTGAGACCTGAGCGACATTAACGGCTCCCAGGTTTGCGGAGGCTTTCTATTTTCTTTTGTTGCTAAGCAGGAACATCATAGAGCATTGCATTCCCAAACGATAGAGAAAGAGATCTAGCGTCTACAATATGACTTGTAATATGATAGAATAGCATTGCTAATAGGCATATTTACTCTTGCTCAAAAAATTTAGTTCATTTCATCTTCGCTTCAATTTCGGGTCATATAGTTCCCCTCCGTGGTATTCACTCATGTATTATTTGAAGCTCCTCTCTTCGTATAGATATTACAAAGCTTCCATGACTGGCGCTTAGCAACACAGGTATACAAAGCAAGATTATTCATCGCCCTATTCGAACTCCGGCCTCACAATGATCCAGCCAACCAGTCCCAGCAGCAAATTTCACATTACACTCTCGTTCAAGTCCCAAAACTCGCGCCACCAGAACGCCTCGTTCCCATAACGCTAGCCCGCATCTCGCATCGCTCGAACATGTTGCTTTGCGTGCCCACCTATCCCCTTGGCCCTGTCTATCAAGCCACCACCCTACCCACCCCAAAACCCTCTATTTAGGGGACCTGTATCACGGCTACAGCGGGGTCCTGCGGTGTAGCCCCCAATTTTTTTTTTGTTTTTTCTTATCTAGGTTACCACATGGGAGCCTGACATCCGATATGTGGTGGGGGTTGATAAGGTGGTAATGTAGCCTTCAGATAAAAGTGCCGGCTGTTAGGATCTGACGATGTTGTAGAAGTGTGCTTTCTAAGGTTCGGTGGGGACCTCGTTGATGAGGGAATTCATTTTGCAATGTCTTCACCTAGATTGATGCCTATCACCGAAGCTCTCTACGATAAGGCTTTATCATCCCACTTACTAGATTACTCCCGCTACGTGCCTTCCTCTTGTTCCCGTTTGCTCGATTTCCCTCCAACAAGCTTGATCGAGAAGCTCTTCCCCCCCCCCGACGAACCCTTACACTCATGAATCATAACACCCTGTATTCAAGCTTCAAGCCACATGCACTCCAGAAGCTTTGTGATTCGGTTTGTGGTGATGTTTTTCAGGCTAAGTCCTACATATCATCCTGTCCAGTGCTACTCAACGCCATACCACCCTTGATGCATCAAGCTACAGATAAAAGCAGTAGCTCTGTCGGAATATGCGATATCTGCCTAGAAATTTGGCACCGCTGAAGCTCTGGAAGGACCTTTACATGGTCACTCTGCGGGCATAAATCCTTGTAGATGACCTCCTCAACGAACGCGACATTGTGTTGAAAGAGGAAACCAGAGCCAGAGTTTTTGATGAGATTGTGAAAGGCTTCCAAAACTATTACTCGGAGTCTTGCAACAATGTACTTTAAAAGGCTCTATCCCTCGTTAGAGCTCTACTCCTAGTCGCTTCCCCTTGTCCGTCGTTTGCTTCTCGTCGGTGCTCTCCATCCACCAATGTGACATCAACGTGGAAGTGCAAAGTGCAACCCTGCATTAACTCATTGTTCAAGCTCTTCGTGCATAAGTGCCA
>Ga0335075_10017782_pt1 | contig 10564 bp, 7 predicted proteins | sample Lox_Sample_24_FD_206723 | JGI IMG/M metagenome (GOLD analysis project Ga0335075, IMG submission 206723) | Soil microbial communities from Loxahatchee National Wildlife Refuge, Florida, United States - Lox_Sample_2.4 | ecosystem: Environmental > Terrestrial > Soil > Wetlands | place: USA: Florida... | reverse complement strand
GCGCCGTAGGCGTTCGGCTCACCGCCCGGCGTTCGGCGGAGGCGTGACTGACGACCTGGTCGATTGGTTTCAGCGCCGTCTTCGCGGGCGAGGCGCACTCGCTCGACGGGCATTTGGCGAGCGATGCGAGCGGCGTCGACGAGCGCACCGAAATCAGGATTTGCCCGACCGGGCCGACTTCGGCGTTTAACGCCGAAGCAACATGTCCGGAATAGTGGGTCACAATCCAACTCTTGAGAAAGCGAGTCGGAACGGAGAGTCGCGCCTGCCCCGATCCGATCGACTCGAGAGTGATGCTCCCAAACCAGCTGTTGAAGACGGCCTCGCCCACTTCCGCGCGCAGGCGATCGCAGCAGCGTCGCCATGCTTCGCCAAGCGAAGGCCCGCCAGAACTGCCTTGGTCAAAGCGATCCGGATCCGGCGCGTCATACATGTCCATGGTTTGTCTCAGGCGCGAGGTGGACAGCCGGCATTGCGGCGATGCCAAGGAACGGGACACGCTTTGACTCGCTACGTTTGCGTCCAGGGCAACCCGCCCGCCTTCCAACCCCCCACTCCGCCTCTTCGACTCGACACATCCAGAGGACCTTCGAACCCATCCGACACATTGAAACATGGCCACCACCCCGCGTTCGTCATCGCGACTGCGGCGTGGCGTGACCGCGCTCCCGAACGGCACAAGAAGACGAGCGGTGCGCCCCGCTCGATACCCGCTGATCTAAGCAGCGCTTCGAGGCGCACGGCAAAGTTGTCGTCAACCGCCATCGAAGGATAGCTTTGCCATTCCAAGAACAATGGCGTCTTGCCGAGCGGTTGCAGGTCCGGCGTCCCCACATAGGTCCACTCCGCCTGGGTCCGGACGTCGATAAGAGCCGACGAGGAGTCGCCTTCGAGCAGCGCATAGGCGTCGATCGCGAGAAGATCTCCGGCGTATCCAGCGAAGTTCTGATAAGACATTACCTCTCCCTCCGCCGCCCACACTGCGGATTCAATGTTGGATTCAATTTATTCTAAAAACCGGGCCAATAAAAAATCTGGCCCCATTTCTCGCCCCAGCAGGATGCGACCGCCCTTGTATTCCGCTCTTACTCTGAGCGTCTATTCTGATTGTCTACTTACGCTTGCCTCGCCCCATACACGCCAAGCGCGATCGCAATTTCTCTCGTTTCTTGATGTTGCAACTATGGCACGGGTCGGGCGGCGGCGCAACCTTTGTTCCACAGCGGAAAAGCGTCGCAAGAACGGCAAAAGTGGACAATTATTGAACAATTAAGCTAGGTTGTTTTGCAAAGGCTTGATTCGAGACACAAGATCACGGTCCGGTTGTAACGCGTCGACCTCAAATTGCAGCCCGCGAGCAAACCCGAGCGGCGCTTATCGGCGCGACCCGCTTCGGCGCGGATGCGAACCGCGCTGTGCTTAGCAAGTAAAGGCTTGGCAATTATGAATTTTTTGTGAGCGGTTGTTGAACGCCGGCGCGGTCGTCAATTCGTTGCAAAATTGTTATGTGCCGTCTCAGAGTCACTGTCCTCGCGCGCCGACCCAGCGAAGGACGGCCGCGACCACCAGATCAGGTCCGAGCTTCGCCTCTGAATGGATCTTGGCTTCGGTCGGAAGCGATCACGCCGTAAAACGCCGGAATCGCTAACAGGTAGGCGAGACCGGCGATCTCGATCACCGCTGCAAGGCCGAAATTGGTCGCTATGACCGGCGCAGCCGCCGCCCCGATGACCGAAAAGCAACCGTTTACGCCCCAAGCCCAGACGAACAGGTGATCTTTGCCGAGACGTCCGAGCGTCGTCATCGCGATCGGCATCGGCAAGCCCATCAGAAAGGCTGGCGGCGCGATCAAAATAAAGCAAATGACGAGGCGGGGCAGATAGGGAATGGCGCCGATGGCGTCGAGCGCATGTCCGAGAAACAGCCCGTAAAGGATCAGCATGGCGCCGACCGCGACGAACAGAACGGGCATGACGGTCCGCATGTGAGGCAAGGCGCGCTCCGAGGTCAGAGCGCCGAGCCCCGAGAACACCAACATGCCGGTGATCAGCACTGACGCCGAAATCGTCGGGTTTCCGAGCGCCATGACGAAATGAGCGATGAGCCCGACTTCGACCATGATATAGCCAGCGCCGAGACAGGCGAAGTAGAGCACCGTCAACGCCTTGCCGCGCGAACGCGAAAAGATGGCGCGCCACCCCCAGATCAGAGGGATAGCGAGCAGCACGGTCGCCGTCAGGGAAGCGACGCCGAGCGTCGCCCAAATCAGCAGATAGCCCCACTGGTCCTGCAACAGCTCGAGTCTGTCGAGCACGCGCGGCAGGTCTTTGGTCTTGACGTAGGCGGCGAAGTAGGGTGCGTCGTCGGTGAGCGCGCGCGTATTAAATACGTAGCGATGCGCGATTTCGGGCCATTGGCCGGAAATAAGCGCATGCCATGCGAGACGGCCCATGACGGTCGCCGGCAGAACGCCGTCATCCGCCGGGCCGGAGGGAGGGGCGTCGGCGTCCTCGCCCGTCGGAGCGGCCGTGTCGGACGTATCCGCGGGCTGCGCTGCCGTCGGACTGCCCGCCGCGCCGAAGATCTGCTCAACGTAGCCGGCAAGCGTGCTGTCGGTCTGAGACGGATCGTAGAAGAAGCCCGGCGAGTATATCTCGTCAAACGACATGGCGCGGGTATAAGCGCGGAGCTTTTGGACCTCTTCCGGCGTGAAGCCGCCATTCTTGTAGAGCACCGTCGCAGTCGATAGATACATCGAAGCGACGAAAAAGGAATTGGCCATATGCGCGGGGTCGACCTCGCGCGCGGCCGCCGCCATCGTCGCGTAGAGCTTCAAGACTGATTTTGGCGGCTCCTCCTTGTTCCACAGAGTGACCGACAGCACGCCGCCTGGTGCCAGCGCGCGCATATAGGTCTCCATCGCCTCCTTGGTGTAGGAGAACTTCTCCGTGATGGCGAAGCCGCCAGGATTCGAGAGTCCGACCGAATCCGCGAGGCTGAGGTCGATGACGTCGAAGCGCTCATTTGTGTGGGCCAGGAAATGGCGGCCCTCATAGTTGATGACGTGAACCTTGGACAGGATGTCGCCGGTGAACTTGCGGATGACGTCGGAACGAAACGCCTCGAGCACCGCGCGATTGCCCTCGGCGACCGTCACGTCTTTGGCGCCGGAATGCAGCGCAACTTCGGTCGAGATGCCCCCGCCGAACTGGACGATGAACGTCTTCGGCGCCGACTTGATGACGTAGGGGTAAACCATAGGCAGGTAGTGGAAGTAGGCGGTCTCCTTGTCGGTCAGATCGCGCATGATCCCGATCGGACCGTCGCCATCGATATAAAGTCCGAGATAGGCGTTGGCGGGCATGGTCGGCAGATTGAAGCCGGCGTTGTCGGACAGGCCCGGGGCGAAATGCAGATAGGAGCTCGAATAGATCTCGAGAAACCCGAACGGCGATTCGCTTTCGTAGACTTTTTTCGCGTCCGGGAATTTGCGCGCGTAGGCCACGCCCTTGTAATCGTTGGTCGCAAGCGTCTTCAGGCCGAAAGTTTGCGGCAGCACAAAATGTCCGGCGAACGCGACGACGCCCGCAACGAGAAACGGAATGAGCGTCGCCCGTCCGCCAGGACCGAAGGACCAGGCCAGGCAGGCGGCGAACCAAAGCCCCAATGGCGCGGCGATCAAATTGGCGGGTGTAAACACATACATCGCCAATAGGACGACCATGCCGCAGAGTCCCGCGCCTGCGAGGTCGGCGAAGTAGACGCGGCCAAAGTTTCGGTTGCTTCTGAGAAAGACGCATCCGAGGAAAAACGCGCCCGCCAGGAACGGCGTCAGCTCCGCCAGGAAGATCGCCAACAGCTTCCACTTCTGCGCCGGGTCGGAGACGAGGAAGATTGGGTTGAAGCCAAGATGCTGGACATAGAGGTTGGCGCCGACCGCAAGCGGGCCGAACAGGGCGAGCGAAACCGTAGCGGCCAAGCGCCAGTTGCGGGCGAACCAGTCCTTGGCGACAATCATCACCGCGCTCGCCAGGCCGAAGCCCAGCATCGCCAAGCTCACCACCATCGAGCCAAAATGCGCCCAGCTGCCGACGGCGAAGACGCGCATCACGTCGATCTGCAGCGCGATCACAGAGCCGGCGCCAAGGCCCACGGCGAAATAGAGCCCAAGACGCGAGGCCGGAACGAGCTCCGCGTCTGGCTGGACCTGCGCCTCAAGGATGCCCGCGGTCGGGAGGTTGCTCGCTTCGTTCATTCCGCCTCGGAGCGGGCCGGTCAGACGCAACGGGATGAGCCCTGAGGTCGAGGGCGCGGCCGCCGAAGCGTTTTTCGCGTCAGCGGCGCGCTAATTGTTGTGCGTGCCGACGATCCGGTCGCCTTCAAGCTTCGTGAAAGGAACGAAGGGGACGATCCGGCCGCCATAGATGTCGGATCGGGCGACTGTCATCTGCCCGTCTGGCTGTTCCGTCTTGACCACTTTCAAGACGCGCTGCGCACCCGGCGGTCCAACCGGGATGACCATGATCCCTCCCGCTTTCAATTGCCGCAGCAGCGGCGGAGGAACATGGTCGATGCCGCAGGTCACGATGATCTTGTCAAAGGGCGCGTTCTCCTCCCAGCCGTAGTAGCCGTCGGCGGACTTGGTCTTGATCGCCTCAAACTCCGTATAGCCGTCCTTGATCAACTGATCGTAGATCGCGCGTGTGCGCTCGGCCAGCGGCTTGATGATCTCAATGGTGTAAACCTGATTGGTCATATGGGAGAGATACGCGGACTGGTAGCCGGAGCCGGTGCCGATCTCCAGCACCCTCTCCCCCAGCTTGGGATCGATGTTCGACGTCATCCGGCCGACGAGGTGAGGGCCGGAAATCGTGACGCCATAGCCAATGTCGAGGAAGTCGTAGCTATAGGCGCGGGCCAGGTTCTGCTTCAGCACGAATTTCTCGCGCGGCGTCAACAGGAAGGCGTGCTTGTTGCGGTCGTTGACCAGGTCCTCGTTGCGGACCATCGCGCGGAACCGGTCGAAGCGCTCTCCGAGGAACTTCGGATCCTCTCCCCGTTGCGCCACGCCCCAGGCGACGAATTTCTCGCGATTGTCCATGGGCGGCGCCATGTCGAACGTAAACGGCGTCGGCACCTCCGCCATCGCTAGCCGCGGCGCAAGCGAGCCCGCAATCAGGCCGGCGCCGCCAGCGATAAATTGACGTCTTTGCACCAATGGCCTCCTTAAGACGGCCGTTCGCCGGTTCGACTCCAAGCTGGCCTGATATCCTAAATGGAAAGGAAACGCGACACCCGAGCGCGCAAATTTCGGCCCGATGACATGCCATTCACTCGGCCGTAATGTTCGGCTCAACCGTCTTACTCAGCGAGCGGACCACGCGTCGATTGCTTGAGCGTCCGTGTGTGGCGAATCGGCGCGAACCCAAGCGCCGGCCGGGAGCCCGTCGCTGCGGCGCGCGATATCGCTGAAGGGAGATCCGACGATACGGATTTCGGCCCCCTGCCTGTGCACCATCGCAAACAGCGTCGCCGCATGGGCGGGCGAAAGGCGCACGCAGCCATGCGAGGCCGCCCGGCCGAGCTTGCCGACCGCGTTCGTTCCGTGGATCGCATATTGGCCATAGAAGAAGATGGAATGCGGCATCGGCGCGTTATCGTACCTGGCGGAGCGGACCATCACGTACATCGCTCTTGGCCGGAAGACGCCGCGCGGCGTCGGATGACCCGCCTTGCCCGAGGATATCGGCCAGACGTAGGTCTCGCCTGAGCCCGAATGGACCGTCATCGTTTGCGAACCGAGGTCGATGTTGATCTCGACATGCGCGTAGGCGCGACTCGGAGCCGCAAGCAGAACCGCGAGCGCCAGAACGCGGGTAAGCAGGGTCCCCATTTGGCTCGCCCCCTTTTCCACCCAACCCAAGCGGCGTACCGAGGCGCCTCTCGGCCGCCCGAACCGGTGACGTGACCGCGGCGCGTCCTGGCAAATTCGAGATTATCCGCTTAGCCGCGAGCGAATCCAGTTCACACCATGCGTCGAATGCGCAATCGCGCAATCGTGATGGGTTACCCGCATTGCGCTCTCTACCCAAAGGCGAGACTCTAGCCCACGTCGTCAACGGGATCGGGGGCTTGTCCGGCGGCAAGATCTTCAAGGAGGCGTCTCTGCTCGAGCGTGAGCCCTTAGACCGCTCCCCTCGCGCCGTTCCCGGAGCCGCCGGCGCGGCGACGCGGGTCGAGCGCTGGCTAGGCTGGGCGGCGCCGGCGACGCCGCAGGAGCGCGCGGCTGCGCTCTGGTCCTTCGCCTATTTCTTCATGCTGCTCGCGGGCTACTATATCCTGCGGCCGCTGCGGGACCGGATGGGCATCGCCGGCGGCGTCAGGGCCCTGCCATGGATGTTCACCGCGACCTTCGTGACGCTGGTCGTGATTCAGCCGCTCTACGGCTGGCTAGTGGCGAAGCTGCCGCGCGCCCGGTTCATCGCTGTAGTCTACCATTTCTTCGTGGCCAACCTCCTGCTGTTCTGGCTGCTGCTGACCTTCAAGATCGCGCCGGTGGTGGTCGCGCGCGTGTTCTTCGTCTGGGTCAGCGTGTTCAGTCTCTTTGCGGTTGCGGTGTTCTGGTCGTTCATGGCCGACCTCTTCGACAGCGAGCAGGGCAAGCGTCTCTTCGGCTTCATCGGCGCGGGCGGCACGGCGGGCTCGCTGCTCGGCCCGATCATCACCATCGGGCTTTCGGTCCGGCTCGGTCCTGTCAACCTGCTCATCGCCGCCATGGCGCTCCTGGAACTCGCGGTGTTCTGCGTTCACCGGCTCGAGCGCACGGCCAAATCCGCGCAAGGTCCGCGCCCGGAGCCAGCCCGTGTCGGCGGCAGCGCCTTCGCGGGGTTTTCCGATTTCTTCGCCTCCCCTTATCTGATTGGGGTTGGCGCATGGGTCAGCCTGCTGTCGTTCGGCGCGACCATTCTCTATCTCGAGCAGGCCAACATCGTCGCCGCCACCGTCCATGGCGGCGGCGCGCAGACGCGCATCTTCGCCAGCATCGACCTCGCCGTCGGGCTGCTGACCCTTGCGACCCAGGTTTTCGCCACCGGGCAATTGCTCAATCGTTTCGGCTCAGGCGTGGCGGCGGGCGCGCTGCCGGCGGTCTATATCGTCGGCTTCGCCGCGCTAGCGGCGGCGCCGAGCCTGATGGTCGTAGTCATGATCCAGATCGCCCAGCGCTGGATGAACTTCGCAATCGCCAACCCGGCCCGCCAGGTGTTCTACACGGTTGTGTCCCGCGAGCAGAAGTACAAGGCGAAGAATTTCATCGACGTCGTGATCTATCGCGGATCAGACGCGTTCTATGGCTGGATGTTCGGCAGCCTCGAGGCGCTGGGGCTGAAGATCGCAGCGATCGCGCTGTGCGCGCTGCCGATTGCGGCCGGTTGGCTCGTTTTGTCAGGGGCGCTTGGACGAACGCAGGTACGCCGCGCCGAGCAGGAGGTGGCGGCGGCGGAGCCGGGAGGCTGAGATGATTCGCGTCACCCGACGGGATCTTGGCGCGCTGGCGGGCGTTGCGCTGTTGGCGCGGAAGGCCTTGGCGCGAAGCGGCGCGGCGCCGCTGATCGAACGCGCCATTCCGAGTTCGGGCGAGCGCCTGCCGACGGTCGGTCTTGGCACCGCCCGGGTGTTCGACAACGACGACGAAAGAACGCGGCAAGCGGCCTCGCGAGTCATCGGGACCCTCGTCGAGGCCGGGGGCCGGATCATCGACACGGCCTCGTCCTACGGCGAGGCCGAGAGCGTGCTCGGTGATGTGATCGCCCGCGCGGGCTCGCGCGACAAGCTCTTCATCGCGACCAAGCTTGAGTCTCCGGACGCAGCGGAACTCAAGCGCTCGCTCGCCCGGCTCAAGACGGCGAAGGTCGATCTCCTGCAGCTCCACAACGTGAGCGATCCGCAGCAATCCCTGGCGGAGTTCAAGGCCTGGAAGGCCCAAGGCCTCTGCCGCTATATCGGCATAACCTCCACCTTCCACGGCGATTTCGGCGCGGTCGAGGCGGTGCTTGGACGCGAGCGTCCGGATTTCGTGCAGATCGACTATTCGCTCGAAGACCGCGAAGCGGAGAGGCGCATCCTGCCGCTGGCGGCGGAGGTCAAAGCCGGCGTCTTGACTGCGCTCCCCTTCGGACGCGGACGCCTGTTCCGCGCGGTGCGCGGCCGAGCCGTTCCCGGCTGGGCGGCGGGTTTCGCGGGCAGCTGGGCGCAGTTCTTCCTCAAATATCTCATAGGCGACGAACGCGTGACGGCGGTCATTCCCGGCACCGCCGACCCGGCGCACATGGCGGATAATCTCGGCGCCATGCGCGGCGCTTTGCCCGACCAGGATGAGCGCAAGCGAATGGTCGCCTTCATCGAAAGCCTCTGACCGCAAGCCGGGCCGCTCGGTCCGAGCCTTACAGGAGCCCGATCATAATGAAGCATCCGTCCTTCGAGTTCGACCGCCGCAAGTTTCTCGGTCTGGCGGCTGGCGGCGCGGCCGCGAGCGCGGCGCCGTTCGCCGCCCTCGCCCAAGCCGCCGGCGTGGCTCAGCTCAAGATCGCCACCATCGGCGCCGGACACGAAGGCGGGGCGCTCGGCACGCTGTTCGCCAAGCAAGGCCATCCGGTCATGTTCTCCTCTCTGCATCCCGAGCAGCTCAAGGACCTCGTCGCCAACGCGGGCCCGACGGCGCAAGCGGGAACGGTCGAGCAGGCGGTCAAGTTCGGCGATGTCATCCTGCTCGTCGTGCCCTATACGGCCATCGAGCAGATCGGCAAGGATTACGGCAAGGCTCTCGCCGCCAAGCGCCTCGTCATCGACGTCTCGAACCCGGTCGCCCACCGCGAGGGCGAGGCCTTTGTGAAGCAGGTCGCGGAGCAGGGCGGGCCCGGCCTCGTCACCGCAAAGTTGCTGCCGGGCGCGCCTCTCGTTCGCGCCTTCAACGCGATCAACTATCTCAAGCTGACTGCGGACGCGCATCGGGCGGGCGAGCCGATCGGCGTGCCGATCGCCAGCGACGACCCGAAGGCCCTGGCGCTCGCGGAGCAGCTCGTCAAGGAGATCGGCTTCGAGCCGGTCCCCGTGGGCGGGCTGGCGATGGGCAAGTATCTCGTGCCCGGCACGCCGCTCGCCGGCGAGCACACCGCGGCCGAGATCCGCCAGATCGCCTCGACCCTCAAGTGAGGGAGCTCCGCGCCGTCTTGACGCCGGGCCCCGGGCGCCTTCTCCGCGCTCGATTTGGGTTTTCTTGAAACGTGGCCCTTTGGCCCTGGACTCCCCCGATTCAGGCGTTGGAAAAGCTTGGATTTCCTTGGATTCTCTCGTCCGAATCGAGCCTTATCAATGGGTTACGCGGGATTTTCGCCGGCGAAGATTTCGCAAGGCCCTTTTCCGTCGCGACGGGCCGAAGAGGACCCGGCGGTCCTGTCCATGCCGGCGGTCTGTCCGTTTCGGAAGGGCGAATTGTCCATAAGCGCAAGCTTAAGCTCATTTCTGCTTTTGCGCAACAAAATGTCGCCGAACCTAATTTACCCTAAGCGACAGCCAGAAGCGGCGACCCCAGGGACGGTTGGCCGCGTTAGGATTCCCGGGATTGCTTCAGCGCTGCGCGCCTCGCAACGACGGCTCCATCTGAACGCGGCGCGCCCTTAAATATGGATCGCGCGCTTCGCCACCGCCAGCGCCGCCTCCTTGACCGCTTCGGACATTGTCGGATGTGCGTGGCAGGTGCGCGCAAGGTCCTCCGACGAACCGCCGAACTCCATCAGAACCGCGATCTCGTGGATCATTTCGCCCGCGCCGAAACCGACGATATGCCCTCCGAGCACGCGATCGGTCGTAGCGTCAGCGAGGATCTTCACGAAACCGTCGGTATGTCGCATCGCCCGCGCCCGGCCGTTAGCGGTGAACGGGAATTTGCCGACCGCATAAGCGACGCCCTCGGCTTTGAGCTCCTCCTCGCTCTTGCCGACCGAGGCGACCTCGGGGCTCGTGTAAACGACGTTGGGAATGACGCCGTAATTGACGTGGCCGGCCTGTCCCGCCAGCAGCTCGGCGACGGCGACTCCCTCTTCCTGCGCCTTATGCGCGAGCATCGGCCCGCGGATCACGTCGCCGATCGCATAGATTCCGGGAACGCTGGTCATGAAATGCGCGTCGACGGCGACCTGGCCGCGTTCCGTCTTGACCCCCGCCGCCTCCAGTCCGAGGCCTTCGGTGAATGGGCGCCGCCCGACAGCGACCAGCACGACATCGGCGTCGAGCGTCTTGGCTTCGCCCCCGGCCGAAGGCTCGATCGTCGCCTTGACGCCTGCGCTCGCCCTCTCGACCTTGGCCAGCTTGTGGCCGAGGTGAAAGACAAAGCCCTGCTTTTCCAGCGTCCGCTGCATGAACCTGGCGGCCTCGCCGTCGATGCCCGTAAGCACATGGTCGAGAAACTCCACCACCGTCACTTCGGCGCCGAGGCGGCGCCAAACCGAGCCGAGCTCGAGTCCGATGATTCCGGCGCCGACGACAAGCAATTTCTTCGGCGCCGCCG
>Ga0335075_10017781_pt1 | contig 10565 bp, 7 predicted proteins | sample Lox_Sample_24_FD_206723 | JGI IMG/M metagenome (GOLD analysis project Ga0335075, IMG submission 206723) | Soil microbial communities from Loxahatchee National Wildlife Refuge, Florida, United States - Lox_Sample_2.4 | ecosystem: Environmental > Terrestrial > Soil > Wetlands | place: USA: Florida... | reverse complement strand
TTCAACCTTTTATGTTCCCTGGCCCCAATGGCCCCAACTATCCGGTCTTCTGGGATTTCTACGTGAGCGGAGTTTCGGCAAGCGCGACTGGCAGCGGAACTTTTTCTGCCGGGTCACACAATGTGTGCATCCTCCCAGTTGGCTGGAACGGCGGGGATGGGGATTATGGTCTGACCAGCTGTGCCATGGTCAAAACAAACGGGTCGGAGGGCATTTCAAGCAGTTGGTTCGTCACACCAGGTGCCCAGGGATATGATGCTTACGTGGATGGTTCTCGTTTGAATGGCAGCATCATCACAAGCACGACTGTGAAGTTTACCCGACCGGGAGGCTATGGGAGTTCTCCCTATTACCCTGGAAGTGGCCTTCCGCTCATCGACCAACATCAGGTTGTGACCCCACTGTTACGGCTAACGAGTGGAAATCACAAATTTGACATAACGCCAGGGCCGCTCGGCGCCAACCAAACACTCCAAGTGAATGCCATTCCCGTTGCTTACACGCGTGGCGGATCGCCTCTAGTCGGTTTTCACGTGGTCGAAGATAGCGGAACGCTTTCGCGCGGAACGCTCGCGATCACTTTGTCCGGTTCGGCGGTCTTTAAAAGCTCCGCTTCTTACAACTGCGAAGCTCAAGACACGACATCGGTGTCGAACCCCATAACGACGACCTACACGAACGGATCTATTGTCGTTTTCACGGGAACTGGCACCGATACATTTAACTATACGTGCTGGGGGGACTAACAGGATGACGTTAATTACGAAGACGGCGATGGCTACGGAGGGTCAATCTGGAAAGTGATAATCGATCTGTAGCGACAGTCTCAGTTCGTGATATGAGATTAGCGACGTGAACCGTCAAGCTCTTGCGACCATGGGCGTCGGAGGTTTATTAGGGGCGGTCCTCGCGCTCGTGTTTAGGCCCAGCCTATACGCTCCATACGCCGAGGCACGCGATTACGTCGACATCGCAAATCTCAACTTGAGCCCAATCTCCAGCTATTATGCGGGGCGGGTTCTTCACCCGCTGTTCGTCCGACTGGTGGCCAGTGCTTTTCATGTCCCGATCGATGCCCACACATTCCTCTGGGTTTCGGCTACAACACTGATCTTTTTCTTTGCATGCTTAGGCGCCTACTGCGGACTGGAATTCCCATCCTCGCATGGGCTGTGGCTGCTGCTGGCAGTCACGGTGACTATCGTAGACCAATACCGCAATTACTACTGGCACGATCTATTCTATGCGGCTCTGTGCGCGTTATTCTTCTTGGCCCTGCGCACTAACTGGTGGATCAGTCTTCCGATTGTTTTTTTGCTATATGCGACGCGAGAATCCACGATCATCCTCGTCGTGGCGTTGGTGACAGTCACCGCGTTTCACCGCAAGTGGTCTTTTTGCGTGTCGGTGGTCGTGGTCGGATTGGCCGGCATGCGTCTGGAGGCCGCGCTTCTGGCGCGCGCTCTTCCCAACCACCACGGGATTTCGATGGGGCTACTGGATGTGCTGAAAATACCCTACAACTTTGCGTTCAACTTCTGTGGATTAGAATTTTGGACGAACACAAACGCCGCGACGAACGATGCACCAAAATGGATCGCCAATATTCCAGCTTGGTTTCACCTAGGCAACATACACCAGGTTGGCTTCAGTGGTTTTTTTGCGGATCGGCCCGCGCGGACGTTGCTGGTTTTGTCTACGAGCTTTGGAATTCTTCCGTTAATCGTCATTCGCTCGGTGGTGCGAGCCGGGGAACGGTCCCTTTTTGGCCGACTTGACGTAGCAACCGCATTTCTTTACGGAGCTCTCATGTTTATTCTAGCGCCACTTCAGGGTACGGATCCCGCTCGTTACGTTCTATACGGGTGGCCCATATTCTGGATCTTTGGCGTCGCCGTGTTGGAGGCCACGTTTTTCGACTGGCGGAAGCGATTCGAAATTGTTCTCCTGTCGGTGTGCGCCGCATGGACTCCTGCCGCCGTCAGGCTCGTCACTGGTCCCGGAGCAAGAGGACCTGAGAGACTTTCCCAGGTATCTCATACCGGCCTGCTGATTAGTCTGGCGCTCATCATAGTGATTTATGTCCGGGCTTGGCGTGTTGTGGAACCGGTGGGAGCACCGTAGCCTTCCGGCGGGCCTGCTTGGCCGAGTTGACGACCTAAATCTCAGTTCGTACCGTGCCCGAGACCGCCCTTAGCCCGCATTTTTCGAGAACTACCGTCAACAACGGTTGGCCGAGCATGGCAACTGGTTTGGGGATCACGAAATCACCCTCACGTCCGCGATCCCGGAGAAAGTAGAGCCTTGGTAGTTACGAACACCGCCGGGAATTAACGCATCGCGTCCGGAGCAAGTAAAGCGCTGCAGGCTCGCAGCATTCTCGCCCTTATCTGAGGCCGGTGGATTCCCAGTCGGTGCATTCCGTACCAGCGCAGAAAAATTCGCATGAGGATCAATATCATCAGCAGGAAAATCGCTGCCGTCATCGTGGCAAGAGATTCGCGCTCCAGCAGGAGGCTCGCCGTCACTGAGTCCTCCCAACCGGGCGCAATGCGATTGAAGGCGAGGCGCAGGTAATAACCGAGGCTCCCGAGCCGCGCCATGCGCACGTGCACCGTCCGGTCGTAGGTGTAGCTTGGATCGTAGCCCGCGATCCCCTTGGTGGCGGCTAAGAACACGGAACGATCGCTCAACTGCTTGCGCGTCAAGGTCTGGCCGGCGGAATCCCTTAGGACCGCGCGAAATGCCGGATCCACTACGATCCAGCGTCCATCCACAAGAACCTCCGCGACCACGTGCATCGTCAGCCGGTTCGAACCGACGAGAAGCAGCCGCCGCGAAGGCAGCCCCGCGCTGTCGGCCAGATTGATAAAGGCATTGGTGGCCGAGCCGCAGACTTTCAGCAGCGATGCATAGTTGAGAGTCTCGGTGGGATCGCGAACCGAGCCGTCAGGCGCGGATTCCCGCCGCGCGGGGCCACTCGACATCCAGCGCAGAATCGCTTCGATTTTTTCCTCGGGAGTGCCGGAAGTAGGGACAACCGCGTCGGAAAAACCCTTCAGGTACCTCCGCGTCGAAAACTCCCAGACAGCGGAGTAACACGCCGTCAGGATGGCGAGCAGCACAAGGATATTTGTGGCAAACCAGAACACTTGGAAAACCGGGTGGCGGCCACTGCGCGCGTCCGGGCGCACTCGATCGACCGAGCCTTCGCGCACACCCGAGTCGGCGCTCGGGACCACCTTCAACGTCCGACTCTTACTCTGCATGCGTGCCAATGGGGAGCGTCCCCGCCATCTGAAACGTCCGGCACAAATTATTCCGAGCCCGCAGCAAGCGCCGCCAACGCGCCGGCATAGTAACTTTCCATCTGCTCGGTCAGCCTGTCCCAACTAAGCTGATCGACAACACCGGGACAACCCGCCTTGAGTTGCCGGCGAAGGCCCCCATCATAAATTAACCGTCGAAGGGAGTCAGCCAATTCTTCTTTGTTGCTCGCAATTACAAGACCGGCCCGGTCCCGTACCAGTGACTGGATGCCGCAAGAATCGCTCACGATCACCGGTACGCCGGCCGCAATCGCCTCCGCCACCGCGTTCCCAAAATTTTCGTAGCGCGAAGGTAGCGCGAAAATATCGGCGTCGGCAAGGGCAGCCCTTTTATCCCCGTCATAGAGGGGGCCCGTGAATATCACGCGAGCCCCGGCGCCCGTTTCGCTTGCGCGCTTCTCCAGATAGGCGCGATATCCGGCTTCTCCCTCCGGCCCAGCAATAACCAAATGGCCCGATTCCGGGCACGTCTGCGCGAATGCCTCGATCAGAATGTCGGCTCCTTTGCGGGGAATCAGCCGGCTCAGAAATAGGATCATGGGCCGTTCGCAAGAGATTCCCCACTTCGACCGGAAGATTCCTCGTGGTGGAAGAGGCGTGCATGAGCTGAGGTCAACGCCGTTGTAACGGATAGCCACCTTGGCCGCGGGAATGCCGCCATCCAAGAGGTCTTGGCGCTCGATGTCGGAGGTGGCGATCACTCGAGCTGCGTCCTGAAAGAGTGCCCTCCCCAACGTGCCGTGCCACAGCCGCTTGAGCCGAAGGCCGCGGTCGATCGGGCGGTACATCCCCATCGGCTCGACCATGTAAGGCACTCCCTCGCGCCGGCAGAAGTATCCGGCTGCCGGGCCTAACAGGTCATACAGGCCGTAGACATGTACCACGTCAAAATTTTCGAGCGAAGCCGCGCAGAAGCCCGCAATGCGTGGATTCAAGGTGAACGCGCGATACTGGCCGCGCGTCGGAAGATAAATCGCTTCCACGCCTTCGTCCAGCCACCGCCAACCCCACTCGCAGCGCTCGGCCTTTGCGCTAAATCCATTCACGCCGGCGAGCCCGAGGTCCGCCGTCAATACGGTCACCTGGTGTCCTCGCTTCGCAAGACCCTTGGCCAGCGAACGCACCTTCACTACCGGCCCTCCGCGATCTTGGAAGGGGAAATAGAATTGAACTACGCTAAGGACACGCATCGATCGACCCGCTCTGCTCAGCCGCCGGACGCGCCTAGCCGGCGGAGTACCGCGACCCAGCATACACTCAGCGCGCCTCGCGCGCTTAGCTCGCGTTCTAGAAAAATTCGTCGGTCTTAGCCTACGGGAACACGGCTCGCTGCTTTCGGATAAAGTCCGCGACACGCTGTCCCATGGCAACACGGAGGACCTGATATTGCAGCACGAGCTCTTTGATGGGCCTTGCGGCTCTGGTTGGTGAAGCGAGCAGATGACGAGATTCTGAACGGGGAGTGCGTCGAGGCAGAGTGAAGGGCGGGGAAGAGTTTGCGCCGCAAGAACGGCGATCTATGGCTGCCCGTGAATCTTGTCGAGTTTCAGGTCGCGGTGGCTCGCGTGCCGCCGGCGGAAATAGCCAGCTTCTTGCGCCAGAAATCTGTAGTGCGGCGGAGGCCGTCATCCAGGCCCACTTTCGGCTCCCAACCCAGCGCCGATTTGGCCTTGGCGGCGTCGCCGTAGAGGACTTGAATGTCGAGCGGACGTCGCGGAATTGTGTCCCAGAGGATTTGGCCCTTGAATCCGGTGATCGCGCGCATCTTGTCGGCAAGCTCCCGCACTGTGAGCTTCTCGCCCGTGCAAAAATTAAAAGCCTGGCCGATGCTAGCCTGGGGTTTCGCGAAACACGTCACGTAGGCTTCCACGTGGTCGTCGACGTAAATCAGGTCGCGCTCCGGCGTAGGGTCCCCCAGTTTCACCGTGTCGCCCCGCAGCATCTGAACGAGCATGCGCTCGACAAGAAAGTGGGTATTGTCGCGGCGCCCGTACGTATTGAAAGGCCGCAGGACCGTCATCGGAAACTTGTAGGCGTCCCACATGTACATCACGTATTTCTCCGCTGCGTGTTTGCTCACCGAATAGGGGCTGTTGGGCGCTTGCGGCGTGTCTTCGCGCTTGGGCACCGGACCGTTGCCGAAAGTCTCCGAGGTGGAAGCGAACAGGAAGTGCTTGAAGTGCGGCACTTCGCGCAAGCACGCCTCGGCAAGATTCACAGTGCCGGTCAGGTTCGCGTCGAGCACTTCGTTGGGATGATCGTAGCTGTACGACACGGGACTGATCGCCGCCAGATGGAAAACCACCTCGGGCTGCATTTCGCGTATCGCGCCCTTCACGGCGAAATGGTCGCGCAAGTCGCAAAAAACAACCTTCACGCCGTGGTCCGCGCCCAGCACGTAGCGTCCGGTCACATAGCGTTGCAGCGAGTAGAGATCGTGCCCGCCAATTTCCGCGAGACGCTCCAGCAGCCGGCCCCCGACAAACCCGGTTGTTCCAGTCACCAAAATTCGCATCCCGTTCCTCCGTCCTCTACCTGTTGTCGAACACTATTCCAGCAGTGCGTCGCGCAGCCGTTCGCAGAACCTCTCAAAAGTGAACTCGCGGGCGACCCAACTCTTCCCAGCTTCACCCATGCGTTTCGCGCGCGCGGGATCCTCGAGCAATTCGATCAATGCCCTGGCCAACTCTCCTGAATTAGCCGGATCGACGAGCAATCCATGCTCTCCCGAACGGATGAACTCGGCAGGCGCACCCACTCGTGGGCCGACCACCGGTTTGCCGTGAGCCATCGCCTCCAGGAAAACGATGCCGAAACCTTCGCCACGCGGCGTGCGCGCGTCGAGTTCGGTGCGCGCCGGCATCGCAAAAACGCTGCAGCGATCATAGCAGACGTCCAATTCCTCCGGCGAAACAGAACCCGCGAACTGCACCGAGTCAGTGATGCTCATTTCGCGCGCGCGCGACTCGAGTCGATGCCGGTCGTCGCCGTCGCCCACGATCAGATACACGGCATCGGGCACCCGGCGGAGCACCTCCGGCCAGGCGTCGAGTATGGCGTCGTGACCTTTGTATCTCTCGGACGCCGCGATCCGGCCGACGGTAAGCACGGTCGGCCGCGCATGGCCCTGCGATGCCACATAGTTCGAATCGGGCGTCTGCGGCCGGGACTTTAATAGCGTGGGAGGCAAAATCGAGGCGCGAGGCTCCTTAAGGTTATGCCGAGCAACCATCGCGTCCAGCGTAAAGCGCGTGATGCTCACGTATCGCTCGGCGCCCCGCAATGCCTTCGCCTTCGCCGTCGGCAAGTCTCCCCACACCTCGATGCCGTAGAGAACCAGCCAATAGGGAGTGCATGTGACCTTTTGAATGACGCGTGCGGCTAACGCCAGCCCAACGTGCGCGCACAGGATTAAATCAGGAGACCATGCGACGGCGGTCGCGAAGGCCGAGGCCAGAAAGCGAAGCTTCACGGTTTGGCTTAAGGCGAGGTTGCCATCGCCCCGGACCTCAGGATCCCCGGCCACGGCGACAATGCGCACGCGGTCGCTTCCCTGGACGACATTCAGTGCATCCACAAGCGTGCGAATGTAATTCTGTACGCCTCCGACCGATTTCAACGAAGGCGCCAACACCAGGACTTTCGGCTTGCGCTTCAGCTTCTCCGTCACGGTTCCTGGGTCAACGTTTGCCCTTCCAAACGCGACTTCCGCTTTCGCAGTAAGACCTCTTCGAAAATCGCCGTGAGTTCCCGGCCATTGCGTTCCCAAGTGTATTGGCGTGCCGTTTTCGCCGCTTCCTCGCCGAGGTGGCCACGAAATGCTTCGTCGGCGTACAGCCGCCGGATCATCGCCGCCAGCGCGCCCGCATCCTTCGGATCGTTGAGGACGAGCGCATCGACGCCATCGTGAACGATATCAGCCGCCCCCGCTCGCGCCGAGATGATCACCGGCAACCCGCAAGCCATCGCTTCGGAGGCGGGCAGCGCGAACGTGTCTTCAAGCGACGGCCCTACGTACGCGTCCGCCGCAGCATAATAGAATTCGACATCCTTGCGCGGCGGGAGAATGTGCACGGCCTCTTGCAGCGCCGGGTATTGCGCCACAGCCTGAGAAACAGCCGCAGCCTCGTTGCTGACAACGACCAACTGGACCGGCAAATCCCCAAGCTGCATCAGGGCCTCGAGCAGCGTCCCCAGGCCCTTTTTGCGCCAGTCGTTTCCGATCAACAGCAGCGTGAAAATTTCATCGCGCAGCCCAATCGCCCGCCGTGCCTCGGCGCGCGAGGCGGCGCGCAGTTCCGGATTGAATGCTTTGTGATCGAGGCCCGTCTCGATCAACGGCAGCCGCTCGTGGCGGCCGTAGAATCGCGCGAGTTCTTCGGCGCTCCGCCGGGAAGTGAGAATCAGCTGCGTCTCCGGTCGTTGGAAGACGCGCTTTTCGAGCGCTACCACGAGCCGATAGTAGAGTCGACGGTGCAACAGGAGCGGCCAAGCCCGCACAGGATTCCGCGAGAAAGCAAGCTCCGGCCGCACGCGCCGCAGAAATTCGGCAAAAAGAATATGCACGGACACCGCATCGGCATCGAAGCAGTTCATGCCGGGGCTATACACGAGGTCGTACTCGAGATTCCTCGCGCGGCGATCCCAGGCGCGCCAGGCGTGATTCGCGCTGAACCACCACAGGAAATTCACAAGGTGCGGGCCGGGAAGCTTCGGAATTCGGTGCCAGGTGACGATCGAGAGGTCCAGGTCTTCGACATGCTGGCTGTAAATGTGGACGTCAAAATCACCGGCGATTTGCGCGATCCACTCGACCGCAATCCGCTCTGTGCCGTGGCTCTTGTCGAGAAACGGCGAAACAACCGCGAGGCGGATCTTTTTCTTCGCAACGCTCATGTCGAAGCTAGACAGCCACAGCCTCTGGCGCACGACTCCTGACAGGCGCAACCGGCGTCGCCAATAACTGCGGCAATCGGAAAACGACTCCGACAAACATCCAGAGATAAATGTTGCAGACGAAGTTCTCGTAGACGGCGATGGCCAGAAAGGTGAGCGGATAGAGCAGTAAAACCGCATACCAAAAGAAAGCAAAACCGATTGGAAACAGGCGTGTTTCTCGCAAGGCTCGCACAACCTTCCACAGGTAATACAACATTGCGGCGGTCCAAAGGAACCAGAGAAACGGCGCCAAAATCCCCATTTCCACGATCAGGGTTCCGAAGCCCTCTTCCACGCCGTATAAGGGGCGCCCCCCAACGAGTCTGTCAACATACTGCGTCCCTAGAGACGCAGTGCCGAGACCGTTCCCTACGACCCAATGGGGATTCTCCAACGCTTTTTCGAGGTTCTCTACCGGATAGTCCCACACGCGGCCAGTTCCTTGGTACGCCGAACTCTCCGGATTCAGCGTTTCCGTATAGAACGCAAGGCGGGACCCAGCCTTTCCAGGAAAGATCAGAAACACCGCCGCTAGGCCGAGCGCGCCGACAATCACCGACCTTCGAAGCACTTTCACGAGGCGATGTCCTTGCTGCTGGCGCCAGGGCGCGCCCCAAAGAAACCCGGCGGAAAGGGCCAAAGCACTCGACGCCACAAAACCCGAAGCTGTTCGGGATCCGCTGAGCAGGGCAGCCACGCCGAGCCCCGCGAGCACAAGGAACACCAGCTTTCGGTATTGCTTCGCATGCAAGATCAAGTAGGCAGCTGTGCCCATGGTCAGAATGAATGCCGGAATGAGATAGGTCGCGAACCGTCCGGAACTCACGAAAACCGAAGCAGGCAGGTTAAAGACCTGCCCCGACAACGGAGAGACCTTGGAAAGATCTCCCAAGTCTTGCAATTCCGGTGCGAGCGTCGCCGGATTCAGAAACGAGTTCCCTAGAATCGCCTGGGCAATTCCCAGCCCTCCAATTACGCCAGCCAAAACCACATTGGCGATGAGAAACTTTCGCAAATCCTTATCGGTCTGGATGAGGCCGTATGCCACGAACATCAGCGGAATGTAATAGAAATATGTCTTCATCCCGAGGAGTCCGTAGAGAATGCTGGGTGAGTTATCGTTGAAAACTTCCAGTAATCCGAGCCAGAAAAAAAAGCTTAGAAACAGCAGGAAGGGAGGACGAAAGCTCTTGGCCCGACCGAGACGAACGTCTCTGAAGAACGAAATGTAGACAAGCAGTAACAGAATATCCTTGCCGAAAAAGAGCGCAAGGTTGTTTCCCATGTACTTCCGGGCCATATCCTCGAACAACATCCAAACGAGAAACAAGTAGAAACCGGCGCGCCAATTCCGCAGGATCGCGACGGCAATCGCGCAGCCCGCAAAGCCGAGAGTCACGAATTCCAGAACTCGAGTGTTTCCCGACGCAACTTCGTTCCCAGCCTGCCATGCGGCCCAGATCGCACAGACAAAGAGTCCCGCACCGATCAGTGCCTGGTTCCGCATTTCCGGGATGCGCGTATTCAGCAACCTGTGATCACCATTGGCCTTCTAACGTTGCAACCGCGCCGGCCTCATAGCCAAGCCTCGTACATTGTATATCAGCGGCAGGGGCGTCAAGTGCACGCTCGTGTCGCATCAACGAACCGCGTCGCGTCTCGCCGCGAGGATCGTCTTCTTTGCCCAGTTGCGGACAACGTGTGTCTGATTCTCAGTCACAAGGGACACGGCCCACGCAAACAAGAGCACAAACAAGCCAATCAAGACGCCGCGCAATGCGTGAGACACGTCCGGCTGCCACCTCTGCGTCGGCGCCAGCCAAGCCCTGAGAAACAACAGCAGCGGGAAGTGGAGCACATACAGGCTGTAGGAAAAGCCCGCGCACCAGTGGGTGAGTCGCGAGTAAGGCGAATGTTGACCCCGAAAATCGATCTGCAGAACGCCGAACAGCACCACCGCAAAAACAATCCCTACCGCGATATCACCGCCGAGCCTCGCCGGGGTCCGAATTCGCGCGCTAGTCAGGCAAATCGCAAGAGCGACCAGCGACACCGCCAGGTAGGTGATCAACCAGCCTCTCCTGCCCAATTTGAATTGCGAATAGGCGATAGCCACCGCACAGCCCGCCATCCAGACCAGAAATCCGATCAGTATGTCGATCCCCACGAAAATCGCTACGGCAATCGCGAGAATCGCGAGCAGGGTCGCGCTGCGCCAACGCTTGCTTGCCCAGGCAAGTCCGGCCGAAAGCGCCAACGGAAACAGCACGTAATACCAGAATTCATTGGCCAAGCTCC
>Ga0335075_10017780_pt1 | contig 10565 bp, 11 predicted proteins | sample Lox_Sample_24_FD_206723 | JGI IMG/M metagenome (GOLD analysis project Ga0335075, IMG submission 206723) | Soil microbial communities from Loxahatchee National Wildlife Refuge, Florida, United States - Lox_Sample_2.4 | ecosystem: Environmental > Terrestrial > Soil > Wetlands | place: USA... | reverse complement strand
CCAACATCGGCAAGATAAAGGCGTTTCTCCAGCTCGCTGAGGAAATCGCGGTCCACTTTGCCGCGCAGACGGAACAGCGAGGCGATGCCCGAGAAGACGCCGCGCGTCTTGCTCAGACCGGCTTTCAATTTGTCGAAAATGGCGCGAAAGACCATGATTACCTCGATACCCTCTGCCGAAGCTGCATGAATTCAGCGGCGGAAATCGTGCTTGAACCGACGCAGCGGCGGCCTGGTCCGTGACAATCGCTGCCGCCCGTCACCGCTAGTCCTAATTGTCCCGACCAGCCGCGCAACTCCAGGCCGCGCGAACGCCGGACGTCGGGATATTCCGCTTCAATCGCGCCCAGACCGAGAGCGCATAGCTCGGTCAGTTGCTCCTGTGTGCAATCATAAGCCGGATGTGCCCACACCGCAACGCCGCCCGCCTCACGTACAAGGATCAGCGCCTCGGCCACCGGCAATCGCTTTTTCGGCACCGCCACGCCGCCGCGATCACCGAGATACCGCGCAAATGCCTCGCGCACTGTCGCCACCCGCCGGGCACGGACCAGCATCTCCGCCAGATGCCGGCGGCCCAACGCTTCCGGTTTCCCTTGCACAAGCTGCTCCTCGCCATCAAGGGACACGCCCCGGCCGCGCAATCGCTCGATCATCTCTCGGAAACGTTCGCGGCGATGCCGGCGAATGTCTGCCAGGGCGGCCGTCAGACCAATGTGATCGAGGGCGACGAAATAGCCGAGCAGATGCAATTCGCGATGGCGATGTTCCGTCGTGATCTCGACGCCGGCCACGATCTCCACTCCGGAGCCAGCCGCCGCCGCGCGCGCCACCTGCACCCCGCCGAGCGTATCGTGATCGGTGACGGCAAGCGCGGCCAATCCGGCTCGGCGGGCGAGATCGACGACCTGGGCCGGCGTGTATGCCCCGTCGCTGTGCGTGGTGTGGACGTGCAGATCGACGCGCCCGGCATAAGGGCCGCGTGCGGCAAGCTGACAGAGTGCAGTAAACGGTTGACCGGCCGGCATGCTCACGCAGGGGTAGGAGGAGATGGACGCAAGCGATCGAGGACGCCGTTGACGAACGCGGACGAATCTGCCGAGCCGTAGCGCCGGGCCAACGTGATCGCCTCATCGAGAGCGACGTTCGGCGGCGTTTCAGGCGTGTACAGCAGCTCGTAGGCGCCTAACCTCAGGACATTGCGATCGACACCGGCCATGCGGGTCAGCCGCCAGTTCTCCGCCGTCTCGCTCAAACGGCGATCAATGTCGCTCTGCTGGGTAATGACGCCGTCATACAGACCGAGACAGAACGAAACGAGCGTTTCATCGCCGAGTCGATCATGGACGAAGCGTTCGAGGACGGCGCGGTCGATCCGTTTGTTAAGATCGCGTTGAAAGAGCAGTTGCAGGGCCACTTCACGGGCACGAGAACGACGAGTCATGGTTCGGTTCGTTCGTCTCCTTTCGTTCTTCGGCTGCTGATAGGTGTCTGGGTGCCATATAGTCGTTCCGCGTACCAGCGCAAAGCCTTGCCGCGCAACTCATCGTATTCGTTCTGGCTGATAAGTTTCTGAGCGCGCCATTGCTGGAAGGCCGCCAGTTGCTTCTCGATCTGCCCTGCGGAGCTGAACCAGAAATAGAAAGGGCCCAGCGGTAGGCAAGCGCCGAGGAAGAAAGCCATGTAAGGATTGCGGTCGAGCCAGAGAGCCAACAGTCCAAAGATGGCGCCGGCCGTGCCGCCAATCGCTGCGTAGCGTGTTGAGGCCAACAAGGTGAGCCATAGGTTGCGCAACCAGTTGAGGAGGGCTATCAAGGGTTCACCGTGTAGATCAACGCGGCAAAGCTGGCCGTACTCAGGTAACCGACCAGAAAGCCTAGCCAAGCGGGAGCCAGGGCCAGCGCGCCACAGGCCAGCGCAGCAAACAATCCTGCTGTCATCGCCACAACAGCGGCGCTCTCGTGACGACCGCGTTCGATCAGGAAGCGGCGCAGGACTGACGGCGGCAGCTGCGGTGCCGTCCTCTTCTCCAGTTCCTCACCAGGCGCCTCCAGAGGCCCATCGGGATGCACACTTAGCTCGATTTCCTCTATACGATCGGCGCTGCTATGTGTCGGTTCGGTGGCGTCGAAGTAGGAATCGATTGCCTCCCGGATATTGGCCAGTGCTTCCTCCGGAGTATTGCCCTCGGAGACGCAACCGGGCAACACCGGGACTTCGGCGCGACAACGCTGATCCGGCTGCTCGCCGGCATGGATGATGACTTTGAGCTTCATCTTCTGTTCCCTCCGCCTGTACAATCTCTCGCTTCTTCCTGCCAACATCCTATCTCTCTCCAAGGTAGCGAATCGGCCGACGACGGCCAACGCGGATTGACGCGCTCGCCGGAGCAGCGATACAACGACAACAGCCCTTCCCCCAGGAGAGCAAACATGCGCATCGGCATCGTCAGTGACACGCACGGCAACCATCGCATGGTGTCTCGCGCCCTGGCCGAATTGCGCGAACGCGGCATCACCACCGTGCTGCACTGCGGCGACATCGACGATCCGGAAACGGTGGAAATGTTCCACGGTTTCACGACGCATTTCGTCTTCGGCAACTGCGACATCGATAAAGGTGCGCTGCGGGCGGCGATGGCCGACATCGGCGCCACGCTGCACGAGCATTTCGGCAGCATCGAGCTGGAGGGCGTGAAGCTAGCTTTCACGCACGGCGATAACACGACACTGATGCGCGATGTGGAGCGCTCCGGCTATTACGATTTCATGTTCTACGGCCACACGCACCAAGCCGAGGAGCATCGCAGCGGCCCGACGCGCGTCATCAATCCCGGTGCGCTGCACCGTGCGCGGCCGAAGACGTTTGTTGTGCTAGATTTGAGTAGCCGAGAGGTGGAGTCGGTGACGGTGGAGTGAGGCAGGATCAACCGGGCGGCATCGTTGGGTTTACGAGAATAATTCCGCCTCAATCAATCTCATGTACCGATTGGCGTAGAATAAGTCCGGCTGCTGATATCGCGGTCTAGCGCGGATGGCAAACCGCGGATCTTTTGGATTGTCTGAGTCGAACAAGACGAATCCGAGCCCGAACACTTGACAAAGGGCGTCGATGCGGGCGATTTCATCATCCGGCGCCTTGTTCGAGATAACCAGGTAGACCTTATGGCTGAAGAGACAATACGCACATGCTTGTCCGAAGGCCGTAACAAGCTGATAGACGTCCGGCTTGATCTCGGCGGACACGATCTCTACAGGGGCTTGAATGATGTCGCTGCGTTTCGATTCGCGCTTGCCGATGACATCGGGTGTTCCCCATTTATCGCGAAAGCGATTGCCGCCTAGTGAAATGGCTTTCGTGCAATCCTCTACCTCGTTGACCAGCCAGTCGGCAAATGACTCGTAGAAATCTTCTTCTTTGAACTTCTCCGGTTGTTTCGGAATCAACTCATCCTTGAGTTGATCCGTATCCGGCGCCCTGAACTTCGTTAATCGGAACAGACCGCGCGATGGCTTGTAGATGCGATCGGGAAAACGTTCATCGAGGTTCCAGACGTTCCCGTGAACCGTGTTTTGTTTGAACGTTCCGTCCAGTTTCATCACTTGCCTGACGAGGTCAGAATATCGAAGCCCCTCCGGCGCAGCTTCCAGCGCTGCAAGTGCTTTCTCAACGATGCGTTCACCGATTGTGGGCATAACAACCTCGTTGTGAGCTGACTCCATTTTTGAGCGTGCAGGGCGCCCTGATCGATGCTTCGGTCCTTCGCGCGCGGCCATTTTCGCAGGGCCGAACTGGGTCCGCAAGGTCGCCCGTATCTGTTCGTCTGCTGTGTAGTCGAACAACATCTCGCCGCAGTTGGAACATCGGGGGACGGCGAGGTTGGGGATCTCCACAGTCACGATGCGGCCATTGTGTGTGCGCTGACAACGGTAAGGCATCGTCACCCGTGTGACCGCCGGCTGGCGGCATTTTGGGCAGCGCCAGGGGAAAGGCTTCTCCGCTGGCTGTTTCTCATCGCTTATGACCTGTTCAGGCATCGTGCATACTCACAATATGAATGGTCGGGTCGGACGGGTCATCATCAACAAGGATTGTTTCGATATAGGCCTGGCGTTGCCGCCCAGGGATTGGCAGGCGAAAGTCGTAATGATAATCGCGCTCGTTATATTCCGGCCGACGCTCGCGCACTTGATCCGGCCTTCCTCCCGCTTGAAGGTGATCGTGCATCAGTTTAGCGATGGTCCGAAGGTCGTACCCAGGCAGATTATCGGCGATCCAGTCCAGCACAATCTCTTTCGCAGTGATGTAGCCGGTGACATTCCAGTTGTTCAAGACAGCCACGAATTGGGCCTGGATCTGGGGATCGTTCAAAGGTACCATCGCAGGGAGTCCCAGCCCAGTATCGCCTCATGAGGCATCATTCATTTTAGCGGAATCCGGACACTACTCAAGGCAGTCCCTATTGTGAGTTCGTCAAACCGGCGGGCTAGCCAGCATTCACCGGCGCCGGGAACTGCTGGCACAACTCCTGCACCTGCTGGCGCACGCGCGTCTGCACAGTCTTATCATCGGGGTTGGCGAGGACTTCGCCGATCCACGCCGCGATTTGCCGCATCTCCGGTTCGCGCATGCCGCGTGTGGTTAGTGCCGGCGTGCCGATGCGGATGCCGGAGGGATCGAGTGGCGGGCGGGTGTCGAAGGGGATTCCGTTGCGGTTGATGGTGATGCCGGCAGCGTCCAGCGCCTTCTCGGCTACCTTGCCCGTCAGGCCGCGCGAGGTCACGTCCACCAGCAGCAGATGATTGTCCGTGCCGCCGGAGACGAGACGGAATTGCCGCGCCGCCAACTCGTGGGCCAAGGTGCGGGCGTTGGCGACGGTCTGGGCGGCGTAAGCGCGGAAGGATGGTTGCAGCGCTTCGCCGAAAGCGATGGCCTTGGCGGCGATGACGTGCATCAGCGGGCCGCCCTGCATGCCGGGAAAGACGGTTTGGTTGAGCTTGGCCGCCCAGTCTTTTTTGCACAACACGAAGCCGGCGCGCGGGCCGCGCAGCGTCTTGTGCGTCGTCGAAGTGACGAAGTGCGACCACGGCACCGGGCTGGGGTGTTGATCGCCCGCCACCAAGCCGGCGATGTGGGCCATGTCCACCATCAATAGCGCTCCGGTTTCTCTACAAATCTCGGCAAAACGCGGGAAGTCGATGATGCGCGGATAAGCGCTGGCGCCGGCGACGATCAGTTTCGGCTTGTACTCGCGGGCCAAGGTAGCGACCTGATCGTAATCGATGCGCTCGTCGTCCTTGCGAACGCCGTAGTGGACGACGCGATAGAGCTTGCCGGAAAAGTTCAGGTGCATGCCGTGCGTCAGATGTCCGCCGTGGGCCAGGTTCATCGCCAGCATGGTGTCGCCCGGCTCCAGGCAGGCGAAGTACACGGCCATGTTCGCCTGGGCGCCGGAGTGCGGCTGCACGTTGGCATGTTCGGCGCCGAACAGTTTCAGCACGCGGTCAATGGCCAAGCGCTCGACGACATCGACGAACTCACAGCCGCCGTAGTAGCGGCGGCCGGGATAGCCCTCGGCGTACTTGTTGGTCAACACTGATCCCTGCGCGGCCAGCACGGCTTGACTGGTGTAGTTCTCCGACGCGATCATCTCCAGGCCGGCCTGTTGCCTCAGGCGTTCGCCGGCAATGGCCTGCCATACTTCGGGATCGTTGTGTTCGATGGGATTCATGGCAACCTCGGTTTCGCGGGGGCTAGCTCGATTTTCCGCTCGTTCAATTCGCGGCGGAGATCGAGTCCCCGGTGATAGACGATGCCCTGCCAGCCACACGCGCGGGCCGCCTCGATGTTGGCCGGCACATCATCGATAAAGAGACACTGACGCGGCGTCGATCCGGCAATTTGGTGACAGTGGGCGTAAATGTCCGCGCACGGTTTGCGCAGGCCGACCTCATGCGATAGCACCAAGGCGTCGAAGTGGGCCAGTGTGTCGGCAAACTGGCGGCGAAAATGGATGGCATGCAACTCGTTGGTATTGCTCAGAAGCACCAGGCGATAGCGCGGCTTCAAGGATGGCACGAGAGCGCACACCTCGTCGTTGGGTGTGAACATATCCGCAATCGCCCAATCGAGCTGCTCGTCGCTGCACGTCGCGCGGCAGCGTTGCCGCACCAAGGCGCGGAACTCCGCCAGGCTCATGCGACCGGACTCGAAATCGTCCTCCAGTTTCGGATCGAGATAGCGATTCAAGATGTCGTCGGCCGACAGCGGGCTGAACTTGGCCAACTGCTCGGCCGCCTTGCGATGACTGAAAAAACCCAGCACGTTGCCGAAGTCGAAAACGATGGTCTTGATTTCCATATCTCTACCTTGTAACGAATTCCCTAGCTTTTGGCGAGGGGAGCGTGTCCCGGCAGAGGCCATTTTTTCCATTTCTTTCGGCGGTCAATCCGCTAAGATGCTAGGATAGTACGGAGCAGATCGTGCTGTCACCGCCTCTTGCAGCGCCGCAAGATAGTAAACCGATCCTTTTTTTCGATGGCGATGGCTTTATGATTGCCTTTTCCTGTCCCCATTGCGGCGTGTCTCTTCAAGCCAAGGAAAGCATGGCCGGCAAATCGGGCCCATGCCCCGGATGTAGCCGAGTCGTGCAAACTCCCGCGTCCGGTGTTTCCTCCACCTCCGGCTCTGGAAAACGCAGCGCCGCCAAGCAGCAGACGCTGGCGCCTTCCAGCACGGCCGCTGAGGCGGACTCCTTCGATTACAAACTAGCGCCGCCGGCAGACTATCCCTTCCTGGCGCCGCCGGAGGGTCCGGGCGAGATGGGTAGACTGGGAAATTACCTCATCCGCAAAGTGTTGGGGACCGGCGCTATGGGTATCGTTTTCGAGGCGCAAGACATCCACCTCAAGCGTCTGGTGGCCCTCAAGGTGATGAAGCCGTCTTTGGCGGCGCATGCCGACTTTCACCGTCGCTTTCTGCGCGAAGCTCAACTAGCTGCCGCCATCGATCACGAACACATCGTCACCATTTACCAAGTCGGCGAGGATCGCGGCATTCCCTTCCTGGCGATGAGATTGCTGCAAGGCGAAGCACTGGAAGCGCGACTGACCCGGAGCAACGGCCGGTTGCCGTTGCCCGAAGTGCTGCGCATTGGCCGGGAGATCGCCGAAGGATTGGCGGCGGCTCACGCTCAGGGTCTGGTGCATCGCGACATCAAGCCGGCCAACATCGGGCTGGAGGAGGACCGCAAGCGCGTCAAAATCGTCGATTTCGGTTTGGCCCGCGGCACCGGCGGCGACGCTCATTTCACGCAAGCGGGGGCGGTCATCGGCACGCCTTCGTACATGGCCCCCGAACAGGCCAACGGCGAAGAAGTCGATGGCCGATGCGACCTGTTCAGCCTGGGGTCGGTGCTGTACCGCATCAGCACGGGCCGACTGCCGTTCGACGGCAAAGACACACTGACGGTGCTGTCGGCACTGGCGACCAAGACGCCTGTGCCGCCGCACAAGATCGTTCCGAGCCTGCCGCCGGCGTTTTCCAACTTGGTGATGCGGCTGCTGGCGAAGGACCGCGCTCAGCGCCCCCAGTCTGCCCGCGAAGTCGTGGAGCTGATCGAGGCTATCGAGCGCGGCGACACAGGCGAAATGGAAACCGTTTCTTCGCCGCAGAACAAGATTGTCGAGGAGTTAGAAGAGGTTAGAGAACTGAAAAAGTCGGCGGCGCCTGCCCCCACCCCCATGAAGAGACGTTCGCGCGGCACCCAGAAAAAGAAGCGGCGCGAGCCGGAAACGAATTGGGGCCGAATCATCCTGATAACTTCGGTAGTGCTGTTGGTCTTGGCCATCGTTGTGCTGCTACTAGGCATCCTCCGCCACAATCGGAAGGGGCGAACGACCGCAGAGGAATCTTCTGTCGCGATGCGCGTGTTCGCTGTTGCGCCGTCTGAGAAGCTGAGCCGCGACCGTCAGGGAGCGCGGGGCGCGACCGCTCCCTGACGGTCGCGGCTCGGAAGTTCGCTGCGGAAAGCGCTGTTGACTTAATGGCGGCCCTTTCGGTCTACTCACGGAACGGATAGCCGACCCGGATGAACGAGGGCCGACGCATGGATGCGCAAGGACCGCGAGTGGTGCTGGTTCACGATTGGCTGACCGGCATGCGCGGCGGCGAGAAATGCCTGGAAGTGCTGTGCCGGCGTTGGCCGCACGCCGATCTGTTCACTCTGCTGCACCGCCGCGGTTCCGTTAGTCCCGCCATCGAACGTCTGCGTCCGCGAACCAGTTTTCTCCATATTCTTCCCGAAAGCCATCGCTATTATCGCTATTTGTTGCCGTTGATGCCGGCGGCCGCGGCCGGTTGGCGCTTGCCGCCCTGCGATCTAATCGTCAGCTTCAGCCATTGCGTCGCCAAGGCCGTCCGTCCTCCAGGCGGAGGGTCCAGAGTGCCGCACGTGTGCTACTGTTTCACGCCCATGCGTTACGCCTGGCACATGCAACAAGCGTACTTCGGCGGCGAGCGTGTCGGGAGGGTCAAGGCGCGGCTGCTGGAGCGTTTCCTGAGCTGGCTGCGCCAGTGGGACCGCCGTACCGCCGCGGGCGTGACGCATTTCGTGGCCATTAGCCAAACCGTGCAGCGGCGCATCGCCGAGTGCTACAGCCGCGACAGCACCGTGATTTATCCGCCCGTCGATACCGACTTCTACCATCCCGCCGCCCTGCCGCGCGACAATTATTACCTGGCAGTGTCGGCCTTCGCTCCGTACAAACGGCTCGATTTAGCTATCCAAGTATGCAATGCACTGCGGCGGCCGCTGCTCCTCATCGGCAGCGGCCAAGACGAAGCGCGACTCCGAGCCTTGGCAGGTCCGACGATTCACTTCCTCGGCTGGCAACCCGACACCGTCATCCGCGACCAGCTGCGCCGCTGCCGCGCTCTGCTTTTTCCCGGCGAGGAGGATTTCGGCATTGTGCCGGTCGAGGCGCAGGCGTGCGGCGCGCCGGTGATTGCATTCGGCCGCGGCGGCGTCACCGAAACCGTCATTCCCCTTGACAGGCGCGACGCTGGTCCCACCGGCTTGTGGTTCGCCGAACAGACCGTTGAGTCGCTGGCTGCGGCACTGATCGATTTCGAGAAAAATCGCAACCAATTCTCCCCATACGCGGCGCGTCGCCAAGCGCTTCGCTTCAACGCCGCTCGCTTCGCCGAGGAGCTTTTCGGCTATCTCGATCGTGTCCTGCAACCCGTGGCCGATCCCATTCGCCGCGCTGCCTGATCTTGCCCTTCGTGTCTAATTGGAGCTAATTGGCAAGCGAATGCCCATGCTTCGGTAGATGAATGCTCAATTTTCCGCGCTGCCGATCCGTTGCCCCATTCCATATCGTCCATTTTCACCATATTATCCAGACTGACTTGTTGGCACCATTTTTGCCAGAGTAAACACCAGCAGATGGGAATGAGAAAGAAAAGATTTTTTTCTTGCTTTTTCAGAGCGGCTAGCTAGTCTCATGACAGGGCATCCTAGCATGCCTATATTGCCTATTTTCCCGATGGCTCCAGACGAAGGGGACACCATGAAACGACTGATTATCGGTGTGGCAGCGCTAGCGCTGCTGTTGCCAGCGGCTAACTCGGCGCAAGCCTGTAAGCGGAGAGGAGGGGGCTGTGGCGCTTCGGCATGCGGGTACGGCGGAGGCGGCTACGGCGGCATGCAGTACCAGGTGGCCTATCAGCAGGTTCAGCAAACCATCTACGAATGCGTTCCGGTGACGACGAACGTGCAGAAAACGGTCACGGTCATGACGCCGACTTACACGAACGTGCAGCAGCAATGCACGGTCATGGTGCCGAACTACAAGACCGTGCAGCAGCAATGCACCGTCTACCAATGCTCCTACGTACCCAAGCAGGTGCAGCGCACCGTGTGCGTTCCGGTGACGACGAACGTGCAGAAAACGATCACGGTCATGACGCCGACTTACACGAACGTGCAGCAGCAATGCACGGTCATGGTGCCGAACTACAAGACCGTGCAGCAGCAATGCACCGTCTACCAATGCTCCTATGTGCCCAAGCAGGTGCAATGCACGGTTATGGTGCCGGAGACGCAGTACGTGCAGCGAACGGTCTACGAATGCGTGCCCACGTATCAAAATGTGAGCCAGCAAGTTACGGTCATGGTGCCGCAGATGACGCCGCTGCAGCAGCAATGCACGATGTATGTGCCGCGCATGGTCAACCAGGTGGTGCCGTGCCAGATCACCGTCTGCACCCCGCAGATGGTGCAGGTGCCGCCCAGCTGCTGCAACCCCTGCGGCGGTACCATTTGCCAAATGGTGCCGAGCATTCAGACGGTCAACCGCAACATCACGACCTGCGTGCCCGAGGCCGTCACGCGGTCGTACACCGTCAACGTCTGCTCCTACAAGCCGGTGGTCCAGACCATTACGCGGCAGGTCTGCACGATGCAGCAAGTGGCGCGCACCATCAACGTTCCCGTGTGCGTCATGAAGCCGGTTGTCCAGACCTCCACCGTCAAGGTTCCGGTGATGACGCCGGTAGTGCGGA
>Ga0335075_10017779_pt1 | contig 10565 bp, 9 predicted proteins | sample Lox_Sample_24_FD_206723 | JGI IMG/M metagenome (GOLD analysis project Ga0335075, IMG submission 206723) | Soil microbial communities from Loxahatchee National Wildlife Refuge, Florida, United States - Lox_Sample_2.4 | ecosystem: Environmental > Terrestrial > Soil > Wetlands | place: USA: Florida... | reverse complement strand
CCGTGGTCCGTTGACCTGCGGCTGAGCCCCTACCTCGCCGTCGGCCTTGCCGCGGCTGGCCTGGCCGCCGGTACGCTCGGCCTGGCGCTCACGCTGCGCGCGCTGCGCGGCGGCTGGCGGATCAATCCCCAGGCGGTGCTCCTGGCCGGGGTTGCCGCGGCGATCGTGGCGGGAACCACGCGCCCGTTCGGATCATCGGATTTTCTCAGCTATGCCGCCTACGGCCGGGAGCTTGTCACCGGCCATAACCCGTACGTGGTCGCGCCGGCCGCGCTGGCGCGGCTCGGTGATCCGGTCGCGCGCGCGGTGCAGGACTGGGCGGGCACGCCGTCGGTGTACGGGGCGCTGGCGAGCGGCGTCTTCGGTTTCGCGTCGCTGGTCGGCGGCGCGTCCGCGCGGCTGACCGTGTTCGTGCTCGACCTGGTGAACGCGGCCGCGTTCGTGGCGACCGGGGTGCTATTGGACCGGTTGGCACGGGACCGGCCGGCCGTCCGGCTGCGCGCGGCGGTGCTGTGGACCTGCAATCCGCTGCTGCTGCAGATCCTCGTGGCCGGGGGCCACGTGGACGCGCTCGCCGTGGCGTTCGGCGTGGCCGGAATCGCGGTGGCCGCGCCTGCTGTGGCCGCTTCGCGCGTTGCGGGCGGTCTCTCGCGCGTTGCGGGCGGCGCTTCGCGCGTTGCGGGTGGCGCTTCGCGCGCGGTGCTGTTCCGTGGCGCGGCCGCCGGAGCCCTGATCGGACTCGGCTTCGCCGTGAAGCCGACCGTCGTGTTGATCGGCATCGGCATCGCGATCGCCTTGCTGACCTCCACCGCCACTTCATCCCCCTCTGTCGCCTCCTCCCCTTCCGTTACCCCGCCCTCTGTCCGAAATGTCGCGAATGCGAACCGGCTTCGTGATTTGATTGCAGTTTCTGTCGCCATAGCGACAGAAACTGCAATCAAACTGTTGAGGTCACCTCTCTTCCGAGTCGTCGTTTGCGGCCTGCTGGCGGGGTTTGCCGTCGTGGCGGGCGCTGACTTTGCGCTGATTGGCCGTGCGGGGATCGCTCAGACGCTGCGGGCGAGCAGCATGGTCTCGGTGGGGTCACCGTGGCGTGTGGTGCGGACCGTGCTGAGCCAGTTCGTGGCCGAACCGGTCGCCGACGAGATGGTCCGGGGCGGCGCGATTGTTTTCGCGCTGTTTCTCGCGGCTGGTTTCCTTCGTCGGCGAGTTCGATTTGACCGGAATCTCTCCCTGGGGAGAGGGCTGACCTCCCTGGGCGCGAGGCAAGCGCGGGACGGCGGCGCAGCCGCAGGGCGGGTGGCTTTCGCGCTCGTGCTGGCCTGGCTGGTCGCCTGGCCGTATGTGCTGCCGTGGTATGACGCGCTGGCGTGGGCGCTGCTGCCACTGCTTCCCGCATCAGGGTTCGACTGGGTGCTGCTCGCACGGACCACGGCGCTCGGGTTCGGTTACCTGCCCGCCCGGTCGGCGGGAATCACGATCCCGGCCGGGCTGCGCTGGATGGAGCCTGTAATCAGGTCGGCGGTCACTCCCGCGGTGCTGGCGGCGGTGGCCGTGCTCCTCATATACGTCGCTCTCCATCGTGCGTGGCCTCACAGTTTTCACGATCTGTAATGGGTATAGTGCTCATCGTGATGACTGCCGTTGCGTTGTCTATAGCAGGAGTGCTGGCCGGAACGCTTGGCATCCTGTCTGGCCTCACGGCGTACCGGCGTTCGGCCACTGTCATGCGCGAGTGCAACGCGCTCGTTCGGGATTCCGCCGGATCGCGCGATATCGCCGATCCACATGCGCTCAGGGACGTGGCCATTGTCAAGTACGACGCGCTGAACGAGATGACCGGCCGGTTCTCGTTCTCGCTCGCCATGCTCAACGCGTGTGGCGACGGCATCGTGCTGAGTTCGATCAACGGCCGGACGGAAACCCGAACCTACGCGAAAGCCGTGGTAGCAGGAGAGAGCACGCAGAATCTTTCGCCCGAGGAGGCGCAGGCGGTGCAGTCGGCGCGGCTGGGGCACGGGCTGTCGGTTGCGGCCGCTCCCGCGGTCAAGAAGTCCGCGGCTACGGCATGATGAAGCCTATGCGCTATGCCTATCTGGGACCGGAGGGGACGTTCACCGAAGCCGCCGTGGCGAGCCTGCGCGGGTCGCGACCGGCTGAGGACATGGAGCCTGTGCCATACCCGTCGATCGGAGCGGTGCTAGCAGCCGTCCGTTCCGGGGAGGCCGAGCGGGGTGTGGTTCCGATGGAAAGCTCGGTCGAAGGCATCGTCACCGCCACTGTTGACGATCTGGCCAGGGGGAATAAACTGCTCATCAACGCCGAAACACGGCTGCCGATCGAGTTCGCGCTGCTCGGCAGGGCAGGGACCACGCTGACCGGTATCAAGACGGTCGGCGGCCACCCGCAGGCTCAGCCGCAGTGCCGCCAGTGGCTCGCTGCTCACCTGCCCGGGTATGAGTGGATTCCGCTCGCGTCCAACGCCGAGGCTGCCCGGCAGGTTGCCGAGGGGCACTTGGACGCCGCGCTCGCGGGTGCCCTCGCCGCGGCCAAGTACGGGCTCGAGATCGTCGCCCGCGACGTCCACGACCGGTCCAACGCGGTGACCCGGTTCGTCGTGGTGGCTCCGCAGGGCGAGTTGCCGGGGCGAACCGGTTCCGACCGGACCTCGCTGGTGGCCTTCCTCCGTGAGGATCACCCCGGCGCGCTGATGGAGATCCTCACCGAGTTCGTGGTCCGCGGAGTCAACCTGTCCACGATCCAGTCCCGCCCCACCGGGGACGGGCTGGGAAGCTACTACTTCTTCGTCGACTGCGAGGGCCACATCGACGACGCCCGGGTGGGTGAGGCGATCATGGGCCTGCGCCGGGTCTGCGCCGAGGCCCGTTTCCTCGGCAGCTATCCGCGCTGTGACGAGGGGCGGACACAGGTCCGCCCCGGCACTTCCGACACGGCGTTCGCGGAAGCCGCGGCCTGGCTCGCCCGGCTCCGCTATGGCCGTCTCTGAGGCGACCCGCCGGCGATAAGGCCGGCTCCGTCACGAACAGGTCTGGCAGTCAAAGGTAGGGGCCCGAACCACGGGGCGGCTGCTGCTGTTCCTGGTCGCCACCGGGCAGGAGCCCCGGCGGTAGTGCCCGGCGCATCTGCTCAAGCTGGGCGCGTGCCGCCATCTGCTGGGCGAACAACGTGGTCTGAATGCCGTGGAACAAGCCTTCAAGCCAGCCAACCAGCTGCGCCTGCGCAACCCGCAGTTCGGCCTCGCTGGGCAGATCCTCAGTGAACGGGAGCGAGAGCCGCTCCAGCTCCTGGACCAGCTCGGGCGCGAGGCCGTCTTCGAGTTCCTTGATCGAGCTCTGGTGGATCTCCTTGAGCCGTGCCCGGCTCTTCTCGTCCAGCGGTGCGGCCCGCACTTCTTCAAGGAGTTGCCGGATCATGCTGCCAATCCGCATGACCTTGGCCGGCTGCTCGACCATCTCGGTGACCGGGCGCTCGGTCTCGGCGTTTTCTCCGCCCTCGGCGCTGCCGACGGCCATGCCATCTGGACCGACCACGACGACCTGCGGCCTGCCCTGCTCTTGTGGGCTTATTTCGTCGCTCATTTTCCTCACGTTACCGGGTGCTTGAGGCTACCGCGTGCGCAGGAGGATCTTGCCGGTATGCGTGCTTGCGGCCATGATCCGGTGTGCCTCGGCGGCTTCGTAAATAGGTAGCTCTCGGTAGATAACGGGCCGGATCCTGCCCGCGTTCACCAGCGGCCAGACGTGCTCGCGCACCGCACCAACGATCGCCGCCTTCTGCTCCGGCGGGCGTGCCCGCAGCGTGGTGGCCATGACCGTACCCCGCTTCCTCATCAGCTTGCCCAGATCCAGTTCCGCCTTACTGCCGCCCTGCATGCCAATAGAAACCATCCGGCCGTCGACGGCGAGCGCGTCCACATTGCGCGCCAGGTAGGAGGCGCCCATGATGTCAAGGATGACGTCCGCGCCCCTGCCCTTCGTCGCGTCCTTGATCTGCTCGACAAAGTCCTCTTCCCGGTAGTTGACACCGATGTCAGCGCCTAGCTCGCGGCAGGTGGCGAGCTTTTCCGCCGAGCCGGCCGTGACTGCGACCGTTGCGCCGGCGTTCTTCGCCAGCTGGATCGCCATCGTCCCGATACCGCTGGCGCCGCCGTGGACGAGCAGCGTTTCGCCCGCGGACAGCCGCGCGGCCTGGAAGACGTTGGCGTAGACCGTGCACGCCGTCTCCGGGAGCGCGGCCGCGGCCGTTATGGCGACCGAGGAGGGGACGGGCAGCACTTGGTCCGCGGGAACGGCTACCCGTTCGGCGTAGCCGCCGCCGGCCAGCAGCGCGCACACCTCGTCGCCGGGCTTCCACGCGGTCACCCCCTCACCCACGGTGGCGACCGTGCCGGAGCACTCCAGGCCGGGGTACGGCGGAGCGCCGGGAGGCGGCGGGTAGAAGCCCTGGCGCTGCATCAGGTCCGCGCGATTGACCCCGCTGGCGGCGACGTCGATGAGCACTTCACCGGGTCCTGGAGCGGGATCTTCGACCTCGGTCCATTGGAGCACATCCGGGTCTCCTGGCCGGGTGATAACGACCGCGTGCATAGTTGCCTCCTCGCGCGGGAACTGGAGTAACGAGGGTAATCAATATGGCCATCGGAGCGGGTGATCTTCCGATCGGCTAAAACAATGCCGCGAACAGTATGGCAAGGACAGGTAGGTGGCTTAGGCTCGTTCGTACGTGCGATGCCCCTACCGCATGCCCCGGTACTCGCGAGGATAAAGAGGACAACCCGTGACACCGAACGAGCATGATGATCCGACGGCAGCACGCGAATTTGGCGACGAGCGTGCTGACGGTCTGACGAATGGCGCTGCCGCGCCTGATTACGCTGTGCCGATGACCGGCGGGACGTCCGACGCTGATGGTTCTGAAGAAGGACGGTTCGCCGGGGAAGAGCCCGCCGAGGACGCTCAGTTCACGCCCTACCTGAACTCTGGAGCGAACCCGTTCTCCTCCGTGCATCCGCCGGGCGAGGGAGTATTTCCCCGGCTGACGCCGCGAGAATTCCCGCGGGACGAACCGCCTGCGGACGTTCCGGCGATGGAGCAGTTGCCGGATCCGAACGCGCTTCCCGAGCCGGGCTATCCGGTTATGGCCGGCTATCAGCAGACGTTCCCGCCCGCGGCTTCCGCGTTCCCTCCGGCACCCTCGGCGTTTCCGGCCGAGCCGACGGCTTTCCCGCCCAGCGCGTACGCCGAATCTCCTTACTCACCGCAGGCAGACCCGTACGCGGCCCCGCGCTCGCCGGAAGCCGCCCCTCCGCTCGCGCCTTCGAGGGCACGGCCCGGCGCCGCTCCACAGCCCGGCGTGCGCTCTCCCGCTCGGGTGGAGGCGGCTCCGCCCATCGCACCGGTCAGCCCGCCTCCGCCGGTCGCTCCGCCCGGCCCTCCGCCCGCTGAACCAGCCGGCCTGCTTCCGCGGGAGACGGCGGACAGCCTGACCACCGACTCACTGCTGCACGACAAGTCGGCGCAGCCAGCGGCGGGCTGGCGCCGGACGCTATACCGCGCCAGCGGCGGGCTGATCCGGATGGGCGAATCCGCGGCCAACCTGCGCAGGCGCGACCTCATCAACCGGGTGAGGACGCCGGTCGCGGGCGGGCATCACCGCGTCGCCGTGATGAGCCTCAAAGGCGGCGTCGGAAAGACGACGACCGCCGTCGGGCTCGGTGCCACCCTGGCGACGCTGCGCGGTGACCGGGTGATCGCGATGGACGCCAACCCGGATCGGGGCACGCTCTCGGACAAGGTGCGGCTGGAGACTTCGGCCACCGTGCGGGATCTGCTGAACGAGCGGGCTCAAGTCACCAGGTACGCCGATGTCAGGTCGTTCACCTCGCAGGCGCCGAGCCGGCTGGAGATCCTCGCGTCCGACCGCGATCCGGGAGTCTCGGTGGCCTTCAGCGCGGATGACTACCGTGCGGTATCCCGTGTCCTCGAGCATTACTACTCGATCTGCATCACCGACTGCGGGACGGGCCTGCTGCATTCAGCCATGTCCGGCATCCTCGAACTGGCCGATCACATCATCCTGGTAAGTTCCCCGTCGGTGGACGGCGCGCGCAGCGCCAGTGCGACGCTCGACTGGCTGGAAGCCCACGACTACGCCGATCTGGTCCGCAATGCGGTGGTGGTGCTGTCCACGATCCGGCCGCGGAGCAAGAGCACCGTGGATCTCGACCGGCTTGAGCAGCATTTCGCTGCCCGCTGCCGCGCGGTGATACGGGTTCCGTACGACCCGCACCTGGAGGAAGGCGCCGAAGTCGAGCTCGAGATGGTCAGTGCCGAGACGGCCGATGCCTACCTCCAGCTTGCCGCGCTCGTCGGCGATGGGTTCGCGGTGCCGCGCCGTCCGGTCACCCGCACCACGTCCACGGCTCCGCTGTCATAAGGTTGGTCCCGACAGGAGGGCTCGCCTAGTGGCCGATGGCGGCGGTCTTGAAAACCGTTAGCAGGGGTGACTCTGCTCGTGGGTTCGAATCCCACGCCCTCCGCTGACCAGCGGAAACATTGCTCAAAGTGCCCTGATGCATGGACGCAGAGCACCGGGAACACCGGGAAATGGACGCAGGATGGACGCACGCGGTCATGATCCGGTCTCCCGCGCTCTGCGGTCGGGTAGCAGCCCGACCACTGTTTCGGCTGCACCGATCTGCATTTGGACGGATACATGTTGGTAGAGGTCGCGGGTGATTCGCTCCGTGGAGTGGCCGAGTTGCTCGCTCACGATCTTCGTATCGACCTTGGCCTGTAGGGCAAGCGTTGCTGCTGTGTGGCGCGTGGCGTGGAACTTGATCACGGGCAGCCCTGCCTCTGCCGCCATGTCCTTGAAGCGCCGCGAGATCCAGTCCGGATTGAGCGGGCCGCCGATCTCGGTAGTGAGCATGCGACCGGAGTCTTCCCACGTGGCGCCCGCGGCCATGCGCTCACGGCGGCGGCGGGAACGGTGCGCCTTACCAGCATCCACGCTGCCCCTGTCGAGCCCCACGACCCGCTCACCCGCCTTTGACTTCGGCTTGCCCCATACAAGCCTGTTGCCGATGAGCAGCAGCGCCACGTTCACGGTGATGGACGCGGCGGCGGGGTCGAAGGCATCGTCGGCCATGCCGGCCAGTTCGCCACGGCGGAACCCGCGCAGCAGCGCCAGCCGCCACATGAAGTACAGCCGGTCATCGGCGTAGAAGTCGAGGAAGTGACCGACCTGCTCAGGCGTCCACACCTTGACCGGATCGCGCGTTTCGGGTTCAAGTTCGACGGCGAAGATGGGATTGAACGGGATCGTATGTGTTTTCTTCAGGTGGTAGTTAAGGAACTCGCGGAGCGCAGCATAGATGCGGTGCTGGGTAGCGATGCCCACGACTTTGGCGCGCTGCCGTACGTCGTTGGGAAGTGCGGGCTCGCGCCTGTCCTCGCGGGCCGCTTCGATCTCCTCGTTGAACATCTCGACGCGTTCGAAGACCATCGAACAGTGTTCGCCCGTGATCCGGTCAACCGCGATGTGCTCCAGCACCGGGATAAGCCAGTGGTCGCCGATCTCGCCTAGGCGCTTGGCCGACGAATCGCGGAGCTTCCGTTTGCCGGCCAGCCACGCGCGCCATGACTCGCCGAATGTCTCGCTGCTGCCGAGGTTCTCGCGGCGCAGGCCGAGGCGGCGCCGCACGTCATCAACTTCGGGCAGCTCGCCGCGGCGGAGGCTCTTTTCGAAGATCATGTCGCCGATCTTCTGTCGCGCTTTCCCGTCATCCTTGGCAAGCTTGATCAGGTCGTTAACCTGGTCGAGCATGTTCTGGGCGGCTTTCTGCGTATCAAAGCCGCTGCGCCGCAGCGTCCGGACGCCCGTAGTGGCTGCTATGCGCAGGTCGAAACCCCATGTGCCGTGACGGCGCTCTTTGAGCCGCGGGCATTTGCGGCCTTCAGGGCAGGTGCAGCGCTTGAACGTCGAGCCCTTCACGACGATGCGCTTTCCGAGTCGTCTACATATCCGGCGATCATCAGTAGCGTTTCGATACTGGTTCCGGTGACTTTGGCGATCTTGACTAGGGCGGGGACTTGGGGGCGGACGCCGCGGCGCCAGCGCGTGACGTACGACTGATCGACACCTACGCGCCGCGCGAACTCCGCATCGGTGGGGATCACGGCCGGCACGATCGAGTCGAGCCACATCGCGAACGGTGTCTTCTTCGGGCCGGGGCCTGGTTTTCCGGCTGAGCTAGCAGGCATGGCGACACGCTATCGAGAAAACTTGTATTCATGCAAGTCTGATGTGAAACCAGAAGGCCAAACACCGCAGAACCAACGATACGTTTCCGCAGGTGGTAACAACGTGCGTCACAGCATAGTGGAAAGCTATTTTAGCAGCTCAGAGCATATATTACTGATGGGTGCAACGCGCTTCGAGCGTAGAGCGACAATGACGATGCAAGCCTTGGGTTCACGCCATCAATGAGGTGATCAGGTGTGCTGTATGGTGCCCGTGATGATCATGAACGGCGCGGAACTATCCGGCTAAGTCCGGAACGTGCCGTAAAAGGTAACGGGCCTGGCACAGAGCCGCCAAACTCAAGCTGCCAGGCCCGGCCGACCACCGAGTATGGAGGTTCAGCCATGTCAGGCTACAACGCTGCCCCTGCGGCGCCTGCGGTAAAGATGCTGTACCGGACCGAGGAAGCCGCTTCGTTGCTGAGTATTAGCCGGACGGCCGTTTACGGCCTGATCCGCGATGGCAAGCTGCGAGCGGTCAAGATCGGCGGCCGGCGTCGTATCCCGCACAGCTCGATTGAGGACTACGTGCGCCAGCTCGGCGCCGAGACCCGCGCGTAGCCCGCAATGCGGCGCCTGGCAAAAGGGGCGCCCCGGCGCGGGGGCACCCATTGTCATTCTCACCAGTCGGCTGGCACGCTGCGGGGCCAGGCGTGAACGGGGTAGCGATATGGCCGGCTGAGGATGTCGCAAGGGTACGCGCGCGTGTGCCGGGTGCCGCTGATGAGGACATCGCGGCGGTGCTGAGCGCGTATCGGCAGCGCGGAACGATCCGTGATCCGGTCGCGTTCGCTGTGAGCAGCGTGAACGGGGGTCTTGATCGCGACCTGGCCGACGCCGCGGCTAGGCGGCGCAAAGCTGAGGCCAAGCGCGCCGACGATGAGCGGCGAACCGGGCCGGATTGCCCGCATGGCGAACCGGGCGGCGCGTCCTTGCATCCGCAAAACGGGCTGCCATGGTGCGCGCTATGCCGGGCGGAGGCCAGGAAGGCGCTCGCGCGTTCCGGGGGAGCAGCCAGAAACCGCAAGCCAGGCACTGAGGCTCCAGTGGCAGGCGGACCACAAGACGATCAGGGGCAAGATGATCGTGAAGAGGAGTATTTCCTTCCCGCCGCGCCTGTTTTCCCGTACGAGAAAGCAACCGGACCGCTGCGGGATCTGCTCGACTGGGCGAAAGAAGACGGGCTGCCGGTCAGCTACGTAGCCGCTGCGGCTGAGGTGGCGGCCGCGGGTGCCGCAGCCTGCGGCCTGGGCACGGAATTGCGGCTGACCGGGGCGCGGATGGTGCGTACGGCGTTGTGGCAAGTGCTGATCGGGGATTCCGGCGATGGGAAGAATCCGGCCATCAGGCACGCTATGGGGCCAGCGGAACGCCATTACGCCGCGCTGCTGGCCCGGTGCCGGGAGGACGGGACACAGCACCGGCCGCCGCAGAAGCTGATGCAGAGCAATGTCGGCGTTGAGGCGATGGCGCGGTGGCTGGAAGCCACCGACGGGGCGGGCATCCTGCGCAATGGGGAACTGGCGTCGTTCTTGCGCGGGCTCGGTCAGTACAAGCGGGGCGGTGGCTCTGACCGGTTCGACGTCATGGACATGTGGTCCGGGGAACCGATCAGCATCGAGCGGGTAGGACAAGGCGGGAAGAGGAACGCTATCTCTATTTACGTCCCGGAGCCGCGGCTGTCGATTATCGGCGGCCTGGTGCCTGAAAACCTCAAGCTGCTCGGCTCCGAAGCGGACGGCCTGCGGGCGCGTTTCCTGCCCGTGATTCCCTCTTCGCCGGTCATTCCCCGCCTGGCCGGCGGGGCGGAAATACCCGCCACATGGGATGATGCGATAAAGCGCCTTTATGAGTGCCAGGAAAAACGTGAATGGGTGCTGAGCGCGGAAGCGCACGACCTGATCATGGCGGCCGTGAGGCGCTGGACTCAGCGGAAAAGCGGCGGCACTGATCCTGTGACCGTGCGGACTGCCCTAGCCAAAGCTGACGAACAGTGCCTGAGAATCGCTCTGACCGTCAGCGAGCTAGCCGAGCCGGGAAAAGGCGGCGGTGAAATACCCGCGTGGGCAGCGGCCTACGCGGTTGCGCGGATTGATTACGCGCTCGATTGCTGGCTCGCGCTCGGTTCCGATCAGGCTATGGCATTCTCACGCAAGGACGAGGTTATTAACGCGGCCGTCGCCGACCTGTTGCGGCTGATCGAACGCCAGCCGGCCGGGCCGGATGAGCGGAAGTCCATGA
>Ga0335075_10017778_pt1 | contig 10566 bp, 6 predicted proteins | sample Lox_Sample_24_FD_206723 | JGI IMG/M metagenome (GOLD analysis project Ga0335075, IMG submission 206723) | Soil microbial communities from Loxahatchee National Wildlife Refuge, Florida, United States - Lox_Sample_2.4 | ecosystem: Environmental > Terrestrial > Soil > Wetlands | place: USA: Florida... | reverse complement strand
AGATGAGCAGTTCGAAAAAGCAAGACTACTAATATTATAGTCGGACTGGGGATACGTTATCAACTTGGCATTTAATCTTCGGTATCGTTGCATATCAAACAGACAAGGGAAAATACCTATACGCAACCTGGTCTTGTTTCAAGCTGTGCCGTGTAAAATTGCTGGTTACAGCGTTATTGAAACTCAATTTTACCGTAATTTGACCTGCAATAGCATAGGCGAAATTGAGACCAAGCCCATAAACGAAATGTCGATTTGCATGCATATCCCTTCTGCGTGTATGAGCCAGGAAGGGAAATTGTAACTTGGGCGGGATTGAGTATGACGATATAGTAGTGATTTCGCGTCGCGATTCTTGAGCTTGTAAGCGTGAAGCAAATGATAAATGATAAGACGCGTCACAAAATGTGAAAGACAAGATCAAATACGTAGATGACAGGATTCCCGGCCAAAGCGGCTTCCGTGACGGGGAGTCCGGGACGGCGTTTATGATGCTGGAGGAGTACGTACTCCGTATTCACGTCGGAAACAGCCACGACATCAGCAAAAGGTTAAAGCGAGAACAAGAAAGTTTCTGTGAGGAAGAAAGTTTGGTTTTGCTTTTGGATGCTGCTGCGCTGACATCTTAAGATCTATCCAAACGATCCCAATGTGGAAGGTAGCTTGAATCCAATCAGAGCATACCTTGTTTGACCACATCTTTTCTCTCGTCCCAGACTGTTTTACCGCTACATGAACAGACAGTCTTGTCATTCTCCCATACTCCTGCACTTCTGGCTATTACGCCTACCAGTGTGTCCATGTCTTCTTTATTGAATCCTTCCTCTTCCTTATGGCTTATCACGATACTCCTTCCAATCAACTCCCAAATCTGGATGGGTTTGTTGAGGAAAACGCTTCCTATACCACTCTTCCCGATTTCAACTGTTCCCCATACACCTCTTGCTGAGCTGGAACTACCTTCACGCTTGGCCTGTGCTGATTCCCAGATAGCTCCGGTTGATTCTGGTCCCTGTGAGATATCGCCTGCCTCACGTACAGTTGCATAATACGTTCCTGGACTCAATCCTCGTATTGAAAGGTCAACAATGGTCAAGTTATTTGCAACCTGTACCATCCGAGCCAATCCTTTGATTCTTTCATCTGGTGTTGATTTGCTCGAATGCGTTTCTAAGATGCATACTGCAGCGCCTGTTGTTGTCTATCAGTTCGTTGATCCTACTTCGCGGTTACAAATGGATGGTATTACTGTTGGGTTTGCCGGATCCTCGAAGAATTGCATCTCTTCCCGTTTCTTGTATCGCTGCGACTATTGCCGAAGGTGCAGCTGTTCCTTCTATCGACACCAGCTGTGATTGTAAATCTGCGTCCACCTTTTCGATACCTTTGATCTTGTAAAGGGACTGAGAAACGTCTTTTATGCAGTCTTCGCACGTCAAAGGTACGGCGAACGTTGTCTGCCGTTTCAATTAGCTCCATAGAACCAAGAAGCGGCGTACGGTACTGCGGTGGGAAGAGTGGATGAATGCAGAATTCCAAAATCGTACCTGAAACGATGGGATCATCTTTGTAGATTAGACTCTCCACTCAATGCTCTGAGTAAGTAGTAGTAGTTTACGGGTGAAGAAGCATCTCAGAAGTCAACATTAGTCTTTATGAAGTAGCGAAGCCGGCCGGTCGAGCTTTGAAATCAAAAATTATCCGAGCTTCGACGTCAGACCCCTACGTTACTGTAATGCAGGGCAACTTCAGCCTTACGGCTCATGATTTGGCTCAGTGGTCGATTGATCTCTTGACTCTTAAAAGGTTTGAGGACGGGAAAAGGAGAAATTTAATTCGAAATCATTCATAACATTGCAAAGTAGGGCTGGCCACATCATGGCAACTAAATAAGCTAGCTATAATTCATGCTCAGTGTATTTCCACATCCGTTTTGAGCAAGTTGGCGCCATTCGCTCAATATTCAGCTTGATATCCCTTGATTTTTCCATTCCAAATCGACTCAGTAAACTCCACGTTGATTCTGCCCGGTGATATAAAGCAAAGTAGTAATGGATTGAGTCCTCAAGCCAGACGCCGCTCACGGATGAAGGTGATCCGCATCAATGCCGCTGATACGAAAAGGTTTGAAGGTAGAACTTAGAGAATGAATGCCAGATCGGAATTCCTTACTCAACATCAAGGCCCTTCTTCTTCTTTGCACGACCCTTTGGTTTAGCAACATCGGCCGTAGTGGTCTCAGGAGCCTTTTTCTTAGATGTCTTGGTCTTCTTTGGTTTCTCCTCATCGGCGTCGTCTTCAACTCCATTTTCCTCCTGCTCAGACTTCGCGGCCTTCTTACCCTTGCCCTTGCCCTTGGCTTTAGCAGGAACACTTGCTTCGACTTCTACCTCATCATCTTTCGTGGCTTTGGGTTTGCCACGTTGCTTCTTTGGTGGTGGTGCTTCCGGTTCGTCATCATCCAGGTCGTCATCATCCAAGTCGGCTACTTTCTTCGCTTTGCCTCGAGATTTCTTCTTCTTCGGTGCTTCGTCTTCTCCTTCATCGTCTTCATCCAAGTCGGCTACTTTCTTCGCCTTGCCTCGAGATTTCTTCTTCTTCGGTGCCTCGTCTTCTTCTTCATCGTCGTCATCCTTCTTCACGCGCTTCTTGCCCTTACCCTTACCCTTGGAAGGGCTTTCGATGTCTGCAACGTCTTCTTCGCCTTCTTCTCGGTTCTTCTTCGGAGTCTTCACTCTGAAGCCTTTCATACCTGGACGATTCAACTCAACGTCACCCCTCCAGTCTTCGTCATCTACATGACCCTGCTGGATAGCTTGAGCAATCTTCTGTTTGATGTCATCGGGAAGTTCTTCATAGCCGTCAAGGTTTTCTGGATCATTGTCGAGCTCGGTTTGGACATTGCCCAATTGTTGGGGAGTGACGCAGCCCCAGTGTTTGTATGCCCAACTTTGATGATCTTGGATGGTGATAAAGGTTCCAAATCGAAGCTCGCCTTTGGGGATGATGACTTTGTTCGCCTTGCATTCGGTATTCTTGCAGGTAGCCCGGTTGTTCGGGCAGATTTCGATACGGTACGGCATATTTAGGGTTTGGGAATGGTGATTGATTTGTCTAGATGTAGGTAATTGAGAGAGGTTGAGGAGAACTGCAAGCCGAGTGGCGTTCTGGGTAACGATTGAAGCGGCAGCAGCTTCAAATAGAGCTTGAATATCTCAGTCTCGACTCAGGATGATCGTAAGAGCTGGCGATGTGCGTGGATTGTCACAGTTACAGCTTTCGAAGGTGCTGGAATGGTCAGATTGAAAGATGTTTGAGGAAGAGGGAAGATTGCGTTCAAAATAAATTAAGCTGCAGCTCTCCGCTTTTTGAAGTTGTTGCCTCACTGCGGCAACACGAACAGGCAAGCACGCGCATGCGCTACGATAAGTGACCAGTCATTGACTTCGCCTAAAAATTTCCTACAAACATCATCTTTCTTTGACGAAATCAGCTTTCCGCGCATAATTTTGTCTTGCAACAATGTATATATGCTTGCGTCTCTCAGACAATCCGTTTCATGCCGTTATGTACGGTCTAGGCCAGCAATCTATGTCCCTCAGCTATTCTGCCAACGACTTAGAATAAGCCAAAGGAGACATATTGGGACAGCTGCGCAAGAGAACCAATTCACAGACACCAAACCAACAGCTTGGTGCCCACCAGGCTTGGAAATCGGGTATGATGATATCAATGCTCCTTTCAGCTCCGATGTGGATCTCTGGGTTAAATGCCTCGAGCGCTTCCTCCCGGAAGATTTACGACAGCAAGACAGTCTCGGTTCCACACTGCCTGTACCTGTTACCGCCAACGTTTTCGGATACCTCCTTTTAAGAGCTAGAGACTATGCTGAAATAGACTTGCTATGGCATATGGGTGTTGTGCAAGAGCGATGGGATGTAGTCGCGCATATTGTCAAGACCGTCGCACAGGAATTGGTACCGCGTGGAAAGTCATTGGATCGCATTCAAAGAGCATCTGGTATCAATTGGCCGAAGGAGAAACTTGACTCTATAACAGATGCACCAATTGAGCTAGATAGCACCACATCGTCAACAATTCGTGAAAATAACCTGGACTTCGTGACCGGCGAGGATGAAGATACAAGGTGGATGGAACGGAGGATGCAACATGAGAGATTTGGGCAAATATGGCGTAGTCTCGGCAACATGATCCTATTCGCTTCGGGCCAATCTAGTGAAGACTCGAAGAAGGTCATGAAGCATGTGCTTGAGCTACTTGCAATGCTTCATCATCATGCCATAATTCCGGAGTCAACCTACAATGCGCCTGTATCAAGTGGACCAGCTTCTCTTCAACAGCCTCCAACACTTCACATCTTGTCATCACGAATTTTGACCGCTTTATCGGACGCTGCCTGGAACGCTCACATCACTTCCGCTTTGGCTGCTGCTAATAAAGCCAATCCACTCGGCGTCAAAAATTATGATGTGCCTGGTAGTCGACATAAAGTGTTTGTGGGACAACTTGGACATGAAGTTTGGCTGGAACTTGTTCTTTGGTCATGTCTTCATGGAGGATGGGCTATCGATGGAGCGAACATTCTCAAAAAGATGCAAGAGTACAAGGGAGATCTATCATGGTCTTTAATATCTTGGAAGGATGTGTTTGAGTTCTCCGACCTTAGAACTGAACCTGCAACGCTCAGTGACTGGATTCGGGTGAAATACGAAGCAGATCGTAATCAATCAGCTGCTTCTCCGGAAGCTCGACGAGTAGTGGAGCGCACAATTAGTGTTGAGCTGATAGCTGCTTACGTCGACGGACTGGTTAATACGATGCATGTTGGAGTCGGCGACCGCGGTACATATCCCGCCGAAATTCTTCATCATCTTAATCACCTTAAGCATCTTCTCGATAAGCACAAAATGGGCCTTGGCTTCACCACCTGGGAGAATATCCTTGTTCGGCTTCAGGAGTCTGGAGGCATTCTTCTTGAAAACGACCCAAAGCTGATGTTGGAGATTCTAGGCTTGATTCAGCCTCATGGCAAGGAATTTGAGTCAGTGAATAACCAAATACCGAGCACTCACACCATTCCATCGCGTCCTCAGGTCTTTCATCGATCGGAAAGATGTTAGTGGAGCTCTCGACGCCTTCTCTGCAGTACAATTCTTCACAGATCTCAACAAACGACGGTCCCTCGAAACATTTTTCCAGGACTTGAAAAATCCCACTATTCGTAATCTGTTAGAGCAGCGTGATCTCTTCTTCGGTTCTCCAGCCGAGATATATCCAGCAATGTTCCCCCAGATCCCAGTCACAGTTCTCGGCCCACTGCTAGAACTCCTGGCCGAAGCCAAACTCTTCGCGCTGGGCGACCACCTCCTGTACTCGAAGGAAATCGACGGGCCGCTGATCACGTCGGAGCAGTACCGCGAGCCGACCATCGCCGCCGCGCTCGTGCGGTACGGCGTGGCCAGCGGCCGGCGGCAGCTGGTCAGCCACGCGCTGACGCAGAGCGCGCACAGCGCGGCGCCGGGCCGCGCGCGCGCCATCCCCGCCGCCGCGCTCGACGCCGTCCTGGAGAGCGAGCTGGCGCGCCGCCAGTGGGCTTCGGCGGAGTCCATCCTGGCCGCCATGCGCGCCGCCGCCGCGCGCTGGCCCCCCCGCGCCCTCCCGCTGCTCGCCACCCAGATCCTGCTGCTGCAGCGCGCCGTGCGCGCCGGTCGCCACCCCGCCGACGCCCCCGCTGACCTCGCCCGCGCCACCACCCTGCTGCGCGACCTCGCCCGCGGCCGCTTCGGCCGCCCCGCCGCGCCGCCGGGCCAGGACAGTCTGCGCCTCCACGCGCTGCTGGGCCTGCTGGCGTCGGTGGACGGCGGGTGGGCGGCGTTCGCGGCGCCGCTGGCGCCGCTGCGTGGAAGCCAGCCGCTGGTGCTGCTGCGCGAGTGGTTCGACATTGTGCTGGAGGGCGTGGTCGAGGCGTGCGGGCCGCGCGCGGGCGTCCGGCTGTGGGGCGTGTGGATGCTGCCCGCGCCTGTGGGCATGGTTATGTTGCCCGGCGGCGTGGCGCGCGTGCCGAAGGAGTGGGAGACGCGGGCGAGGGAGCTGGATTCGAAGGGTAGGGTCGTGGTGAAGGGGTTGCCGTCTGGCACGTTCGAGTTCCGTGGGAGGTTGAAGCCCACGCTGGAGTCTTTGAGGATCATCATGATGGGTATTGAGCAGTTCGATGCTGAAGGGAGGCTGGAAGAGGAAGAGGATGGGATAGACTTGAGAGCGTGGAGTATGGAGATGTTGATGATGTTGACCGACGGGCACAAACATACCATTGCAGCGGAGATTCAGCGCGTGAAGACTGCGCTGAGCTTGAAGTCTTACACATATTGAAGAAGATTAGCTGAACGTATGGCATTTGATACCTGGTTGGAGTGTAGTTCGGCACTAGATACTGTATATACTGTACTTTTATGCCTGTATAACTTCAACGGAGTTTACAAGTAGATAGTCCACGTTGGAATAACCAAACTCTATTAAACCTTTGGTCATATCGTATTGTTCCGCATTCATCTACTGGAAGCCCAGAGCTATGCTTCTCTCACGTCCTAAGACTACATAATTTCCGTGTTTCAGTATTCCATCTACTTTATGTCCGCAACACCATCCTGATGGCGATCATCACGTGCTGATGCCACTAGCATTTTCAGAATTTTAGTCCCATCAACGGTGAGGAACAATGGATGATCAAGTATTCGTCGATCAGCTCATTACTTATCTTACTTTGGTAGCATCGTGTCACCTCATGCCCGTATTCTAAGCTCAGATTAGGCCTTAAACTTCAACAAACGCAAAGTGGTAAGACCACACGCGATCGCATCTCGTGCGCATTTCCCCGATTGCCAAAATTTTGCATGCAGGCGCAGCAGAGCGCCTTGAGAGGGGCGGGAACGAAACGCGACCTAGCTCCACTCTTCTCCACCCGGCGTCACCAATGGCGAGCGGAGTCCCGTGAAAGCGCGGCGGCCGGCCCTCGCGCCAACAGAAATTTCGACCACGGTCAAGCACGGTGTCAGTCGATGAGTTGCAGTGGCAGGCACGGCGCGGCGGCTGAAAACGCATACAAGCAACAATGCACGGCACCGACGAGGATTGAGAATTATGGTCCCCTGGTTGCTGCGGTCCTCTGCCAGGCTGATGGCGTGTCGCGGGCCGGCATTGGTGGGTTCCACGCGCTCACCGCAAGTTTCGCACCCAGGCTGAAGCGATTGATGGCTTGACGTACATGACGCCCGTGGGCCTTAACATGGCTCTGAGGAGGACGTTGAGTAGAAGAGACGAGGATGTTACTTGATTTCTACAGTGTACGAAATTACATTGCGTTCTCTGGCTGATCATTGAGAGGGAACCATGTAATGGAAAAGTACTAGTTCGCAGAAGTGTCACGACATTTTATGACTGGGAGAACTACAAATAATTAAGGCCGGGATGCGTGCTGCAGACACGCACGAATCGGGTTGGGCTCCCGTTCAGCATGCTGGCCTTCAGCGTTGTATGAGCAAAAGGATTCTCTCTCGTGTAAGCCGTGCAGCACACTCAGAATAATTAATTATGGCCAAAATCATCACGAGAAGAATACTCTAGAGGGGCGAATGGAGGTCGCTGTGAGAGTGTGCCAAATGCCACCCATCATGCTCGATTCTCAGCAGACTGCACTGCTATGAATCAGAGACGATACTTGAATGAGTCGAATCAATGTGAATCCCTAATGGCCAAATCGCAAGTTTTTGACCGCCTCGCCGCGGTACGAAATAGATTAGCGCGTAACAGCTGCAGCCTTTCATATTCAAGTTGATGTTCATACGATTGCTGGATTGCCCCCACCTGCAGTGGCTTGGCTGGGCCGACATGACTGGCTGCCACTCCAGTGTGCGAGTTGTGACAAAATATTATCCAAGTCCGCTTTTCCGCCCTCCTCTTTTTCCCTTTTCTGCTTCGCTACCAACTCCACAAACAGACGACGAAGTCACCCTGAATATTCTACTCAATAAGCCATTCCAAACGCACTCACATCCTTCTTCGTCGAGAAACATGCCGCAGGCTATCGCTGAGCTCTAAATTCCCGTCTGGAGGGTGCACGCTACATTGTGTGCCCTCCAGCGGCCCGGCTCATCGAGAATTTCAAGACTCTACGAAGATCAATTTTGCCATTCTTCGGCTCGGAGCAGCTTCTGCTTTCTAGTCGATTTTTGCTTGACTTTATTTCAAAGTTCAGCCTCCATCACGCACTGCGGCAATTGATCTCTCACTGCGCTGTTTCCTCTGTCTGGTTTACTACAGACCCACGACGAATCTTCGACTCGGCCTCAGACTTTGGTCGGTTGAGTCCCAGAACAAACCTTAAAATCACTCTTCCGTCGGAAGGCGGTTCTCCTGGCGATTTGGTATCATAACAACCTTCCGCACTCACAAAGACCCTCCATCCGAACTTCTCACACCGCTACAACCATTCCGCTCTTCTCAATTCATCCCAACACAAAATACTTTCCAAGAGTAGATATTCACACAAACGAAATGGCTCCATCAAGGAGAACCACCGCAGGATTGGCACCGAAACAAGTGTCTCCTGATAATTCTGAGAATGGCCACGACGGAGACATCCGCCATACTAGACGCTCTCAGAGGGAACAAAGTTCCAAAAACAATAGAGCAAGACTAGCCAATGGAAAACGGAAGAACGGCTATAAGAAGCCTGCTAATGGTGTTGGGATTGCTGACGACAGCCTCACTGGCGAAGAGGGTAACGATGACGCCGAGGATGGTGACGAGAAAGATGACCATGATCAAAACGACGACGACCCAGAAGCATTTGCCCCGTCTGACGGAATGGATGACAACGACCAAGAACTTCGCGCTGATAGCGCCAGCACAGAATCCTCCGAACAGGAAGCTGACGATCGTCAGGCGGGGCTTTTGATTGACTCTAACACCACCTCCACCACTCGCAATAAGAAACGAACATTCAGTAACGTGTCGGTGCTTACCGCCGACGAAGATTCAAACACCAACCATAACTTTCCACGTAAGAAGACAGACCGTCGTCTCAGTGAAAACAACGGCCGGCTTATGTACGAGGCTGTTCGAGCCGAGCTTAAAGGCTGCATATCTGATAAAAGTGAAAACGATGTTGTAATCGCTTCCGACGACGACGACGATGACGATGACGTTTATGCTGTTCTTGACGAGGCGAATGATTCAAATGACGATACCTCGGACGAACTTGAAGCTCAAGCAATGCTCGCCGCTGTCGAAGACTCTTCTGATGACCAATCCGTTGAAGACTCTCAAGAGGGTGACGATTCCCCTCAAAGCCTCGAAGTTGACTTCGATGAAAATGACGACGTGCTACCTGATGATGGCATGTACATCGAATTCCATGACGCTGGCGACTTCGAAGAAATTGCTGGCTGGCATCGAGCAAAGTCTGCTCCTCGTCCAACCATATCTCTTGAGAGGAAGAGGTCAGACGTATCTGAACGACGCGTACATTTCGACGATCAGCCAAAGGTACATACGCACAGCAGCTCAAGCAGCTCAACTTCATCCGAAGAATTCGAGGGATTCCCTGACCTACTCACACAACTTGATGACTCCATTGTTCCTCAGGAACAACTTGATCCGACACTTCTTCAGCAAATTGAAGAGGCTCATCGTGATGCAGAGCTCGGCAACTATGAAGCTAGCGATAGTGGTAGCTCTTACTGGGACTTCGGAGAATCCCTTGACAATGCCATGGCATGGCATGACCGCCCAAGGAGTGGCTCAGAAGGTGAAGGCTCTGATGGATCCGATGAGAGTTTGGAGGGTTATGAATGTAAGTTTACTGCGTTGAAAAGGATGGCGTGCACTGCTAATGTAATTCGCAATCAAGCCGATGGTGACACCACGGATGATGATATTCCACCTCCGACTACCATCAGCAAACCTAGGACCCATCTTCACCGCAGGTCTCCTCCATCCAAGATCATTACAGCCAGCCCATCCAAGGCATTTCCACGTAACAGACGCCGGAAGGGACCAGTAATGGGCACCTTCACCACTGACAACACCAAACCTTATGCCACATATGACCACAGGACAAACTCTATTCTCATTGAATTCCCACGTAGCACCTTCAGTGGTCTTGGAAACGGTGTTAGTTCTAGCAGCACCAGCCCGAATACGTCCTTCCAAGGCATGGATTTCTTCAGTGATATGCCATCTCTTTTCTCTGCGGCAAGTGCAGACGTTATGATGAGCGGCCTTTTTGGTGGTCATCCCGGACAACGCTTGGAGCAAGACGGCAGTTGGGTTTGGAGTCAAGCAGATCTCTTCGGTGGTCAAATTGGACTACCGGATTCATTCTACCCATCGATTGCTCTTGGTTCTGATGGCAGTCCTCTCGCAGAAACGGAAGGCGTCTACTCCACGGAAGAAGAAGATGACGATGAAGATATGGATATTCATGCGTTCATCGATATGACTCATCTGCCGAGTGACAACGAGGAAGATGACCTTGACTTGGAAGAG
>Ga0335075_10017777_pt1 | contig 10566 bp, 7 predicted proteins | sample Lox_Sample_24_FD_206723 | JGI IMG/M metagenome (GOLD analysis project Ga0335075, IMG submission 206723) | Soil microbial communities from Loxahatchee National Wildlife Refuge, Florida, United States - Lox_Sample_2.4 | ecosystem: Environmental > Terrestrial > Soil > Wetlands | place: USA: Florida... | reverse complement strand
GGAAGACAGCCGGATGAGGGCGGCTCACCTCCTTTGCCGGACATCGGGTGACGGGGTCAGGCAGCTTGTCCGCCCGGCCGGCTTCCGGTCTTCCCCGGCACAGACCAAATCCGGATTCCAGGGCCAGACCGAACGGAAGCGGTCAGATTCGCATGGCAGATCTCGGGCTGGGCAACTGTAGGGAACCAGTGAAGACGTCGGTCCTACCGCGTAGTTGTCGGCGGTCCCGCTATCGCGACCGACGGCTGGAGACGAGGTCTCGCTGGCATGTGGGCGGCCATCAGGATCAGGACCTGCCCAGTGATGGCCACGAGGCCGACGCCGTAGCCATTCGCATACAGTGATTGAGTACATCGGCCCCTGCGCCGCGCGTCCGAGCTGATCGCCGACTCTGTCCGTGCCAATAGTCGCGCGGGCGCACTGTGCGCCGCTTACAGAACGTCCAGTTCCGGCCCAACTTGTCGGCGCGTTGCGCCAGCATCGCGGCAGAAGACTGCAGTGCCGAAATTGCCGACCACGGGCAGAGGACCCAATGGGTCGCGTGTGATACCAACGAATGATCGGCGGAATCACGGATCGTGTGCGTAACTGTTTGTTTCTGGAGTTGACTGATCCGTGAGCAAGGGTTGACGTTGACTATTTCCCTGGTTCGCGAGATCATCGTGGCTGCAGAAAATAAAACACACGCGCACAGCCCCGCGATTCTGGCTAGCGCGGGGAATGCAGCGCCAGTACTCTCGGCCGACAAAAAGCTGTAAGAACGGAAAAGCGTTGAAGATACAGATGGAGGGTAAACATGGCTGAGGATCGTTTCGACGACGGCATCATCGTCCGCCTAAATGCTGATATGGGCCGTGAACTTCTCAAAGGATCTCCTCGTGACCACCTGCGGCCAGCGCCCTCGGTGCGTGGAGTCGATCTGGCGCAAGTGGGATCGATCATAACCATACTTCTGGGCGATGGTGCAAGTTTGGTAACCTTGATTTTGGCAAAGGAGCAAATTGCGTCTTTCGCCAATAACATTATCCGGCTGATTCATGGCGACGTGAGTGATCGAGGTAAGGAGCGCCTGAGAATAGACCTCAGCTCGGAGACGGAGAGAATTTCTCTAGATCTGGAAACGACCGACTCTTCGAAGCTGGCTAGAGTCCTGCGCGAATTGGCGAACATCACAGACCCGGCTTTGCCAAATAGGGGCACTATCGAATAGTGGGGTGAGATTCGTCAACGAGACATTAGGGCAAGGCTGGCCCACCAGTGAGGGGGTATGGCGTTGTCCTCTCCGCTAATCCATGAGTCATGGAAGCTAATCATTTCTTCTTGGAGGGATTCGTGCAAGGGAGTAATCTGCCCGATAACTCGTCCTAGGTGCTTATCCAACAGTTCAGCGTACTGGGCATCAATTAGCGGCCATAGGGGGGCGATTACATCATCGGTCCCACGCAGCATGGCCGCCGCAGCTATTCCGCCCCACTCGCCACCGAGATCCCAACCTGCCGCGCGGCATGCCAAGAGTGCCAAACGTGCTGGAGTCCGCCATGGTCGTGCGTCTTCTAGCATTGCTCGAGACCGCAGTATTTGTCCTCGGCCGACGTAGATACCCGATTCGCTCGGTTGTCCAAAGGGGGGCTCGGCGAGATGTCCCCGATAAACGACTGCTGTCCTGGAGGCTTTCGTGGCATCTGTAATCACGATTGTTGATAGGACGGATTCGGAATCACTTTCCTTGCCGGCAAAAAATAGGTCACCAAGACTGTTTCCCACCTGGGCTACGATCCAAGGTGCTGAGCCATCAGTTGAAGGAGAGGGTGCAGAAGCTGTGAGGATATTCAGTGGGGGCAATATGCTAGGGTAGCGATAGCCCAGCAATGGCTTTTCCCAGTCCTCTTTCCTAGCTAGAGAAAATGGAAAAGTTGCAAGTTCAAGGTCGGTAGACAAGAGAAGACGACGGCTGGTTTTTTTGCTGAGTGCGCAATCGGGAATGAATTCTCCGAGCGCGAGCGAGACTTGGGTCATGGTCGGAAGATCCAAGCTCTCGATAGCATTCCAAATGATGTTTCGTTTCCTCGAAGGCAAGTAGTACAGGAAATCTATGGCCAATTGGCGCATATCTATAAATGGGGCGAAGGCCGTTCTGGCGGCCGCCACGGCGGCTAGCTGCGATGTCTCTAGACCTGCTTGCGCCGCAACATGTCCTTCAAAATCCCCGATATGTGGCGTCATCCAAGCTCGAAATGAATTAATTATACTAAGCGTTCTTCTGGATATCTGTCTTGTGCCGGATTCTGGTTTCTCGCCAGCCTCTCTGTATGCCCAGTGCAGCGAATTTCCGCGCAGGTAAAGCTGGAGGAGATCGGGAAGGTCTCCATGTCTGTCGCGCCTCAGGAGCAGGTTGACGTCCACGGGAGGCTTTTCCGCAATAGAAGCAAGTTCGGTCGCTTTAGAACCAAACATCAGCGGCCTAGCCTCTCCGTAGATCGCGGGAAAATGGAATCCAGCCGACTCCAGATGTTCACGTGCGATGCGTCGCAGTGGTTGCCGGACATCCGAGCCTTCGGTAATCAGCGTACTAAGTCCTGAAAGGGCTCCAAATCGTACGAGTTCTATAAGTTCTAGCTGAAGTTCGGCAGATACTCGGCTGTCGCCTGTTGACAATATTCTATTGAGGACAGGGAGACAGTTTGCCGCTCTGTACCTAGCGCGCACCTCTTCGTTATCCTCTCCGCTAATATGGCAAATGTGCTGCCAGTATTCAACAAGATCATCATTGAATTTATCACCTGTAGCTCCGCGAAGCATCCCCCACATTGAATCAAAGAGTCCGTCTACGCCGCTCTCATTCAGTTCGTAACCGAACCCCTTGAAGTCGGCCCATCTCGCTCTATAGTTTTGTTCCAGCGAATAAAGCTGATCAAAATCTCGGTCTAGTATTGCGGGCACTATATGGACGACGAAGTCCTTCCATGGCTCGTCCTCTGTCAAGGATTCTGCCGCGGAAGCGATCATTTCTTTGACCTCCTCAACTGCCTGAAAATCACCTGCTTCACTCGCGCGAATTCCAGCCGCAAGCCAACTCGCGATAGGCTCCGTGGAATCGCCCATGACGATGCTCGGAGCGGAGTGTGCACTGGCAATTGTGAGCCGGACGCATTCGTCAAATTTTCCTTCATATTCACGTATCTCCGCCAATTGACTGAGACACTCAGATGCGATATACATCGCACGCGACCCGAACCCTGCGCCTTTGATTTTGTTTAGTAGTTCCTCCGCCTGTCCGATTAGCCCGAGCGACTTCAGCACTTTGCTTTGGGTCAAGATGACTTCTGCTTGCCGCTCTGGCCGTCCAAGAGCTTCCCATATGTGATTCGCGATCGCTGCATGCGCAAGACTCGCCGAATATAGATCTGACTTTTGGTACACCCTACTTAGCGACATGTGCCCTAGTGCCGATATAGCCTTTTCTTCTGCCGTGTCGGCATCGCGGATTGTCTGTACTAGGAGAGTAAGGCCGGCTTCGCGATCACGACTCAATGTAAAGGAACTGCGGTAGAATTCTAGTAGAAGTTTACGACTAGCCTTAAGCTTGAGGTTCGTGTACGGTACTCCTCTCCATGCCTGTTCTACTCGCGCAACCTCGCCGTCTGAAGGAACTTCCTGGCGCAAGGATGTATTAAACTCGTTCAAGAGGGCCGCCACATAAAGATCAGTGCGCACCAGTGCGTGACGCCAAATAATGCTAAGTTGACTTTTCCGTAGCTCGATAGCTGATGTATCGTGCCTTGAATCGGCCACGATTGCAAGCGTTCCGAAGGTCGATGCATGCGCCCAGGGATCTTGAAAGACCCCCGCCGCCAAGGCTGCTTTAGCCTCGTATTCGGCCTCTTCGAGACATAGCAATCCAGTCCATGCCGCAGCTTTCAGCGCGTGGACTGTACCTCTCTGCGTGAAAGGAACCTCAGATTCTTTCGGCAACCTTTTTAGTACTTCTCCTGGTGAACTCCACACTCTCCAAGAAAAATCTTCATGACTTAGTTCGAGTGGTGAGCCTGGCTGTTCCTGCGGCATGCCACGTCCTCTGTAGCGCGAGACTGGCGTTTGGTTAATGGGAAGCACGGTCGGATTGAATTGATTATATATTCTCCTTCCCAACCTGGAGCCAGCCGAGTGCAGCGAAAGGATCGGCTCAGCCTGACCGCCAGGCGGACTGCATGACCTGCCGCGCTGGCGTAAGGGCCTGGCGAATCGTGTGCGAAAGCGAAGGAATCACCCTCGCTTCCGCACGCGCTGGTGACAACACTTTCTGCCGCGACATTAGCGAGAACGATGGCGGCTGGCGAGACCGCAGTGAATGTGCCATCGATACCGACGCAACAAACAGAACGAACTGCGCGCAAAGATGCTGTGGCATTTCTGCTACCCTCCGCTAGGCCCGCATTCCTGCGAGGTAGGACGTATAACCAAACTCATCGGTTTACCTCGGAGCAAGTCGGCAGCGGCTCCCTCGTATCAGCTTGACATGTTATACGCGCTTGTGTTGACAGCATCTGCAGAACCAGCTGTCGCCCAGATCGACGGTTCAGGAACGGCGCGGCCCGCGTGCAGTCATGCTCTGTGATCGGCAGGGCACGTCTCCAGTCGTCTCGGGCAGTTCAGTGGCACCCTTGCTACCTGAAGTGCCGGGGAGCCTTCGACTCTGTTGCCCCGTTTCCGAGGCCCGGCTTCGGCCCGGAGCATCTTGGGTGCCGCCGCTTGAAGTTCCCGTTTCCACGCTCACCGAGCTCTCCTCGCAGAGCTCCTGACGACACGAACTCCGTGGGCGCCGTCACGAAGCGACCATTTTCACAGGCTGGAAGTGCAGGCGAGCCCCTGAACTTGCATCGCTAACTTCGGTGCTGGTCCCCTAGATTCCGTCTCAGACGTCGGCCTGGAGCGCATACCTCAGCACGTGCCGGACCATCTGGTCAGCAGCGTCTGCGGCTGAGGTTCCGCCGGAGGACGCGACGAAGTAGCCGATCGCCTGCCGCAGGTGCTGCTTGCCAGGCAGTGTTTCGAACCTGGCTGTACCGATCAGCTGCGCGAGATCCTTGGGCGTCTCGAGACGGATGGCGACTGTGGGTGGCGGTTCTGCGGTCACTTCGAGTCGCAGTTGGCCGGACAGGAAGTCCGCGACAGCGGGAACTGCCTGAAGGACATGGGCTATCCGGTCAACCCACTCACGCCAGTCGGCATGCGCGCGGCTGGTGTCAGCTCTGGATGTTTCGACGTGGATGATGAGGACGGCGCTATGGGCGTCGCGTCCGAAGCGCGGGGTGCCGTCGGGCAGTTCAAGGCGGGCAGAAGCGACCGCCTCATCGTCGCTGCCGCTGGTGAGAATGGCGTCGAAGGCGGAATCGTGCGCGGCCCGCTTGGACCAAGCCGCATCGTCGGGCACCCTAGTCAGGGCGCTGACGAGACCCGATACGGGCGGCTCGTCGAGGAGGGCCAGGAACCGATCGCGTGCGGCCCGAACGTCGAAGTCCGTGCTGGCCGTGCCGCAGCCAAGCAGAACCGCGTACCGGACCCACGGCGGTGGATCTTCAGGTTTGCGCATGTAGCTGGATCCAGGGGCGGCAACCTCGAGCGCCGTGTAAGCAGTAGGCAAGTTCACGGGATCCGATGTGTAGCTCCACCGGGTCAGCTCGAGTTCTGGGGGCCGGTCACGCCGAAAGACGGCGCGGAATCCATCGGCGATCCAGGCGGCGACGTCGGGGATCCCTGCGACGACCAGGATGAGGAACGCGATGGCACCAATCACGACGAACAAGATCACCCATGGGTCGCCGAATGGGTGCTTCTGTGAGCTCGCGAACAGTGTGGCAGTGGCGATGGCGGCCGCTGTCACCGCGCCGCTCCACGCGACGACCGCCCCGTGGTGCTGCGTCATGCCGGAATCGTACTGGGCTGCCGACCCAGCAGCGAAGTATATGGATCCTGGATGCCGTCCGTAACCTCGTCGGCCATCGGTAAGACACATGACTGGCGGGCCGGGATGATAATCAGTACCTGCAAACGGCGCTCATGCGCCCGAGTACCGAAAGTGCGAAGCTGGACCCTAAATGGCGCGCTCAGAACGCCCAGTTCTGCATTCTCGGCCAAGCCATCTGCGACGCAGGCACTGACATGCATATCGCCGGTTCGCAGTCGTTTCTGATGGCTCAGCCTGCCGACTGGATGACTTGGTAGTAGGTCTTGGATCACCAGCGGCAGGAATTTTGCCATTTCGTGACTGAGCACATGTAACCCTGCCTAGGACTGCTGAGCGTCCCACGCTTAGGAACCTGGCGCTTGCGGTCGCACCTTGGAAACGCGAGTGACCCGCCTGCTGTGAGAGTCACCCGAGTGGCATGTCCTGCCTAGAGAGATCAGTGAGCTACAGGAACTTCATCACCCTATGAGTCGGGACCGGTGCCTTCTGCCGACGCTCGCTGTCCGCGAATGGCCGGGCATGTCACCATCAACCTGTCCGTCAAACCGGGCAACCTCACGACAGACCATTCGCGGGCGGAGAGGACCTGGGAATTGATAGCCAATGGAGGAGCGCGATGATCCTTGCCTCATCTAACTCGGTGAATAGGCAGAAGGCGGGCGTATGCAGATAGCGACTCTCCGACTGAGTAACTTCCAGTCGTTTGGTCCCGAACCGACCACCATCGACTTTGGGGCGCTCACCTACGTCCTCGGTCCGAATGGGTCTGGCAAGACGGCGGTTCTTGAAGCGTTGTCGCGACTGTTCAGCCCACTTACGAGTCAGCGCAAGGTGAAGGTCGAGGACTTCCATGTTCCAGTCGACCGAAGTGTCAGTGGGGTTCACGTTGAGCAGCCGACACTCTGGCTCGAGGTCGACGTTGAGTTCCCCGAAGCTGGGGACGATGACCAGCACGCTTCGATCCCGCCCTATTTCTCACACATGGCGATTGAGACGCAGCACGGCGTACCCCGCATCCGTGTGCGCCTGACGGCCGTGCTCGCGGCGGACGGTGAGGTCGACGAGAAGACTGAGTACATCCTTCAGGCCGATGAGCACGGTGAGCCAATGAGTCGTGCCGAAATGTCGCGCTACGACCGGGGTCACATCGAGGTTCACTATCTGCCGGCCCGCCGCGACCCTGTTGATCACATCTCGTACACGACCGCGTCGCTCATCGGCCGGACGTTGCGCGCCGCTGATTGGAGTTCTGAGCGCGAGTCGCTTACCGGCCTCATGGCTGAGGTCACCGATGTTCTCGTTGCCAACGAAGCGGTCGCGATGATCGGGAGCCAGTTGGCCGAGGAGTGGTCCGGCCTCCACTCAGGAGCGTTCTTCAAGGATCCGTCTATCGCGTTCGGGCGTGGTGAGCTTGAGGGGATTCTTCGCCAGCTAACTGTGACGTTCTCGCCGTCGCACGGAGGAACACCTCTGCCCTTTGAGCGTCTGAGTGACGGGCAGAAGTCGCTACTTTACATTTCTCTCGTCTTGGCGTGGCGGGCGCTGGCAAGGCGAGTGCTCAGGGGCGAGGGCACCTCGCTCGACCCTGATCGCCTCCGGCCGCCGGTCCACACAGTGATCGCACTTGAGGAGCCCGAGAACAGCCTCGCGCCGCAGTACCTCGGTCGGATCATTCGCCAGCTGCGCGGGGCCTGCGAAGAAGGCGACGTACAGGCCTTGATCGCGACTCATGCACCGACACTCCTGCGCCGGGTGGATCCGGAGTCGATTTGCTTCCTGCGTCTCGACACTAAGCGTGAGACAACGGTGCATCGCGTCGTCCTGCCTGACGACGACGAAGCGACGGCCAAGTATGTTCGTGAGGCCGTCCAGGCTTACCCCGAGCTCTACTTCTCGCGACTGGTGGTCCTCGGTGAAGGGGACAGCGAGCAGGTCGTCCTGCCGCGCATACTGGCAGCCTCGGGTATTGCCGAGGATGATGCTTCGGTCTCAGTGGTGCCTCTAGGCGGGCGTCACGTGAACCACTTCTGGCGACTGCTAAACGAGCTTGAGATTCCGTACGTTACGCTTCTCGATCTCGATTCGGGACGCTACCAAGGTGGCTGGAGTCGCGTTCGGAACGCACGGCAGCAAATCAACGCGGTTAGTTCAACTCCTCCGTTCTCGAAGGAGCGCACCGCTGCGCTCCCGAAATGGAACGATGACCACGACTTCCCGCAACTGAACGATCCAGATTACCGGCCCGGTCATGGCCCGCTTGAATTGCTAGAACGACGAGACGTATTCTTTTCGCATCCGGTCGACCTCGACCTGATGATGCTTAAGGCATACCCAGACGCTTATCAGGTGGGTCCGGCCGAGCCTGACGAGTCGACGATCGTCGCCGTGCTCGGGAAGAGCCACGTCAACGAGTCGCGCCTTGGCGGAGATCTCCTGGAGCTGTTCGACGACTACCACTCGAAGTTCGACCTAAAGAGCAAGCCAGCATCGCATCTCTCAGCGCTGTCCACGCTGACTGACAAGGAACTGCTGGAAGAGCTTCCTGACGTACTGGGCAGGCTCGTCGAACGGGTCCGGGAGAAGCTTGCGGGGTTGCCCGAGTGATCCGGCAGGAGGACTGGCGGCCGGTCGACGGCTTCAAGCTTGAGCCCAACGCGCTCACTGCTGTGACCACGACGGATCGGAACGTCGTTGTCGCCGCTGGTCCTGGTGCGGGCAAGACTGAACTCCTGGCTCAACGCGCGGACTTCCTTTTCCGCACTGGCGCGTGTCCGTACCCACGCCGCATCCTTGCCATTTCATTCAAGGTGGATGCGGCACGGAACTTGCGAGACCGAGTCCGCACTCGGTCGGGAGGGCAGTACGCGGCGCGCTTCGACAGCTTCACCTTCCACGCCTTCGCGAAGCGCCTGATCGACAACTACAGGCCGGCCCTTACTGGGCAGAACGAGCTACGCCCGGATTACCGGATCGACCCCGACACACGTGTTTATCGTGAGCAGATCACCTTCGCGGACTTGGTACCGCTGGCGCTCGAGATCCTGGCGAGCAACCAGTACGCACGGGGCGCTCTCCGGCAGGCCTACAGCCACGTATTCCTCGACGAGTTCCAGGACGCGGCCAAGAACCAGTACGAACTCGTGCAGGTTGCGTTTCTCGACACTGACGTGATCCTCACGGCAGTTGGTGACGTCAAGCAGCGCATAATGGCATGGGCGGGCGCACTCGATGGGATCATGCAGGTGTTCGCCGAAGACTTCCACGCCTGTTCGCTGCCGCTCTACCAGAACTTCCGGTCCGCGCCGCGCCTGCGCAGGATGCAGAACCGCATGATTAAGCAGATGGATCCGGCCGCGGCCAGCCCGGACGAGGATCTCGTCGGCGATGAAGGCGTCATCCAGGTCTTGCACTTCGACAGCCAGGTCGAAGAGGCGGATGCCGTCGCCGCTCTCGTCGATGGATGGTTCGCTCAGGGCGTGCCGCCAAGCGAGATTGCGATTCTCGTTCGTCAGCAGTCCCGACTGGTAACTGAGGCACTCGGTGAGGAACTCCACGATCGAGGCATCCCGTACCGGAACGAACAGGACAGTCAGGACCTCGGTGCTGAGCCAGTCGCGGCCCTGATTTTCAACTTCATCCGTGTGGTGGCGGCCGACCGACATCCTGATGCCTACGCCGAGTTCATGCGTGTCGTATCGCGGACCAGCAGTACGGAAGAGGCGATGCTTCAGTTTGACAGCCAGCTCAAGCGGCTGCTGCGAGATTCCAGAGCTGCAGTTCGCGATCCGTCGTTTGCCAACGGGAGCCTGGATGCCTGGCGCCCCGTCATCTCCAAGTTCCTTGAACTGGTATCACGGCCGGTGCTCAACGCCCTATCGCCCGCTTACCAACAGGGCTCTCGGCTCGATGACGTGATCGAGGGCGCGCTGGCGGCATTCGGCACGGCACTCGTCGTCGACGGGGACCCAGTCAAGGCTCTTAAGCGACTGTCCGAGATCGATGCCGTGCGGATCCTCACAATCCATAAATGCAAGGGGCTTGAGTTCGACAAGGTTGTCGTGCTCGGCGTCGAGGAAGATCTCTTCTGGGGCGAGGCCGCGATGTCCGAGTTCTTCGTTGCCATCTCGCGGGCAAAGAACGAGGTCATTCTGACGCACGCGGACTTCAGGGCGCGACCGGGCGGCCCTGTCAACTACTGGTGGGAGATCCGAACCGCCCAGGCCCAGTTTCTGGCTTACGCTGACGACTCCGGAGACGGCAAATGGCCGAACGACGACGAACCGCCATTCTAGGCACCCCAGGGCCTCATCGCTGGTAAAGGGTGTAGGCGCCTGCCGTCGATCAGGTAGGTGTTGTCGTCGAGCTGGAGGCTGACGAGCCCGGCCTACCCGTGTATATGGCGCCGATCAAGCCGCTGGCGGCGTAGACCTCCGCGGCGAACGCGGCCGGGTCTTCTGACCCGGGGAAGTCCCACATGGCGCCATGCCCGCCCACGTAGGAGATCGCAGGATAGTCCGCGGCGTCCGGCTGGCCAAGGGTGGGCGTGGCGGCCAGCGTGTCGCCGTGATCGCGGAGGAATGCGGTTTCCTCGTGGTAGCCAG
>Ga0335075_10017774_pt1 | contig 10567 bp, 8 predicted proteins | sample Lox_Sample_24_FD_206723 | JGI IMG/M metagenome (GOLD analysis project Ga0335075, IMG submission 206723) | Soil microbial communities from Loxahatchee National Wildlife Refuge, Florida, United States - Lox_Sample_2.4 | ecosystem: Environmental > Terrestrial > Soil > Wetlands | place: USA: Florida... | reverse complement strand
TTCAGGATCCATTCAACGGGAAGTGGCACGCAACGTCCCACCCCCGCCCATGCTCGCTCAGCACCGGCCTCTCGCTGCGGCAGCGTTCGGTCGCATAGCCGCACCTCGGATGGAACGGGCAGCCCGGCGGCGGGTCGATCGGGCTCGGCACGTCGCCCTCGAGGATGATCCGCCGCCGGTTCGGCGCCGCCGGGTCCGGCACCGGCACGGCCGAGATCAGCGCCTGCGTATAGGGATGCGAAGGCGCGCTCAGCACCTCGTCGGTCGGGCCGATCTCGACGATCGCGCCGAGATACATCACCGCAACGCGCGTCGAGACCTGCCGCACCACCGAAAGGTCGTGCGCGATGAAGACGTAAGTCAGCCCCAGCCGCTCCTGCAGATCCATGAACAGGTTGACGATCTGCGCCTGCACCGAGGCATCGAGTGCCGAGACCGGCTCGTCAGCCACGATCAGCCGCGGCGCCAGCGCGAGCGCCCGCGCGATCCCGATGCGCTGCTGCTGCCCGCCCGAGAATTCGTGGGGAAACCGCTCGGCATGCTCCGCAAGCAAGCCCACCTCGCGCAGCAGCGCCCGCACGCGTGCGGCGATCTCCGCGCGGGTTCCGCGCCGATGCACGATCAGCGGCTCGGCGATGAGCTCGCCCACCCGCCGCCGCGGATTGAGCGACGCCGCCGGGTCCTGGAACACCATCTGCATCCGCGTCCGGAGCGCGCGCAGCGCCCGCGCGCCGAGCACCGTGATGTCCGTGCCCTCGAACAGGATATGCCCGTCGCTCACCTCGTAGAGCCGGGTGAGACAGCGCCCGAGCGTCGATTTCCCGCAGCCCGATTCGCCGACCAGGCCGAGCGTCTCGCCCTCCTGCACCGCGAGCGAGACCTTCTCGACCGCGTGCACCACCTTGTTGAAGCGCGCCAGCAGATGATTGCCGACGCGATAGCGCTTGCTCACCCCGACGGCTTCGAGCAGCGGCCGCGCCTCCCCGCTCACGCCGCCCCCGCCGTTACCGCAAGCGACTGCGCGCGCGCCGCCGCCCGCGCCTCCTTCGTGAGAATGCATGCCGTCTCGTGCCCGCCCTCCGCCACGAGCTCCGGCCGCACCGCGCAGGCCGCCTCGCGCCAGCGGCAGCGCGGCCCGAACGGGCAGCCCTCGGGAATGGCGAAGGGCGAAGGCGGCGTCCCCGGTATCGCCGGCAGCCGCCGCGGCCGCGCGCCCTCGAGCGGCGGGATCGAACCGAGCAGCCCCAGCGTGTAGGGATGCCGCGGCTCGCGGAACAGCGCCGCCGTCTCGGCCCGCTCGACGATCCGTCCCGCGTACATCACCGCCACCCGATCGGCGATCTCCGCGACCACGCCCATATTGTGCGTGATCAGGATCACCGAGGAGCCGAAATCGGCGCGGAGCTTGCGCACCAAATCAAGGATCTGCGCCTGCACCGTCACGTCGAGCGCGGTCGTCGGCTCGTCGGCGAGCAGCAGCGCCGGATCGCAGGAAAGCGCCATCGCGATCACCGCGCGCTGGCGCATCCCGCCCGAAAGCTCGTGCGGAAAGCGCTGCGCCGCGCCCGCCGGGTTGGGAATTCCGACCGCCTCGATCAGCTCGATCGCCCGCCGCGCCGCCGCCCGCCGCGAGAGGGGCCGGTGCGCCCGCACCTGCTCCGCGATCTGCCGCCCGATCGCATAGACCGGCGTCAGCGCCGTCATGGGGTTCTGGAAGATCATCGCGATCGCCCCGCCCCGCACGCGCCGCATCTCGCCATCGGGAAGTCCCACCAGCTCGCGCCCGCGAAACCGGATCGATCCCTCGACGATCGCGTTCGGATCGCGGATCAGCCCCATCACCGCGAGCACCGTCAGCGTCTTGCCCGAGCCGGACTCCCCCACGATGCTCAGGATCTCGCGCTCGCCGAGCGTCAGCGACACACCGTCCACCGCGCGCACCAGGCCCCGCTCGGTGCGGAACGAGACCGCGAGGTCGCGCACCTCCAGGATCGGCCCCGCCTCGATCGATCCAGGCCGGTCCCCGCTCACCGCTCGCGCACCCTGGGATCGATCGCCGCGTAGAGGATGTCCACCGCCGCATTCGAGACGACGACGAAGAACGAGGCATAGATGACCGTCGCCATGATCATCGGCAGATCGAGGTCCTCGAGCGCCCGATAGGTCAGCGCGCCCACCCCTTGCAGCCCGAACACCACCTCGGTGAGCAGCGCGCCGCCGCCCACCAGCGCCCCGAAATCGAGCCCGAACATCGTCACGAAGCTGATCAGCGAGCAGCGCAGCGCGTGCCGCGTCAGCACCTGCCAGTCCGAGAGCCCCTTCGCCCGCGCCGTGCGGATGTAATCCTCGTTCAGCGCCTCGATCAGGTTCGCCCGCAGCACCCGCCCGTAGATCCCGATATAGAGCACGGCGAGCGTGATCCAGGGCAGCACCAGTGCGGCGAACCAGCCGAGCGGGCTCTGGCGCAACGGCACGTAACCGAGCGCGGGCACCCACGCGAAGAAAAACGTGCCGTGGAGCCGGCTCTGCGTCAAAAGGTTCACCACCTCGCCGAGCCAGAACACCGGCATCGAGACGCCGATGAGGCTCCCCACCATCAGCCCGCGATCGATCAGCGTATCCTTGAACGCAGCCGCGACGAGCCCGACCACCACGCCGAACACGACCCAGATCACCGCCGCGCCGAGCACCAGCGAGAGCGTCACCGGCGCCGCCTCGACGATCTCAGGCACGATCTTCTCGCCGCGATTGACGAAGGAGGTGAGGTCCTGCGTGACGAGGAGATGGTCCATCATCATCGCGTATTGCACGGGCAGCGGCTTATCGAGCCCGAACTCCTTGCGCACCGCCGCCACCGTCTCGGGCGTCGCGTTGCGCCCGGCGATCCGCGCCGCCGGATCGGCGCCCGGCGTCGCGAAGAAAATGAGAAAAACGGTGGCGCTGATGCCCACCAGCACGAACAGCATGTGCAGCAGGCGGCGAAGGACGAAGCCGGACACGCTCGCTCAGCCCACGCGCAGCTTGGCGCGCGGATCGAGCGCGTCCCTGAGCCCGTCGCCGAGGATATTGAGCGCGAGCACGGTGAGCACGATCGCGATCCCGGGCGCGATCGCCACCATCGGCCGCGTATAGAGCAGGTCCTCGCCGTCACGGATGATGGTGCCCCAGCTCGCCGCCGGCGGCTGCACGCCGACCGAGAGAAACGAGAGCGCCGCCTCGGTCAGGATGTTGAGCGCCATCATCAGCGGCGCGAAGACGATGACGGTGCTGAACACGTTCGGCAGCACGTCGCGCCAGAGGATGCGCAGGCGCGGCACGCCGAGCCCCGTCGCCGCGAGCACGAACTCGCTGTTGCGCAGACTGAGCACCTGGCCTCTGATCGGCCGCGCGACATAGGGGACATAGACGACGCCGATGATCAGGATCGGCAGGGCGAGGCTCGAGCCGTTGAGCTGGATCGGGCCGATCCCGAGGCTCTCGTTGATGAGCACGATCGAGAGCGAGATCGCCAGCAGGTAGATCGGAAAGGCCCACAGAATATCGAGGAAGATCGAGATCACGCGATCGACGAGCCCGCCGAAGAACCCGGCGACCAGCCCCGTCAGCGTGGCGAGCGCGAGACAGATCGCCGTCGAAGCCGCCCCGATCAGAAGCGAGTTCCGCCCGCCATAGAGCAGCCGCGCCGCAACGTCGCGCCCCTGGTCGTCGGCGCCGAGCGCGTACGGCCCGAAGCGCCACAGCGGCCCCACCGGGGTCAGGCCGAGGCCGAACCCGTTGGTCGCCTGCTGGAGCACATCGACGCTCTTGCCCCCCACCATGGTCGACCCGCCGACATTCGAAGCGAACGGGTCCGTATGCGAGACGTCGCGCGCATAGTACGGCGCCGCCGCGCAGGCCAGCACGATCAGCACGAGCACGGCAAAGGAAAAAAGCGCGCTCCGGTTGCGCAGGAGTTTTCGAAGCGCGCCCGCCCAGTAGCCGAGGGCGGGCGGGGCGAGCCGCGCCGGCTCGTCCCACCCGACCCGCGCGTAGCCCTGCTCGGCGCCGGACACCGAGCCTACTTCACCCACGCGAGCTCGGGCTGGAAGTAAACCTGGCCGCTGAACACGAAGTTCCCGACACGCTTCGAGACGAAGTCCGCGTGCTTCGGGTTGAGCATCGTCACGGTCGGCGCCAGGTCGGTGATGCGCCGGTCCACATCGGCCCAGATCTTGTCCGCCCCGGCCTCATCGGTGAGCGAGAGCGTCATCGCCTTCTGCATCTCGGCGTCGATCGACTTGTCGCAGAACCCCGGCATGTTGATCGAGGTGTCGGAGCCGGGATGGAAGTTGGCGCAGCTATAGAGCACGTTGAGGAAGTCGGACGGCGCCGGATAATCCTGGTACCAGTCGGTCACGCCGATCTGCACCTTGTTCTTCGTGTTCTGCAGATAGGTGAACTCGATGTCCGGCGAGATCCCCTTCACCGAGGCCTTGAAGCCCAGCCCATTGAGCACGCTCTGCAGATAGACTCCCATCGCGCGATAGGGGTCGATCGTCTGGGTGATGATCGTCACGCTCTGCCCGATCATCCCGGACTTCGCCATCAGCGCCTTGGCCTTCGCCATGTCAGGCGCCGTCCATTTCGTGCCGGGATTCTCGGTGTACGGGCAATAGGGCGAGTACCCCGGCATCCCTGGCGGCAGGATCTGGCAGGAAGGCGTGGCCAGCGCCGGCCCGCCGTACAGCTTCACGAGGTCGGCGCGGTTGATCGCGTAAGCCACCGCCTGCCGCGCGTCGAGATTGTTGAACGGCGCCAGATTGACATTGAGCGTCAGGTAGAAATAGGCGAGCAGCGGATTGAGATGGAGCTGCTGCGGATACTTGGTAGCGATCTCGTTCAGCCGGTCGACGGGGAGGTTGTCGAACATCCAGTCGTCCTGCCCGTTCTCGATCGCCGTCACCTGCGCATCGGGCGTCAGGCCGAAGCGGAAATCGATCTCATCGGCATATCCCCAGGGCTGGGCGTCAGCGTTCCACTGCTTGAAATAGGGGTTGCGGACCATGACCAGCGCCCGGTTCGGGTCATAGCTCTTGATCATGTAGGCGCCGGTGCCCGGGATCGGCGTCGTGCCCATGTCCTTGCCCGGCGTCCCCGCCGGCACGATCGAGCCGAACGGAACCGCGAGCTGGTCGAGGAATTCCGAATCCGGGTGCACCAGATGGAACGTCACGGTGTTGGCCGCGTCGTCCGCCACCACGCCCGGCAGCGTGCAGGTCGCCGGCGTCTTCACGCAGGCATCGCCGCCCTCGATCACGTTGTACCACGCGCCCGCATTCGGATTGAGCGCCTTGAACAGCCGCACATAGGTCGCGACGACATCGTCCGGCGTCAGCGTCTTGCCGTTGGAGAACTTGATGCCCTTCTGCAGCGTGAAGACATAGGTCTTGCCGCCGTCCGTCGGCGTCGGGATCGCGGTCGCGAGGTCGGGCACGATGGTGAAGGCGTCGTGGCCGCCGGCCTTCTTGAAGGTCACCAGCCCGTCATAGAGGAACGGGAAGAGCTGCCAGTATTTCAACGTGTAGTTGACCTGCGGATCGATCGTGCCCTCGGCCGCGGCCGCCACGAGATTGAGCGTCCCGCCGTAATGCGGACCGCTCGGCGCGGCCAGCGCAGGGACGGCGGCGAAAGCGAGCGCGCCGGCGACGGCGAATATGCGATGCAACCTCATCGTCTGTCTCCTTCCCTCCGAATGTCGGCTTATGATGGCGGATCGTGCGCCGTGAGGAACGCCCCCACCACCTGCATGCAGAGCGCCGTCTCCTCGACATGCGGCATATGGCTCGAGTGCTCGAAGATCTTCCAGCGAACGTCCGGGATGCGCTCTGCGTAGGGCCGCACCGTCGCCTCGGTCGCCTCGTCGTAGTGGCCGGAGATCAGCAGCGTCGGCGCCGTGATGCGGTCCAGCCGCTCGATGATGCTCCACGCCTTGAGCGTGCCCACCACGTGGAACTCGGTCGGCCCGTTCATCGTATGATACACGGTGGGGTCGTCGGCGATCGCGTCGAAGGTGCGCATCACCTCCGGCGGGTTCGGCACCACGCGGCAAACGTGCCGGTCGTAGAACATCTTGGTCGCTGCCTGGTATTCGGGCGAATCCAGCGTTCCCTCTGCCTCATGCTTGAGCAGGGTCGCCTGCACCTCCGCCGGCAGCGCGGCGCGCAACCGGTTCGCCTCGGCCACCCACAGCGCCATCGAGGCCGGCGAGTCGGCGATCACCAGCGCCCGCAGCCCCGCCGGCCGCCGCACCGCGTGCTCCGCGGCCAGCATCCCGCCCCAGGACTGCCCGATCAGATGGTAGGCCCCCGCGATCCCGAGATGCGCGAGCAGATTGTCGAGCTCCTCCAAGAACAGCCCGACTGTCCAAAAATCTTCGCCGTTTTCCCTCAGATGCGTCGAGCGTCCGTTCCCGATCTGGTCGTAGTGGATAACGGCGCGCCCGTCCTCAGCCAGGAGCTTGAAGCTGTCCACGTAGTCGTGGGTGCAGCCCGGCCCGCCATGCAGCACCACCACCGGCAGCTTCGCGGACCCAAGCGCCCCGGTGATCCTGTACCAGGTTCGCCATTCGCCGAACGTCGCGTAGCCTTCGCTCGTGGCACTTGCTGTCACGTCCGCCGCCCCCAGCCCGGCTCTGCCCCTGCCTGGCTCATCGGGCCGCACTCTGTCGGCCCGCCCGCCGTCTAGCAAGCCCTATGCCATGGGCGGCCGGGCGCCGATCCTTTTCGCCAGGTAGAAGCACCGGTGCCCCGGCGGGCAATCGTCGAGCGTCCCGAAGTGCGAAAAACCCATCCGCTCGTAGAAAGGTCGCGCCTGGAAGCTGAAGGTGTTGACGACGATCCCGCGGCAGCCCCGCGCCCGCGCCTCGTCCTCGGCGCCACGCAGCAGCGCCGCCCCGATCCCCCGCCCGCGCAGCTCCGGCGGCACGTAGAGCACCTGGATCGCGAGCCAGCGATAGATCGTCTCGCCCGAAAGCCCGCCGATCACCTCGCCCGCCGGCGCCCGCTGCAACGCCAGCACCAGCGGCCGCGCCTCGGCCGGCCCGGCGAACGGCGCGTTGAACGCCGCCAGCGGCCGCGCGATGGCGGCGAACAGCGCCGGCTCCGGCCGCTCCACCAGCACGATCTCCGCGGAAGTCCCCGGCTCCTCCGCCGCCCCCTGCAGCACCGCACCCACGCACGCTCTCCAACCATCCGGCCCGCCCCAGAATGCGGCCAACCCCTTAACAATCCCTCCCCCCCTGCCGATTCGCCGCCTCAGGCTCGCCGCCCCGCCCGCGGCGAGCGAAATCACGCCGAAATGAGCAGGCTGGTGCGGAAATATCGGATAAACAGGCCCAGCTGAAATGCCTTCCGCTCGGATCGCAAGCGTATCATGACGACCCAGGTCTTCATCTCGTACGCTCGGCTCGACAACGAGGTACCCGCCTCGGCCAGGCCGCTGCCGGGCTTCGTCACGCAACTCCACGAATATCTCGACGATCAACTAAGACAGCTCCCGCATCCGCGGCCCGTGCTGTGGCGCGACACCGGCAACATCGAGCGCACCGATCAATTCACCGCAATTCTCGACGGGGAGGTCGCCCGTTCCGATTTTCTGATCGTCGTGCTGTCGTACAACTGGCTTCACAGTGACTGGTGCAAACGCGAGCTGGACACCTTCTCCCGGCGCTGGGCCAGTGAAGGGGAGGCGAACGCTCGCCGGCGGATCCTTCTCGTCAACAAGACTCCTGTGGACCGAAACGACCGGCCGCCGCTGCTGCAAGGCCAGGAAGGTCACGATTTCTTTGCCTTCGATAGAGAGCAGCACCAGGGCGCCCGGGTCCGGCCCTATTTCGACGTCGGCAGGATCCAGGACGACGGCTTCGTCAGGGAGGTCCGCGCGCTGGCGAGCAAGCTCCAGCGGCTCGCCGCCGCCGAAGCCCCGAACCGCCCAGAATCGCGCGACATCCCCGCCCCCGCGCGCAGGGCAGCGCCGACCAACGGGAGAGCCGTCTTTGTCGCCCGCCCCGCGGACGACATGCGCCGGGCCTACGAACGCATCGGAAACGAGCTCCGCAGCCGTGGCTTCCTGGTGGTTCCCGACAGCGAGATCCCCAATGACGACCATGCCGTTGGTTTCATCAACCAGGCTCTCGCCGCCGCGGAACTCTCGGTCCATGCGCTCGGCGAGAAGCGCGGCTTCGCGCCGCCGGAGCAGGACCCGATCGTCGGGCTCCAGCTCGTCCTCGCCGCCGACCGCGCGCGGGAAGCGGCCGCCCCAGGAAATGGTGAACGGAACGGTGCCCCCGCCTTCCACCGCATCCTCTGGGCTCCGAAAATCCTCGAGGACCCCGTCGCGCCGCCCCCCGCCGCGGAGCGTGACCCGCTCGCGGTCCTCGCCCGGTTCGGCGAGCACGTCATCGAGGGCGACAAGATCCTCGGCGACAATCTCAGCCGGTTCATCGATTTCCTGATCCATCACCTCGACCAGACCGCGCCGCGTCAGGCCCGGGCGGCGATGCCGATCGCAGCGGGCGCCAAGGTCTACATCGACCACGAGGCCAAAGACATGGGCTACGCCACCGAACTGGCGGGCGCGCTGCAGCAACGCTCGATCACGCCGGTCATCCCGGTCCTGCAGGGGACCAAGACGGAAACGACGGCGCTCAACCGCAGGCTGATGCGTGCCTGCGACGCTATTGCGCTGTGCTGGGCGAACGCAACCGAGGGTTGGGCCATCTCCCATGCGAGCCGACTCGATGAATGGCGCCAGCTCGGGCGCAAGGAGAAATTCTCGAGCGTGCTGCTTCTCGGACCGCCGAGCGACGCCTTCAAAGCCCGGCGGGTCAAGATCAAGCCGCGCGAGGTGGACAGCGTCGTCGATCTGACGAATTGCGAGACGGTCTCGCCGCAGGACCTCGATCCCTGGCTCGGCCCCTACGGCGGCGGCGCCATCGCAGGGCCAGCCGTCGACTGACATGCCCGCGGACGGGAGGCTCTCCGCCGAGCAGCCGTTCCCCGGCCTGCGGCCCTTCGAGTTCAGCGAGAGCGCGTTCTTCTTCGGCCGCGCGGAACAGACCTACGCGCTCTACCGGCTGCTCGAGCTCTCCCAGTTCGTCGCCGTCGTCGGCAGCTCGGGCAGCGGCAAATCGTCGATCGTGCGCGCCGGCCTGCTGCCTCTGCTCGCGGTGGAGACCGAGGAGGAAGCAGAACAGGGGAGTGACGCGGGTTGGCGGTCGATCGAGCTCCGCCCCGGCGAGGCGCCTCTTGAGCGGCTGGCCGACAGGCTTGCCGCCCTCACGGCGCCTGCGCCGGCGGCGGGGGAGGAAAATCCGCTCGACCGCGCCGCCCGGCGCGAGCGGATCGCCTATGCCTTGCGCCGGTCGAGCTTCGGCCTGACCGAAGCGATCGCCGGCAGCGAGGCGCTGGCCGGCCGCGCGCTGCTGATCGTCGTCGATCAATTCGAGGAGCTGTTCCGCTACCAGGGTTCCGGCGCCGACCGCGGGAGGTTCCAGCGCGAGGCCGCGCAGTTCGTTCAACTCCTGCTCGAGGCCACCAGTGGGCGCGAGCGCAAGGTTCATGTCCTCATCACGCTGCGCTCGGACTTCATCGGCGATTGCGCCCGGTTCTACGGCCTTCCGGAGGCGGTCAGCGCCTGCCAATTCCTCGTCCCCGCCCTGACCCGCGACCAGCTTGAGGAAATCGTCCGCCGTCCGCTCGCCGCAGCGGACGCCACCATCGAGTCCGAGCTGGTGGAGCGGCTTCTCAACGATGCCGCCGACGATCTCGATCAACTGCCGGTCCTGCAGCATTGCCTCCAGCAGCTCTGGGAAGAGTCGCAACGGCAGGCGCGTCCGGGCGAACGGCCGCGTCTCACCCTCGGCGGATACGACACGGTCGGCCGCATGCAGCACGCGCTCTCCCGGCACGCGAACCGGATCATGGAGCGCCTGCCCGGCGACGAACTGGCGATCGAGCAGGTCTTCCGCGCGCTCTCGGCGCTCGACGCCGACAACCGCGCCACCCGCCGCGCCCTGCCCTTCGCGCAGCTCCTCACCGAAACCGGCGTGGACGAGGCAACCCTGCGCCGGGTGCTCGAGCGGTTCCGCGCCGACGATTGCTCCTTCATCGTCCCCTCGCCGTCGCTGGCAGGCATGCTCGCGCCCGGCACGCGGATCGATGTCGGCCACGAGGTGCTGCTCCGCCGCTGGGACAAGATCAGCGCCGAGCCCACGCTCGAAGTCGGCGAGCGGAGCGAGCCCGGCGGCTGGCTCTACCGGGAAGTCCATGACGGCCAGATCTACCGCGCCCTCCTCGCCCTTCTCGAAGGCGGCGGAACGCTGCCCCTGGACCAGGTCGAGATGCGGTGGCGCTGGTGGACCGAGCGCCCGCGCACGGCGGCCTGGGCGGAGCGCTATGGCGGCCGCATCGAACGGGTCAGGCAGCTCTTCGCGAACAGCCGCAAGGCGCTCGACGCCGAACGAACGCGGCGGCAACGGACTTATGCAGCAATCGCGCTCGCCTTCGTCGTCCTGCTGGGCGCTGCCGTC
>Ga0335075_10017773_pt1 | contig 10567 bp, 10 predicted proteins | sample Lox_Sample_24_FD_206723 | JGI IMG/M metagenome (GOLD analysis project Ga0335075, IMG submission 206723) | Soil microbial communities from Loxahatchee National Wildlife Refuge, Florida, United States - Lox_Sample_2.4 | ecosystem: Environmental > Terrestrial > Soil > Wetlands | place: USA... | reverse complement strand
GCCCCCACCCACTGGCCAGTCCTCCCCGTTCCAGCGGACGTCGGGGCTGCTGAACGGGAACTGTTACTCACGGACCGGCGGGACCTCCGGGCCGGTCGAGGGCATGGTCGCCTGGTCGTTCCCGGTCCTGGTGGCCGGCATCGACCCGCGCGCGGAGAACGAACTGACCGGGCTTGGGCACGCGGTGACCTCCGGGAAATACCTGGCCGAAGGCCAGGGGCCGACGTCGGTCGCGGAACCTGCCGGCGACCTTCCCCTTGACACCGTGCCGGTGGTCGCCAGCACCGCGTCCTTCGACGGCGACACCGATCATGTGACGGTGAGCCTGCTGCCGTCGTCGGCGGTGACCACGGCGCGTTCCGGCGCGTCGCAGGCGGCGATGGCGCGGGCGTTCGGGTCGCTGGCGGGCACGCCGGTAATGCACGCCACGATCACCGGCGCCACCGCATGGCAGCACCTGCTGGCCGAACTGACGCCGGCTGTCGGCAGCAACAACAGCCCGCAGAACGTCGGCCAGTACTGGACGGCCGGCCCGGTGACCTACCGGACTGGCCCGGACGGGCAGCTGGACCCGGTGCCGGTCAGCAACCCGGTCTCGACCTGGACGGCCGGGGACGACGTGGCGAGTATGGAGTATGTCACGGCACCGCCCGCCGCGGCCGACAGCGGGTACCGGGCGCTCACCGAAATGCTGGAGAGCTATGGGCAGGGCAAGGTGGGCAACGTGGGCAGCGAACCGCCCTCGCTCCAGATCCGGCTGGCGGGTGAGTTCGACCCGGAACGGCTGGCGGGCTTCTCCGGCGGCGGCCCGGGGTCGCCGCTGGCCAGCTACCGGGCGCCGCTGCTGACCGGCGCGGACCCGGCAAGCCGCGCGGCGCTCGGCAACCAGCCGCTTGAGCCGGACGGGAACATGGCCGGGTACGCCCAGCAGCCGCCGCTGCTGTACACGACGCTGTCCGGCGCGGCAGCCATCGAGAACACGGCGCTGTTCTACAGCAGCAACGGCACGCAGTCAGCGGTACGGGCGCCGATCGGGTCGATCCGGGTGCGGGTGTCCGGACTGCGCGGCAGCGTACAGGAACAGCTTGACAAGATCGGCGCGGTCGGCGAGGAGATCGAGAAGGCAACCGGCCTGCAGGTGATCATCACCGCCGGCGCCTCACCGTACCCGGTCACGATCGGGTTGCCGGCCGGCGAGTTCGGCCGGCCCGCCCTCCGGCTCACCGAGGACTGGACCCAGACCGACGCCGCGCTGTTCGTGCTCCACCAGGCCGACCGGGAATCGCTGGCGCTGCTCGTGCTCATCCTCATCGTCTGCGCGCTGTTCCTGTCCGGTGCGGCACTGGCCGGAGTGCGTGGCCGGCGCACCGAGATCGGCGCGCTGCGCGCGGTCGGCTGGGGACGACATCAGGTGTTCACGATGGTGCTCGGCGAGGTGGTGACGCTGGGCGTCGCGGCCGGGCTGGCCGGCGCCGGCCTGTCCGCCGGCCTCATCTCCGCCCTCGGCCTGCACCTGCCGCTGTGGCGGGCGCTGCTTGTGCTGCCGGTCGCCGTCGTGCTGGCAGGCATCTCCGGGCTGGCACCGTCCTTGGCGGCATCGCGGATACCGCCGACCCAGGCGCTGATGCCAGCGGCCAGGGCGCCACGGCACGGCGGGCGCCGGATCCGTACCGTCGCCGGGCTCGCGCTCACCGGCATCGTCCGTACCCCCGGGCGCAGCGCGGTCGCCGCGACAGGGCTGGCCGTCGGCGTGGCCGGGCTCACCGTGCTGCTGGCGGCACACGTCTCGTTCGCCACCTCGATCGGCGACAGCGAGCTAGCCGGACTCGTGAACGGGTCGACGCGGAGCACCGACCTGGTCTCGGTGCTGCTCACGATCGCGCTCAGCGCGGCCGGCCTCGCCAACCTCACCTACCTGAACCTGCGTGAACGCGCCGGCGAGCTGGCCGCGCTCGCTGCCTCGGGCTGGAGCCGCCGCCAGCTCGGCCGCCTGCTCACCAGCGAGGCCGTGGTCACCGCGGTCACCGGCTCCGCCGCTGGCGCCGCGATCGGGCTGACCGTCGCCGGGGTCGCCTTCGGGCTAACCCTGCCCGTGCTAGCGACAGCCGCCATAGCCGCCGCGGGCGGCACCGCGGTCACGCTCGCGGCCGTGATCACCGTCCTGCTGTTCACCTCGGGACGGCCGCTGGCGGCGGTACTGGCCGCGGACGAATAACGGCTAGCCCGCCGCGGTCTGCGGGGGTGTCATGCCTGGTGATGTCCGCTCGCTGACGGTGGCGGCGGTGTCGGCGGTGAGGGTTTTCTCGGCGGCGTCGACGACGCCGAGGTCGGCGCGGATGTGCAGTTCGGCGGCGGTGATCAGCAGTGCTTCGACGGCTGTGGCGCTGGTGGTGGCGCGGGCGTCGGCCAGGGCGTGCAGTTGCCGCAGCAGGTGGGTGCGCTGCCGGCTGAGCACGGCGGAGAGCGTCGCCGGGTCGCCGGAGCGGACGGCGGCCATGATCTTGAGGAAGAAGTCGTCGCGGTAGCCGCGGGCGGGGATGGCTGGCTCGCTGAGCCAGCGGTTGAGTTCGGCGCGGCCGGCCGGGGTGAGGCGGTGGATGACGCGGTCGGGCTTGACCTGCTGCGGCTGGCGCTGGGAGTCGATCAGGCCATCGCGCGACAGCCGGTCGAGTATCTGGTACAGGTGGCCGATGTTCAGTCCGCCCCACTGGTCGCCGACGGCCTGCTCGAAGCTGCTTTTCAGCTCGTAGCCGTGGGCTGGCTTGGCCGCAAGCAGGGCCAGGACCGCGTGGTGCAGGGGCATGCGCCTTCCCTTGTCGCTAGGTAATGATCTGGTTGTCATTCCTGCATTGCCACTATGTAAGGAGTGAGGATAGTCCCGCCTCCCCGGTCCGCGCCAGATGGCGTGTCCGCCGTCTTCCTGTCCCCGGCTCAGGCGGTGTGGACGGTCTAGGCTGAATCCGTGGAAACCGGTCCATTGTCCGAACGGACCATGCCGCTCCTCGCCATCACTGGGCTGCGCCGGTCATTTGGCGAGGTCGAGGTTATCTCCGGTATCGACACGGAGGTCCGCCCGGGTGAGGCGGTCGCTGTGGTCGGCCCGAACGGCTCGGGCAAGAGCACGCTGCTGCGGTGCGTCACCGGGGCCGACCGGCCCTCGGCGGGGTCTATCCGGCTGTGCGGGCAGCCGATGCGGGAACGTGACCCGAAGACGCGGCGGAGCGTCGCGGCGGTGCTCGATGACGTGGAGTTCTTCGCGGATCTCGCTGTCGCGGAGCACCTGGCGAAGGTCACGGCGTGCTGTTCGCCAGCCACGACCGCGGCCTGGTAAAGGCCGTCGCGGACCGGGTTCTCGACTTGGGCGCGGCGTCGTGACCGGGGCCGGGCAAGCCGCGGTTCCCGCCCGCGTACCGCCGCGGCGGCTGCGCGAGCGCTCACGGTCTGGTCCTGCCGGACGCGCCCGCTAGTGGACATGTCCGCGTGGGCGGCGCCGGCGGCGGTCATCGTCGCGCTCGCCTTCGGCGCGGTCCGCCTGCTTGGCCATCTGCTCACGGAAACCGGCTGGGCGGTCCCTGGCGCTCCGGGGCACCTGTTCGTCGTGGCTAGCGGCGCTGCTGTTGCTCCTGGGCGGCCTGGCGCAGGTGCTCCGTTCCGCGGGGCCGGTCACGGCCAGCTCGGCGCTGCGGCCTACCGGACCGTAACCCGGCCGCCGCTCGACTACTCCGGAACGCTGGTGGTGCCGACACCGTTCGGCGACCTCCCGCTCGACCTCTGGCGCCAGTTGTTCCGCGGCCCGCTGCTGCTCGCCGTGCTCATCGCGGTCACCGCGGCGAGCGTTGCCCGCTGACCGCTACTATCAGTTTCGCTACCGCTGTCGGCCCGCGTCAGATGGAGGACTCGTGGATCCCGAGACCATAGACCAGAACTACGCCCAGCTAGAGCAGCAGGCACAGCAGACAGCAGCGCAGATCCAGGCGCTGGCCAGCAAACTGCAGGCCGCTGCCGCCGCAGGCGACCCCAACGCCCGCGAGTGGATGCTCGACCTGAAAGAGATAACGCTGGGAGTGCAGCAAGAGCAGGGGCAGGTGTCACTGCTGCTGCAGTCCATCCACTCGATGGTGAACAACCACGTACAGACCATGGCGCAGCCCCAGTACCAGCAGCCCGGCTACCAGCAGCCCGGCTACCAGCAGCCCGGCTACCAGCAGCCCGGCTACCAGCCTCAATATCAGCAAGGACCCGGTGGCATGCTGCAGCAGTTCCTCAGCGGCGGATTCGGTCGCGCGATCGTGACCGGCGCGGGTTTCGGTATCGGTGACGACATCATCAACAAAATCTTCTAGTGATCTTTGATCGCTAGGCGAACGGGAACCAACGGTTCGTTCGGGAGAAAAGGTTTTAAAGCCATTCGCCTGAGCGAGCCATGGCCACACGGAAGCCGTCGGCTTACTGTTCGCCCGGAAGCACCGGTCACCGACCGGGATATTGGACGGACGCCGGGTCCGCCGGGCGCGAGCACGACATTCACGCCATCGCGGAGCTAACGCCCCCGAATAGGTCGGGTCACGCTGGGTAGCTGAAGTCCGTGGTTAGAGCGAGAACAGTAGCCAGGTACGCCATCCCGGGATTGTCATGTTCTTCTGGCTGGTGGTCGTCATCCTGAACGTTGGCTTCACCTGATCTGCGCGACCGCTGAAGGCAGAACTGTTCCGCATGACCGCCAAGCCCCGGAACCAGGTCTGACCGCGCGGGCCGACCGATGGCACAGTCAGGCTGAGCCGTTCCTTCCGGTTGTCCGATAGATCTCCGAATCTGCACGTTTGCGCCGCTAGCGGGCAGTACTCTATGCAGATCGGCGGGGCCGGGCGCCCCGCTGGGAAGCCACAGGCCGCAGGACCGAAGGAGTTGTTCGCTACGCCCCGGTTTGTCCCAGATCTCGACCGACGCGCCGTCACGGCATCAGGCGATCGCGCCGTCGCCTCCCCCGAGTGTCTTGAACTGCCCCGGCCGATGCTGCTACTGCGTACGGTTGGCTGGAACATCGCCGAGTCCTTCGGGCTGCCGACCGGCGGCTACGTCCTTGCCGCATGGCTCGGGGGACGCAATGCCGGCCTGTGGGCCATGCTGGCCGCCATCTGGTTCACCGCGGTCATCCGCAAGCTCGTCACCGGGTCCATTCCAGGCCTCGTGGCGATCTCGCTGATCGTGCTCACCGTGCAGACCCTCGCCGCGATCATCACAGGAAACCTGTGGATCTTCCTGGTGCACTTCCCGCTGGCGAACCTCGGCCTGTGCGTGCTGTTCGCCCGGACCGCGCGCGGCCGCAGTCCGATCGCCGCCCAACTGGCCGCCGAGGTGATCGGGCTGCGCTGTCCCGCCGTCCACCAGCAGCGAATGCACCGCTTCTTCCAGAACGTGACAGTGCTGTGGGGCGGCGTGTTCCTGCTGCTCGCCGTCAGCCTGGGCGCGCTGCTCGCGACCGTCCCGCTCACCACCTACGTCCCGGTCTGGGCCATCACCACGATCACGCTCATCGCACTCGGGATCGGCGCGTCCACGCTGTGGCTCCGGTCCGTGACCCGCAGCCTCGGCATCGGGTTCCGCTTCGCATAAGCTGCCGCGGCGTCTTGATGACTAGGCAGGACGGAGGCGGAACTCGCGCAGCGCGCCCGCCCGGTTGTCGGCGTACTCGTAGGCGAGCGCGCAGAGCACCAGGTCGACGGACGCGTCGGGCAGCCAGTCGATCGGGTCGTTGAGGTCATGCACCCGGAAGCGGCTATGTCGCCGCGACAACCGGGCGGCGCCGATACTCATACACCAGGTGTGTCGTGATTGATTGCACCGACCGTGCGGAGGTGACCTTGCGCCAGGTCAGGCCGAGTTTGCCCCAGCTCCCCAGCGCATTCGAAGACGCTACTGGCAGCTGCCGCAGCGGCCAACCAGCTCGACGCGGTGGCCGATGATCTCGAAGCCGGCCGCCTGCGTGATGTCGCGGACCGACTCCGCGAGCGCGGCCTCGAGGCCAGGCGAGGATCCGGTGTCGAGCACGAGGCCGCAGTCGGTGCAGGTGATGTGGTGGTGGTGGCGCCCGCTGAATTCCTCGGACAGCTCGAAGCGGGCGAACTCGTCGGTCCCGCCGATCCGGATGACGATCCCGGCCTCACCGAGAACCGCCATGTTCCGGTAGGCGGTCGACGCGGCGAGGCCCGACACGGCGGTCAGCAGCTCGGCGATCGTCGCCGGACGGCCCGCCTCCGCGAGCGCGCCGACGATGACCCGCCGCGCGGTCGTGTACTTCTGCCCGCGGGCAGCGAGCAGCGTGGCGGCCCTGCCGTGCAGGCCGCCGCCCGGCTGCGCGCTTGCCATCACGCCTCCAGCGTAGTCCGGGAAAATCCCGGATTGAAATGGGAATGATTATCATTCTAAACTGGCTGGGTGCGAACCTCCCTCACGCCTGTCACGCCAGCCCCAACATCACCGACTGGCACACCCGCTCCCGGACGGCGCCGACGGCGCTGGATGCTCGCCGGGATGCTCGCCATCTGGGGCCCTGGCATCATCGTCATGCTCGCCGACGGCGATGCCGGGTGCCTGATCACCGCCGCGCAGTCCGGCGCCCAGTGGGGCTACCGGCTGATCCTGCCGCAGCTCGTGCTCATCCCCGTGCTGTACCTGGTGCAGGAGATGACGGTCCGGCTCGGCATCGGCAGCGGCCTCGGCCACGGCGCGCTGATCCGGCGGGAGTTCGGCCGCGGCTGGGCGATGGTGTCCGCGGCCCCGATGATCGTCTCCGCGATTGGCACGCTCGTCGTCGAGTTCGTCGGCGTCGCCGGCGTCGGCGAGCTCTTGGGGATCTCCCGGTGGATCACGGTCCCGGCGGCGACCGCCTTCCTGATCGGGCTCGCGTTCAGCCACGGATACCGGCGGGTGGAGCGCATAGGCATCGCCGTGGGCCTGGCCGAGCTCGCCTTCATCCCCGCCATGCTGCTCGCCCATCCGCACGTCGGCGCGATCGCGACCCAGCTCGGCTCGCAGCCGCTGGGCCAGTCCTCGTACCTGACCCTGCTCGCCGCCACCGTCGGCGCGGTCATCATGCCATGGATGATCTTCTACCAGCAGGGCGCCGTCGTCGACGCGCACATCAAACCCGACGGGCTGCGGCACGAGCGGCGGGACACCTTCGTCGGCGCGATCCTCACCCAGGGCATCATGATCGCCGTCATCGTCGCGATGGCCGCCACCATCGGCCGGACCAACCCGAACGCCCCGCTGACCTCCGTCGGGCAGATCGCGTCCGCCCTCGGCCCGTTCCTCGGGCATCTTCAGGCGAAAGTGCTGGTCGGCGCCGCGATTCTCGGCGGCGCGCTGGTCTCCGCGCTCGTGGTGTCGGTGGCCGGATCCTGGGGCCTGGCCGAGGTGTTCGGCTGGAAGCACAGCCTGAACTCACGGCCCGGGCGGGACAGCGCGAAGTTCTACCTCACCTACGCGGCCGCGCACATCGCCGGGGCGATCCTGGTGCTGTTCAGCGTCGACCTGGTGGGACTTGCGATCGACGTCGAGGTGCTGAACGCGCTTATGCTCCCCCTCGTGCTTGGCTTCCTGCTGGCGCTTGAGGCGAAGACCCTGAAAGGGCGGGACAAGAGCAAGGGCGCCCGCAGGCTGGTCACTTACGGCACCTGTGCCATCGTCATGCTGTTCGGCCTCTACATGATCATCCCGACGCTCGGGCTCTAGCGGCTGAGCCGGCGAGCACGTCGCGCACATCGTCCTGAACGCGATCCGGCACGCGGCGGAGGACTGACCGCGGGCGCGCCCGGCGGCGCGTCTTCACCCGATCCCGAGGGGCCCCGGTTCGGGTGGAGACATCCTTTCTTAGGATGATCTCATGTGGCGAAAATGATGATCTCATGTGGCGAAGCAGTCCGGTCTTGCTGCACGGGCCGCCAGTCTGACGGATCGGAAGGAGTCATACCACAGTGACCGCCGCCCCTGAGGTAACGCAGGCTCCGGCCCCGCATCGCGTCGCGATCTTCTCGGTTGTGGCGATGGCCTTGCTGATGAGCTCGCTGGACGGGACCATCGTGGCCACCGCGCTGCACGCCATCCAGCACGGCCTGCATGCTTCCATCAACTGGGCCAGTTGGGTCATCACGGCATACTCCGTCGGCCTGGTCCTGGCCCTGTCGCTGGCGGGCAAGCTCAGCGGCCAGTTCGGCCGCAGGCGGTTCTTCCTCACCTCGGTCCTGATCTTCGCCACCGCCTCGCTGTGCTGCGGGCTGGCCGGCAACATCTACCTCCTGATCGCGCTGCGGGCCGTCCAGGCCGCCGGCGGCGCGGGCTTCACCCCGTCGGCAACGGCAATCATCACCGAGACCTTCGGGCGCTCCCGCGACAAGGCGGTCGGCCTGTTCGGCAGCATCTTCCCGATCGGCTCGATGATCGGCCCGATCTTCGGCGGCCTGTTCGTCTCCTACTGGTCCTGGCGCGGGATCTTCTTCGTCAACGTGCCGATCGGGATCCTCCTGGTCATCTGCTGCCTGCGCTACGTGCCCCGCGACCCCGACGGGCAAAGCCACCCGCGCCGCCCGGCCGACCTGACCGGCATGGCGCTGCTCGGCGCCGGAGTCCTGGCACTGATGCTCGGCATCAGCTACCTCGGCCAAGCCGCCGCGAACCCCTCCTCGCCCCTGTTCATCGCCCCGGTGACCGCCGGACTGCTCGGCCTGGCCCTGTTCGGCCGCCACATCCGCCGCGCCGCCGATCCCTTCATCGCACCGCGCCTGATCACCGGGCGCGGCTTCGGGGCCGTCAACGTGATCAACATCCTGTACGGCGGCGCGGTCGCCGGAATGCTCGCGCTCGTCCCGCTGTATGCGGTCGACCGCTACCGCATCAGCACGCTCGGCTCGGGAACCCTGCTCACCGCCGAAGGCATCGCGGTCATCACGCTGTCCAGCCTGGCCGCCATCGGACTGCGGCGCACCGGCTACCGCTGGCCGCTGTACGCCGGCTCGGTCATCATCGCAACCGGCGTCGCCGGCCTGGCCATCCACCCCGCCGGTCCTTCGCCCTACGCCTGGCTCGCGATCACCGCGTGCGTGATCGGCATCGGCACCGGCTTCTCCTCACCCGCCAGCCGCAACGCCGGCCTGCAACTCGCACCCGACCAATCCGCGGCCATCGCGGCGCTGCGCTCCACCGGCCGACAGGTCGGGCAGATCGCCGCGGTCTCGATCACCACCGCGATCATCGCTCAGTCGGCCGCACCCGGCCAACTCCAGGCCAAGGTCTACCTCGCCTTCGCCGCCCTGCTCCTGGTCTGCCTGCCAGTCATCGCCCGCATCCCCGAACACCGGGGATCCTGGTAGCGTCGACCTGGCCATCCACACCCTCCAGATCCCATGCGGGGGTGGCAGGCGATGACATCACACTAGGTTCGGGTGTCAAGGACGACCCGGAATCGGGCCTGGCCCGACATCATTCGCTCATAGGCCTTGGGTGCTTCGGCTAGCGGCAGCACCTCGTTCATGGAGCGGATGCCGTGGCGCTGCACGAACGCCAAGTTGTCTTCGTTCTCGATCGCACTGCCGGTAAGCGTCCCGGTAAGCGAACGAGTGCCGAAGATCAGGTCGGCAGTCCGGACTTCGATCGGATCGAGGGAAGCTCCAGCGACGACCAGGCGGCCGTTGGGGGCGAGGCCGGGGATGAGCGCTGACATAGACGTGCCGCTCGCGGCAGTGGCGACGATCGCGTCCGCTCCGCCGAGTGCGTGCAGGGCGGCGCCAGGGTTTGTCGCGATGCTGTCGATGTAGTGGTCCGCTCCGAGCTGGACAGCCAGCTCGGACTTGCCGGTTCCGCGCGCGATCGCCGCGACCCGGTAGCCGAGCTTCACGGCGTACTGGATGCCAAGGTGGCCCAGCCCGCCCATCCCCTGGATGGCGACCAGCGCCCCGGGGCGTGCCTGCGCCCGGAGCAGCCCCTTGTACACGGTGATGCCAGCGCACAGCAAGGGCGCTACGTCGAGCGCTTCCATGCCGTCCGGGATGCGGACTACGCCGCTGGCTCGCGCGTAGGCGACCTCCGCGTACCCGCCGTCGACGGTGGTACCTGTCTGCTCCTGATTCGCGCAGTTAACGAAGTCCCCGCGGCGGCACGGCTCGCACACGCCGCAATGGCCATTCAGGTAACTGACGCCGACATGGTCCCCGGGCTTCCAGGTTGTTACGCCCTCGCCAACAGCCTCTATTACGCCGACGATCTCATGGCCGGGCACGAGCGGACTAGCCGGATTGGCACGCATACCCTCGACCGCCAGTACATCGGTGTGGCAAACGCCGCAGGCCTCCACCTTCAGCCGCACCTCACCGGGTAGCGGATTTCGGGCCTCCCGCATCACCAGGTTGAACTGGTGCCTGCCTCGCACTTCGAACGCTCGGTAGCTCTGCAATGTCCCTCCTGTCTGACGTTTGCGGTCCTAGCTCTTGGAGTTCCCTGGCGGGGTGCGTGCCCGGTGCTGGTACTTGCCAGTGAACTTGCCGCGATAGACCGACTCATTCCTGGTCGGGTG
>Ga0335075_10017772_pt1 | contig 10567 bp, 7 predicted proteins | sample Lox_Sample_24_FD_206723 | JGI IMG/M metagenome (GOLD analysis project Ga0335075, IMG submission 206723) | Soil microbial communities from Loxahatchee National Wildlife Refuge, Florida, United States - Lox_Sample_2.4 | ecosystem: Environmental > Terrestrial > Soil > Wetlands | place: USA: Florida... | reverse complement strand
CGCTGATCGGCATGGTGCGCGGCGGTCTGGGCAACGTGGCGCGGGCGGGCTCCGGCCTGTTCGACCGGTTCTCCAACCGCGGCAACGGCGGAGACGACTCGGACGACTGACACACACCGTTGCACGAAAATCGTGTTAGCACGAAAAATCGTGTTATTTCACACATCGTACTCGTAGAATAACCGACCGATATGGCACAATTGCCTCCAAGACCGGCGAATGGGAGGAGCGCTGAGACTCGCGTGAGCTGAGGAGGCCGCGTGGAGGCGGAGATCCGGGTTTCCGGTGTCGGCAGGACTGTTGATGAGGCCGGCGAGCTAGCCGCTCTGCTGGAGTGGCTGCAGGGCGAGCGAGGGCTGGCCGGCGCGATCCGTGAGGTTCGGCGCCCGCCCAGGCCAAGCGAGCTCGGCGGGATGGTCGAGGCGCTAGCCGTGGCGCTCGGCACTGGCGGCGCGGCGGGAACCTTCGCCCGGTCGTTGTTCGCGTGGCTGCGCACCCGCCGGCCAAGCCTGACGGTCACGATCACCAAGGACGGTCGCAGCATCGCCGTCGAGGCGAGCCAGGCACGCGACGGTGACGTGCTGTCGCTGCTGCGGGAGGTTCTGGATGCCGGCGACGGACTCTGACGGGCTGCCCGACTACTCCAGGTCCCGGGCCGTCCTCATCGGGACCTCTGTCTACCAGGACGAGAACTTCCCTCAGCTCCCAGCAGCAGCGAACAGCCTTGAGGGCATGCGGCAGATCCTCACCAACCCGGAGCTGTGCGGCTGGCCCGCCGACCGGGTGACGCAGCTGCCCAACCATTCCGACAGCCGCCGGCTCATCATCAAGCTGCGGGAGTGGGCGCGGGACACCACCGGCGTGTTCCTCGTGTATTACGTCGGCCACGGGACACCCGAAAAGGACGGGCCGTGCCTGACCCTCACCGACACGCTGCTGGAACACCCCGACGCCACCGGCGTGGAGTACCGGCACGTCCGCCGGGCCCTGCTCAGCAGCAGCGCCCAGATCAAGATCGTGATCCTGGACTGCTGCTACGCGGGCCGGGCCATCCCCCCGGCCCAGTCCGGGCAGGCACAGTTCACTGACATCAGCGGCACGTACGTGCTGGCCGCCGCCGACCACGCCGCCCACGTGCCGGAAGACCAGCTGGCGTGCACGTCCTTCACCGGCGAACTGCTGGACCTGATCCGCAAGGGGATCGAGCACGGCCCAGAGGTGCTGACGCTGGATGACATCTACCGCCGCCTGCGGACACGGCTGCGCGGAGTCGACCTGCCGGACCCCAACTGCGGCGGTACCGACACGGCCGGCTCATTCCCCTTCGCCCGTAACGCGGCGTACCGGCGAGGGCCGCCCATTCCCCGGTTCCCGCAGGAGCCTGCGCCTGCCCCGCCAGGGTGGCGGCGGTCGTGGCGCATGTGGGGCAGCATCGCCGCGACGGTGGCCCTGCTGGCCGGAGCCGGTATCTATGCTGTCACGCGGTCTGACACCGCCGGCCCATCGTGCGGGCCACCAGCCGGGGCGCCCGCCTTGCCCGCGGGCGAAGTCACGATCGGCTGGGACTCAAGCACCTACCCAGAGGATCTGGTCGTTGCCGAGATTTACGAGTACGCCCTGCAAGACAACAACGTTCCCGCGGAACTCATCGGCGGTTCCGCGCGAGAGGTGTATTACGACCAGGTGTGCTCTGGCAACCTCACGATCGTGCCCGAGTACAACGGCGCGCTGCTGACGACCGAGGTAGACAAGAGCAGCACCGCGAGGACCCGCACACAGGTGGACGATGCGCTGCGCCAGGATCTGCCGCCCACGCTGGAAATCCTCGACCCGGCCCCGGCCCAGGATAAAGATTCGATCACGGTCACCGAGCAGACGGCGCAGCACTACAAGCTCAAGTCGATCGCCAACCTGCGCCCTTACGCCCACCTGCTGACACTTGGCGCGTCGGCGGAGTTCAACGGCCGCGAGCTGGGCACAACGGGCCTGCAGGACACGTACGGGGTGGTATTCAAGAACGTCATCGGCCTGAACTACACGAACAACCCAGACGCGCCCTTCACCGCGCTCGTGCACCACGAAGTACAGGCTGCCGACGTGTACACCAGCGACCCGGAGAGCCTGATCAAGGCCGACCACCTGGTGATGCTCACGGACCCCAAGGACTTGTTCAGCGCCGAGAACATCGTTCCGCTGGTCTACAAGCCCGCTGTGCAGGCTGACCCGAGGATCGCCACCATCCTGAACAAGGTCTCGCTGCGGCTGACCCAGCCTCAGCTACAGGAACTTAACGTCGAGGCTTGGCAACGGAACGCGAACCTCGCCAAGATAGCGAGCGGCTGGCTGCAGAAGAACGGCCTGTCGTGACCGCCGGCTTGTGCCCAGGGCTCGGCGGGAATCACCCATCACGGCGCTCGCCGCCGTATTATCCGAACTATGACGTCTGTGCCTGACAGGTCCCGGGTCCGGTTGCCGGGCCTATCCTCCCGCGCGTACGAGCACCCGGCCGACCGGTCCGCCCTGGTCGCGCTGCGCAAGCTCACCGGCTTCGACACCGTGCTCAAGCAGTTGATGGGCATGTTCCCTGAACGTGCCATCCGGCTCAGCTTCCAGGCCAGCGCCGTGAAGGTATCCGAGCGGCAGTTCCCGCACATCTACGAGATGGTGCGCGACGGGTGCTACATCCTGGACATGGACAAGGTGCCCGACATTTACGTCGCGCAGACGCCGTTCCCGAACGCGATGGCCATCGGGTTCAAGGATCCGTTCATCGTGCTGCACACCAGCCTGGTCGACCTGTGCGACCCGGAGGAGCTGCGGGCCGTCGTCGGGCACGAGCTCGGACACATCCTGTCCGGGCACTCGGTCTACCGCACGATGCTGATGATCTTGATCATGCTCGCCACCGGGCTCGCCTGGTTCCCCATCGCCGACATCGGCATCCGGGCGATCGTCTGGGGCCTGGAGGAGTGGTTCCGCAAGTCCGAGCTGTCCTGCGACCGGGCCGGCCTGCTGGCCTGCCAGGACATCGACGCGTCCCGGCGGGTGCTGATGAAGCTGGCCGGCGGCTCGCATCTGTCCGAGATGAACGCGGACGCGTTCCACGAGCAGGCACGCGAGTATGACGCGGTCCCCGACCTGCGCGACTCGTTCCTGAAGCTCTTGCAGTTGCAAGGCAACACGCATCCGTTCGCCGTGGTGCGTTTCGCCGAGATCGATCACTGGTACTCCAGCGGTGCTTACGAACGGATCCTGAACGGCGACTACCCGCGGCGGGACGCCGACCGGGACGCGACGGTCGGCGAGGAGATCCGCAACGCAGCCAAGGCCTACCAGGAGTCGTGGAGCCGGTCCGAGGACCCGCTGATCGGCCTGGTGCGCGGCGGCCTGGGTAACGTGGCGCGGGCGGGCTCCGGCCTGTTCGACCGGTTCTCCGGGCGCGGCAACGGCGGCGGCAGCAGCAGCAGCAGCAGCAGCGAGGACGACTGATCGGTAAGAGAATTACCAGGTCGTCGCGGTGCACGACTTCGCGCTCGTATTCCTGGCCTAGCCTGCTCGACAGCCATTTGGTGGAGCGGCCCATCAGGCCGGGAATCTCCTTCGCATCGTAGTTGACCAGACCGCGGGCTATCGTGTTATCATTTTCGTCGTTAAGGTTAACTGGATCACCGGCGTCGAACACACCATCTACGCCAGTGATGCCGGCCGGGAGCAGGCTCGCGCGGCGGACGGTCACCGCCTCTACCGCACCGCTGTCGAGCCAGATGGTCCCGCGCGCGACGGCGGCGTGCCTGAGCCACAGCAGGCGGGTCGCCGGGCGGCGGCTGGACGCGGCGAAGTAGGTGCCGACCTGGTCACCACCGAGTGCACGCGCGGCGTCCCGCGCTCCGGCGACGACGGTCGGGATACCGGCCGCGGTGGCGATCATCGCGGACTCGACCTTGGTGGCCATGCCTCCGGTGCCCAGGCCCCGGGCGCTCGCCTTGCCGAGCTTGACGCCGTCCAGGTCCTGCCGGCCGTGCACCCGGTCGATCTTGACGGCATCGTGCCTGCGCGGGTCACCGTCGTAGAGGCCGTCGATATCGGAAAGGAGGATGAGCGCGTTCGCCCTTGTCACGTGCGCGACGAGAGCGGCGAGCCGGTCATTGTCGCCGAACCTGATCTCGTCGGTGGCAACCGTGTCGTTCTCGTTGACCACGGGCAGCACGCTGAGTTCTAGCAGGCGGTCCAGGGTCCGCTGCGCATTGCGGTAGTGCGTACGGCGCATCAGGTCGTCGGCGCTGAGCAGCACCTGGCCCGTGGTGATCCGGTGGGCGGCGAACGCGGCCGTATACCTGGCGATCAGCAGGCCCTGACCGACGCTGGCCGACGCCTGCTGGGTGGCCAGGTCGGTGGGACGGCCTTTGAGCCGCAGCGGCGCGAGCCCGGACGCGATCGCGCCGGAGGAGACCAGGATCAGCTGAGTGCCGTCCCCCTTGCGGCCTGCTAGTGCCGCGGCGAGCGCCTCGATTTTGTCGTCGTCGATCTCGCCGGTCTTGGTGGTGAGCGAGGATGAGCCGACCTTGACCACGACCCGGGCGGCGGCGGCGATGTCCGGCCGGCTCATAGAACACAGCTAGCGGTCATGGTTCACAGCCTAGGGTCTGTGCCGCGCGGGCCGTGATGCGGTCCGGTCGCCATCGGGGCCGTCGGATCCCAGTCGAAGACGACAGCGTCGTCGGGGTCGCCGATGAGGACTTCGGCACCAGGCTCCGCACCTGCATGCCTGAGTGCCTCCTCTACCCCGAGCCGGGCCAGCCGGTCGGCCAGGTAGCCGACCGCTTCGTCGTTGCCGAAGTCGGTCTGCTGCACCCACCTGCGCGGCTTCTCTCCCACGACGAAGAAGCTGCCTTCCGGTGTCCTGACTATCTCGAAACCGGGCTCGTCCTTGGTCTTGACCGTGACCGTCGGCCGCCTGGCTTCCTGTACCGGCCTGGTCTCCCGGTCGGCCTTCACCAATTCGGCCATTGCGAAACCGAGCTGGCGCAGGCCCTCGCCAGTCGCGGCTGAGACCTCGTACGTCTTGTAGCCGGCCAGCTCAGCCGCGGCCCGGCCGGCCAGTTCGCGGGCAGCGGGGACATCAATCTTGTTGAGCACGACAAGCTGCGGTCTGGTGGTCAAGTCGGTGCCGGTGGCATCAGCGTAGTTTCTCAGTTCATCGAGAATTGTCTTCAGGTCCCTTACCGGGTCCCGGTCAGGCCGGCCCTGCGTCGCGCAGTCCAGGACGTGCACAAGGGCGGCGCAGCGCTCCACATGCCGGAGGAAATCATGGCCGAGCCCCCTGCCCTCGCTGGCGCCGGGGATCAGGCCCGGCACGTCCGCCACGACGAACTGGGTGCCGCCGGCCTCGACCACACCGAGGTTCGGAACCAGGGTGGTGAACGGGTAATCCGCGATCTTGGGACGGGCGGCCGACATCGCCGCGATGATCGAGGACTTGCCGGCATTGGGGAAGCCGACAAGACCGATGTCGGCGACGGTCTTCAGCTCGAGGATCAGGTCTTTGGTTTCGCCCCGTTCGCCCTTGAGCGCGAAACCAGGGGCCTTGCGTTTCGGGCTGGCCAGCGCCGCGTTGCCGAGACCGCCGCGACCGCCCCGGGCGGCCGTGTATGTGGTGCCGACGCCGACGAGGTCGGCGAGTTCCTCACCATGCCCGGTTTTGACGACGGTGCCGTTCGGTACCTTGACGACAATGTCGGCGCCGTTCGCGCCGGTGCGGTGCGAGCCCTCGCCCTGCTTCCCGTTGCCTGCCTTGCGGACCGGGCGCCTGTGGTAATCGAGCAGCGTAGCCACGCTCGGATCAACCCGCAGGATCACGTCACCGCCACGGCCGCCATTGCCGCCATCCGGGCCGCCGAGCGGCTTGTACTTCTCCCGGTGCACGGAGGCGCAGCCATTACCGCCGTTGCCCGCCTGGACGTGCAGCGTGACCTGGTCGGCGAATTCCGGCATGGCGCTCCTACTTCTGGGCAAATAGTAAGGCGGGCCGTCGGGGGTTGTTAACCTGACCCGGACCCGCCTTGCTGGTTTGTGCTCTTGGCCTACTCCCCCGCAGGTTTTACTCGGAGGCTTTACTCCGCGAGCGGCTCCCCCGGGGTGGTTACTCCGGGTGGTTACTCCGCCGGGAATTACTCGCCGACGGCTACTCCGCAGGAGCCACGCTCACGGCGCGGCGGCCACGGTGCGTGCCGAACTCGACGGTGCCGCTGACGAGTGCGAACAGCGTGTCGTCGCCGCCGCGGCCAACGCCGCTGCCCGGGTGGAAGTGGGTACCGTGCTGACGGACGAGGATCTCGCCGGCATTCACGGCCTGACCGCCGTACCGCTTGACGCCGAGACGCTTGGCCTTGGAGTCACGGCCGTTGCGGCTGGATGACGCGCCCTTCTTGTGTGCCATCTCAGCTCTCCTTCGCGGCCTTCTTGGCCTTCGGCTTGGCGCCTGTGCCGATACCGGTGATCCGCACCTGGGTGTACCGCTGGCGGTGCCCGAGACGGCGCTTGTAACCGGTCTTGTTCCGGTAATGAATCATGTTGATCTTGGGGCCAGCGGCGTCGCCGACGATGTCGGCCGTCACCTCGTACTGGCCGAGTTCGGCGGGGTCACTGATCACCCTGTCGCCGTCCACCACCAGCAGAGTCGGCAGCGTCACGCTCGAACCGGTCTCGCCCGGAAGCTTGTCGACGGTCAGGACGTCGTCGAGCGCCACCTTCTCCTGCCTGCCGCCACAGCGCACAATCGCGTACACCCGAAAACTCTCTCTTTCCCTTGCGTGCCCCGGCTTCACCACCGGAAGAGGCTCGCTTGAACTGGGATCGGGCGCGCTAGCGCCTCCCGTACCAAGCGATAAGCCTACCAGACGACCAGAGCGCGCGAACCAGCGTTGCCTCTGGCCGCGGAGACGTGCGGATAGCGCCCCCGGCACATTTCCGGGACGTCGTCCCCGATGACACGGACACCGCGCGGCGAGGACACCGCAGCCCCGACACCGCGCGGGCCCCGACAACGCAGGCCCCGCACCGTGCAGGCCCGGACACTTTGCGCCCGGATACCGCGGGCCCGGCGAGCGGCAACAACGGGACATAACACCCGCACAATCAGCGATTCTGGCTATCGCGCGTAGTTACACCCTGCATGGGGGCTCAGGCGCACATTTCCGGATGCTAATGCTCCCGCGACAGGTTGATCACGCAGCCGCCCCCGGTACGGCAGCTGCCGTACCGGGGCAAAGCGGACGTCCGGCGGCCGTTTCCGGTTACCATGTGTACTTGCACCCCTCATCAGGGGTGCAAGTACACACGATCATTCGCATAGCCTCTCCTGGCGGTACGAGATGCGGTCAATCCGCGTGGCGAGCCCGGCGGGCTCTTGTAGTTACCATCCCGTTATTTTAGCCAGGGCCTCGTGGGGGGTGTAACTACACAAGCTAATTCGATTAATCGCCCCAGCCAGAGAAATGGCACAGACGCCCCCCTTCGGGAGGCCAGGGTCGGCAACCGGTCTCCCGGTAAGCGGGCCAGAGCTGATCAACGTGCGGGTATGCCCCTTCGCGAAGCGCTGACCCCCGTTTCCGAGGGGTAACAGTTCACGAAGGGGTAACTCCACAACGTAGTTCCAGTCCGGGGCAGGCTGCCAGGATGGACTCGCGTCCCGCACGACGCTTCCGCCATACCGGTAACTGACCGTCTTCCGTCTGCGACGACATGCCGGATACTTGGTCCGTACCGTGCTGCGGCGCCCAGCCCGGGTCCGGCCCATGTGACGCCTCCGCCATGTGCGGCGTGTCGGCCACGCTAGACGCCTCCACCGCGTGCGACGCCTCCACCGCGTGCGACGTGTCCGGCGCGTGCGGCACGTCGGCTACCTGGCTCGCATCCGGTGACGCTGTGGGCTTGCGGCGCCGGCGCCGGCTGCCTGTCCTGGCGGGCTCGGTCTGGGATCCGTCCAGAGGCGCTGCTCCGTTAGCCCCCTCTGCCTGGGCGTGACCCGCTCCCGGCTGTCCGCCTTCCGCACGACCGTTGCCCTCTTCGGGGCCGACAGCCGCCTGGCCGGACGGGGCCTGGCCGGACGGGGCCTGGCCGGACGGGGCCTGGCCCGTCAACGCCTGGCCGGCGAGCGCTGTACCGGAGGCAGCCGGGGTACCGGAGGTGACCGAAGTACCGGAGGTGACCGGTTCCGGATTTGCCGGGCCGTCGCCGTCCGCGGCCCGTGGCGCGTCTAGCGTACCGGTGGCAGAAGCGCCGCCACGGCCCCGGGAACCGCGTCGGCTCCGTCCAGTCGCCCGGCCGCCAGAGCCGCCGACCCCGGAGCCGGAGCCGCCGACCCCAGAGCCACCGGAGCCGGAGCCGCCGGAGCCACTGACCTCAGAGCCACTGACCCCAGAGCCGCCGGAGCCAGGGCCGCTAGCCCCGGAACCGCCCGCCCCGCCGTGACCGCCATTACTGGAGTGCGCACCGTTGCCGACACGGCCGCCGTGCCCGCCGGTGTCGGTCGGGCGTGGGTGGACGTGGCCGGTGGCGCGGCCTTCCGCATCGATCTCATAGGTCAAGAGGACCCCACGCCCGTTGCAGCACTCGCAGGGCTGCGAGAAGGCCTCCAGCAGGCCGGCCCCGACGCGCTTTCGCGTCATCTGCACCAGGCCGAGTGAGGTCACCTCCGCGACCTGGTGTTTGGTGCGGTCGCGAGCCAGGCATTCCAGCAGCCTGCGCAGCACCAGTTCCCTGTTCGACTCAAGCACCATGTCGATGAAGTCGATGACGACGATGCCGCCGACGTCACGCAGCCTGAGCTGCCGGACGATCTCCTCGGCCGCCTCCAGGTTGTTCCTGGTGACGGTCTCCTCCAGGTTCCCGCCCTGCCCGGTGAACTTGCCGGTGTTGACGTCGATGACCGTCATCGCCTCGGTCTTGTCGATGACCAGCGATCCTCCGCTGGGCAGCCACACCTTGCGTTCAAGGGCCTTGGCCAGTTGCTCGTCGATCCGGTAGGCCGCGAACACATCCTGGCCATTGTCAGAAGCCCACCGTGACAACCGGTCGGCCAGGTGCGGTGCCACGTACTTGACGTAATCATCGACGGTGTCCCAGCCCCCATCGCCGGCCACCATCAGCTTGCTGAAGTCCTCGTTGAACACGTCCCTGATCACGCGGATGGTCAGGTCGGGCTCGCTGTAGAGCAGGGCGGGAGCGTTAGCCGTCTTGCCCTTCTTCTCGATCGCTTCCCACTGAGCGGCCAGCCTGGCGACGTCGCGGGCCAGTTCTTCCTCGGCGGCGCCTTCAGCGGCGGTCCGCACGATGACGCCAGCGTTCTCCGGCATCACTTTCTTGAGGATCTGCTTGAGCCTGTTGCGTTCGGTGTCGGGAAGCTTGCGGCTGATGCCGGTCATCGAGGCACCGGGCACGTACACCAGATACCGCCCAGGCAGCGAAACCTGAGACGTCAGCCGAGCCCCCTTATGCCCGACCGGATCCTTCGTCACCTGAACGATCAGCGACTGCCCAGCCTTCAGCGCCGATTCGATCCGCTTCGACTGGCCCTCAAGGCCGCTCACGTCGAAGTTGACCTCGCCCGCGTACAGCACGGCGTTACGGCCCTTGCCGATGTCAACGAAGGCGGCTTCCATTGACGGCAGCACGTTCTGCACCTTGCCCAGGTACACATTGCCCACGTAGGACTGGTGGGTGGACCTGTTCACGTAATGCTCGACAAGGACGCCGTCTTCGAGCACCGCGATCTGGGTGCGGTCCTCGCGCTGCCTTACCACCATGGTCCGCTCGACGGATTCCCGCCGGGCCAGGAACTCCGATTCGGTGATGATCGGCGGCCTGCGCCGTCCGGTCTCGCGGCCCTCGCGGCGCCGCTGCTTCTTCGCCTCGAGCCTTGTAGAGCCCTTCACCGCCCGTACATCGTCGGTGATGCTCGGCTCGCGGACGTGAACGACGGTATCCGGTGGATCGTCGGCCGCAGGTGCGTCCGCGCCATCGGCCGAACCCCGCCGCCGCTTGCGCCGACGCCGCCGTCCGGTTCCCGTGGCCGAATCGGCCTCGTCGCCGTAGGCGGCGGCCGAGTCCGAGTCCGAATCGGTATCGGAGTCCGCCTCATCCACCGCGGCCTCCGTATCGCGGCCCCCGGTCGTGCGGGACGGCTGGTCGGAGGGAGCCGCGTTCCCGGCATCGGCACCGTCGGCCGCTGAGCCCTGGGCCTGGTCCTCGCCGGTGCGCGTCCGCGTCCGGCTTGACCTGCGCCTGCGCCGACGGCCCTCGGCGCCATCGGCGTCGTCACCATCACCGCTGGGCACGCCATCACTATCGGCGACCGAGCCGTCGGCCTTCGAGCCGTCGGCCTTCGAGCCAACGCCGGCTGAGCCGACGGAACCGTTGCCGCGGGATCGCGACCCGCCGGCTGGCTGTGCCTCCTCGGGCCGTACCTGGGGAGGCTGGAACACCACCTGCGGCGGCTGGAAGACCGCCGCGGGGATAGCCGGGCCCTGGGTTACCTCGTCGGCACCACGTCCGCCCTTTGCGGAATCAT
>Ga0335075_10017771_pt1 | contig 10567 bp, 14 predicted proteins | sample Lox_Sample_24_FD_206723 | JGI IMG/M metagenome (GOLD analysis project Ga0335075, IMG submission 206723) | Soil microbial communities from Loxahatchee National Wildlife Refuge, Florida, United States - Lox_Sample_2.4 | ecosystem: Environmental > Terrestrial > Soil > Wetlands | place: USA... | reverse complement strand
CGGGGCATCGAGGTGACCAAGGCGATTCAAGAGGTCAAACGCGCGCTGATGTTCACCCGCTGACGGCGAACGCCCGGCCCTGCACAGCTGCCACACATGCGGGAATAAGCTAATAGACAGCTCTGTTCACTATTGTCATGAACCGCCAGCTGCCGGAAGCGATCGAGCCGCACCGGTACCAGACCAACGCAAGCCTGAACCAGCCGCCGACCAGGGACGCCGACCGGCCGGTGCGCGAGTACACCACCAACATCAGCCGACGGCGAGCTGCCTGACTGATGTAGCGATGCGGTCCGCTCAGCGGACCACGGGCTTGCCGCAACCATCCCGATTGGTGCCGAATTGGAGCGCCCGGTCGATCAACGGATGGGGATAGTGACGAAGCGTGCCATGTCTCCGGTCCTGCCCGCACCCCGGGTCGCGGTTCGGGCGGCGCGCCCCGACGACCCCGTAGCCGGCTTGGTCTTCGAGGCCGCCCCGCAGGCGTACACCGCGGTCGCCGGGTCGGAGCCCCAGGCGCGAGCGGCCATCGAGCAATTGTGGCGAATGCCGGGCCATTCGGTTAGCTTCGAGCATGCCCTCGTTGCCGAGCTGGACGGCAGGGTCGCCGGCGTCATGATCGGCTTTCCGGCGAGAGACCGCTACCGCCTGCACGCAGCTTTGCTGCACAAAGGTTTTCGGTTCGTGACCCCGCGCCGCAGACCGCTACTGCTGGCCGCGTTGCCACACCTGATCGCCGCCACGCCCCGACCACCGCGCCGGGCGTACTACGTCGGCACGATCGCGGTTGCGCGCCACGCCCGCCGGCGTGATGTCGGGTCCACGCTCGGCTACCACGCAGAACTGCTCGCCCGGCAACGCGGCTTCCCACTCATCGTCGCCCACACCGGCTCACGTCACCGACCCGCCAGACTGGCTTTGGAGCGCTACGGATTACGAGCCACCAAGGATCGGTCCTGGGGCTATGTGCTGTACGTGAAAGCGTTGACGTGCCGGAGCTGAAACGGTGAACATCGTTGTACTGGCAGGGCTGATCATCGCCGCAGACCGCGCGACAAAGGAGATCGCCATTCGTCAGTCCGCTCTCGGCCGACACGGCCACTCCTTCGTGCGCCTTGTGCTCACCACGCGCCCCCTTTTCGGTCGGGGGCCGTCGTTGCGTGTGCTCGTAGTGCTATGGGTTGCAGCCGTCGCGTGTGCGGCCGCCGCGCTCCTGTACGCGCCGGTCCTGCATCACAACCTTCTCATCACGGCTGGCGTCGCTGCTGCACTGGCCGGAGCGTTCGGCAATCTGGTCGACCGGATAATCCACGGTGCCGTAGTGGATTTCGTTGCTATCGGCCGATGGCCGGTGTTCAACATCGCCGATGTGGCAATACTCGCGGGTGCGGCAGTTGCCGGCGCGTCGATGATCCTGGGGCGATAGTCGTATGCACAGAGTCCTGTTCCGTGTGCGCGGGGTTCCCATCTGGAGCTACCCGGCGCTGCTGTATGTGGGGCTGGTGTGTGGCTTCTACGTGATGTACGCAATTGCGCCGAGCTTGGGTATGAACCGAGTGCCGGCGAGCATCGCGACATTGATCATGTTCGTGCCGGCGATCGTGGGTTCCCGTATCTGGTTCGTGCTCGACCACTGGACGGTCTACCGACGCGACCCGCGCCGCATCTGGCGACGCTCCGACGGCGGTATGACGCTGTACGGAGGTCTCGTGCTCGCCTTGGTGCTGTCGCCGATCACCCTCGCGCCATTCGGGCTGCGGTACACGGCGTTCTGGGACGGCGCGACGTTCACGATTCTGGTCGGAATGATCTTCACCAGGGTCGGCTGCCTGCTCAACGGGTGCTGCGCGGGGCGACGCAGCGACGGGTGGCTGGGACTGTGGCTGCCGGATCACACCGGTCGCTGGGAGCGCCGGTATCCAGTTCAGCTGCTTGAGCTCTCCGCCGCGGTGGTGCTGCTCGCCGGGTCGGCGGCGCTACTCGTCGCGGGCACACCGCGCGGCACGATTTTCGCGTTCGCCTTGGTGGGCTACGCCGCTGTCCGTGTCGCCATCGACCCGCTGCGCGAGCGGCCGATCTACGCCGAGGCCCGGCGACCGGTGGCGCTGGCGGCATTCTTCGCCTGCTCGGTGCTCGCGTCAGCGTTGGGCTGGCTCGCGACCGGACACTAGCCGCGCTTGCGAGGGGGCTTCGATTCGATTACCCCGCCGCCCTTCGGAAGCGGGCCCGGCTCTTCACACTTCGTGAACTTGCACGGCGGCTCCGGCACCGGTGGCGGACAACACTTCTCGACCTGTGCCTTGAGCTCCTCGAGGCGGTGCTGCTCGACCGCGGCGGCCGGGTTGGCCAGCTCGAAGAGCTGCTTGAGATCGTGGATGTCCTCGCGCATCGCCTGTTGCGCCGCGGTCTGCAGCGCAGCCTCGTTCAACAGCGCGCACGTCTGCTGAGCGATCTTGCCGAGATAGCAGATGATGGTGGTGTTCTGGGCGATCTCATACTGCAGCAGTTGGTCGGTGTAATTCACCAAGCTGTAGAGCTCGCTGAACCCGCTCTGCACCGCCGCCGTGGTCGCCTGCTCGTCGGTGCCGACGACCTTGACAGACCCGTTGACCGTTTGGAGGTCATTGTCTATCGCAGTCAGATGCTGATTCGCAATCTTGAGCTGGTTGAAGGCGTCGTCGAGGCTGGCCATGTTTACTCTCCTGCCGAGTTGATGATGAATGAGTGCGAAATCATTGACAGCCCTGCGCTTTCAGCAGTCGCAGATCCGAATTGTTGATCGGATAGATCTCGATCACGCCGACTCGTGGGAACAGGATTGGGTGTGGCAGTTGAATTTTCCCGCACATGCACGGTCCTTCCGGGCCGCGGAAGTAGGCCAGGTGCGTGTAGCGGCCGGGTCCGGCGTGGATCAATGCGCGGCCAACGATGTTGTCCTTCTCCATTCCCCATTGGATCTGGCCGCGCTGGTATCGGGAGTCTTGCGGTTCGCCGTACGCGATCGGGCCGGGGCCGGGATCCTCTTGGCAGGCACCGACGTACGCGGGCCATATGGCGATCTCGAGGGTGCCGTCGCCGGCAGCAGTCAGGCTCATGTTTGCACGTAGGCCGGGGTGAGCACGATCTGGCCTGCGGTCGACAAGATCGTCTTGTCGATTTCGCAGTTGTCGATCATGGTGTCGCCGGTGGCAGCCGAGCACAGGATCGCAAAGGTATAGGTCCCGGCGTCGGCGGTCACGGTGCACGCCGTGCCTTGCTCCCATCCTCCGACTTTGGCTGACCAGGTCGTTGCAACCCGCGCGTACGAGCCGCCGGATGCCTCGTTGGCCGGGGCCGGCGCCGCGCCAGGATCGGCGGTGGCCAGCCCAAGGAATTTGCCGAGGCCACCGTACGCATCGGCCAGCGCCTGTCTGGTGGTGTCGATACGAATTGCCATGTGATCCGTTTCTTTCTCGTTCTTTCTCGTGGTTTGTCAGGTTTGGCGGGCAACAACCCACGCGGCACCGTGACCGCCGGCACCGGGATTGGGGGCGCCAGCGAGTGGGTTGGCGCCACCGCCTCCGCCACCCGGCGTGTTTCCGGGCGCACCCGGGGTGTTCTGGGCGGCCCCGCCCGTATAAGTCACGCCGTTGTAAATCTGGTTCCCCGGGCTGTCGCCGGTTGTCCCATTTGTGCCGGCGCCTTGGGTACCGCCGATCGCCGTTTGTGGCGCCATTCCGGTCGCGGTGGCGGTTGTCGGCGCACCGTTGACCGCGCCTGCCCCGCCCGGGCCTACTGTGATGGCGATCGACGTTGTCGTGAAAGGGATGTCGGGACCGCGTTGAACGGTGGTGGTCGTCCAAAAACCGGCCTGGCCGCCTGCCCCCGGGATCACGCCCCCGATGGCATTAGCGCCACCACCACCGCCGCCCAACAGGATCAGATCGATGTAGATACACCAATACGGGATGTCGTAGGTGTAGTTTCCGGCGAGCGGATATTCCGTGCTCGCGGGCGGGTTGGCTGGAAATGCTGCCGTCACCGACAGGCTGCCCTCGCCACTGAAACCAGACCCCGGTGGGGGGAGATATGGCGAGTATCCGGTTGCGAATATCCAGAAGTGGTCCACGATCGTTTCGAAGTCGAGCGCGACGTCGTACACCGCCACGTTCTGGATCACCCCGGACAAGAACTCGGCCGGTCCAGCGTCCGCGCTGGCGCCGATCCGCAGCGCGCCACTCGTCGCCGGCTGGTAGGCACCGATCTGCGCGGAGTTAAATCGTCCGTTCCCCGGGTTTTCGTTGTCCAAAAAGTTGGTTTGGCCGTCACTGGCCGCCGGATTCACGTATAGATCAAGGGTTTTCCCGTCGTAGGTCATCGCAACGTAGTAGGGCGGACCGCCTTCTGCGCCGGCGTCCACCTCGACGGGCGACTGGAGGGTCCCGCCCACTGCGATGGACGCCTGGAAAACGGTGCCGCTAAGGGCCAACTGATAACCGGTATCAGAAGACACGATCACCTGAGTGCCCGAGCCGGTCCCCGACGGTTGGACCAACGCCTCAACGGTGAAGGCCGGCTGATTCAGGTTCGCATTGAACTGCACGTCGACGTAGCCGGTTTGGCCGTCGAATTGGGCGGCGAAGTTGTCGCTGTCTTGGCTGTCGGGGCTGACTAAGCCTGGGACGTGAGGCATAACGGCACCCTGGTATGCCCCCTGATTACCGTCTTTGCTGTCTACCGCCGACGTGGCCGACGCCTCGTTGAGTCGCCAGAAGCTCACCAGGCCCGCCGTGCCCAATATCGCCGTGCTGTATGGCGTATTCGCCGATGCCTGCGGAGAGAAGCTGCAGCCGACGAACCGGACCGCCATCACGATCGCGGCGATCAACAGCGGCGCGGCAATGATGACCGACTCACCCAAGGCACCTGGCATCGCTGATGGCCCTCTGTCGCGTGGATTCAAGTCCTCATCCATTGCCGATCTATCGGCTGATTTAGTCAAGCGTCTGGTCCGCTGAGCGGACCGGGAAATCCGTTGCCCGTCAACAGGACCTCACGGGTAGCATCCTTCGTCGGTGATCTCGGGATGTATCTAGGCGTCATCGTCAATCCGTTCGCGCGGAAGAACCGCGGGATGCCGGACAATCGCAGCGCCGCCCTGCGTCGCATCGTCGGCCCGTGGGGGGAGGTGCATGAAACCGGTTCCCTCGACGATCTGGGCGGGATCGTGGCGGGGCTTCATCCGCGGGCCAGCCACGTCGTCAGCGACGGCGGCGACGGAGCGCTGCACTGGCTGATCAACGCAATGCGGCTAGGGGTCGGCGATCCGCATTGTTGGCCGGCCTTCGTGCCCACCAATAGCGGCGCCATCGACTTCGTCGCGCGCAAGGCGGGTGTGCGCGGACGAGCCGATGTGATCCTGCGTGCCCTCACCGCGGCTGCCCAGGCCGATCGACGACCGCCTGAGGTGCGACTCGACACTCTGGACTTACTCGGTGAAACCGTTGATGGCACAACGTTTCACCGAATTGGTTTTGCGCTGGCGGCAGGAGGTGTGGGTAACCGGTTCTTCGACAAGTACTACGAGCACCGCAACCCCGGCCGCAGGACCATCGCCCGAGTGATTGCCGGCGCGGTCGGCGAATACGCCGTCTTCCGGGCAGGCGATCTGTTCACCCCGACGCACGCCCGTGTCGCGATCGACGACAAGGAGGTCCCGACGCGACATCACAACGCACTGCATGCGGGCGCGTTCGACGTCAATCTGGGCGGGGTAATCCGGATCTTCCCGCGGGCGCGTGAGCCTGGCGTGCTGCACTTCCAGGCCGGAGAGATCTCGCCGACCGAGATCATTGCGCACCTTCCGGCACTGGTCGCCGGCGGCGCGATCCGCGGTGACCGACTGCGCGACATCAGCGGACGGGAGATGGTGATCGAGGCACAGGAGGAGCCGTTATCGCCGATTATTGACGGCGAACGGTTCACCGGCATCGTTCGGCTTGCGGTACGCGCCGGACCGACCATCCGCATCGCCCAGCCTCGAGGTTAAGCACCACCGGCACTGAGGGTGTAGGTGTTGCTCCAGAGCCGGCCACATGCGTCGTGTGGATCGGGCCGATGGTCGGTGGCGGCGACCTGGAGCATCCCCTTCACGGCCGTGGCGGGCAGATCGGCGTAGAGACGACCGTTGCGGTCCGAGGAGTAAGTAAGGTAATCGCTGACGTCTTCCCCGAGGCGGGTGATCTTGACGGTCACTTCGTGGTCGGGCAGAAAGCCGGCGCCGACAACGATGCCGACCGGGATGACGGTGATTGCCGGGATAGCGGACGACTCGCCCCGGATGGGGTTGTCAGTTGCAGCAGCAACCATGGTTCCTCCGACACGAAAGGCTTCTCGAATCGCATACCCGGCGCCCATCATGTGACAAGGGGTCGGTCCGGCCAACGGACCGCGGCTTCAAGACGCCAAGGCCGCGCCAATGCGACAGGCCGTACGCGACACCAACTCGGGCACGTGCACCGGCAGCGTCGGCGAAAGTACCAAGACCGTGACCGCCCCGGCGCAGGCTCCGTTCGGCCACCAGACGGGGGCCGACGCACAGCAGATACCTGAAAAAGCGTCCTGGCAGTCGCTGACGGTCGCGCCAAGCTCGCGGACCGACTGGCGCAACCGACGCCATTCACGCGGCGTCCAGCAGTCGGGCAATGCGATGTTCCCGCTGGGCTGCGCGGCGTACAAGACCCGCCCGGTAGCGGTCCGAGCGATCGATTCGCGATCAGCCGGGTCGGAAATATGCGCCTGCCCACGCGCGGCCGTGGCACAGATCAGGCGGAGTCGTTCTTCGTGCAGAATCCGCAGCGACGCCATCGCGGAAGCGTGCACGGCCAGGTCGTGTACCGGTCCCTGCGCCGCCCGCCGCAACAGCGGATCGGGTTGCCACCGTCGCCCGATGCGCCCGATTAGCGCCCCGACGTAATAGCGGTGCTCGACACACTGCACCGCCCCGAGAGCGACCAATTGTTCGGCGAGCCGATAGGTCGACGTCTTCGCTAACCCGCTCGCCCGAGCCAACGCGGTCAAACCCAGGCCGTCGTCCGCATGGGCGAGCGCGTCCAGCACGGCGAACGCCCCGTCAAGCACTCCCCGGCCTCGGCACGCTTCCGGCACAGCCGTTATCGACGATCGTTGGGCGTCTGGTGCAGCGTCGACATTCATGTCGCCTCGCAGACAAAGCCCCCGACGTCTGGGCCCCGGTGAGCGGTTTCTTCGCTCGCGTGAATTTTATACGCCTACGACCACTGGAATCGGCGTACTTGCAAAACAAATGCAAGTTTCGATGCGGGCGCCGCCGGTCACACCTTGGTGGGCGGTCTCGTCTGATTGGTATGACACAGAAAACTCGCATCGAACCCCTGCCACCGCAACGGGCCAACCCGCTCATTCGCGCGATGTACCGCTATGCCAAGCGGCGCTTCGGCGTGGTCCCCGAGCCTGTCGCGTCGTCGCACACCACCCGCGGCTACTGGCCGCCTACGCCGTCCACGAGACCATGCTGCAATCGGCGTCGCGCACGCTGCCGGCCAACGTCCGCGAGCTCGCCGTGTTCTGGACCGCACGGACCATCGGCTGCTCGTGGTGCGTCGACTTCGGAGCCATGCTGCAACGCCTCGACGGACTGGATGTGAAGCGCCTCAACGACATAGACGATTACGCCACCTCACCGCATTTCACCGACGACGAGCGCGCCGCGATCGCCTATGCCGACGCGATCACCGCCGACCCGCACACCGTCACCGACGAGCAGGTCGCCGACCTGCGGGCCCGCTTCGGTGAGAACGGCGTGATCGAGCTGACCTACCAGATCGGACTTGAGAACATGCGGGCCCGGATGAACGCCGCGCTGGGCATCACCGAGCAGGGCTTCAATTCCGGTGACGCGTGCCGAGTTCCCTGGATGAGCGAACCCAGCGAAACCGCAGCGCAGGGCTAAAGTGGCGGCATGCAGGTCTGGGAGCTGGGGCCGGGCCGGCTCATGGTGGCCGGCGGGTTCTCCGACCTTGCGCTGCACCATCACCCCGCGGTTCAGGTCACCGTCGGCGGACGTGGTCCGCTAACGGTGACCTGCGACGGCGAAAACGACGACGTGGGCCGGCTGGCCGTGATCGCCAGTGGCGCTCGCCATGCCGTGCGATCGGATTCGGAATCCGGAGCCCTGACGTTGTATCTCGGGCTGCAGACGCCGGAGGGCGTTGCGCTGAGCACGCTGAGTCGCAATCACGGTCAGCATCAAGGTATCTGGATCGTCGAGGACGGACAGAAGCTGGCGGAGACGACGACCGCTTCGCTGGACCAAGATGGTCCGCATGCGGCGGCTGAACATCTCGTCGGCGGACTTTGCGAGATGGGTGATCGCCGCGCGGACGGCGCGCGACCCGTTCACCCGCAGCTGCGGCAGGCGATCGAAGTCGCGTCGAGCCGCATGCCCGATCCCATCGACGTGACGTCGGTCGCCGGTGCGGTCGCGTTGTCACCCGACTACCTCGGGCGGCTGTGCAAACAGCAGACCGGCGTGTCGTTCTCGGCCGCGATCCGCTGGGAACGGCTGCTGACCGCGGTGAGCTACCTGCTCGATGGGTATTCCGTCACCGACGCCGCCCACCTGGCCGGGTTTGCCGACGGATCGCACGCGAACAGGGTGTGCTGGGAGATGACCGGGGCGACGCCAAGCGAACTCGCCCAAGCGGTCCGGCGCACTGTGATCTGACGTCGCGAGCTGACGGATCCATACAAGCGTTCCGGTCGTGGTTGACCCACGCTTGGGATATGCCTGCAATGTCCAGATTCGAACGTGCCTACTGCTGCAGCAGCGTGTGGCGGTCCAGCAGTGGGGCGATCGCGCGTGAGCTCTGCGCCCAACGACTGGGCCACGACGTCCTGGAAATCGGCGTCGGGAGTGGATCCGTTGCGCAGCAGCTTCTTTCCGAAGCTCCCGAACTTGCTTGGACGGCAATAGATATCGATCCGCAGATGACACAGGCGGCCGCCACGCGGTTGCGTGAATGCGCGGGCGCATCGGTGAAACGGCCGACGCGACGGCGATGCCGTTCCCCGATGAGTCCTTCGATTCCGTCGTCAGCTGCCTGATGCTGCATCACATCATCGACTGGGAGCGCGCCGTCGCCGAGACTGCGCGGGTGTTGCGACCGGGAGGGATCTTCGTCGGCTACGACCTGACCCGCACTCGGTTGGCGAGCCTGTTCCACCGTCTGGACGGCTCACCCCATCGGCTGATCGCTCCGGACGACTTCCGCACCGAGTGCTCGCGACGTGGGCTCATCGTAAGCCTGCGCTCCGGGCTGCTCGGCCACGTCATGCGATTCGTTGCCTACAAAAAAGGAGAGTCATGACAACGACACGAACCCGCATCAAAGCCGCGGTGATCCGCACCGCCTTTGGGTTGCCCCGGCCGGTCCGCCGGTTGTTGGCGGGACCGCCTTTGCGAATCGACGGACAGGAAATGGCGCTCGACGCACAGCTCGCGATCGCCCTCAAGAACCGTTCGGGCACCGATGTTTTCGACGGCCCGGTGGAAGATGCTCGAGCACGATACGACGAGCTCCCACATCTCATCGGATACGAACCGCCGGTGCCTGTCGCGACCCGACAAATCGCCATCGCCGCCGAGCACGGCGAGGTCCCGGCCACCCTCTACACCCCCGCAGACGTGCCAGAGCCGTCCGGGCTGCTGGTGTATTTCCATGGCGGCGGTTTCTCGGTCGGCTCACGGGTGAGCCACGATCCCATCGCTCGTTACCTGGCCAGCCACGCCGGGGCGCGAGTTCTCTCGGTGGACTACCGCCGCGCGCCCGAACACCAATTCCCCGCACCCGCGCACGACGCCCTCGCCGCGTTCGAATACGCCCGCGACAACGCCGGGGAGCTGGGTGCCGATCCCGAACGCATCGCCGTCGGGGGCGACAGCGCCGGCGGCAACCTCGCCGCGGTCACCGCGCAGCAGGCCGTTCGACGCGGTGGCGGAGCACCGTCGTTTCAACTGCTGATATATCCAGCCACCGATCTGAGCACGCGCCGGCCGTCGCGCGACCTGTTCGCCGAAGGTTCGACCTTCACCGACCGCAATATCCAGTGGGTGATGGCCAACTACATACCGGCGGGAACCGATCTGACCGACCCGCGACTGTCGCCACAGCACGGCGACGTCACCGGCCTACCGCCCGCCTATATCGCCAGCGCCGGTTTCGACCCGGTTCGCGACGACGGCGAGGCGTACGCGGAAAAGCTGCGGGCCGGTGGAATCCCGGTGGCGCTGACCCGTCAGGCTGACCTGCCGCACGGATACCTCAGCTTCATCGGGCTGGGCGGCAGGTTCACCGAAGCCGCGAGCGAAGCAGCCGGTGCGCTGAAGCTCGGTCTGGCCCTGGGTTCAGGATGGTCGGCCCAACGGAGAGCCGGTGAACTTGTCGGGATTGGCGATATCCCATAGGGCGCATACCTTTCCGTCACACACCGTCATGGCCATGATCCGCGGAAACATTTCGCGGTACCCGTCGCTGGCCGGGAGGCCGGC
>Ga0335075_10017770_pt1 | contig 10568 bp, 8 predicted proteins | sample Lox_Sample_24_FD_206723 | JGI IMG/M metagenome (GOLD analysis project Ga0335075, IMG submission 206723) | Soil microbial communities from Loxahatchee National Wildlife Refuge, Florida, United States - Lox_Sample_2.4 | ecosystem: Environmental > Terrestrial > Soil > Wetlands | place: USA: Florida... | reverse complement strand
TGAGACCTATCTCCAGAATGGCGGCAGCATCACGCGATGCGAGGACCGCGCCATAGAGCAAGTGGTAATCGTGAAACGATGCCTTATCACTGCCATAATGGTCGAAAAGTTCCTTCAGTGCGACAGCTGCGCTTTTCTTCGCTTCCGTGTCCAGGAAAAAGGTTACCGGTACCGGATCTTCGATCTTAGCCCCAGTCGACGCGAGCAGTTCCAGCATGAACGGGAAGGTCTGGCCTGCTGCCTGGACGGTAAGGGACGCAAGATCGCGGTATGAGCCCGCGGACATAGGCGCGAAGACGGAGAAGCTGTCGATGACTCGGCTGTCGCTCCGGTGCAGGACCCGGTCGCCGGTCCGTCTAGCTCGGTAGGGCAGGCTGCTTAGACGTTCGAAGATGTTCATGCGTCCTCTTGCTTATGGGGCTGCGACGGGTCACCAATATACTGGCCGCGCGAGCGACTGCGATGGCCAGATTTCCCGTAGGCGGCGCAGAAGCTTCGAGAAGGTGGACCACGCTCGGCTCGACACTTGCCGGTGCCTCGCGGGTGGCCGCGAGGAAGAGGAACGAGCAGCTGCCCTCGTGCGCGTCTTCCGAAATCTGAGCTGGCGCGCCACACTGATTCGTTTCACACAATTCCTAACTAGGCAAGAGTCAAAGACGTCAAGTGAGAGCAACCGGTACTTGGTCCCCGTGTGAATCTCCCTCATGCGCAACGCACTCGGCGAATGCAACGGCCCTACTCGCAGGGCGGTCAGGGCAGTGACGCCGTGGCAGGACAGACGGTTGGCCAGGTTTGCCGACGAAGTCCGTGACAGTCATGCCGGGTGGGCTCGGAGGCCTGCTCAGCATTGGGTGTCAGTCAAGACACCTGCTTCGTGACACTCGCGTTTGGAGGCTCCGAGCAACTCACGTAGCGGGCAAGTCGCGCTTCCCTGGTCTGCTAGCTAGCATGATCCGCGACAGGTGGCAGGACCTGGGATCGCGCCGTCAAAGAGGATATTCCTTGAAATATCGCAAATGCTAGACTCGCTCTGGCCTGGGGTTGCGGCTCGCCGTGTGATGCGTCGACTGCACCTAGGTGACGCATGGTCGCGCATTGCACTTTGCATCGATCGGAGACGGCCTACCCTCTCGGCCGACGACTGGTCCCAGCCTCTCGTGCCAGTCCGGCACCGGGCAATAGAGACAGCGACCGTGCTGACTTCCTCCGACGCTCCCGGTGGCCGCCGCGCATACCAACCGGACCAAGGCCCTCGGGCCAATGACCAGCCGACGCTACGGTGCCTGCTCGCAACGTCCACGCTAGACGTTGGCGGCATGGAAGAGGTAGTCGCTTTCCTGGCCCGAAGCCTTCCGTCGTTTGGCGTGCACACAGCGGTACTTTGCGGCAGCGCAGGGCGCTCAGCGAGCGGACAGTTGACCGGCCGTATAGCCCGCGCTCTTGAATCTGACGGCATCGAGGTCCGCGCACTCGGCACCGACGGCGCACTTGAGTGGATCAGGAGCTGGCGGCCCGACGTAGTTAGCGGTCATGGCGACCCACTCTGGGCAGCAGAAGCTGCGAAGCGCGCAGGTGTGCCATTTGTCGACAACCTCCACAGCATGAATGGCGTTATCGGGCGCGATTGGCGATGGCACAGCGCGGCGGCGCGCAATGGCCAGCTCGCTGCGGTGGTTGCGGTCTCCGATGTGCTCCGCAGACAACAACTAGCGGTCAACCCTGGCTTCCCATCCGAGCGGATTATCACTATCCCTAACGGCGTCGACGAGCGTCGCGCGCAGGGAAATCGCGCAGCGACCCGCAGTCGGCTGGGCATCACGGACGAGTATCTCTTGGTGTCGCTGGGCAGATACTGCATGCAGAAGAACGCCTATGGATTGATTACTGCCTTTAGCGATGTGGCCAAGATTCACCCTGACGCGCACCTCGTTATTGCCGGCAATGTCGATGAGAGCCCTTACTACCGGCGCGTACACAAGCTGCGTGACGCTACGCCCTACCGCAACCGCATTCACTTGCGCGACCACTATGATGCGCCGGGGGATCTGCTCGCCGCCGCGGATGGCTTTGTTCTCCCCTCCTTCTTCGAGGGCTGGCCGCTAGCCTCAATGGAAGCGCTATGCGCCGGCCTGCCAGTTGTCATGACTGAGGTCAGCGGCGCGCGAGAGCAGATCGGCGATGATCGGTCCCGTGGCTACGTGGTAGGACATCCGCTCGGCGATCCACTTGCCGACTGGTCCGCGTGTGCCGCAGCGCGGTACAGGCCCCACGCCAACCGTGAGCAACTGGCGGCGGCCATTGACCGCCTGATCTCGGACCGGGACGACTATGAGCGCAACCGCCACCAACTGGCGGCTGAATCCGGAGCGCGGTTTAGCTCGACTCGGTGGGCGGAGCAGCACGCCAGGGTGCTCCGTGCAGCGGCGGCGGCGAGCCTGCCCGCGGCTGCTGAAGCCTTATAAGGGCGCAGATGGTGGCTGCAGTACCCTGCCGCGCGCGTGCCTCAATTTTGCCAATCACCCTCGCATAGCGGACATTAGGTGTAGCCTTGGACGACTGGCAGGGTTAGTTGTGCGCACGCGCGGCTGTAAGCGGCCGGTCTTAGCAAGGGGGAGCATCGAGTGCTGCTGAGATCTTGGTATGGGCCGTGACGTTAGGGCGCCCGCGTCCCGTGAGCCAGCTCCGCTGACTGGGCTGTTGCTTGATAGAGACGGCACGATCATTGTTGATCACGGATACGTAGGGTCGGTTGACCGTGTCGAGTTCATCGAGGGGGCGGCCGAGGCCATCGCGTTGTTCAACGCGGCCGAAGTGCCGGTTGCTGTGGTAACCAATCAATCCGGTGTGGCGCGGGGCCTCTACGGAATCGAGGACGTTACCAACGTCCACAGACACATCGCGAAGCGGTTGGCTGACCACGGGGCCTGGATCGACGCCTTCTTCTTCTGTCCGTATCACCCGGACGGGCTCGTCTCAGCGTTCGCCCGGACGAGCGACGACCGCAAGCCAGGGCCGGGAATGGCGCACGCAGCACAGGCCGCGCTGAACCTCGACCTGAGCGCGTCGTGGGTGGTAGGCGACCGGCCCGAGGACGTTGGCCTCGCGCAAGCGATCGGCGCACGCGCGATTTACCTCGGGCCAGAAGGATACGACCTGCCAGGGGTGTGGCGCTATCCGAGCCTCGCCGCTGCGGCACCCTTCATATTGGAACGGATAGCATCATGACCACAGTCCAACATCCGGCGCCTACTTCGGAAGTGAACAGCGGACGCGCGGACTTTCCCCGTGGGCCATACGACAGCCTCGGGTCATACTTCGCGGCTTACACACAGCAGATCACCCTAGCTGCTCACTCCGTTGAGCCTGCTGCGCTCGACCGAGCATCGGCCATCCTGCTCGGGGCCTATACCAGCCATCGAAGGGTGTTTTGCTGTGGCAACGGCGGCTCGGCGGCTATCGCCAATCATCTGCAGTGCGACCACCTGAAGGGTATCCGTACGGGAACGGACCTTTCTCCCCGTGTAACGAGCTTGAGCTCGAACGTCGAACTGCTGACAGCGATCGCCAACGACATCGCGTACGACGACGTGTTCGAGTACCAGCTTCAGTCACAGGCGGAGGCTGGCGACGTGCTCATCGCCGTCTCGTCATCGGGCCGATCTCTCAACATCGTTCGCGCCCTCACCTGGGCGCGGGCCCATGACGTGCGGACGATCGCGCTGACCGGATTCGACGGCGGCGCCGCCAGGTCACTCGCGGAGGTCAGTCTGCACGTCGATTCGGCGAACTACGGCATCATCGAGGACTTGCACCAGGCCGTCATGCACGCTCTGGCTCAGTACATCCGGCAGTCACGCATGACGCCCGACGCAATCTTGGCAAGTATGTTCTAGATGACGTAGTTTCAGTCACTATATGAGGGCGTTGCAGCGCAACGCTGATGGTCGTTATCGCGCTGAAGATCGCATTAGAAGAACGTGCTTAGTTGGCAGGAGCGTGGATGAGAGTCCTTGTCACTGGTGGTGCGGGATTCATTGGTTCGCATACGTGTGACCGGCTACTAGAGTTGGGCCACGATGTGGTGGTGCTTGATGCCCTGACGCAGCCAGTGCATCGCCGCGGTGAACCACCCATGCTGCCGCCAGAGGTTGAGTTCTACCAGGGGGACGTCTGTAACCGCGATCTTGTCGCGAATCTGCTACGGCGGGTAGACGCTGTCTATCACCTGGCTGCCTACCAGGATTACTTGCCCGAATTCTCGCGGTTCTCCGAGGTGAACGTTGTCTCCACGGCCCTGCTCTACGAAATCGCCGTCGCCGAGCGGCTAGATCTCGAGCGGGTGGTCGTGGCTTCGTCGCAGTCGGCGATGGGCGAGGGACTTTACAGCTGCCCAGTTGACGGCGAGCACCTGCCGGGGATCCGCCCGGAGGCCCAGCTCGCCGCGGGCAACTGGGATATCAGGTGCTCCCAGTGCGGGGGCCCGCTCGAGATGCAGCCCACGCCAGAGCGGGTTTCGAATCCGCAGAACCCCTACGGCATGTCCAAGCTCGCTCAGGAGATGGTCGCCGTCAACCTCGGCCGCCGGTACGGCGTTCCGACGGTCGCGCTGCGGTACAGCATCGTGCAGGGGCCAGGGCAATCGGTCTACAACGCCTACTCGGGCGCGTGCCGCATCTTCAGTCTGAGCTACCGGCAGGGTATCCCTCCTACTCTTTATGAGGACGGCCAAGCCATCCGCGACTACGTCAACATCCACGATGTCGTGGACGCCAATATTCTGGTGCTAGACGACAAGCGCGCGGTCGGGCGGGTCTTCAATGTTGGCGGGGGCACACCGGTAACCACGAAAGAATTCGCCGACATCGTGATGCGGCAATATGGCTCAGATCGGCCTGGGGTAGTGACGGGAGAGTACCGCTTCGGGGACACACGCCACATTCTCTCCGACATCAGCGCGTTGGAGCAGCTGGGGTGGAAGCCCCAGCGAACGCCGGCGGACTCGGTCGCGGAGTACTCTGCATGGCTTGAGGGCCTAACCGGACTCGAGGGAATCCTGGACCAAGCCGGAGCGCGGATGCGCGAGCTTGGCGTGGTCCGCGGCTCAGGCGCCAGCAGGTGAAAGCGTTTCTGCTTGCCGCCGGCGTCGGGAGTCGGCTCAGACCTATCACTGACACGGTGCCCAAATGCCTAGTGCCCATCGGCGGCAAGGCACTTCTAGACATCTGGCTGGACGCATTCGCCACGTCCGGGATAGACGAGGTGCTGATCAACCTGCACCATCTCCCTGACGTTGTGCGTGCCCACGTGGAGTCCCGCTCAAAACCGCCTCGCGTTCGCACCTTCTTCGAGCCCGAATTGCTCGGCAGTGCCGGCACGCTGCTTGCCAACCGAGACTGGGTCGCCAATGAGGAGATGTTTCTCACCTGCTACGCCGACAACCTCACCGACTTTGACCTGTCCGCACTCATGCGCGCCCACCGTGAGCGCAAGCCAGTCGCCATACTTACGGCCTTTCACTCTAAGAACCCCTCGGCCGGCGGTGTAATGGAGACCGACAGCGCCGGGCTGCTAACCGGGTTCACCGAAAAACCGGCCCGTCCGGTATCGGACCTGGTCAACGCAGGCATGTATGCCTTCACCCCCGCCGTGCTCGACGAGATCGGCACGTCGTTGCCGAGTGACATTGGCTACGACCTGATCCCCCGTCTGGTAGGCCGGGCGCGGGTCATCCCGGTCGACACGTACTTCACCGACATCGGCACCATCGAGGCATATGAACGAGCCCGAAAGGAGTGGCCCGACCGGGCCAAGCCATGATCATCACCCAAACACCGCTTCGCATCGGGCTACTCGGCGGGGGCACGGACTTGCCCGGTTACTACCGACCGTACGGCGGCAGAGTGCTCAACGCCGCGATCGATAAATACATCTACGTGGTCGTCAAGCAGCGGTTCGACGACGACATCTACGTCAATTACTCCCGTAAGGAAATCGTCTCCAGCGTGGACGATTTGCAGCATGAGCTCGTTCGCGAGGCAATGCTGCTCAGCGGCGTTACCGGCGGTGTGGAGATAACCACGCTGGCCGACATCCCCTCCGCCGGTTCCGGCCTGGGATCCTCATCTGCGGTAACGGTCGGTCTGTTGCATGCTCTCTTCGCTTACACCGGACGACAGCTGCCTGCCGAGGAGCTCGCCGAGCTCGCATGCGAGATCGAGATCGGCAGGTGCGGCAAGCCCATCGGCAAGCAAGACCAATACATCACGGCCCTTGGCGGCATCCGCGACGTAGTTTTTGGTCCCGGCGAGACCGTAAGCGCCACCGAACTAGGTATTTCCGCCGCCGCTCGCAGAGCGCTGCAGGCGCAGATCATGCTCTTCTACACCGGCATCACTCGCGGCGCGGACGTGATTCTGGCAGAGCAGACGGCCAATGTCGAAGCCACCCGTCCCCAGCTCGATCAGCTTCGTGACCTAGCTGGCTTCGCCGCCGAGCGGCTACGCTGCGGCGACACCGATGCCATCGGTCCCGCAATTCGCGAGAGCTGGGAAGCGAAGCGCAAACTCGCCTCAGGCGTCTCCACCGGCGACATCGACCAGGCCGTTGCTAAGGCACTCGACGCCGGCGCCACAGGGGTCAAAGTGACGGGCGCCGGAGGCGGTGGCTTCATCCTCGCCATCTGCCACCCGCAGCACCAGCAAGCGGTTCGGCATGCCCTCTCCCCTATGCGCGAACTACCCGTCAAACTCGACCGCCTTGGCACTCGCGTCGTACTCAACATCCAGCGCGACATCTGGAGCTGACAAGACGTCCGGGCCAGATGGCTCAGGGCATCTTGATCGCGCCCGAGCCTGATGGCTACCCTTCGCCACCCCGCCAGACCTTCCTGTCCAGCTAACAATCGTGGCTGCAGCGAGCGTACTCGACTACTGGCAAGGTGTGCGGAGGCAGCTCGTAGATGATCGTACCCGCTTTGCGCATTATCAATTTCCAGGGCGGAGTATCAGCGAGAGACTTATCGAGCACATTGAAGGCGCTTTCCGGAACAACACTGTAGGCTCGGTTGTAGTTCAGCATGCTCGGCGCGATGATAACATAAAGCGGGTTGTTCCGGGAGGTCGCGTGCAACGCGGTATTAAGTATTCTGGTAGCAATTTTTGAGTTAATATATTTCTTATCAGTAACGACGCCTCCGGCCCCAAAGACAGCTGTAACGACGTCAAATTGATTATAATCACTAGTGTCAAGGAATGGCGAATTTCCGAGGGCGCCGTAAATCGGTCCCGGCTGTGCGTGCTGCTGGAAGGATGTCAGGACCGAGACTTCTGACGCTGGCATTACGTTGTAATTGTCGTCGCCAAAGAAAGCTGGAAAGAACAATCCCAGCACGACGACCAGGGCAGCCAGGATGCGCACGCTACCCTGGCCTCGATTCCGGTGACGGACCTCGGCCCGGTGCCACTTCGTCTTGGCCAGGATCACCGCAGGGGACGGCACGAGTGCGCCCGCGGCCAACGCGGCACTCCACGGCAAAGAGAACAGATAAACGCGCAGGATACCTTCATTGCCGTAAGCCTGGATCGCGATGATGGCCAGCGGTGAGAAAGCGAGCAGGACGAGGGCAAGGATGTACTGGTCCGATCGCCGACGAAGCCACGCTCCTGCTACCGCGAGGCACCACATTCCGACGGAGAGGAGTTCACAGCAATGTGTGATAAGTGTTTCGCTGGCAGCGGTCACAGGTGTGATTGACTGGGACGGCGGCCTGACATTAGAGAAAAAGTTACCCAGCGAGCCCAGCAGGTCAAAGTGGCTATTGACGAAGCCGAGGTGTGGGATCAGATAACCGACTGCTATTGCGCCCAGGAGGATAGGTAGCCATCGTGGCTTAAGCATCTTGGCTACTGCCAGAGCTCCCAGCTGGACCGTTACCATATACGGGGACAACTGATGCGACGCGCTCAAGACGAAAAAGATTACGCTGATGACGGCGCATACAGCGATCGACCAGCCCGCACTATATCCTTCTGGGAGACTCCACCATCTGCTGCGCTCGCGTCGCTGGGAGTCCTGCGCGCGCTGATAGTCGCCAGTCGGCCCGGACCTTCGCGTTCCTCTATGTTTGCGCCTACGGTTCGGCAGCCGCGCTGGTCTTGGGGTGTAGAGCCACCGAAGTGCCAGCGCCATAATTCCCAGGCTGAGCACAGTTCCGAAGGCTTGCGGCGAAAAGTAGTCCTGGCCGATCCAGTTAGCGCTCGTGTACAGCAGCACAGCCACCCAGCGCCGACGGACAGGTAGCGCAAGAGAGTCGTAGATCAGGTAAAGCAGCGGCAGTGCGGCGAGCTCGACGACTAGCTGCGCCCACTTAGCGTAAGCGAGTGGGCTGCTGACCCCAGCCGCCTTGTCGAACCATGAGAACAGCGCGAAAAAACCCGGCCAGTTCTGGTAGATGTCGATCTTGTCATTGGTGTGCCCGTGCGCGCTGATGTACTGGACAACACCGATCGTCTTGTACAGCCACGAATACCGGCCTGCCGGGTAGACGATGGGTGCTGTTGCGAAGAGCATGACGACCAGTGCCACTGCGTGAGCTGCCATGCGCCACTCAGATATGCGCGTGTGCCGCAACTCGACGACAGCCGAAACAACAAGTAGTGCGATCCCTGCGTAGTAGATCAAAGGCAGAGATGTTATTAGTCCGTAGGGCTGGACCGAGGGTACGTGCGTCCGGCTGAGGCCGACTGCCCAGAGGACAACGCTGAGAGGTAGGAAAAAGTCTCCGAGATGGGCCGGGCCCCGGTCGCGGCGGACCGGCTCGTCGTCAGGCGCCTCCTCCGGACGCCTCTCCAGGGTACGGCTGGCTGTCATTTCTCGCCCGATGAGAACGCGTGAGCCTGTCGCCGGGCTGCTACCCGATATCCCAGCACACCAGCAACCACGCCGTATGCCTCCGACATCGCGAGCCGGAAGCTGTGCGCGCCCAGTTGGCTGCTCCGCGAAGCCGATTTCATGCGAGCAACTTGCGGACCCGGCAGACGGGCTGCGTGGGCTAGCAGGCCAGTGCGCAGGTCGCGGTTCGATAGGTGCTTTGAAAGATACGAACCCAGCCCGTAACCGTAAACGTAGACGGCGTTATTCAGGGCGTCTGCATCTTCGCGATGACGGTGCCAGATCAGGGCAGACGGCATGTAACAGATTCGGCCGCCGTCGAGGATAAGCCGCACAAAGAGGTCTAGGTCCTCACCGCCCCGGCACAGGGCTCCTGCACCCAGCAGTGGGTCGAAGCCACCTACCTTCAGCGCCGCGCTCCGCCGGACTGCCATATTGGCGCCCCTGCCGAAGATGCCCGCCTGGAACGGGTACAGCGACGACGAGCGCCTGTACTGGCCCATGTCGAACAGAGCTGGCACGAAGAGTCCCTGATGGGGATACCGGTATTCGAAGTAACGCTGGAATGGATTGTCGAGCGCGTTAGGGGCGACGAACCCGGTGACGCACGTCACCTCTGGATCAGCGGCGAATCCGGCTACCAGCGCTGATACCCAGCCCGGATCAACCAGTACGTCGTCGTCCGTGAGGGCGACGATGTCGTAACGCGCGCTCGCTAGTGCGAGGTTGCGCGCCGCTGACGCACCGCGGCCAGGCTCGCACGCGTAGACGAGGCGGGGATCGCTGCGGGCTAGCTCTGACACAAGTTCCTGCGTTGACGAGTCACTTGGAGCGTTGTCAACGACCAAGATCTCAAGTTTCTCGTGATCAAGCTTCTGAACAGCGTTCAGGCAGCTCCGCAGCAGCTCGGTCCGGTTCCTGGTCGCGATCGCAATCGTGACTCCGACGTCGTCACTAGCGGGAAAGGACCGAGGGCAAGCCGTGATGGGTGCCCGGTCCGCAGAATTCGGCTCTGGTTCCGAAGCTTCCGCACAGTGCGCGTGGCTCAGCAGCATAGGTGACAGGGTTGCTTCGGCAGCCTCTCGAGCCCGCGCTCCTAGTGTTTCCTCGGGTCGTGGCGCGATCGAGACGTAGCCGACCGGCGCGCCATGCAAGCGCACTAGTACTCGCGCTAGCACGTGGTCAGCGCGAACCGGACCACCGGTTCCTATGACATGACCGGCCTGATCGAGGTCAAGAAGACCGGTCCAGATCGGCCCGTCCTGCTCAGTCGCTGAGTTCGCTCCAGTCACCGTGCTGTCCGCCTCGTCGGGGTCTGGGCAGCGCGCCCGTGTCGCCGGAGTGTCCCTAGGACGAGACCCCCGATGCTGGCAAACGCTTCGGCCTCGAGCAAGCCAAGCGGATGCCACTCGTGGGCCCACAACGTCACAACTGCCAGCAGCGCAAGCACGGTAAGGCTGATCACCATTGACATTCCGGCTTGCGACCACTGGGCCAGCTGCGGCCAGTTAGACACGATTGCCCTGCCGGGGACAAAGAAAAGGAATGCGAGCGAGAGAAGGATACGAGGCATGCCCGGCCTGTCAGTCACTGCGAGGATCACAAGGCCTCCGGCGATGACGGCAGAGAGGAGATCAAGCAGATCCGCTTGCCGTATCGCCAGCTCGGAATATCCTCGC
>Ga0335075_10017769_pt1 | contig 10568 bp, 9 predicted proteins | sample Lox_Sample_24_FD_206723 | JGI IMG/M metagenome (GOLD analysis project Ga0335075, IMG submission 206723) | Soil microbial communities from Loxahatchee National Wildlife Refuge, Florida, United States - Lox_Sample_2.4 | ecosystem: Environmental > Terrestrial > Soil > Wetlands | place: USA: Florida... | reverse complement strand
GTAATCGTACAGCGGTTTCCAGTGCCGTCCGTAGTCGGTGGAGGCGGATCCGATCTGTTCGACGGAGCCGTCTTCGAGCTTGCGGTAGACCATCTTGCGCAGCGTGTTGTTGGCGCCCGGCGCTTCCATCACCATGTCGCCGTCGTCGAGTTCGCCGCTGAACCACTCCACCGCGCCGTTGGTGTCGATGTACATCTGGTGCCACTTGCCGTCGCCGCGGTCATAGGCGCTGTAGCTCGTGCCGGCGTAAGGGCCGCTCGGATCGCCGGGCTCTTCGTAGTGTTCGCCGATCCCGCATCCGCCCATGACGCTTTCGATGCGGCTCGTCGAGGACTTCTTGCCGGTGTCCTTCTCATAGACATTCCATTGGCCGATCCAGAAATCGAGTTGATGGTATTCGGCACCGGCACAGGATGCTTTCGCGGGCGCCGGCGGTGCGGCCGCCATGGCGGCGGCGGCAAAAATGATCGCGAGACTGGGCATGCGTTTTTTCCCTTCGATACGCGAGAATGGTAGCGCGGATGGTCCGCGTCCCCGCTCACAAGGGTGTTATTGTATGACGGTCTTGCGCTCTGCGCATGCGCGACGTCCAATCGGGCGATGACGGAAAAGGCGGCACTTCGCGACGAGGCTCGGGCGCGGCGCATGGCGTCGGCGGCCGCGTGCCCCGATTTCGCGCTGCGTATCGCGGAGTTCGCGGATGCGCTCGCGGCCGCGAAAGACACGATTGTCTCTTTCTACTGGCCCATGGGCGATGAGGCCGATCCGCGCGCGCTGGCGAACACCCTGGCCGCGCGCGGGCACAGGCTTGCGTTGCCGGTTGTCGTCGCGAAGAAGTCGCCGTTGCATTTCCGCGAATGGCGCGCGGGCGATGTGCTGATGGTGCATCCGTTCGGCATGCATGAGCCCTCCGGGAACGCGCATACCGTGACCCCCGATGTCCTGCTGGTCCCGTTGCTGGCCTTCGACGCGCGCGGCACGCGGCTCGGCTATGGCGGCGGGTTCTATGACCGCACGCTGCATTCATTGAGTACCAAGCGCGCCGTCGGGATCGCGTTCGCGGGGCAGGAGATGGACACGCTGCCCAGCCACGCGCACGACCATCCGCTCGATGCCGTGATCACCGAGAAAGGTGTCCGGCACTTCATCTGAGTGCGCTGTTTTTCGCCACGGCGAAAGCGTAGGATCGGGGAAGCTCCGGAGTGCCTCATGACGCGCTTTCTCGCCTTGTCCTTCGCCTGTGTTGCGATGGTTGCCGCCGCCATGCCCGCGCGCGCCGACGCGACCGCCAAGCAGTTCCTGCAACTCGACTCCAGCGATGACGGCGTGACGCTCGCGGAAACCAAGATTACCGCGATCGAGGAGGGCATTCGCATCACGAATGCGCGCCTGCCCGCGGGAAGCAGGCTCTATTGCCAGCCTTCGACATTGGTTTTCACCGGCTCGCAGCTTGCCGACATGGTGCACCGCGCCGTTGCGGCCAATGACAAGCTGGAAGATGATCCCGTATCGTCCGTATTGCTCGATACGCTCGAGAAGACGTTCCCCTGCACCGCGCCTGCGCACTGACAACTTGGCGGCAGCGCTGGGCTCGAAAGTCCTGCCGACCCCTTCGTCTGCAACGAAATGGTCAAGCTGAGCGGCGTGTGGCGCGTCGCGCCATACTGACAACGCTGTTTTGCGGTCAGCCTTGAGCGGTGCTAGACGAAATCCATGCGCATTCTCTTCATCGGCGACATCATCGGGAAACCCGGGCGCGACGTGGTCGTGGCGGAAGTTCCGAGGCTGCGCGAGCAGCTGTCGCTCGATTTCGTGATCGCCAACGGCGAAAACGCGGCCGGTGGCTTCGGGCTGACGCGCTCGACGGCGAACGAGCTGTTCGGCGCGGGCGTCGATTGCATCACCACCGGCAATCACTGGGCGGACCAGAAGGAAATTCTCACCTTCATCGACAGCGAGGAGCGCATCCTGCGCCCGCGCAACTATCCGCGCGCGACGCCTGGCAAGGGCGCGAACCTGTATCAGACGCGCGACGGCCACCGCATCCTCGTTGTCAATGTGATGGGGCGCGTGTTCATGGACCCGCTCGACGATCCGTTCGCGGCGGTGGATCAGGAATTGACCGCCTGTCCGCTCGGCGACGCGGCCGATGCGGTCGTCGTCGACATGCATGCGGAGGCGACGAGCGAGAAGATGGGCATGGGTCATTTCTGCGACGGGCGCGCGAGCCTTGTCGTCGGCACGCACAGTCACGTGCCGACCGCCGACGCGCAGATCTTCCCGAGCGGTACGGCCTATCAGACTGACGCCGGCGCATGCTGCGACTACGACAGCGTCATCGGCATGGAGAAGTTCGAGCCGGTGCAGCGCTTCATCAAGAAGATCAGCGGCGCGCGCTACGCGCCCGCGACGGGGCCCGCGACGCTCTGCGGCGTGTTCATCGAGACAAACGCGCGCGGGTTGGCGCAGCGCGTGGAACCCGTGCGTGTCGGCGGACGCCTGAAGCAGAGCGTGCCGGAAAACTGAAAGAAAAACGCGCCAGGGGAACCGGCGCGTTTTTCGCCATCAAGGCATGATGTGCTTACGGCGCGTCGATTCGCGTGCCGTTGTCGTCGCCGGTCACTTCCTGAAGCAGGTTGCCGTCACTGTCGAAGAACTTCAGATCGAACGTGCCGCTGAAGCTTTCGCCGTCTTTCGACACCTTGTCCTCATGGGTCAGAATCATCGTGCCGTTTGGATTGCCGTTCGAGTCGAATGTCCAGCCGGTGTGATAGAGGTTCACCTTGCGGCCGTGGCCGCTCCACACGCCCATGCAGACATCGCCGGTGATCGTGGGGATGTCGGCGAATTCCCACTCCAATCCATCGCTGTGCCACTGCTCAAGGCCGGTATAGACCGGGTTCCCGCCAGCCGTGTAGTCGACTTTCCACAGGCCGACGATTGACGAACCGTTGCGCTGGCTGCCGGCGCGGTTGAAGAACTCGTGAGGCAGCTTGATCGTCTTGCTGCCCGTGTTCCTGGTTTGGGAACCGCACGCCGCTTCGGCGGACATTCCGCTTACGACCAGGGCGAATGCCGCGGTCGCCGTAAGAAAGATGTGTTTCACGACAGTATCCTTTCGATTTCCGGCCCGACCATCGGAACCGTTCGCGACCGGACACTTCCGCCTGCGCATTGCCGCTCCGCATGTTTTCCCGCGGAGGAGCCGCTGCTAAAGTGCCGCGTGCGCCAGACAGAGGCTGGCGGAGGGGCAATGGCGACGACTTTTGCATCGGCAAATGCGCGAAACGGAACACTCCGTGTCGTCCCGCGATTGGAGCGGCAACGGCGTCATTTCAAAAGATATCAAGGCTGTTCAAAGGCTTGCGGATCGCCGACGAACCGTGTGGTTTGCCGATGAACAAGCTTCCGCGTCAGCTGGCCGCGTCACGGCCTCTCGATATCGGGGCCGAAGCCGATTTCGCGCTGGGCGGCCTGTCGGTGCGGCCTTCTCTGCGCGAAGTGAGCGCCGGGGGACGCCGTGAAGTTGTCGAGCCGCGCGTCATGCAGGTGCTGGTCGCGCTCGTCCACGCGGATGCGGAGGTGGTTTCCCGGGATCGCCTGATCGAACTGTGCTGGGGCGGCCGTCTGGTTGGTGACGACGCGATCAACAGCAGTATCGCGAAGGTGCGCGCATTGGCGGCGCTCACGACGCCGCCTGCCTTCGAGATCGAAACGGTGCCGCGCGTGGGATATCGCCTGCACCCGCGCGTAGTGACGAAGCCGTCTCATGAGCCGCCGCCGTCGCCGGCAGTCGAAAAACCCTCCGCCCTTGCAGCGAAGCGACACAGCCTGCCCTGGCTTTGGCCTGCTGCGTTGGGGGCATGCGCGCTCATCCTGGTCGCGGCTGCGTCATGGTATTTTTTCAAACCCGATGCGTCACGCGATTGGATTGTCGCGGAATCGCATCAACCGTTCATCGGCACATCGCTGATCGAGCGATATCCCGCGATTTCGCCTGACGGTACGATGCTTGCCTACTCCGCGGGCCCGAACCTGACGAGCCGTCAGATTTATCTGCGCCTTTTCAAGGGCGATTCTTCCATCCAGCTGACGCATGAAAAATTCGATGCAACGTCGCCGGCGTGGGCACCGGATGGCACTGCAATCGCCTACATCGTGTTTCAAGACGGCCATCCGTGTCGGATCATGGAGATGGAGATTCCGTCGGGGCTGTCCCATCAACTGGGCCAATGTCGCTCCGCCGAGAGGACTGATCTCACCTTCGACCCATCGGGCGATGCGCTGATCTATGCCGACAGTCTTTCAGCCGGCACGCGGACCCGTCTTTTCCGGTTCGATATAGCGCGCGGAAAGACCGTGCCTCTCACCGATCCACCGCGAAACACACTTGGCGACGAGCCCGGTGCTTTCTCTCCGGATGGCCGGTACCTGGCTTATGTCCGCGAGCTCGGCGGCCTCCTTAGTGAAGTTAGGCTGAGACGGATCAGTGACGGCCAGGAACATATCCTGGATGAATTCAACGGCTGCGATGCCAATCCGAATTGGACGCCGGACGGCAGAGCGATACTGATATCGCGCGACTGTCTGGGAAGCTATTCTCTTTGGGCGTATTCGCTGGACGGGCGGTCAAGACAACAGGTTTTGGTGAGTGCGACCGGCATCGGGCGTCTGTCGGTCAATCCGGACGGTTATGTGGCCATGGAGACATATGGCGGCCATGCGCCGATCCTGGCATTCAAGCCCGGTTCAAATTCGTCTCCCACGCCGCTTGCAGCAGGTAGCGGCCTGACCAGCCATTGCGCCGATTTCGCGCCGGACGGCGCGCTGGCCATTACCGGAAGCATGGACAGCAAATTCGGCGTCTGGATCGCAAGCAGCGAGGGTGCGCCGTTTCGGAAAATCGTGTCGCTGCCGCATTTCGCCTGCGCCATCCGTTGGTCGCCGGACGGCTCGCGGTTCGCCTTTATTCAGACGGGGCCCGCGGGATTCGAGATTCCGGTCGTCAGTCGCGACGGTGAAGTCATCACCAGGATCGACTATACGGCGACAGACACCGGCCTGTTCGACTGGACGGCGGACGGCAAGAGCATCCTCTCGACCCGGCTGGAAGGGGATGGCTGGCGGATCTGGCGCACCGATCTTGCCACGCCGGACAAATCCGTCCCGATCGCACCTTCTGGCTGGATCAATCCGCGCGTCCACGGCTCCATGGTGTTTGCACAGAAATATGGCGGCGTCGGAACCTGGCGGCTCGATACCAGCACGCCGCAACAGGTCGCCGACGGCCCGCCCCTGGAAGCAAGCGATCTGATGACGATCTCCGGCGATCAGCTTTACTACGCCGATCTCAGCGACCCGAAGCATCCCGCCATCGCGATGCAAAGCGTGTATGGCGGAAAGAAGAAGCGCCTCATGCCCCTTCCGTTTGGCAGCATACAATTCACCTTCGCGGTCAATCCGAAATCCGGCGACCTGGTATTTTCCCCGCCTGCGGCGGATAACAGCGATATTGGATTGGTTCGGCTGCAGCGCCGGTGAGAAGCGTCAGTTCGCGAAATATCCCGGGCGGCTCAAGTCTTCGATGACGCCGATCTCCTTCGGCTTCCAGCCGAGCCACTGCTGGGTCAGTGCGCTTGAGGCCGGCATGTCGATACCGGCGAACATGCCGAGGAAGCCGAAATGCGGGTAGGCTTCTTCCGGCGTGATCGACCTGGTCGGGACGTTCAGGAGTTTCGCGAACAGGTCGGCGAGAACTTTCACCGGCACCTCACCGTCGGCGACGGCGTGATAGGCCTTGCCTGTCTCGCCTTTCTCCAGCGCGAGACGATAGAGCCGCGCGACGTCGTTGCGATGCGCGGCAGACCAGCGGTTGCTGCCGTCGCCGACATAGGCGGAGACGCCTTTCTCTTTCGCGACCTGGTGCAGATAGCCGATGAAGCCGGCCTTGCCTTCGCCGCCATGCACCTGCGGCAGGCGCACGGCCATCGCTTTCACGCTGCGGTCGTTGAATGCAAACACCGCTTGCTCCGACATGCGCGGCATGCCGGGCTGATGGCGCATCATGTCTTCGGTCGCGATCTCGCCGGGCGCGAGCATGCCGACGCCGGAGGTGACGACCAGCGGCTTGTTGGTGCCTTCCAGCACCTGGCCCATCGCTTCGATCGCGTGCGCGTCGATCTGGCCGTTCTCCGCGAATTTCGAGAAGTCATGAATGAAGGCGAGATGGATCACGCCATCGGCGTTCTTCGCGGCGCTCTTCAGGCTGTCGAGATCGGTGAGATCGCCGCGATGCGCCTTCGCGCCCATCTTCTCGATGATTGCGACATTGGCATCGTTTCGGGCGAGGCCCACGACCTCATGGCCGTTGGCGATCAGTTCCTTGGTCGTGGCTTTGCCGATGAACCCGGCGGCGCCGGTGACGAATACACGCATGGGAATTCTCCTTCTTTATAGAGCGAGCGCGACGCCGCCTTCGATCTTGATCACCTGGCCGGTCATGTAGGTGTTGCGCATGCAGGTGAGGTAGCTCTCCGCGGCTTCGGCGGGCGTGCCGGGGCGCGGGACCAACTGCTTCTCCGTCATCATTTTCAGCATCTGCGCGCGCGCATCGCCGTAGCGGTCGAACAATTCGGTCTCGATCACGCCGGGGCACACGCAGTTCACGCGCACGGGTGCCAGATCGACCGCGAGACCGCGCGTGAGACCTTCCATCGCCATCGCGCCCGCTGTCACCGTCGGCATGCCGCGCATCGGTTTGTGCCCGAGCATGCCGTTGGTGATCGTGTAGGACCCGCCGGGCGGCAGATGGATTGCGCCGTGCTTGGCCACCGCGACCGCGCCCCAGAAGCGCGCGTTGAAGCGATCCGCCGCCTGTTTCAGGTCGAGATCCTTGAGCATGCCCATGGCGAGACCGGTCGTGTCGCCTGCGGTGAAGGCGATGTGATCGAAGCCGCTGTGCGCCTTGAAGAACGCGGCGATGTTCGCTTCCTCGCTGACATCGAGCGCGGCAGAGGTGCCCCCGACGCTCTTGGCTTTTTCCGCAATCTTCTCGGCATTGCGCGAGGCGATCATCACCTTCGCGCCTTCGGCCGCCGCGCCCTGCGCGATACCGAAGCCGATACCGGAACCGCCGCCGATGACGAGGACCTTTTTGTCTTTCAAAGCCATGGCGCGCTCCTTAGTGCTTCGCTTGCGCAGCGATGACGTTCAGTTGATCGAGCGCATCCGCTGGCAGCTTCAATTCCGCCGACGCCAGGTTTTCGCGCAGATGACCGCGAGAAGACGTGCCGGGGATCAGCAGCATGTTCGGCGCGCGCTGCAGCAGCCACGCCTGCGCCACCTGCAGCTGGGTCGCGCCGAGTTTCGTCGCGACCGTCGCCAACGCCTCTGTCTGCAACGGAAAGAATCCGCCGAGCGGGAAGAACGGCACGAAGGCGATGCCCGCCGCTGCCATTTCATCGACCAGCGGATCGTCGTTGCGGTTGGCGACATTGTAAAAGTTCTGCACGCACACGATCGGCACGATGCTGCGCGCTTCGGCGACCTGCTTGGAGGTCACATTGCTCAGGCCGATGTGCTTGATCAGGCCCTTGCGCTGCAGGTTCGCCATGATCTCGACTTTGTCCGCGATCGAGCCTTCCTGCGGCGCATGGACATCGCCCATGATGCGAAGGTTGACGATATCGAGCGCGTCGATCCCGAGATGGCGCAGATTGTCGCGCGCTGCGCTTTCGAGTTCTTCCGGCGAGAACGCCGGATTCCACGACGCGTCGGCGCCGCGTTTCGCGCCGAGCTTGGAAACGATCACGAGATTCTTCGGAAAGGGGTGCAGCGCTTCTTTGATCAGCTTGTTCACGACATGCGGACCGTAGAAATCGCTGGTGTCGATATGATCGACGCCGCTGGCGATCGCTTCGCGCAGCACGGCGACGGCCTCGTCATGGTCGCGCGGCGGGCCGAATACGCCGGGGCCGGCGAGCTGCATCGCGCCATAACCCATGCGACGCACGGTCAGGCTGGTTCCGGGAAAGGTGAAGGTTCCACCAAGGGATTGGGTCATCGTCGGCCTTCTTTCGTCTGGGCTGTTGACGGTTCGCGGCAGGCTTCAGCGCGGGGGCGGCGCTGGTGCATACTGGAATCGCATCCTGTAAGATCACTCTAACACGAATACTCTCGCGAGAGCAATATGTCCTCCATCCGGCTTTTCATTCTGTCGACGTTCGCGGATTTCGGGCCGATGCATGGCCACATGGTGCGTAACCTCGCGGAGAAGATGAAAGTTCCGATGTGGACCGACATTTCGGTCGGCGCGGTCTATGGCGCGATGAAGCGGCTGGCGACCGAGGGGCTTTTGCGCGAGCAGCGCAGCGAACGCGAAGGCAATCGCCCCACGCGACAGATTTATGAAATCACCGACGAAGGCCGCCGCGTGCTCGACCAGTTGCGCCGTGAAGGTCTGAGCGAAGTGTGGCTGAAGCCCGATCCCTTCGATCTCGCGCTCACCCGCATGGATGCGAAGACGCAGAAGCAGTTTCCGTCGATCATCGCCGAGCGTCTGAAGAACGTGCGCGCCGTCCTCGCCGAGCGCAAACGCATGCACGAAGAAATCCGCGACCACGTCGGGCCGTCAAAGCAATGGGCGTTCCGTCATGGCGATTACCGGCTGGAGGCCGAGATCGCCTATCTCACCGATCTCCTGAAAGACGCCAAAGCCATCGTCGCCGAAGACCGCGCGGCGCAGATGAAGAAGCTCAAGGCGCGGTCCTAACGATCTGCGCAGAACGCGGCGGTTCGTGAAATTTTCCGAACCGCGTTGAAACAATGCATTCGCAGCGCGGGGTGAAGGCAAACGATCGTTGCCGTTGCTGCATTGCACCGTCGTTTTCAACAGCCAGCGCAGACAGAATGGCAACTATGGGTTGTCCTCGTACGCTATTAGACACTAAGCTTGCCGTGTCGGGGGACAAGGCGTGCTGTTTCGTCGTTCAAAAATCGCGTTGCGCAATGATGAGATGCGTCCTGCGTCTGAGGAGGACGCAGAGATCATCCCTTTTCCGGAAGACCATTCCCATATCGTCGATGCGGCGCCGGAAACAGAAATCGAGAGTCCCACCGCTGATGCGCAGGCGGATGCGCGCGGGCGAATAGAGATCGGCCCTGATATCTTCGAAAGCGCGCTGGAACGCTATGCATCGGAGGGTGCGCATGCGGCGGGTCTGCAAGACTGCGTGGATTTCCGGCCGGATGGTCTGCATTTCACGAAAGCCCGGTTCGATTTCGAGATTCCGCTTGCGAGCCGCCGGCTCGATTTCGCGCTCCATTTCGACAACTGCGTGTTTCATCGTCCCATCGATGCGCGATGGGCGAAGCTGGACTCGCTCGCGCTGCACCGTTGCGTCTTGGAAAAGGAATTCCGGGGCGCCGCGCTGGATGCGCGGGGTAACATCGACTTCGTCGACACGAGGTCGGAGTCGCAAATCGATCTGTCCGATGCGCGCCTCAAGGGTGATCTCATCCTGAACCGTGCGTGTCTGAAGTATTCAGATCCGGAGCACGCATGGTGGTCTCCCAGCGACGTGCGCGACGGCGCGGCGCTGTTCTGCGGCGGAATGCACGCGCATTCCGTGTTCATGATCCGCACCGAAAGCGAAGGGCGCATTTTTCTCGATTCCGTCCGTCTTGCAGGAATCTTCAAGGCTGCGAACGCGACTTTGCGCCTGTTCAAACGCGTGGATGACGACGGCGTTCTCGAACGCGACAAGCCCAAGGGAAAGATCGAGCGCTGGGATCACATGGCGCTGACCATGGCGGACGCCGAAGTGCATGGCGGCGTCATCCTCGGCGAGGAGGCGTGGGGAACGCCGGAAGTGCCGGACACCTTCAAGGCCGTGGGCCAGGTGAATCTCTCCAACAGCCAGATCGGCGGCGATCTGGTCTGCACCAACGGCGAATTCCTTTCCGCGTATCACGACGCCGATCCGGAAAAGGGCGTGTTCGACTCCTTTCTCGACAAGGACCAGCCTGTCCACAACGCGCTTCTGGTCTCTCTCAACGTTTCGCGCACGCAGATCGGCGGCGGCGTGTGGCTTGAACGTGATTTCCATGCGTGCGGTGAGGTGCGCTTCGACGCATCGAGCGTGCGGGGCACGTTCCGCTGCACCGGCGCGACGTTCGACGGCGCGCTTCCGGGTTGCGAGACGGCGACGAAGGACACATCGAAGCGCTACTACGCGCGGGTCGCCATGGTCCTGGACCGGATCGAAATCGGCAGTGCGCTGATGCTCAACAACGGCTTCATCGCCTTCGGCCGCGTCAGCCTGCGCAACGCCATCATCCACGGCGATCTGAACTGCGAGGGGGGCACGTTCCATGCGTGCTGGCATCGCAGGCACGAGGGCGAGCTCTATGACGATCCGGAGCGTCAGCCGGAAGCACTCGCGCTCTCCGGCGCCGAGATCAGCGGCAGCGTGTTCCTTACACGCGCCGCCAACGGGTCCGACAAGACCGACGGGCAGAAAATCGTTCGCCCCCTGGTGCGTGAGCAGGGCGAACATGTGCGTATGACG
>Ga0335075_10017767_pt1 | contig 10569 bp, 12 predicted proteins | sample Lox_Sample_24_FD_206723 | JGI IMG/M metagenome (GOLD analysis project Ga0335075, IMG submission 206723) | Soil microbial communities from Loxahatchee National Wildlife Refuge, Florida, United States - Lox_Sample_2.4 | ecosystem: Environmental > Terrestrial > Soil > Wetlands | place: USA... | reverse complement strand
CCGGAAGAACCGCCCGCTGAGTCCATTTCGGACTATCAGGAGCGGATCGCCGGGCTGATCGAGCGGAAGGACGCTGGCGCGTACCGGGAAGCGGCGCAGTGTCTCAAGAAGCTTCGCGCGCTGCACAAACAAGCGGGCACGGCGGAGGAGTTCACCGGCTACGTCGCCGAGCTGGTGAACGTCCACCGTCGTAAAACCCGGTTGCTGTCCGAAATCCGGGCGGCCCGGATCGCGCTTCCGAAAGCCTAGAGCCGGCTCAGCGCGGCGCGGTAGGCGTCCGGGTCGTAGTCGAGCTGGTCGTCTTCCTCGGATTCGGTCAGCTGCTCTTCCAGGACGGTCACCAGCCGGTCCAGTACCTCGGCACGGGTCTGGTCCTGTGCGAGCAGTTTCTGCGCGGCGGCCCACACTTCGGCCGGCTCGTTGTCCCACAGCTGGTCCACAATGGACGTTTCGAGGGCCAGCCGGAGGCCGTCCGCGCCGTCGAACTCTTCCGGGTGGTCGCCGATCACCAGCAGCCGGCGCTGTTCCGGGTCGCCCGGGTCCAGGTCGGCCAGTTCCTCGTCACCGATCACAGTGGACAGCTCGGGCACCGCGAACTGCCGTCGTGCCACCACTTCCAGTGCTTCTTCGGCGGATTCGGTGCCGTCCAGGTAGTCGCTGAAATCGTCGCCCTCGTCCTCGGACAGGTACTCGCCGAGATACTCGGTGACCTCCTCGACCAGCGCGGCGATCGCCACCTCGGACAGCCCGGCGCGGGCCGCCGCCCAGTTCGCCCAGGCCAGCACGACCGGGGCGACCGCGTCCTCGTCCTCCAGCTCGTATTCGCCGTCCAGCAGTGCTTCCAGGAACCGGGCCAGCTTCTCCGGGCCGACGCGCATCGGGTTCGCCGGTTCGGTGCGGCTGCCGTGGTCGGCGAGCAGGCCGGCGATCTCCCGGGCGGCGTCCGGGTCCGGCAGGCCGGCGTCGGCGAGGAACTGCTCGACCGCTTCGGCACGCTGTGCGTCGGTCCACTCCGCCACCGGCTCGGCGGCCGACGGCGCGGGCAGCGACCGGGCCCAGGCCAGCGCGACCGCGTGGAACCGCAGATAGTCTTCGCCGACCTCGGGCTCTTCCAGCGCGTCGGTGGCGGCGATGCCGGACGCCAGCAGCCGGTGCGCGTCGGCCGGGTCGATCTTCTCCAGCACCACCAGGTCGCCGTCTTCCTCGACCTGCGCGCGCATCTCGGCGAGCACCTCGTGCGGCTCCTCGATGACGACCAGGTCGCGCACCCGGCCGCCGTCGGTGAAGTCCAGCAGGGCGAGCAGGCCGAGCGATTCGCCGCCGCGCGAGAACACGCACAGCACCGACGATTCGTCGCCGTAGACGTCGCCGGTGCGCCAGCATTCGCCGACCTCGACCTTGCCGATCCCGGCCGCCCACTCCGGCTCCGGGATGCCCCGGCCGAGCACCACGCCGAGCGCCTCGGCGGCCGCGGTGCGCTCTTCCTCGGTCTCGGCCAGTACCTTCAGCGCGGCCAGCAGGGCCGCCGCGCCCGGGGTGATCTTGCGCTGTGCGAACGCGATCAGCTCGAGGCCGAGCTGACTGTCCGGCTCGCCGTCCACGACGACTTCCCGCCACTGCCCGACGACCTCGGAACCCAGCAGGTCGACGTCGAACGGACCGGGTTCGGCCGCGACCGCGGAGAAGTCCCGCAGCACGTCCTTGAACAGGCCGTTGACACTCGGGGCGGTGGGGAGGGAACTCTTCTTGCGCGCACGGCTGACCGGACTCATGCCGCACATTTTGCCCGGCGCGGTTCACGCCGGGCGGCACGGCCTCAGCTCGGGCGCTCCGCGGTGTCGCGGGCCTTGCCGCGCCGCTCGCGCAACGCGTCGTCGAAGTCGACGGCGAACCCGCCGGCCGCCATCGCCACCAGCAACGTCAAGCCGAGAACCGCACCGATCCAGGTCAGGACGAGAGTGAACATCATTGGCCTCCTCCGCGGGTCCAGGCACCTGATTCGCTGTGTTCAGGGTCGCCCGGGAGACCCCGCGCGGGTATCGGCCAACCGGTTACGAAGACCCCGGCCGATCGGTCGGAAACCCCGGCGCTCGGGGGCACCGGGGTTTCTGGGACGCGTGTGGGTGAACGAGGCTCGCCGGGGCTACGGTGCCGGCGTCTTGTGGTTGCCTGCGTGCGGGAGGGAGAGCCGAGCGGCAGCTCTGCCGAAGGCCCGCATGAGCGGCACGCGCCACCTTGTCGGGTGCGCTAACGAGCGGAGTAGCGGAAACGGCAGCTCCCGGATTGCTCATGACCACCGCAGCCGGACCATTCGCAGCCGTCGACCTGGCCGCGCCAAGACACCACGCCAGGCGGTCGCAAGCCGGCCCGCCAGAACCGGTGCCGCCGCTCGCCCGGGCTACAGCTTCCGGAGCCGGACCCGGTTGATCGCGTGGTCGGCGTCCTTGCGCAGCACCAGGGTCGCCCGCGGCCGGGTCGGTTTGATGTTGTCCATCAGGTTCGGCTCGTTGATGGTGCTCCAGAGGTGGTGCGCCTCCTCGCGGGCCTCCTCGTCGGACAGGCTGGCGAAGTGGTGGAAGTGCGAGGCCGGATCGGCGAACGCGGTGTGCCGCAGCTTGAGGAACCGCTCGACGTACCAATGCTGGATGTCGTCGATGTTCGCGTCCACGTAGATGGAGAAGTCGAACAGGTCCGAGACGGTCAGGCTCGGGCCGGGCTGCAGGACGTTCAGCCCCTCGATGATCAGGATGTCCGGCCGTTCCACCACCTGCTCCTGGTCCGGCAGGATGTCGTAGGCCAGATGCGAGTACACCGGGGCGGACACCCGCTCGGCGCCGGATTTCACCTCGGTGACGAACCGCAGCAGCGCGCGCCGGTCGTAGCTTTCCGGGAAGCCCTTGCGGTGCATGATGCCGCGCCGGGTCAGCTCGGCGCGCGGGTAGAGGAACCCGTCGGTGGTCACCAGGTCCACCCGGGGGTGGTCGGGCCAGCGGGCGAGCAGGGTGCGCAGGATCCGGGCGGTGGTCGACTTGCCGACCGCGACGCTGCCCGCGATGCCGATCACGAACGGCACCTTGGTGCGGCGGCAGTTCTCGCCGAGGAAGGTGGTGGTGGCCTCGTACAGCTGCTGCCGGGCCTTCACCTGGAGGTTGATCAGCCGCGAGAGCGGCAGGTACACGTCGGCGACCTCGGCGAGGTCGATCTGTTCCCCGAGACCGCGGAGCCGGACCAGCTCGTGCGCGGTCAGCGGCAGCGGGGTGGAGCTGCGCAGCTCCCGCCACTGTTCCCGGTGCAGCTCTACGTAAGGGCTGAGTTCACGGATCCGTGGTGGCATCGCACACTCCTCGGCCGTCGCCTGCGCTGGCTCCGTTCAACGCGCTACTCGCGTAACGCCGTATCAACGGTAGGGCTTACCGCGCGTGAACGCGCTGTGATGTGTTGCACGCGCTGGGAAAACGACTACTGAACGTGACAATCCGGGCCGAACACCTCGCGCCAGGCGGCGGCCACCTGCCGGGCGCACACCGACGGCGCGACCCCGCCGACGCCGGTGCCGAGGCCGGGCATCGCGATGGTCCGCACCGCCGCCCGGACCGGGCCGGAATCGAGCTGGCCGTGCTGCCACTGCCGGAACACCGCGCGTGCCGCGAGGTACGGGTGCACGGTGCCCTCGGGCAGCCGTTCGGACGGCTCGCGCATGGTCGGCGCGCTGATCAGCCAGGCCGGTTCGACCTCGCCGGTCGGCACGATCACCGACTCGCCGATCGGCAGCTCGCCGCCGTAAGACGCCAGTACCGCGCTGCGCACGTTCTGCTCGACGCCGGGGAACGCCCGTGCGTAGACCGCGTCGATCCCGCCGCGCATCCAGCCGTGCGAATTGGCCGGGCTGACTACCGCTTGCGCGCCGATGTCGAGCACCGAACCGCGGTGCACCCGGACGGTCGGCCCGCATCCCGCCGCGGCCGAAGCCCACGCGGCGGCCAGCGGTTCATCGACAGCGCACAGCACCAATTCCGGCGTGCGGGGCGGAACCGGCGAACCGGCTTGCCCGTGTCCGGCGTGCGTGCCCGAATCGGCGGTCACCGTTCCAGCATGGCAAAAAACGCCACCCGGCGTAACCGGTTTCGGCTGCGGCTGTCCGAGTGAAAACCGCCACCTGCGCGGTCAGTAGCCTGGCCAGCGTGATGCGGATCGCGTACTTCGGCCCCCAGGGCACGTTCACCGAGCAGGCCGCCCGCGCGCTCGCGCCGGGCGAGGACCTGACCCCCTACGAGACCGTCCGGCTGGCCATGCAGGCGGTCCGCGACGGCGGCGCGGACGCCGCGTGCGTGCCGATCGAGAACTCGGTCGAAGGCGTGGTGCCGCCGACCCTGGACGCGCTCAGCGACGGCGACCCGCTGGTCGCGGTGGCCGAGACGATCCTGCCGATCCATTTCAGCGTGCTGACCCGGCCGGGCGGCGGCGAGATCCGGACGGTGGCCAGCCACCCGCACGCGCTGGCCCAGGTCCGCGACTGGCTGGAAGCGAACCTGCCGGACGCCACCGCAGTCGCCGCGTCGTCCACCGCCGCCGCCGCGGTCGGCGTGGTGGAGGGCACCTTCGACGCGGCGGTGTCCGCACCGGTCGCGATCGAGCACTACCCGCTGGAAGAGCTGGCCACCGGCGTCGCCGACGTCCGCGACGCGCAGACCCGGTTCCTGATGGTGCGCCGCCCTGGCCACCTGCCGGAGCCGACCGGCGCGGACCGCACCTCGATCGTCGCGGCGGCCGACAACCGCACCGGGACGCTGTCCGAGCTGCTGGTCGAACTGGCCGGCCGCGGCATCAACCTGACCCGCATCGACGCCCGGCCGACTCGCAGCAATTTCGGCGAGTACCGGTTCTTCATCGACTTCGAGGGCCACCTCGCCGAACCGCGCATCGTCGACGCGCTGAGGGCCTTGCGCCGGCGCTGTCACCTGCGGTTCCTCGGCTCGCACCCGCGTGCGGACGAGGTCGCCGCGACGGTGCAGCCGGGCAACGGCAACCAGGATTTCGCAGACGCGCAGGCATGGGTCGACGCGGTTTTGAAGGGTGAGGGCGCATGAGCGCAGCTTGCAAGCGAATCATCGTTATTCATGCCGTCGCCTCCAGGAGTACCGGTGTGAAACTCGTCAAGGAGGCGACGGCATGAGGTTGTTGCTGGTCCGGCATGGGCAGACCGAGGGGAACGTCCGGCGCGCGCTGGACACCGCGCTGCCGGGGCCGCCGCTGACCGAACTCGGCCAGGAACAGGCCGCCGCGCTGGCGGTGCGGCTGAAAGACGAGCCGATCGTCGCGGTGTACGCGTCCGAGGCGGTGCGGGCGCAGCAGACCGCCGCTCCGCTGGCCGAGGCGTTCGGGCTGGCGGTGGAGGTGATCGAGGGCGTCAAGGAGGTCGACGCCGGCGATCTCGAGGGCAAGACCGACATGGAGTCGATCGGGGTCTACATGCGCGCGGTGACCGCGTGGACCCAGGGCGACCTGACCGTGCCGATCCCCGGCGGGGAGAACGGCAACCAGGTGCGCGACCGGATGCGGCGTGCGGCGGACGAACTGCGCGCGAAGCACGAGGCGACCGCGCCGGACGGCACCGTGGTGCTGGTCAGCCACGGCGGCGCGATCCGGCTGGCGGGCGAATGGCTGACCGGGAACGTGCCGGGCGAGCTGGCGAACCGGGAGCTGATCCCGAACACCGAGTTCGTCGAGCTGGTGACCGACGGCGCGGGCTGGCGATGCGCGAGCTGGGTGGGCAGCCCGGTCGCCTGAGCAGGCTTTCCCCGCGCGAGCGATGATGATCACTCGTGCGGGGAAAAGCCGCGTGAACCGGCTCGCGGTGGGGAACTCACCAGATGTGAGGCAACCCGGTGCGGACATCGCACGTCCTCCGGGCAGAAGTTCCACCTGTACCGGCGTTCACCAGTACCGCGGAGGCGAGTGAGATGGCAAACCCGAAGAAGCCGTGGTTTTCCCTGGTCTTCCTGTCCGCAGCGGGCGCGTCCGGCGCGCTGCTGCTGTCCGCCTGCGGCCAGGGCTCCCCGGCCGCCAGCGGTACCGCGAACACCGAAACACCGTCGAGCAGCAGCCCGGCCACCTCGGCGGCGTCCTCGGCGCCCGCGTCCAGTTCGTCCGCTCCGGCCGGCGGCACCACCGCGCCCGCGGAGAAGCCGCCGGCGGACAACGGCCTGTGCAAGGCAGGCGATGTCTCGCTGTCCCTCGGCCAGGGCGACGCCGGCGCCGGTTCGGCGTACCTGCCGTTGCTGATCAAGAACACCAGCGGCCAGCCGTGCACCATCCAGGGCTTCCCCGGCGTCTCCTACGTCGGCGGCGAGAACGGCCAGCAGATCGGCGAGCCGGCCACCCGCGACGGGGACAAGCTCGCGCCGGTCAAGCTGGCCCCGGGCCAGACCGCCAAGGCGGACCTGCAGATCGCGAACGTGCGCAACTACGACGCGTCCGCCTGCCAGCCGACGCCGGCCAAGGGTTTCCGGGTCTACCTGCCGCAGGAAACCGCGTCCAAGTTCGTGCCGTTCGACGGGCTCGGCTGCGCGGCCAAGACGTTGCCGGGCAACGGCAAGCAGCTCGGCGTGAAGAGCATCGTCCGGGCCTGAACCGGCCGGTCAGCCCCGTTCGCAGAGCTGCTGCACCTGCATGACGTCCGCCTGCGCGGCGGCGTTGTCGAACCGGCCGCTGGCCACCATCTGGTTCACGGTGCCGAGGCTCTGGGCCAGCGGCTGGTACCCGCCGTCGAAGGTGGCGGCGGCTTTGGCCAGTTCGGCGGCGCCGGCCACCCGGTGCACGGCGTCGTCGGACATCCGGGTGAACTGGGCCGCGCCGGCCCCGCCGACGGTGTTCGGGATCCGGCCGGCCCGGGAAAACGCGGCGCACGCGGCGGCGGCGTCGACATTGGCGCCGGCCCGCTGGCCGGAGAGCCCCCACAACAACCCGAGCACCGAGGCGCCGAGCACGAAACCGACGACGACCGCGAGCACGATCGGACGGCGAGCGGACGGCTCGGGAGCGGTTTCGGCGCTCTGGTCGCCGTCGGGCGGCGCGGGCGTTTCGAGCGCAGTCATCGCGTACCTCCGCCGCAGCCGGGTGAGGTGCTATTCCAGCACCAAAACCGCGCCGGATCACTGCTGCGGACGAACTGAATCCCCGGTCGAAGCCGTTTTGTCATCGAGCACGCCGCCGCGCAGCGCGAACAGTGCATAACCGGTCACCAACAGCAGCAGCGCACCGGAAACGGCGAAGGTGTCACCCGCCGAACCGAGCAGTTCGGTGAGCCAGCCGCCGAGCAGCGCGCCGATCGGGATGGCACCCCAGACCACAGTCCGCCAGACGCCCAGCACCCGGCCGAGCAGCTCGCCCGGCACCAGCGTGTGCCGCGCGGTCGCGAGCACCACGTTCACCGCCACCACCGCGGCGGCGAACACGCCGAACAGCACCGCGGACGCCACCGGCTGCCGGACCAGCCCCATCCCGCCGAAGCCGAGCGCGCAGAACAGCACCCCGCCGACCAGCACCGGACGGCGGCCGAACCGCTTGACCAGCCGCGGCGTCACGCCCGCGCCGAGCAGGCCGCCGATGCCGCCGACGAACGCGAACGCGCCGAACGCGGCGTCCGACAACCGCAGGTCCTGCAGCGCGTACAGCACCAGCTGGGCCTGCGCCAGCTCGCTGACCAGGCTGAGCAGACCGGCGACGGCGAGCAGCCGGAGCAGCAGCGAATGCCGCCGCAGCCAGCGGAAACCGTCGGCGAAATCGGCCCGCAGATGGGCTTTCTCCGGTTTTCGCGGCCGGTAGCTGCCCGCCATGCCGAGCAGCACCGCCGCGCCGATCGCGAAGCCGGCCGAGGAGAGCAGGAACGGGAACACCGCGAACAGCGCGAAGGTGGCGCTGCCGAGCGGGCCGCCGAGGAAGGTCTGCCCGACGATCTCGCACGCCTGCAGCTTGCTGTTGGCCGCCTCCAGCCGGTCCTCGGCGACCAGCGACGGCGGCAGCACGTTGGCGGCGCTCTCCGCGACCGTCTCGGCCATCCCGACCAGCATCGACGCCAGGTAGATCGCCCACAGCTGCATCGCGCCGACCGCGATCAGCGCGCTGACCCCGGCGACCACCAGCGCCCGCGCCGCGTTCGCGGCCAGCATCGCCTTCCGCCGGTCGATCCGGTCCACCAGGGTGCCGGCCGGGATGGCGAACAGCAGCCAGGGCAGGAACTGCACCGAGGACAGCGCGGCGATCTGCACCGGATCCCGGGTGAGCGTGGTGGCCAGCAGCGGGAAGGCGACCTTGGCGACACCGTCGGCGAGGTTGGAAGTGGCGCTCGAGGCGAGCAGCCAGCTGAGCCGGCTGTCCGTCTTCGTGTGCGGCACAAACACCTCGCGTGGTCGGACCGGGACGGTCGGCGACCAGTTTAGGCAAAACCGGCGCACTCGGTGACAACCGAGTGACTTTCGGTGGTTTCCGTGGTGTTCGCGCGGTGTCGCCGAGGAGAACGACGGCCGGTCGCGGCCGGCCGTGGGGAATCCGCGGTGTCAGCCCCAGCCGAGTTCGTGCAGGCGTTCGTCGTCGATGCCGAAGTGGTGGCCCAGTTCGTGCATGACGGTGATCAGGACTTCTTCCACGACGTCCTCGTCGGTGTCGCAGATGTCCAGGATCGGCTCGCGGTAGATCGAGATCCGGTCCGGCAGCGCTCCGCTGGGTGAGCGCGATGCCGTGGTAGAGCCCGAGGATGTCCGGCGCCTCTTCGTTGAACTCCTCGACCAGCACCACCACGTTGTCCATCGCCGCGGCGAACTTCGGCGGGACCTGGTCGAGCGCGTCGGCGACCAGCTCCTCGAACCGGGCCTGGCTCATCTCGACCGGCATGGCTCAGTTGCCCCCGGCGCCGCTGCTCGGCGGCGGGGCGTCCGAACCGGCTGCGGGCTGGCCCTTCACACTGCCGGTGACCGCCTGGAACCCGCTGTTGTCCGGCAGGGTGGCCGCGACCTTGCAGTTGACCTTGGTGGACCCGGCGTCCCAGCTCTCCTGTTCACGCGAGTCCCAGCCGAGGATGAGCTTCTTGGCGGAGAGGTCGGCGCCGCCGGTGTAGTCCTTCGCCGCCTTGTTGCACTCGGTGTCCAGCCAGGACTTCTGGTCGTCCAGCTTCGGGTAGGAGTCCTTGAAGTGCGATTTGAGGTCGAGCGTCGCGATGATCTCGTAGGAGTGCGGCTTGCCGCAGTCGACCGGGTCGCCGACGCCCTTGCCGGCCAGCGCCAGGCAGGTGCCGGGGGCCCAGACCATCGACTGGTCCTGGTCGCGGGCCGCGCCGGTGGTCGGCTGCAGGCCGCCGCCCGGACCGGCGAACTGCAGGCCGCAGCGCAGCTGGCGGTCGCCGTCGGACCACTGCGACTGGGTGGGCCGCAGCAGGTTGGTGGTGAGCTTGCCGTACGGGTCCAGCGGATGGCCCAGATACGGCCGGACGTCGCTGTTGCACTGCTGCTGCGCGATGTCCTGCCACTGGTCAAGGCCGGGGAACGGGGCCTGCGCCGGGTACTTCGCGCCGATGTCGACCACCGTGGTGACCTCGAAGAGATGCGGCTGCGCGCACGGCACCTGGTGCGCGTCCGAGGCGTCCTTCGCACTCCAGCTCAGGCAGGTGCCCGGCGGCGAATGGAACGCCTGCTGGGCGGCTTCGCTGAGCTTCCCCTCGCCGCCGCCCGCTCCGCCGGCCGTACCGCCGGTCCAGGAGAACACGATGCTCAGCACCAATGCGATGACCGCGCCGAGGAACACCCCGGCCATCACCACACGGGTGGTCAGGGTCTGCATCCGCGAAGGGAACCGCTCGGCGTCTGGAGACATCGATACCTATGATGCCCGCGCCACATGAACCGCGCGTGTGCCGGGTCGATTAGGGTGGAACGCGGGGTTTGCAGCGGTGGGGGATTACGGAGCGCACATGACGCAACAGGACAACTCCGGCGCGCAGCCGCCGGCGGAACCGAAGAAGCCGGGCTCGATGCAGTTCCAGGACGCCAGCACACAGCCTCGGCAGCCCTCGGTCGCCGAGCAGCGCGCGCGTCAGCAAGCGATCGCCGACCAGGAACGCGCCGACCAGGAGGCGGCCGTCGAGCGGCAGAAAGCCGACGCCAAGGCGGCCACCAAGCGCAAGCTGCTGATCGGCGGCGGCGTGACGGTCGGCCTGGTCGGGCTGATCTCCACCTACTACACGATCGCCAAGCCCAACGAGGTCACCGCGGTCTGCACCGACAGCAACGGCGTCATCCAGGACGACAAGTACTGCGACGACAGCTACGCGTCCAGCCACGGCGGGCACTTCGTCGGCGGGTTCTGGGTGCTCGGCGGCTCGCAGTACCACTACAACTACGGCGGCACCGGCAACGTCGGGCAGCGGGTGACCGGCGGCAGCTACACCGCCCCGTCCGGCAACACCAACGTTTCCACCAAGTCGGGCACCAGCGTCCAGCGCGGCGGGTTCGGCATCAGCGGCAAGAGCGGCACCTCCGGAGGCACCGGCGGGACCGGCAAGAGCGGAGGCTCGTAAAG
>Ga0335075_10017766_pt1 | contig 10569 bp, 6 predicted proteins | sample Lox_Sample_24_FD_206723 | JGI IMG/M metagenome (GOLD analysis project Ga0335075, IMG submission 206723) | Soil microbial communities from Loxahatchee National Wildlife Refuge, Florida, United States - Lox_Sample_2.4 | ecosystem: Environmental > Terrestrial > Soil > Wetlands | place: USA: Florida... | reverse complement strand
TCGGCGACACGCTGGAGGTGCTCGTCACCCCCACTGCCTACGGGGTCACGGGCAACGCCTACCCGTCGGATCCGACAGGCCAGGTCGCGTCTTTGTCCAGTTCTCCCGTGACAAACCCGGCCCCCACGACGGTCGTCCCGGTCACGAGCCTGCACACCGCCTCCGGCGCCGTCGGCCGGCTCACCGCGACGATGCGCTGGACCTTCCGCTACGCCCCGAGCTACACGCAGATCGCGGCGCTGTCGGTCGAGGGGCCGGCGCTGGGCGCGACGATCGCGAGCCATTGCAGCGGCAAGGGCTGTCCGTTCCTGGTCCGCCGCATCAAGGTCCGTGAGCTGAAGCGATGTCGCACCAAGTCCCAAGGGCATTGCCGGGCACCCCGCGAGGTCAACCTCGAGCGGGAGTTCCATGGCCATAACCTCGCAGTCGGCAGCCGGGTCACGATCACGATCAGTCGCGCCCACGACATCGGGAAGTACTACCGCTTCGTCGTCCGCCGCCGCCGGGCGCCCTCGGTGAACATCAGCTGCCTCGCCCCGGGCTCGAGCGTCCCCGGCAGGCACTGCACCGGTCTCTGAGCCAAGCTCGGTCAGGCGACGCTGCGGCGCTCCGGTTGCCCTCGCCGAGCGTCTTCGACGAGCGCCATGTAGCGACGGGCGGGACGGCGCCTCGCCGGTTGGGGCATCGCCGAGCGCACCACGAGCAGTCCGATCGCACGGACCAGCAGACCAACGACCACACCACCCGCTACGACGCTGACCAGAAGCGGAATCATCTCTCCCTCACGCGTGCGGACCTCGCGTCAGTGCGGGCCCGGTTTCCAGACCATTGTTGCCCCGAAATTGCGAGTACTAACACCAAAATCTCACGAAAGCTCACACTGCGGTCGGTCGGAACGAAGCCGCGGGCCGTTCGCGGCGCCCTAGGCTCTCGGCAAGCGCAACTCTGGCGAGGGAGGCAGGCATGGCGGAAGGTGCGGTGCGTTGGGGGATTCTCGGCACGGGCGGGATCGCGAACGCGTTCGCACGCGACCTGCGGCTGACTGAGTCCGGTGTGGTCACGGCGGTCGGATCGCGCAGCCAGGGCTCGGCGGATCGCTTCGCACAGGAGTTCGGTGTCGAGCGCCGTCACTCCAGCTACGAGTCGCTGGTCGCAGACCCGACCGTGGACGTGATCTACGTCGCGACGCCGCATCCGATGCACCACGGCAACGCGGTCATGGCGCTCCGTGCCGGCAAGCCGGTCCTGGTGGAGAAGCCGTTCGCGATGAACGCGCAGGAGAGCACCGAGATGGTCGAGGTGGCGCGGCAGAGCGGTCTGTTCGCGATGGAGGCGATGTGGACGCGGTTTCTGCCGCATATCGCGGTGATCCGTGATTGGATCGCGCGCGGTGTGCTCGGGGAGATCGTGACGGTGACGGCCGATCACGGGCAGTGGTTCGCCGAGGACCCCGCGTTTCGGCTCTTCGCTCCGGAGCTCGGGGGTGGGGCGCTGCTGGACCTCGGCGTCTATCCGGTGTCGTTCGCCTCGATGATCCTGGGAGCGCCGGATCGAATCGTGGCTCTCAGCGACCCGGCGTTCACCGGCGTCGACGCCCAGACATCGATGCTGTTCGGCTATGGAGGCGGCGCCCAGGCGGTGCTCACCTGCACCCTGCGCGCCAAGAGCCCGACCCGGGCGTCGATCGTTGGCACCGATGCCAGAATCGAAATCGACGGCCGCTTCTACGCGCCCACCTCCGTCACGCTCATCCCCAGGTCCGGCGAGCCGACGCGCGTCCCCTCCACCCACGAAGGACATGGACTGCGTCACGAGGCCGACGAGGTTGCGAGGTGTCTGGCCGCCGGCGAGCTGGAGAGTCCATTGATGACGCTCGACGAGTCGATCTCGATCATGCGCACGATGGACGTCGTGCAGGCCCAGGCACAGCGCGCCGACGGGGTCAGGGCCTCGATGTAGGATGGTCCCGCGCGATCGCCGGACCCGGGGTCCGGCACCGCGTCAACCGGGATCGAATGAAGGGGATGGGGTATGTGGCGTAAACCTCTGCGCGCGTCCGCCGTTCGTCGGGCATGGCGCATCAGCCGGCTGGCGGTCGCACTGGCCCTGGCGCTCCCGGCGAGCGCGCTGGCGGCCGGAAAGGCGGTCCACATCGCATCGCCGCTCGACATCCAGCCGCCGAGCCCATCGGTGGCCGTCGACTCGGCGGGTAGCGCCATCATCGCCTGGGCCAACGACAAGGATGTCGGCGGTGCACCGGACCTCGTGCAGTACTGCGTGCTTCCGGTCGGCGCCGCGGCATGCTCTCATTCCGGCACCCTGGACACCGCCGGGTCGGCGAACCACGTCGACGCCGTCCGCGTCCTCAGCGACGGCTCGACGCTGATCATCCTCGCCGATGTCTTCGGCGCCGCCGGCGAGGTTCCCGCTTCCTATCAGCCTGAGCAGGCGTGGGAGTCCACCGACGGCGGTGCCACCTGGTCCCAGCAAGCCGGCGGCCTGTCGGTGAGCAGTGGCATCCTCAACGATGACACAGTGCCCGTCGACGCGGTGATCCTGCCGGGCACCGGCGAACTCGGCTACGGCTGGGTCACCGCAGTGGGGCCGCCGACGTTCAACGCATTTCCGCTCGCGGGAGCTCCCGAATGCTCGACGAACACGTGCTCTGCCGGGTTCGCGACGCTCGAGCCCAGCACCAACCCCGACCAGCTCAGTAACGAGCCCGGGCACTTCGCGTCGATCTCGTCAGGCGCGAACGGTGGGGTGATGGGGATCTTCGACACCGTTGAGACGACCGGTCCGCTGGGCTGCGCCGACGGCTTCGGCACCGCGTTCGTCTACGGGTCCGGCGACCAGAGCGCTTCCAACAACTACAACGTCTCGCCCGGCGAGCCCGGTACCGCATGGCGTGTCCCGGTGACGCAGGCCGACTGCAATCTGGAGTACTCCGCGGTCGGCGGCGGCCCCAGCGGCTTCGGTGTCCTCGCCGACGACTTGGCGAACAGCACCGTGGTGTACCACCGGTTCGACACCGCCACGGACAAGTTCGACACGCCGCTGGCGACCGTCAACGGCACGGCCGGTGAGCTGTATCCGGCGGTCAACCAGGACGGCGCGGGCAACGTCTACGCCACCTACCTGTTGGGCGGATCCGGGGGCAAGGTCGAGCTCTCCTACAGCGCCGACGGCGGCAAGACCTGGGCCGGCGCGGCGTTGGACGCCGACGGAGCCGGCTCGATCAGCGACGTCAACAGCTCGGTCGACGCCTCGGGACAGGGGTGGCTGGCCTGGTTCTCGGACGGCTCGGTGTTCGCCCAGTCATTCAGGGCCGCCGATGCCATCACGCCCGCGTCGGTCGGCGGCGGCGCGACCACCAACGGCACCACGGTGACGGTCAACGTCACCTGCTCCTCGTACCCGTGCACCGTCACCGTCACGCTCTCTGCGCCTGAGACCGTCGTCATCAACGGCCATTCCACCGCAGTCGCCGCACGGAAGGCCAAGACCAGGACCGTGGCCCTGGGCAAGGGCAGGTTCACGATCGCCAGCCGCCGCACCCGAAAGCTGCGCGTCAAGCTCTCGCGCACGGGCCGGAGGTTCCTGGCCGCCCGGAAGGGTCACGTCAAGATCACCGGGCTCTTCGCCGAGACCGTGCAGAAGCACACCACGCAGACGAAGCGCACGCTGCGGCTCGCGCTGCCCAGGGAGAAGGGCAATTGACGGGCGGATGATCACCCGATAGATTCGCGCCGCGGCGCGTCGCCGGGGAAGTGCGGGCGGCGCCGGAGGCCACTACCCAGAGGAGATGCAGTGCTCTCACGTACCACCCTTGCGGTCGGCGTGTTTGCCGCGTCGCTGGCGTTTGCCTCGCCGGCGCTCGCCACGTCCAGCACGCCGAAGGAATATGTCAGCACGTCTGGCTCGGACACCAACAGCAATGGCAGCAGCAACACCTGTCGTCTGAAGAGCAACCAGTGCCTGACCATCCAGCATGCGATCAACGTGGCCCCGGCAGCGGCGACCATCGACGTCCAACCCGGGAGCTATCCCGAGCAGCTCACGATCGTGCAAAAGCGCCTGACGATCGTTGGAACCGGTCCGGGGGCGACGACCATCGACCCGATCTCGCTGTCGACGGTGCCGGACGACCCGAACAGCCCCGGGACCCCTCAGGCCGACATCGTCACCTTCGAGTACACCACGGGCGGCGGGCTCAAGAACGTCACCGTGGACGGTTCGGGCTTCACCGAGACCGACTGCGGCACCGACTACGTCGGCGTCTATGCGCTCGACGCGAGCGAGACGCTCAGCGGCGACACGGTGACGAACATCAACCATGACCAAGGGAGCGCCGGCTGCCAGGCCGGCCCGAACGGCGGCATCTACGTCACCAACGACGGCAACGGAACCCCCGTCGCCTCACCGCAGGTGATCATGAACCAGGACGTCGTCAACAACTACAACAAGAACGGCATCACCTGCGAGACCGTGCTGACGTCCTGCACGATCAACAACTCGACCGTGACCGGTGACGGTGCGACTGGGGTCACCGCGCAGAACGGCATCCTGTTCTACGCGATGAGCGTCGGGGTGATCTCGAAGACGACCGTCGAGGACAACACCTACACCTCCCCGGACTACCCGCCCGTCTACTACAACGCCTCCGGAATCCTCGTCATCAACTCGGGGACGATCACGCTCACGGGCAACACCACGGAGTCAAACGACGAGAACATCGTCGGGATTGAGGACACCACCGACTTCACGGCGGGTCCCTCGGAGGGCCTGTGGCAGATCGACAGCAATACGGCATCCGACGCGACCAACGACACGGGTCAGAACAACACCACGCCGGTGCCCCTCGGCGACACCATCGGAGATGGGATCGATCTCTACGGGACGAGTGCGGAGGTGGATCTCGAGAAGAACAAGGTCAACGACAACGCTGACTGGGGCATTGCCCTGTTCGGGGTGTCCGGCGCGGAGGTCGGCGCCAAGAGCCAGGGCAACACCGTGAACGGCAATGCCGACGACGGGATCTACCTCGGCGAGAACACCGAGGGCTCTGGACAGTCGGCGACGACGACGCCCAGCTCGGGTGACACGATCGCCTCCAACACCGCGTCGAACAACGGGGATGACGGGATCCTGGTCCCGGGCGATGACACGTCCGGCAACCCTCAGGCGACCGGCAACACGTTCAAGGGGAACGTCCTCGTGCACAACACCCGTTACGACGCCGAGGATCTCTCGGCCGGCATGGGTACCGCAGGCACATCGGATACCTGGACCTCCAACAAGTGCACCCCGGCGTCCGACAGCAACCCGACAGGGCTCTGCAACTAGCAGCAGCGATGTGGCACCGCGCCACCGCGCGGACTCACGCAGGCGAACGGGGGACCCTCGCAGGAAGCGAGGGTCCCCCGGTCTGTGTTCCGGCGCCGGCCGACCGGCACGAGTGGCGCGGGAACCCGCGCGCCGGCTCTAGGCCGCCGTGGGGAGAGTGCGCGAGGCCACGTCGAGCATCAAGAGCGACCAGTCAAGCGTCGGCAGTGTCGTGATCGTTGCGCCGCCGGGTCCGCTTGCATGCCTGTCTGTCTCACCGCCCACCCACGCGCCGAGCGGGCCGCCGAGGCGCTCGCCGACCGGCATCTGCCGGGCGTCGGTGCTCGTCACGACAATGCCAGCCTCGCTGAGCAGCGCGGCCGGGCCCGGCAGTGAGCGCAACGCGCCACTGCAGAGGCGGGCAACGGCGTCAAGGTCGATGTCGGTGGTGGTGACCCCGAGCGGTCGCGGCCCGGCCATGACCGGGACCGACACCGTGACGATCCAGGCCTCCGCGCCGCCTTCGTCGAAGTACGGATCGGTCAGCACCTCGCGCCTGCTCGCAAGCGGCTTCGTGTACCAGTCCATCGTGGTGTAGTCGTAGACGCCCTCGCTGCCTGGATCGAAATCGGGGACGAGCTGCCGCGGCCCCGCGGTCCACCACTGCATCCAGAGCCTGCGATCCTCGAGTTGGCCGGGAGCGATCGTCACCGTGGCGCCGCAAATCGAGCCTCTGAAGCGGCTCAGACTGTCCTTCATGAGATCGTCGAGCTCGACGAGGTCATCGGTGCGGAGTGCCTGGCCACGTGCGCCGCGGTCGGCCGCCAGCGCGATCAGAGCGCCCGCATGTGCGCGCGGAACGTCGAACAGCGGCCGGAGCTCGGTCACGATCAGCCGCATCGCGGATGCCGCGGGCCCAGATCCGGGCACGTTCTCAAGGCCGGCCAACGCAAGCGCGTCGGTCGCACCCCCGACCAGCTCCGTGCTCCTCGCCAGTGCGTCGGCGGCGTCGGTCGTGCTCCGCGCGCTGGCATTGATGAGTTGAGCCTGGGTCGCGGCCGTCGCCGCGGCGTCACGCTGAGTAGCGCATCTCTCGCCGAGCGCGACGACCTGAGAGCTGACGTCGTCCACCTGGGCGACGATCCGCTCGAACACGTTCCCGGCGCGCGTCGCTGCGCCCACACCCTCACGCAGCGATTCGACACTTTCACGCAACTCCCCGCCGGACGAGAGCGAGCGCGAGCCCGCATCGCTGATGTCCGCAACAGTCTGCGCGATGCTCTTGGTGGCGACCTCGGCGGCCGCCGCCAGCCTGCCGACCTCGTCCGCGACGACCGAGAAGCCGCGGCCATGCTCGCCCGCTCGGGCGGCCTCGATCGCGGCGTTCAAGGCGAGCAACTTCGTCTGGCGGGAGATCGCATCGATGGTGCTTGTGAACTTGTCGATCTCGCCCAGGCGGCCGGTGAACTCGTCAAGACGCTCGAGGCACGCCTGTGCGGTGTGCACCGCTCGTTCCAGGTCCCGGACCACCCCGACCAGGGATCCGGCGCCATCCTGCGCAAGCTCGCGCGTCTGGAGCGCCAGGTCCGCCGCTGCCACAGATCCGGCGGCGAGGTCGTCGGCCTGCGTCCTCACCAGCTCGATGGATCCGGCCATCGCGCCCAGCATCTCGAGTTGCCGCTCAACGGTCGAGCGGATCACGCTGGTGCGCAAGACCAGTTCGGCGGCCGCTCCGGCTGCCTCGAGCAATCGACTCGGATCCCGGTCAACCACGATCGGCTTAATCGGCGCCGGGGACGGATGCTTGAGGGCTGGATGCGCAGCCGGCGATCGTCCCTGACGCTCCTCGCGGCTGCCTCGCGTTACGGATCCACGCCCGCGTAGGCGTGCGCGAACCAGCTCCTCAGGTCTCGATTGTCCATGAGCTCTTGAAGGCGAGCGCGCCTGGGATCTGTGCCTGTTGGAGGATCAGGGCGACTACCAGCCCCGCCGGGCCAGCCCCGACGACACAGACCTCCGTCCGGAGCGCGCGGTCGTCCGCCATCGCCGCGGACGCTCACGGAGCCAAGCGGTTGATGGTTGGACTTGGCGATGCGACGCTTAGCGGCATGGATCGTCCATCGGGGGACATACGGGGCGATCTGTTGGAGCGCGATCGTGAGCTGATCGCGCTTGAGCGCTCGTGGTCGGGCGTCCAGACCGGGCGCCACGGGCGCCTGGTGCTGGTGCGCGGCGAGGCCGGTGTCGGCAAGTCAGCCCTGGTGCGCTGCCTGCTTGAGCGCGCTGCTCCAGCGACGCTGCTCACGGGCGCCTGCGATCCGCTGGCGACGCCCGCGCCGCTGGGTCCGCTGGTCGAGATCGCCGCGCAGCTCGAGGGTGAGCTGGCGCGGCTGGTGGTCACCGGCGCCCGCCCGTACGAGGTCGCGGCCGCTTTGATCGAGGCGATGAGGGAGGCGGGGCCGGCGATCGTCGTGATAGAGGACCTGCACTGGGCCGATGACGGCACGGTCGACGCGCTCTCCTATCTCATGCGGCGGATCGGCAGGGCTCCTGCGCTGGTGATCGCGACCTACCGTGACGACGAGGTCGCGCCCGCAGACCGACTGGGCACGGTGCTCGGTCAGCTGGCGACGGCGCCAGATGTCGAGCGCATCCGGCTGCACCCACTCTCTCGCGCCGCGGTGGCCTCGTTGGCCGCAGGTGCGGGTCGCGACCCGGACGCGATGTTCGAGGCCACTGCCGGCAACCCGTTTTTCCTCACCGAACTGCTCACCGTCTCCGCAGCGGAGATGCCGGCCAGCCTGCGCGACGCGATCCTGTCTCGTGCCGCGACGCTCGATGGCGACGCACGCCGGTTGCTGGACCTCGCTGCGGTCGTCCCATCGGAGGCGGAGCTGCAGTTGCTGGCCGACGCCCTTCCGACCGGCGTCGAAGGGCTCGATCGCTGCGTGCACGCCGGCCTGCTTGAGGTATCAGGCCAGTCGGCACACTTCCGTCACGAGCTCGCCCGGCAGGTGCTCGAGGAGGCACTGGGACCCGCTTACGCGGTCGAGTTGCATCAGCTCGTTCTGGACGCGCTGGAAGGGGCGGGCGCTGAACCGGCGCGGCTTGTCCATCACGCCCGGGTCGTCGGCGACCGTGCGCGGCTGCTGCGACACGCGATTCCCGCCGGACAGCGATCAGCTGCACTTGGCGCGCACCGGGAAGCGGCCGAGCACTTCGCCCGCGCGGTCGACGCCATGCCGTCGGACATGCCGGCGCGCGAACAGGCAGCGCTGCTGAAGTCCAGCGCGGTGGAGTATTACCTGACGGGCCGCGCGGCCGACGCCGTGTCGGTCCAGGAACGGGCGATCGCGCTGCTCGGCACCACCGAGGACCGGCTGGGCGAAGGGGACTTGTTGTGGTGGTTGTCACGCTTTCTCTGGATGGCCGGTGACGGACCGGCCGCTCACGCGACGATGGACGCCGCGATCGCCTGTCTGGAGCCGCTCGCCCCCAGCCCCGAGCTGGCCCGGGCCTACAGCGGCATGTCGCAGCTGAAGATGCTCTCCTACGACCTGCGCGGGGCGATCGACTGGGGTGAACGTGCCCTGCAGCTCGCCCGGCGGCTGGACGTACCGGAGGTGGTGGTGCACGCGCTCAGCAACATCGGCACCGCCCAGCGGCTTGCCGGTGAACGCACAGAGGGTCGCGCGAACATTCGGGCCAGTCTCGAGCAGGCGACCATGCTCGGTCTCCACGATGACGTCGGTCGTGCCTACGCCAACCTGGTGGCCAGCGACGTCGAGGAGCGCGAGCGCGCGTCCGCGGCGGCTCTGCTGGAGGAAGGGCTCGCCTTCTGCGAGGAGCATGACATCGGTCTGTATCAGCACTACCTCACGGCCTGGAAGTCGAGACTGCTGCTCAATCACGCGCACTGGTCGGAGGCCGCCGCGCTCGGCCTCGACCTGCTCGCCGACCCACGGGCCACGGCGCCGCCGACGGTGATCACGGTCAAAGTCTGCGTCGGGCTCCATGCCGCGCGGACGGGTGACCTCGAGCGCGCGGCGACACTGCTGGAGGACGCGGCGAGCTTCGCCGAGCGGACGGGTGAGCTGCAGCGACTCGGCCCGGTCGCGTCGGCGCGGGCAGAAGCCGCCTGGCTGGCGCGTGACTTCGACAGCGTGGACACCGTCACCTCGGTTGCCTATGCGCTGGCGACAGAGCTGGAGCAGCCATGGCCACTGGGTGAGCTGGCCGTGTGGCGGCGGCGGGCGGGGCTCGACGCCGACTGCGGCGAGGTCGCCCCGCCCTATGCCGCCGAGCTGAGCGGCGACCATGAGCGGGCCGCTGGGCTGTGGACCGAACTCGACTGCCCGTATGAGGCCGCGCTCGCCCGCGCCGGAAGCGACGATGAGGAGCAGTTGCGCGTCGCGCTCGCTGCCCTCCAGGGGCTGGGTGCTCTGCCGGCGGCGCGGCTCGTCGCTCGGCGACTGCGTGAGCGGGGTGCTCGTGATCTGCCGCGCGGGCCCAACCGGGCGACGGCGACCAATCCTGCGGCTTTGACGCCTCGGGAGATGGATGTCCTCGCGCTCGTCGTCGAGGGCCTTCGCAATGCCGAGATCGCCGAGCGCCTTGTCGTCTCCCGGCGAACCGTGGATCACCACGTCTCGTCGGTGCTGAGCAAGCTCGAGGTGCATTCGCGCGCCGAGGCCGCCGGCAAGGCGAAGCGGCGCGGACTGCTCTGAGATAGGCATCGGCGTCCCGCAAAGATGGGCACCCCTGCCCATGCGCAACCCTGCCGGCTGCCTGGATCCTGTCGTCACCCGACGCCGAGGAGGCAACCATGAGCACCATCGACGCACCTGTCGCGCTTGACGCCGACAAGCTTCATCAGTTCGTGCTGCGAGCCGTCGACGAGGTCGGCGCCACACTCAACGCAGCGCTCGTCGTGATGGGCGACAAGCTCGGCCTGTACCGGGCGCTCGCCGACGGCCCGCCCTGCACGCCGGCTGAACTGTCCACTCGGACCGGCACCACCGAGCGCTACGTCCGGGAGTGGCTGAACCAGCAGGCGGCCGGCGCCTACGTCGAGTACGACCCGGCGAGCGGCCGGTACTGGCTGGCGCCCGAGCAGGTGGTCGCGTTCACCGACCAGGGAAGCCCCGCCTACCTGCCCGGGTTCTTCCAGATCGCGCTCGGCTCGGTGATCGACTCTCCGCGGATCGTCGAGGCAGCACGCAGCGGCGAGGGAGTCGGCTGGCA
>Ga0335075_10017765_pt1 | contig 10569 bp, 12 predicted proteins | sample Lox_Sample_24_FD_206723 | JGI IMG/M metagenome (GOLD analysis project Ga0335075, IMG submission 206723) | Soil microbial communities from Loxahatchee National Wildlife Refuge, Florida, United States - Lox_Sample_2.4 | ecosystem: Environmental > Terrestrial > Soil > Wetlands | place: USA... | reverse complement strand
TGGGTATCTTCTCTTTCATTTCACGTGCTGCATATTCTGTGTAACAAAAGAGACTGGCTTCTGTCCCTAAAGGCAGGGAAAATCAGGGATACCAGTGACTCCTATGATATTCGCCAGGACAGTTCGACCCTATATCCCAAGCAGCGGGGACTGTCTTGTACTCGTCTCTCCCCCTTCCGTTGGTTACTGTCCCCACGCCATAAGATCTCCACGTCTCCACTTCCCCACCATATATTGTAACACCATAAAATATCCACATTCAAATCCCCATTTCTCGATCCCCATTTCTCAACTCTATTCTCCGCATAAGATCATTGCATAAAATTACCGCCTCGATTTCTCAGCTCCCCACTCCGTTCCTTTCTATGGCCCTGACTCCATGCAAATTGCCAAACTTTCCTAACTCCCCATCCTGTCCTACACATACACCATCCTACACCGCTCGTCTCCTCTATCCCCACTCCTCGCTCTACCCTATTCCATTCCACTCAACCCTATCCCTCCCGTCCGCCGCCCACACGTCGAAACCCCAGCCCACCCCTACCACCTCAATAATCCCACTCATCATCCCAACAATAGTCATCGCCGTCCTCACAGGTAGGCTCCAGTCTTGGCGGCGGGAGATCCTCTCTCATATCAAGTTCCCGCTCCTCGTTCCAGACATTGCGCGGGTAGCGGCCTCGGAGGGCCGCTTCTTCTCCGCACGGACGACGTATGCGGCGAAGAGGTATGCATTTGGGGGGAGGTGGTGAGGGCGGAGGAGGATCCTCCCACGCATCGAGTATGCGGTCCCCTTTCCATATGTACCCGCGGTGGGGGCGCCGTTGTGCCCATTCCTCACTATTAGGGCGACGTATGCCTTGGAGTCGTTTGGGTGTGGGGGATAGTGGTGGGGATTGGGATGGGTCGCTGCTTAGGTCTGTGTCCTGTGGGGATGGAGGGAGCTCAGATATCGGGCATGCTTTGGGAGGAGGTGGTTCTCGCATGGTCTGCTGTGGGATGATAGGGTGTTGTGTTGTGGTCCCTTTCGCTGGCTTTGAGGCCATTTGTGGCGGGGATGTGGTACGGATTTCTCTGACGTGAGGCTTGTCCGGCACGTTGGTTTATTGCATTTGCTATGATTTTGTTTCGTTTATTATCAAAGGAGGTAGCGAGGATGATGATAATGATGATGAGAATGAGAATGAAAATAATCATGTCGATATGGAGGACTTTGTAGTAAAAAAAAATGGCGTGGTTGCTTGGGGGAGAAAAGCAATCAATAGTAAGTACGGGTATGGTGAATCTCAAGGTGGATCTGGGAGTGGATTTATAAGAGGCTCATGTCGCCCAAAACATATAAAATCACAACTCAGCTGCAAATGCCAAACTTCTGAATTTTCTATAGCTGTATTGCATCGATTATGGAAGAAGATTGGCGATCTTCTACTGCACCGCCGTTCTCATGAAAATGGATAGAAGAGAGATATCTATTACTGCGTATCGCATTATGCTAAAGGAAACTTCGCCGGATTCGATGCTAAATCGAAGTCTGGGTATGTGCGCTGACTCGGATAGGGGAACCTACACTCAAATTATCATTTCATAGGTACCCAGACATACCTCATTCCCTAAAGGTCCTCAATTCTTCCACTCCTGGGGCGGCGCCTCTGTCGCCTCCCTCCTGCACCTGCCGCACATGCACCAACCTCCCAAACTCCCTATCGCCCATTCTCTTCTTTCTTGGACTGGCAGGTCGATGTCGCAATAATGATTTAGGACTTCATCTCCTTTCCTGATTCCTGGCTCCAATCCAGGTAAGATCCTCTTCTCGCGTGCCCAAAATTTGATTCTCCCGCCCCATTCCCACCGAACATTGGGATCACAATCATGATTCGCAAGACACCACAGTGGATGCACCGCCGCGACTTCGGGGCGCCCATTGCGCTGGTTGACTCTCGCGCTGGCTGTGCCGCGGAATTTACTATATAATGTGTTGAAGATCCAAAGATCGTGCGAGCGGAGGGTTGTGAAAATATCAATATCCATTTTTTCGAGGATGTGTAAAGGACCAGAAATGTTTGATGCGAAAGAGAAAGGTAATGTCCAAGTGGGAGGAGGACCAGCATTCGGTGAAAGAGGAACCGCATTAGTTGAAGAGGGCAAAAAGTCTCCCCAAATGTACTTTACTTCCTTAAGGTTGAGAGGGTGAGTCGCTTGGGTTGCAGACATAGCCAATGTTCGAGCCAGTAAAAGAAGGTAGAGGGCATTAGGAGCTTCCTTTGGATCAGGGTCTTTACTTATTGTGTCAACGTCTTTATCACAGACCGAAGGGTGGTAAGCGTCCATAGCGCGCTCGTAACAAGTCTCATTACAGAACATAGTATCGTCGCAATCTGGGCAGGCCATAGCTTGCATATCCTCGCCGAGCTGCGGAAGTTCCGAGCTGCACGCATCACAGAGAGAATCTTTCAAGCGGTTGTTTACAGTCAGGACAGAACATTCGTCCAAGACCAGCTCGCCAGGGGGTATGTTTTCTCTAGCAAATAGTCCTAGCTGCTTATTCGTTGGAATAATACTATAGCTATCGGTGCTGCTCGCGGCCTCTAGAAGCGTAGGTAGCTCTGTAACTTGTACAATGCACTTGGGCGCCACAGAAACAAGCTCTGTATTGAGGAAGTCCAGTGTCTGTTGACTGAATCGATCGGGCTCATGGTTGTTCCAAGGGTATATCTCGCGACGGACCAACCCTTGATCAGGGAGGTCATTTATGTCCACTCTCTCACTGGTAGTCTTCAGTCGTCGTTTAGCCAGCTCCTGAATGTATTCTTCCGCCTGAGCCAATTCCTCGTCCCCTGGAAATGCAGCTAGCCCACGACATGTGAAGTCATATGCACTTTTTAGACATCCACATAGAAGCAAACTGATTGCCAGTATCTGATAACATCGAACAGAAGCCCGCTTCGCAAGACTGTTGACCGCTTTATATCCATCCACCAGATCTTGATCAGTCCCGCTGGATAGGACTTCTTTCGGAATGCGGAGGATCTCGAGTTTTTGATTTGATGCGGGATCGTCTAGAGTGTAGGGCCGTAAGGACTCCGAGGCTCGTTCATGGTATTCGAAACTCACGTCGCGCACCTCGTCGGTAAGTAGTAGAGCTCTGTAAGCATCACCTGCAGCTAGGTCTGGATAGCCCAAGTGTGAATGCACAATTGCCCGTTCGATGTAGAGGATGAGGTTATAGGGCAATTCGAAGAGTGCGACAGTCAGCCGTTGGCGCCTCTCCAGCAACTGCAAGGTCTTATTGTCGCTATTCTCATCCGAGTCCATCTTGGGAGAGACATTTTGAAGAGTAAATGCAACGCGACGTTGCATGGCTATTTCAATGTCTTCTGCGAAATCTCGTTCTGCTACTCCTCAGCCAGTGCTAATTGGACAGGAGCATTTGCTCCGGCCAAAACCCGATACCAAATGCAGGCGGAAGAGTAGGGTCCTTTCAGGGTCCAGATGGGCCCCTTGAGGGATTGCCACTTTGATGGCGTTATCATACGTCTAATACGGCAAATGTTGCAGGCCAGATCTCACAGACGAGACTCAATTTATATTGAATCAGTCAAGGTATAGAAACACGGATACATGATAAAATACCTTGATCCGTTGCACTACGGTAGTATATGAGTAAACCTGGCAGGGTGGCTATCTGGTGAAGATAGAGATTCTATTGGGCATGTTACGTTGTTTTGCATGAGAGTATTGAATTGAGGCTCAGTGTATCCTTCGAAATGTTGGAGCTTGTGTGGCTTGCTAGAAATCCTGGCACTCTAGGGTCTATCGTTAACCATAGACTGAAGGTCAACTTCCGAGGTAGCCATTGTTGGTAGCAAGTGGAATATGCATTGAGCCATGTACGGAATGTGGGAGACACGTATTTTGCCTCGGTGTATCTTCACCGCACTTTTTTAAATAATTATATCGCTTGTCAATGACATCATCGCCCTCTAAGGTCGGACAATTGGTCGACGTAGTATGCAGGGACTACCTCAGTTTCCTGTTTTTCCCACTCCTCTTTCTTGCTAACGCCGGTTAGGACGGCTAATGTGCCCCCGAGTTTACCTTCTATCCCAAACTTTATATCGGTGTCTAGTCTATCTCCTACCATGCAGGCCTTCGTCCGATCGAACTTGAATTTCCCTTCTATCGCATCCATCATGGCCTGACTTGGTTTACCAAGCGCCAATGGCGTTTGTCCTGTCATAATGATAAGTGGAATTGATATTGACCCCGCTCCTGGGAAGAACGTATTGTTGGATGGTAGAGTGCTGTCCGTGTTTGTGGCCAGGAATTTTGCGCCTCGGGCCAGATAGTGGTATGCGTGAGAGAGTTTTAAGTAGTTGATATGGAAGTCAAGGCCAGCAAGAACGATACCGACATTCTCATCAAGCAAAGACCCATCTGAAATCCCTTTGTAATCGTCTTGGGTAATATCTCTGCGAAAAGCTGGATCGGTACCTCCGATAAATTCAACGTTCTCTGACTTCAGCTCGGTTTCAATTCCACTTTCACCAAGTACAAACACTTTATTTTTCGGCGCAGGAAGCTTCATGATCCGTGAAATGTATATGGCAGAAGAATATGCAGACGCAAAGATCTCGTCAACATTGCATTGTATTCCCATTGAAGTGAGCTTCTTCAGATAATCGGCTCGGGACTTTGTTGAGTTATTCGTGACAAAGATCATTTGTTTACCTTGTTTAGCATACGTTAGACAAATGGGGTCTGGGAAGGACGATATGATGCGTACCCTTAGATCTCAACAGCTCCAACGTTTCGACTATCCCCTCAAAGAGATGGTCTCCAGACCACAAGACGCCTGAAAGATATCAGCATCTCACTGGAGAAAGCCTCATACGGCATACCATCGCAATCAAAAAGGAAGACCTATTCCAAGCATCAGCCAAATAGCCTTTCAGGATTCCATTGGGGTAGAGATGATCAACACACATCGAATTTATCTATGAACTCATCTATTGCTGCCTTGTCTCCAGTTAGGCGCTTTGGTTCCGATGACATGGCTGTTGGACAGGATACCACCTCTAAAGAAAGAAATTGAAGCGATGAAAGAAATGTCGACAATATTGACAAGAGATGGCCTCGAGAAAATTGTTTGGTGATGGCAATGGCATTGTCGGCAGAACATCGGCTAGATAAGATACACCTTTTATTCCACCTCAGAGTGTGACAGAACTCCACACGTGAAATCGAAGTGGAGTCTTTGATTGTACAGTAAGCAATTGGTTGACTTACCATCTGCTTACTGTTCCTTGTCCGCATCTTCCCGGAGTAATCATGACCGGAGGTGCTTTTCCAATCTACGCTACGCTGAGCCCTCTGTCTTTCATAGATGGATCGCCACTGGAAGAGCCATCGAACCTGACACGCCGGAAAGTGTAACAATGCATATACTGATGTTTCAGCATTGTCAAGCTTTCCCCAGATTTGGATCAAGCTGCAGCAATATTGTCACCATTAACCGTGCAGATCGTTCACAAATAGCCCGAAAAACAGCTAGTTACTCGGGTTTGTCTTTCGTCCCGAAAGGTATCTTCCCAGGCCGAGACAGCCACCCGTTGTAATATGGCGGTGAATATGTGAAGCAAGGCTATCCAGCCCCATACATATTCTGTGCCAGGGTAGATGCACGTGTAGAGTATTAGATTCTGCAAATGGCAGATTCATATGTATGTATAAAGTTGATTCCCTGCCCTAGCCGTTGCCTACTTGGCTGCCTGCTTGCAAGCTAAGCTGTTCACTCACATCCCCATCCTCTTTTTAAGTACCATCTATCTGTCTTCTTTTCTTGTTTTCACCTTCACATGCGCCTCCATCTCTCAAAGAGTTGCTGATCGTCTGGATTCTTAGGTTCTTAGCTATTTGGTCTAAGCTAGATTGATTCTAGCCTTGGGCTAATCTTATCGCAATCAGTCCACTACATCCTGAATGACGGAATGCAGTCCTGAACAATATTCTCGTCACCAAAAAAGTTTCTGGTATATCCTAGCCATCTTCTCCCCTTTCACTTCCTAATCTTGGGAAAGCATTTCCTTATCTGCCTGTAGTCACAGCACGCACTTCCGACAAAATTGTACAATCTGCACGGACACGTTGTCCTGCCCCAAATTATTATTGTCGAATTCGGCTGAGCCGTTATCGATACCAACCTCCTCTCTTGACTGCATTCAACCAAACTCACAATGGGCAGGCAACCAAACCTCTACAGCTTCCCAACCGTTGCAGCGCTTGCCTCTACGCTTCGCCAATATATCATACATGCACAGCAAGCCGGTCTGCAGCGTCACGATGCTTTCAAAGTCGCAGTTTCGGGAGGCTCGCTCCCCAAGAACCTAGCACAAGCACTCCTGGCCCCATCCAACTCCGCCGATGACGTGATCAAGTTCTCGAAATGGGAGATATTTTTCGCCGACGAGCGCGCAGTTCCTCTCGATCATGAAGACTCCAATTACGGGCTCCTGAAGACGGAACTGTTGGACAAGATCCCAGAAGAGCTGGGTCAGCCAACGGTTCACCCCATAGACACGGCACACCTAGACGACGTACAAGAGCTAGCAGACCAATACGAACAGCTCCTAGTCCGCAGCTTCGCAAGCCGCGATTCAGTAAAATTGCCCATCTTCGACCTGATCCTCCTCGGCTGCGGTCCAGACGGCCACACTTGCTCGCTATTCCCCGGCCATGCGCTGTTACGGGAGACCGATGCCTGGGTCGCAGCGATTGAAGACTCACCCAAGCCGCCACCAAAACGGATTACACTCTGTCTACCAGTCGTTACGCACGGAGTGAAGGTTGCATTTGTGGCTACTGGCGCAGCCAAGAAGGATATTCTGAAGAAGATCTTTGAAGACGGGGCTGGCTTGCCTTGTGCGCTCGTTAATGAAGGCTGTGGGGAGAGATGCAGTTGGTTTGTCGATAATGCGGCGGTGGAAGGGGTCAGCTTTCCAAGAAGGGGAAGCCTCTAATCTGTGCGCCATAATTTTCATTGCGAACCAGCATGGAAAGTCCACACTCATTGCGAACCTTTTCTTACCCTATGCTTAATATATTTTTAATTGGGAGTTATATCTGGGGCCGGCGGGATCGCTATTTCCTTAAAAGCCATGCGATGCGATGGCTATCCGACAGGAGTCAATGGCTCCGTGGCTTTTTCGACTCTAGTGTTTTGAGATTGGTTGCGACTAGTAGCTATACCAGAGCGTGAGCAAGTTACTGGGATTTTTCCTTGTTAATTTATGTTGCGTAGGTAGACGGGAAGAAATAGATTGTCTTTCGTTGACTTTACGGTAAGACCGCTCTGGAATGGAAGGTCTCATGCGGCACTAAGATAATATATTACATTTGACAATCTATAGTCCTTTCGGGCAAAAGATTCTGTCCATGCCATGCTTGATTGGTATGTACTATGTTCAAGTCTTGATAATTGGGTATCTTAAACGCTTCCCTATCCTCACTAACCCATCCTCCAAACAGCACCCGCCACCCTGCCGTTATTCCCATCTTCATCATCATCATCATCATCATCACACTCAATCGCCTCCCTAATCCAGCGCTCCTCCTTTACCATCACGCTCTTCTCCAACCCCTCCATAGCCCGCACCTCCTCCCCTATGCCATTTACCAATTCCCTCACTCCACGCACTACGAGCGCTAAACTGCTCTCTTGGACTTGTGATGGTGAAGGTACCTCGCCTATAGAACTGTGCTCCCCTAAAGAACGCAGCTGGTTACGCCACTGCTCTAGCTTCCGCGATAGGGATTGCAGTTCGGCTTTCCATTCGGGGTCGAGGGGTGTTATAAACATGCTCTCTGCCTCTCCTTCCCGAGCCCCATCTTTAGAGTCGCAATTGAGCAATCCTCCGCTTGCGCGCCGCGCTTCGAGGATTACAGAAACCCCTTCCAGCCAGCGCTCAAACTTCTTCACGAGCCGTGCATGCCTGCCTCCGGGCTCACTGAGCTTCCACGCCGCGCTCAGTACCTGATCCAGGACTTGTATTTTCTCTTCCAATCCCCACCCCGGCGTGGCGTTATCAGCCCACGCTTTCAGCGCCCGCACATTCCGCCTATCAGTCTCGATTGCTTCCACCTCAACCAATTCCTCATGCTTGGCGCGCACGTCTTCGAATCGCGCTTTTAACTTGGTGTGCGCGCTGGAGCGGTATTGTGCGTAGACGGGAGCGGCGGAGCGGTGTAAGAGGTGTAATTGGAGGAGCTCGGCTTGCAAGCGTGCTGTTTCGGCGCTTGCGGCGATGGCGGCTGGGAGTTTCGATGGGGAGGGAGGGGCGAGGAACTGTGATGTGAGGGGTTTGGGAGCGAGGGAACGCGCGGGGGAGAAGTGTTGTTGGAGGGTGGAGAAGGCAGGGCGGTGGGTGGTCTTGTTTTCTTGGTGGATTGATTGTGTGGATGCGGATGAGGGAGGGCGGATGAGCGTTGAAGCAGAGGAAGGGAAGAGCTGTGTTCGAGGTTGATTGCTGCTGCTGCTGCTGCTGGGTGGGCGAGAGGGGAGAGCGCTGGTGGAGGAATTGCGGGAGTGTCGTGTGCTGGGGGCGCGTTGGAGGGAGGAATTGGCTTCTGTTGGAGTTCGTGCCCCGCTGCGGAAGGAGAAGGTTTTGTTGTCTGATGTGAGAGGTGGTCGGCTTACGCCTGTTCGTTGTGAAGATGGCCGTATAGTAGAGCCATTGCTGGTGCTGGTCACTGGGCGCGAGCTATTCGTAGTTCGGGATGAGCTTGCTGTAGCTATTGTAGAGCTCGGGGCCTTGGGCAGTCGCGAAGGAGATACATTGCCTCGTTCTCGTGGTGTTTCTATTGGGACATCTGCTGCAGATCTTTCATACCGACTGCCCTCTGCAGCTTGTTTGCGCATGGAACGCGTTCTTGCAGGAATTGTAGACATTATTTTGGTTGTTGTTATGGTTGCCGACGGCGAGGCTGATCCATAACAGGGACTAGGAAGTTATCCGCTACCCAAAATATGTCAAACGATGGCCAATTTTCTTGGTCGCAAAGTCCACATGGGCATTCACTCGTAGATCATTAGGAATTTCTTGTCTTTGCCACGTCCTGATACGGAATTGATACCCACGGTTTCTGTCGTGTTGCCTCGATGTGGCCAGGCGAGCTAGGCGAGACTTCATCTAGCAGTTATTCTTGGATGAGCATGTGCTTTGCATGATCTACTCCGTACAAACTCTGGACGTGCGTACGTCTCTAACTGCCGAAGTCTGCGTTGTGATCCCATACTAACGATTGATCCTATTATATTCTAAAAGCCGACGAGTACCGTTTCGGGTATTGTTTCACGTCATCATCTCGTGTTGCGTGGCAACTGCTGTCATAGCTGACAGTGGCCATTTCCAGCTCTCTTTCTAAGTTTCTCTAACTGGTGGCTACATATCATAAGTCCTATTTGCTACGGCAGTTCAAGCCGTACTCCGTAATGAGTCTAAACGCCTCAGAAAGATCGCTTTCCGTAGTTGGCATTTCAGTGGCTTAGTTTATTGTAGATCCCCGTCTACGTGATAGGGGCGGTCCGTGATATGACACGGAACTTGTGGCTGTTTCAGCATGCCAGCCCTGCCACGCTGACTATCCAAACGCGCTCCACGATTAATCTTTAGGAAAGATGTCTTCCTTCCCTCGTCACTCATGGGACAGACATTTCGTAACATTGTTGACACTCAGATTACAAAATGGAGGATACCTGGCAAGGAAGTGCTGGACGATCTCGATTCTCAAAGGCCCTGCCGACACCTCCGCCAAACCCCTCGAATGGTGATGAAGGTAGAAGAGGGAAGGCAAATCCATTTCCCTCCACACAAAGAGCTCTCCCTCCCCCACCGAAGTCCAATACAACATCTACAATACCTCGAAGACCTGTCGGTAGTCAAAACAACTCGAAAGAGCCGTCTATCGCCAGTGTCTCCCCCACATATTCAGAGTCGCCCAAAATGCTACCGAGTTATCAGACAATAGTGAGAAAGGAATCAATGGAAACAATGGAGACAGGAAGGAGTCCTCTACCTCCGCCGAAAGATAAGGAGAAACATCCATTGCCAGATATTCCGCAAGAACCAACTCATCTTCATACAAATTCGTCCTCCAGTGCAGCTTCTTCGGGAAATGCTTCTTCACCACGATCCGAAATCTGGAGACGGAGATCTGTAAAAAGTGATCGGAGTGGCAGCATTACAGAGTTGAAATTGACTAAGAGCAACGGATTCACTGCTAGTCCTCCATCTGTGAACCCATCTTCACCGGTGCCGATAGCCAAACATTCACTTCCACCTCTTCCAACACAACCCGCACGAGCTGTTGTTGGACTTCCAGGCCGTGACATCAAGCCAGCACGACCTGCACCACCACAACCAGATGTTATGGGATCCAAAATCTCGAAGATCTTGGACCCTGAAAGCAACAAAAGCCCCTTGCTGGGTGCAGACAAAACAAAATTCGGAGGAAGACCTACAGACTATCAACCATCTCCCAAACGCCTACCCACACCTGAATATCAGGCAACCG
>Ga0335075_10017764_pt1 | contig 10569 bp, 7 predicted proteins | sample Lox_Sample_24_FD_206723 | JGI IMG/M metagenome (GOLD analysis project Ga0335075, IMG submission 206723) | Soil microbial communities from Loxahatchee National Wildlife Refuge, Florida, United States - Lox_Sample_2.4 | ecosystem: Environmental > Terrestrial > Soil > Wetlands | place: USA: Florida... | reverse complement strand
CGTCCGGCGCTCCAGCCACAGCAGGCCCTTGTACGGCAGGGCCGGCGGCTTCTCGAAGCGGGACAGGAACAGCTCGGGGCACAGGTCGTGGTGGTCGAACACGAACCTGGTCCGCTCCACGCGGAACGCCAGCGCGATCGGCCAGAAGATGTCCGGCGGGTTGCACGCCTGGATGACCGCGAACCGCCCGCGGAGGACACCGCCCCTGGCGCGGGCCTTGAGCGTGTGCCAGGCCGTCGCGAGGAACGAGTACGCGTACTCCGCGACGAAGCTCAGCTTGCTGCCGCCGGGCGCGTACGGCCGGTACTTGTAGATCTCCACGCCGTCGATGACCTCGTAGGCGGGGTCGTCCTTGCCCTTGGGACACACGACGGCGACCCGGTAGCCCGCCGCCGTGAGGGCCTGGCACTCGAGCCACACCCGCCGGTCGAAGGGCACCGGTAGGTTCTGCACGATGATCAGGATCCGGCGCTGTTGCACACAAAATATGAGCGTCAGGCGCAGGCCGCTGATACCGGCGCGGGTGTTCAGGTTACGGCGACGGGATCCAGCAGGAACGACCTGATCTGCGGGCCGAGGACGGCGGCGGAGTAGTCGCGCCGGAAGCGCTCGAGGGCCGCGGTCCCCGCCTTCGCCCTGGCTTCCTCCGATCCGAGCAGTTCCACGGCGATGGCCGCGGCTCGCGCCGGGTCGTCGAGCGGCCAGAAGCGGGCTTCGACCCCGTCGTCGACGAGTTCGGCGATGGGCCCGATGCCGCCGGCGATGACCGGCAGCCCCGCCGCCATCGCCTCGATGATGGCGAGCGAGGAGGTCTCTGCGTAGGCGGCGTGGGCATACGCCCGGTACCGCGGCAGGCGGCTGCGCACGTCAGTGCGGAAGCCGCGGAGCCGTACCTGGGCGTCCAGCCCGAGCGCGGCGATGCGCTGCTCGAGGTCGCGCTTCAGCGGCCCGTCCCCGTACACGTCGAGCGTCAGGCGGTGACCGGCGTGGCCAGCCGCCGCGAGGACGTCCAGCAGGAAGCGGTGGTTCTTCCTGTCGTCGAGGCGGCCCGCGGTGACGAGGTCCGCGAGGTAGTCGCCGCGGTCCTGGGCAGGCGGGGCCGGCGGGGCCGGCAGTGGGGCGACGAAGTTGCTGATGACCGTGGACGGCACCGACGCCGCTTCGGGCAGCCAGGTGAGCAGCGCCTCGCGCGCCCACTTCGTCACGTACACCAGGCCGTCGAGCTGCTCGATGACCTCTCGCTCGGTCTCGCGGATCGCGCGGAAGATGCGGCCGTCGCGCCTGAGCTCGCGCCCTGGTTCCGCGTGCTCGTCGGCCTGGGACGTGCGGAAGTGGACGGCCATCACGACCCGCTGGCGCGGCCCCCTGCGGGCGGCGAGCGCGGCGCGCGCGTCGAGTGGTCCCTGTGCGTAGATCACGCAATCCCCGGCCGTGGCGAGTTCGCGGCTGAGGGCGTTGCGCAGGAACGCTTCGTGCCAGTGCCGGTACCACAGCACGCTCGCCGGCCCGCTGACGTGCTGCAGCGCGAGCCGGGGAGCAAACATCGGGTAGGTGAGCGGCCGGGCCCAGGAGAATGGCGTGACGATCTTTACCGGGGTGCCCTGCTCGCGCAGGAACCGCGCGACCTGCTGGAAATGCGTGTGGACACCGGTAGTGCCGGTTTCACGGAACGTAGTCGAGATGATGACTGGCTGCGGGTCACTGGCCGGTTTCGCGCCGGCTGGCCCAGCTGACTCAGCTGACCCAGCGGGCTCCGCGACACCGCCGTCACCGTTAGCTGCCATGCTGCCTATGACTACCTTCCCTGGGGCTCAGTAACTCACCACCGGTGTCATTCTGGCCACACGCTTACTAAGAAGTTCTTAAGAGAACTTGCTGTTCGCGTCCTGGCGGTAGGGAGCGCCGCGCCACTGCGCCTGACTCACCTTGGTGCCCTGCAACCCGAGCTCGAAGGACCACTGGCCGGGACCGGTCCACGTGTAGGTGTTGTCCGCCCAGGTGTTGCCCAGGCCGTCTGCCGCCTTGCCGATCAGGTTCGAGTAGGAGTCGAAGAACTGCATCAGCGTGGGCACGCCCGCGTTGAACGCGATCAGCTGCTGGTAGCCGCACTGGTTGGCCGCGGTGCAGCCCTTGACCACGTTGGCGTTGATCGAGAACGTGTTATGCGACACGGTCACGTTGCGTGAGCCGAGCATGCAGTTGTCCCAGTAGTAGGCGGCCGGCTTGCCCGACTTGATGCCCGGGCCGCCGCCGGCGTAGTCGGCGGGTCCGCAGCCGCCGTAAGCGGACAGCAGCAGGTCCGCGCCGGACTTGTCCCCTGGCGACTTGCTCAGCGTGAAGGAGTGCGCGCTGGCGACCGAGGTGACCGTGCCGAGGAAGGCGCCTGTCGACAGGTTGAAGACGGCCATCCCGGCAACCGGTTCCTTGACCGCGTCGACATCGTTCGACGGGCCGTTCTGCCGCGGCTTGCCGTAGTCATCGCACAATGCCGTGAGAGCGCTGCGCGTCGTTACCTGGTCTCCCGAGATCGTGGCGTCATTATTGGGATCTACCAGGAAGGTGCCCTGCTGGTAATAGAGGGTGTCATTGGTCTCCTGCAGGGAGCCGAGGGGCGTCGCGCAGCTCGCGTCGTGATCGATGTCACCCGGGTATCGATTGGTATCCGTATAGACGGAAACACCGCCGAAGTTGTTGATCAGCTGGTTGTCCGTTATCCATAGGTGGCCGCTGTAACGCGAGGTGACCTCGCAATCGGACGCGCATCCCGGCACGGCAACCCCGTTGGGCACCTTGATGGGCGCGAAGCTCGCGTTGCCGCCGGAGTTGGCCACGTATATCGCGGCCTGCGGATTGCCGTAGGAGCCGGCGATTATCCCGCCGCCCTGGGTGCAGGTGACGGTGTTGCAGTTGCCGCCTTTGACGCCGGCGGGCCACAGGCCATCCGACGGCCAGCTGTTCCCGACCAGCGTGTTGTCCGCGATCCGCGCGTTGTAGCTGGCCTCGTACTGGATGCCCGCGCTCCAGTTCGACGATATGTAGTTGTACGAGATATCCGCGCCCGAGTTCAGGAAGTCGAACCAGATGCCGACGTTGTAGTTGTCGTGCACGTAGTTGTAATCCACGGTGGCGTTCACGGAGTAGAAAAGCTTGCCGCCGCCGGAGCAGCCGCACCCGAACGGGCTGCCGCCTGACCCGTCAGAATCGGGGTACTCGCCGAGCCCGTTCCGGCTTATCTCGTTGTGCACAATGCTGACGTTGACGACGCTGCTGCCATTGAACGCGCCCTGCGCGTCCTGCGTCAGGCAGTTGTACGCGACGGTGGTGTCATTGCCGACGTTAATACCGTACCCGCCGCCATTGCTCTCGCCGCTCAGCGGGGAGCTTCCGCCATTGTAGCCGTACTCGTTCGGGCCGATCGTGTCGTAGCGGTAGACGTCTCCGTCGTCCTGCCCGCTCCCGTAATTCGAGTTTATGTTGCCGAGCACCGCGCTGTTCACCGTCGACGCGAAGTTCTCGATGGTGAGGTATTCCCAGGTGTTGTAAACGGCATTGCCCGAACTCGGCTTGCTCGCGAAAGATCCGTTACCGCCGTTGACGCCGTTTATGATTGCTTTCCCGGCCTGCTTGGCGTACCCGCCGATGTAATAGGAGTGATTACCGGTGTACATCGTGTTGGTAAGCTCATGGACGCCCGGTTCGAAATAAACGATCGTATGAGTGACCTGATACTCTCCGTTTGAGGCGGCTGTGGAATTGTCGCCAGCGGCCACGACGATGATCTTTTGCGCGTCAGGGAAGTTGGTTCCCGGTGCGCCGAAAGTCGGCAGCCCGGGATTGGCGCCGCTTTTGGTGAAGGTTCCCGGCGCGCCGTCATACGCGTACGGCGAGACGAGAATATTCTGCCCGCAGATAGGCGTGCCCGACCGTGGCGCGCCCCCGGTGGCCGCCGGGTTCTGGCTGGCTGAGCCGCCGACGCCGGGAATGTTGCCGTTCCAGCTCGACGCGGTGCCGCCGCCCGTGCAGCCGGCCACCGCGAGTGCCGGCACGATGACAAGGAGGAAGACCAAATGGCGCCGCGTCCCCGGCCTGATCCGAACACTGCGGGTGAGCGCTGCGAGCACGATCCGTTCCCTCTCTGCGGTTCGGCAAGCGGGGTATCCTGGTTGCCCCATCGGGGCGCCCAGTCGTATCAATCACGGTGACCGGGCTCTCTCATAAGAGGTCCACTCCGGTTCACGAGCGAGGCAGCCAGCATGACGGGCGTGACAACGATCATAACGTGCATGACCGAGGCAGAACGGCCGTTTGTCGCGGAAGCTATCCGCTCCGCGCAGCGGCAGACGGTGCCCACCCACATAATCCTGTGCGTGGCGGAGGACAACGATTGGATCGACGATATCCTGGCTTCCCTCGAGCCGGGTGTCGAACTCCTCCGCCTGGAGCGCGCTTGGGCCGGGGCGGTCAGGAACCGCGGGATCGAACGGGCGCGGACCGAGTTTGTCGCTTTCCTCGACGGCGACGACGTGTGGAAGCCGGTAAAGATAGCGAAGCAGCTCGACTTCATGGCCCGGCACCCTGAGCTCGACGTGATCGGCACCAAGCACGTGCTAATACGAGCCGAGGGCACGCCGTATTTCTTTGGATTCGCTAAAGAATTGCCGATGCCGAGCACCTGGCTGGGCCGGACCGATTTCTTCCTGAAGTACCCGTTCGACGATTCCGCGGCTATTGACGAGGACGCCATTTTCTGGGAAGTGCTCAAGGAAAAGGGGCAGCGCGCGATCATGGACGAGTTCCTGATCAGCTACCGCGTTCGCGAGGTCTCGCTCAGCGCGCACGCCCCGAGCAAGCACAGGAAAATCGCGTACGCCCGCCGGTCGCGCGTGTTCGGCATGCGGCCGGTGCTGCTCGGCGTCTCCTACGCGGTGAACGTCGGGCTGCGGGTCCGCAAGGCTGCCCTCAGCGGCTGACTCGGCTGACTCGGCTGACTCGGCTGGCCGCTGCGATTGCCCGCTTGCGGTTAGCGCCTGCGGTGCCGTCCGCGGCGCCGCGCGCCCATCGCCGCGTCCAGCGACGCCCGTGCGCTGGCTTCCGCTCGCGCCTTGACGAAGTGCTGCCAGGTCAGCGCGCAGGAAATCCAGCCGGCCAGGGCGGTTCCCCAGATCGTGGCCGTGTCGGTGTGCCAGATGAGCGCGCCCCCGACGGACAGGCCCACGAATGCGACGGTGCCCAAGATCGAGACCCGGAGGCTCCGCTGCGCGGCGCCGAGCGCGTGCAGGCCGGCGTAGCCGCCGGTGGTGACGGCCGCGGCGAGCACGCCGGCCATGGTCGGCAGCACCACGGGATAGGAGGGCTTCCAGATCTTGCCGATCGCCAGCTGGCCAAGGCCGTGCGGCAGCAGCACCAGCAGCACCGCGCCCCAGGTGACGGCGACCACGGCGAGTGCCGCGCTCACCACCACGCAGAACAAGCTGAGCCGCGCGGGCGCCCGGCTCAGCACCCGGGCGGCTTCGGGTATCAGCACCAGGGACATGGCCTGGAACATGATCGTCATCGGGCCGATGAGCGTGCCCACGGCCTGGATGTAGCCGACCGCGGCGAGGCCGAGGAACAGCCCGACGCCGTAGCCGCGAAGCTGGCCGCCCGCGTTGGAGACGGCGCCCTCGGCGAGGAACCTGAAGCCGATGTCGCGGTGCCTGGCGATCCAGCTCATGCCTTCGGCGATGTTGGGGAGCACCTTGGCCTGCAGCGGCCCGACCAGCGCCGCGATGCCGGCCGTGGCGCCCCATACGAACACCACCCAGAACACGCTGGTCTGCCCGATTTCCCGCAGGAAGAACAGGCCGGGCACCATCGTCAGGCCCCAGATCAGGTCGTTGAGAAATGCCTGGCTGCCGCGGCCGAGCGCGAAGAACGAGTAACGCCAGCTGTCCTGCAGCATCAGTCCTGGGAACGTGATGCCGAGGGCGGTGAAGGCGGCGCTCGGCGTCCCGTGCAGCACCGCCCCCGCGCCCAGCGCCAGGACCCCGGCGACGAGGCCGGTCATGGTCGCGGTCGCCGTGCAGCCGGCGACGGCATGGCGCCACACCTGGAGCTTCGCGCCGCTGAACCGCACCATCAGCGGTTCCGTCGAGATCCCGCGTGAGGCGCTGAGCGCGAAACCGTAAGTCACGTAGGCCAGGCCGTACGCCCCGAACTGAGCCGGCGCCAGCACCCGGACGAGGAGCAGGCTCACGGCGACGTTGGTCAGGCTGGAAACCGCCTGGTCCGCCACTCCCCAGCCGAGCCGGCCGATGACGCTGACCCGCTGCAGCCACTGGGCACGGCTGCCGACCGCGCTCAGCCGTCCGACCGCTATCGACGCCATCTCCGGGTCAGCCGCCGTCTTCATGTATCACAGGACCCACTTCATTGCTCACCATAGTCGTGGCACACATCGACTCCCTCGGGCGTACTGTCGCCCCAGACGAGCACCGTACGCGCCACTCCGTAATGCCACTCAGGAAGCCTCCAGCAAGACACGGAGCTTGGCCAGGCAGCGCCCGCGAGTCGGGCCGATGCTGCCCACCGGCAGTCCCAGCTGGTCGGATATCTCGGCGTAGGAGATCGGCGGGTCCGCCATCAGCAGCTCGAGCAGCTGCTGCCATTGCGCGGGAAGGTGAGCCATCGCCTCGCGGACGACTTGCGCGCGTTCGGCCGCCAGCAGCGCCTCGTCCACTTCGGGACCGTGGTGATCGACCCCGTCGAATTCGGCGTCTTCGTGGACGAGCACCAGGCGCTTGCGCGCCGCGACGTGCCGCAGGCATTCATTGCGCGCGGTTGAGGCCAGCCACGAACCGATGCGGTCGGGTTGTTCGATCCGGTCGATGTGCTCGATGAGCCGCATCCAGGTCGTCTGCACGACGTCCGCGGCGTCGCTTTCGATCAGCTTGAACCGCGTGGTGATCGACCAGATCAGCCTGCCGTACTGATCGACGAGCAGATTCCAGGCCTGCATGTCGCCGGTCGCGGCGCGGCGGACCAGGGCCGTGATGTTGGAGCTGTCGGCATCCAGGTCTGCGACCTCAAGGCTGAACAGCTCTTGGGGCATCGCGGTCATCTGCTCTCCCTCACGCGGGCACTTCCAGGGACCCGGGTCTCGCGGCGGCTAATACGCACCAGATCCCCTGAAGATCACCGTGACCGTCTTCCAGAGAATCAGCAGGTCCAGCGCGAACGACCAGTTCTCCACGTAGCGCAGATCGAGCCGGACCGACTCGTCCCACGACAGGTCGGAGCGCCCGCTCACCTGCCACAGGCCGGTTAGCCCTGGCCGCACCACGAGCCGGCGGCGAACGTGCTCGGCGTACCGCTCCGTCTCCGCCGGCAGCGGCGGCCGCGGGCCGACGAGCGACATCTCGCCAAGCAGCACGTTGAAGAGCTGCGGCAGCTCGTCGAGCGACCACTTGCGCAGCCGGGCCCCGATCGGGGTGATGCGGGGATCCCGGCGCATCTTGAACAGCACGCCGTCGAGGTCGTTCCGCTCGCGCAACTCGGCCAGCCGCTTTTCGGCGTCGACCACCATGGTGCGGAACTTGTACATCTTGAAGGTGGTGCCGTCCTTGCCGACCCGCGTTTGCCTGAACAACGCCGGGCCGCCGTCGGAGAACCGGATCGCCAGCGCGATGAACAGCATCACCGGCGAGAGCAGGGCGAGCGCGAAGCCGGCCGCGCAGCGGTCGAAGAGGTCCTTCATGATCTGCAGCGGGCCGCTGAGCTGCGCGTGGTCGACGTGCAGCAGGGTCAGCCCGGCGGTCGGCCTGATCGTCGTTCGCGGGCCCGCCACGTCAAGCAGCGCGGGGGCCAGGCAGAGGTCGGTACCGGTCTTCTCCAGCTCCCAGGCGAGCTTCCTGAGCCGCACGCCGTCGATCTCCGGGCAGGACAGCACGGCCACCGTCTGCGCGCCGCAGCGCCGCACCACGTCCGGCGTGTCATCGAGATCGCCGATGACGGGCACGCCGGCCACCTCGGTAGCGAAGGACTCTTCGGTCAGGCACACGGCCACGACCTCGAGGCCGTGGTAGCGCTCCCGGCGTAGTTCGGTGATCAGGTCGGCAACCGCGATCTCCGGCCCAACGGCCACCACCCCGGACATGGACCTGCCCGCGTCGCGCTCCCGGTGCAGGCGCTTGCGGAGCTTGTACCTGGCGACCAGGTCGAGCATCGTGACGGCCAGCATGCTCATCAGCAGGTAAAGCCGTGACAGCTCGTCGTTGGCCACGTAAGAGAGCAGCGCGAGCCCGGCCGTGAGGCTCCAGGACGCGTTCAGCACCTTCCTGAACTCGTCGGAGCCGGTGCCGATGAACCGCGCGTCGTAGCTGCCGAAGATCGACAGCGCGATCACCCACGCGATCGGCAGCAGGCAGCTCAGCACCAGGTACTTGACGGACGGGTGCAGACCGAAGCGGAGCAGCGCGGCCCCCGCCGCGGATACCGCCGCGACCACGAAGTCAGCGGCAACCGCCCGGCGCCGGTAACTACGGGTCCATGCGGCCGGTCCGCTTGTCAGGCGCTCGGCGAGGTGATCACTCGCGACCGCAACAGAATCCGACACACCTACCCCGCTCATCCATCACGACGGCGCAGCGCCGCCAGGAACAGCTGTCACTTCAGGCACAGCTCTGGCTCTTGTATGAGTGACGCGCAGCCGGGCCGGCTGGTTTACACCGATGTACTCACATGGCTAGCAATACCACTAAATATCCCCTGAACAGGGAGTTTTCGTGAATCTCGATACTGCCTCAACGCCGACTCAGACCCATGGGTGCGACAGCGGACCCAGGGCCAGAGAAGTCTTACGATCTCTCACATAGTTACGCAAAGATCACCAATAGCAGCAGTCCGGCAGCTAGCGACCAGCCTCGCCAACAGCAGCTAAGTTACTACTTTCGATGGCCCACTTTTGGATGGTTTGCAGGATTCGCCGATGATCCGCTGTCAGGGTCGCGACGTGCCTGTTTGCTAGCCGGGCGGCCCTGGACAGCGCCTGGGGCGGCGCGACAGCGAGGGTGGCGTCGAGCAACGCCCAGGACAGATCGCGCAGCGCGGCACGGACTCGCTGCGGCTCGTCGGTCTCGCTGCAGACAGCCGCCAGCTCGGCGGACAGCTCCGCGGCGCGCGGCTCCGGAGCGAACGCGGCCTCGAAGACGTTGGTCATCGGACAGTCCGAGGGCACCACGGCCGCCGCCTCGAAGGCGTTGAGCAGCGGGCTCAGCTCGCCGGCGGTCGCCGGGTCGTACAGCCCGGGGAACGGCACCTCCTCGTAGCCGGGGTCATACCCGCTGAGGTAGACAGGGGCGTCGGAATCCCGGGCGGCGAGCACGCCGAGGGTGAGGTCGAGCAGGCTGACCGGCCAGCCCAGGTCCGTGATGGCGCGGATCGGCAGCCTTCCCTGGCTTGCGGGACGCTGGTCCAGCGCCGCCAGCATCAGCAATTGCGCGGACTCCACAGCGGACTGGACGTAGAACGCGATCTGCGGGCTGTGCAGCCGGATCACCGCGGACGACGCGGCCCAGTTCTGGAGCCGCTGGTGGATGATCGAGTTGTCCACGACGTGGGTGAACCTGACCGCGGAAACCGGCAGCTCGCCGGACGCCGCGAAGCCGAACGCCACCCACTCCGCGACACGCTTGGACGCCGTGTAGACGTCGGGGGAGAACGGCCGCAGCGCCTTGCCTGTCGACGCGCACACCACCTGCCCGGTTCCCGCGGCGGCCGCGGCCGCGAGCACGCTCCTGGCGCCCAGCACATTGGTCGTCACGGTCTGGTGCACCCGTGTCTCGGCTAGCCCTGGGTCCCGCTGGGAAGCCACGTGGAAGATCAGGTCGGGCCTGACCTCGCCGATCAGTGACTCCATCCGCGCTTGGTCCCTGACGTCGGCGTGGACGTACTCAGCACCCGGATGCCGCGGCCAGCCATCGGTGACGCCGCGGCTGACGCTCACGATCCGGGCTGGCCTGAGCGTGGCGAGCTGCGTGATCAGGGTCGATCCGACGCAGCCCGTGCCACCGGTCACCAGGACCACCGCGCCGTCAAGGCGATCGGCAAGCCGATCCCTCGGCAGGCAGATTTCGCGCTTGATCACCGACAAGAAGCGCTCGTACTCGGTCCTGGCCTCCTCGCGCCGGCTGGTCACCAGGCGCGCCGTCAGCTCCCTGAGCCGGCCGACGGCCGCCGCGTCAAGGTCCGGCTGTCCCGGCGCCACCGCCGCACGCATCTCATTGATGATCGCTTCCACCCGTATCGTCCCTTCCGCCCCAAGGAAACCCCTGTAACAGGGACGCACAACGAACCACCGGAGAGCACGGCTCCCGGGTTTCGAGGCAGAGTCGTAATAATCGCGGGCCGCGGAGAGACCGCGTCAGGTACCGGAGCGCTCCCAGGAGCGGACCCGCTCCGCGAAACTGCGGGCCGCCGCGCGCAGCTCAAGCTCGGGATCCAGCCCGGCAGCCTGAGCCCGCGCCACGACCCGCATCAGCTCTTCGCCGATGTCCCCGGCGCCACCGTCCCCCGCCGGGCCACCGGCCGTGG
>Ga0335075_10017763_pt1 | contig 10569 bp, 6 predicted proteins | sample Lox_Sample_24_FD_206723 | JGI IMG/M metagenome (GOLD analysis project Ga0335075, IMG submission 206723) | Soil microbial communities from Loxahatchee National Wildlife Refuge, Florida, United States - Lox_Sample_2.4 | ecosystem: Environmental > Terrestrial > Soil > Wetlands | place: USA: Florida... | reverse complement strand
CATGCCCACGCGGTTCACGGCCGCCACATAGACTCCGTTGGCGATGGCGTGCGAGCGCTGGATCGTCTGCCACGCCTCGTACTGCGCCGTTCCGAACTCCTCTTTCTCGTGCGGATGCCAGCCGATCCCTGTCGGATAAAACAGCACATTCGCGCCCTTCAGCGCCGTGATCCGCGCGCCCTCGGGGTACCACTGATCCCAGCAGACCAGCGTGCCAATTTTTCCCGCCGTCGTATCGAATGCCCGAAATCCCAGATCGCCGGGCGTGAAGTAGAACTTCTCGTAGTAAAGCGGATCGTCGGGGATGTGCATCTTCCGATACAGCCCCGCAATCGTCCCGTCCTTCTCCAGAATCGCCGCGGTGTTGTGGTATAGTCCCGCCGCGCGCCGCTCGAAAAGCGACGCCACCACCACCACTTTCTCTTCGCGCGCCACCGCGCCCAGCCGCTCCGTGCCTGGTCCCGGAATCGGCTCCGCCAGATCGAACAAGGCAATGTCTTCGCGCTGGCAGAAATACTGCGCGCGGAACAGCTCCGGCAGACAGACCACGTCCGCCCCCTGCCGCGCCGCTTCGCGCACGCGCTCTGCCGCCTTCTCCAGATTGGCGTCCGGATCCGGGCCGCAGCTCATCTGCACCAGACCGACGCGGAAGTTCGTATCGCTCGCCATAATTGGATCTCGCTACAGTTACAAAAACGGAGAAACAAGCAAAAGGCGCAGGCCCCCGCGGCCCACGCCTCGCTCAAAAAACCCTCCGGCTATTCGAAAATCAGGATCGCCGCGGCAATGGTCGTCGTCCAGAGCCCGCGCTTGTCGCCAATGGCGGACTGCGTGACGTTGGCGGTGCGCACAATCTTGTTCGAGATGCGGTAGATTTCCTTTTTCTCGTCCCAGCTTTTGTCGGGATCGAATTCCACGTCCAGCGTTGTCGCCAGCATCTCGGCCGCCAGTTCTTCCGCGTATTCGCCGGCCTGATCTTCCGTCTCGCCGAAGCTGTGGTGCTCGCTCAGGTAACCGTAGGTGTTGCGATCGCCCGGGATTGCCACGCCGATGCTCGAAGCCACCAGACGATGCGGTTCCCGCGTCGAATTCTCGGCCACCACGGCAAAGACAACTTCGCCGGGGCTCAGATACTTCAGGCCTTCCTTGCGAGGAACCAGTTTTGCCTGCGGCGGAAAGATCGACGATACCCGCACCAGGTTTTGTGCCGCAATGCCGGCATCGCGCAGCGCCAGCTCAAACGAGGTCAGCCGCTCCTTGTGTTTCCCGACGCCTTTCGTAAAGAACAGCCGCTTCGGGACCATGCTTTTTCCCAATTCTCAATTCCTCCGCAGGGAATGTTTTCGGTTGGCGCAGACATCCTGCCAAACCGGTTTTCCACCGGCCTGAAATCGCACCCCGATGAAAAGTATCACAACCGGGCCGTGCGTGGGGCATGCCGCTCAGGAATTCACGCTGTTTTCAATCATACGGCACTGCGCGCCTTGCCAGCCACGCCGTCCTGGTCGCGTTTTTTGAAAGGCTGCGTCGCAATGTCGAGAAATTCCTGCGCCGCCCGCGAGAGCTGACGGTCCTTACGGAATACCAGCGCCAGATCGCGCGCCAGCCGCACGCCTTCCAGAGTTAGCAGATGCAGCGAGCCGGTTCGCTCTTCCTCCGCGACGTTGGTCCGCGGCAGAAATCCCAGCCCCAGGCCCGCGCTGATGTAGCGCTTCAGCATCTCGCTCGATTCCACTTCCATGGCCACGCGGGGCGAAAGCTCGTTGACCCGGAACAGCTCGTCGAGCTGCTCGCGCCGCCGTCCGTGCGGAGGCAGCAGCAGCGGAACCTTCGTGAGTTCCTGCAGCCGTACCGTTGCCCGCGCCGCCAGAGGATGTCCCCTGGGCGCCACCAGCGCCAGCTCATCGCGGTGGATCGGTTCCACCGTGAGCCGCGAATCGCGGGCGGGGAGAGATACGACTCCGAAATCCACTTCGCGATTCACCACGCTCTCGAGGGTCCGCAGCCGCTCGGCGCGCACCACACTCAGCACCACGCGCGGATATTGATGCCGGAACTGCGCAAACACCTGCGGCAGCACATACAAATGAGTAGCCTCGTTGGCGCTGATTGCCAGTTCCCCGCGCGGAGCCCGCTCCTGCTCGGCAATCGCCAGCAGGATATGCTTCTGGCGATCGACGCAGAACTCCGCGAACGGCTCGAAGAGCCGGCCCGCCGCGGTGAACGTCACTTTGCCGCCGTCGCGGTCGAACAGCCGCGCTCCGACTTCCTGCTCGAGCGAGCGGATCTGCGCGGAAACCGCGGGCTGGGTGCGCAGCAGCCGCTGCGCCGCTTTGGAGAAGCTCCTCAGGCGGCTGACTTCCAGAAAAGTCCGCAGATTATCGAAGTCCATTGTTTCCCTTGTGCCGCTGGCGTGCCCCCAGAATATGCGGCCAGCCCCGGCGCCACAAGGGGATTCGGCCCTCAGTGGCCGCCGAGCGATTCGGGTGACGGCCGCGTGCGCGGAGGCCTCCGCATGATGAACGGGAGCGGAATGAGGCAGGCAATGATCAGGCTCAGCCCCCAGAACGCGTTCTGATAGCTCAGCATCTGCGCCTGCAGGTTGAGAGTCTGCCACGCATTCCCGATGGCGAGACGGCTAGCGGCGTCGGCGCTTTGACCGAATCGCATGAGCGCGTTCTTCGTGGCGTCGAGGAAGAGCGAGTACTGAACGCCACCCGGCTGCACATGCTGGGCCAGCGTCGCAATGTGAGTCTGCTGCGTCCGCTCGAGGAACGTAGTCAGCAGCGCCGTCCCCACGGAGCCGCCGATATTCCTGGCGAAGTTTGAGAAACTCGAAATCTGATTGTTCTTATTTCGCGGTACACCCACATAATTCAGCGTGCTGATCGGAATAAAGACGAACGAGAGCCCCATCACCTGATACGCGCGCCACAGCGTAACCTGGCCAAACGAAACGCCGAGATCGAGGCGCGTGAGGTTGAACAATCCCGCCGCTGTGATTGCGTAGCCGATCGCCACCAGCAGGCGCGGATCGAACTTCGCCGAGCCCACAATGCGTCCGGCGAGCGGCATGGTCAACATCAGCACCAGCGCCCCCGGCGACAGCACCATGCCGGCTCGTTCGGCGGTATACCCCAGCAGCACCTGCAGGAACTGCGGAATGAGCACAGTCGTTCCAAAAAGCACCATGCCCAGCACAAATTGCAGGAAGACGGCGGTGCCGAAATTGCGGTTCTTCAGCAGCCGGATGTCGACAATGGGATCCTCGTGGCGCCACTCCCACCAGACAAACAGGACGAGCAGGCAGACCGCCAGAATCGCGAAACTACGGATCGTGATGTCGCCGAACCAATCCTTCTCCTGGCCCTTGTCGAGCACGAACTCCAGGCAGCCCACGCCGATCGAGATCAGGCCAAGTCCCAGAAAATCGACCCGGCTTCCTGCGCTGATGCGCTCTTCCTTCAGATAAGGAGGATCCTCGACCATCCGCTGCGTCAGGTAGAGAGACAGCAGGCCCACGGGCAAATTGATGAAGAAGATCCAGTGCCAGTTGAAGTTGTCGGTGATCCACCCGCCCAGCGTGGGCCCAATGGCCGGCGCCACGACCACCGCCATGCCGTAGAGGGCGAAGGCCTGCCCGCGCTTGCTCACGGGAAACGTATCGGCCAGAATCGCCTGCTCGCTCGGCGCGAGGCCTCCGCCGCCAATCCCCTGCAGAACCCGGAAAAACACCAGCATGGGCAGCGAAGGAGCCAGCCCGCACAGGAGCGAGCATGCCGTAAAGAGCATCACGCAGGTCATGTAAAAGCGCTTGCGCCCCATGCGCTGCATCAGCCATCCGGAGATGGGCAGAATCACGGCACTCGACACGAGGTAGCTGGTCAGGACCCAGGTGGCTTCTTCTTCGCTCGCACCCAGCGAACCGGCCATGTGCGGCAGAGCGACGTTGGCGATGGAGGTATCGAGCACCTCCATGAACGTCGCCATGGTGACTACGAGCGCCACCAGCCAGGGGTTATGGCTGGGCGTCCAGTTCGCCTCGTCGTAATGCAGCTCTGCCAAAGGACCTTTCGCGTCGTGCGGGCTCTTCCGCTCGATGGTTGCAAACCGGGCTCTGCGCGGTCTTCCCGGCGTCAGGAAACTGGGAAGCGGCCGGAGCGCGGCGCCATGCTCTTGTACGGGACAGTTTTTAGATTAGCAGCAGGTTGGATAGTTACAGATTCTCAGGGGTTGCCGGCGTCGGTAACCCTCTGCTCGGCGGCCGGCCGGGGGTCATTTTTTTGCCGTACTCTGCTGTTCCATAAAAGCCAGCTGGCGCTTGATCAGGTCGGCGCTCGGGCCCGTCGTGATGTAGTTCAGGCTGTGCTTCAGGTGCGCGGCCGCGTCGGTATAGTCACCTTTGGCGGCCAGAGTCAGAGCCAGCAGTTCCTCGGCATGGGGCACTTCGTGCTCCGGATCCATCGCGAGCGCGTTCGCAGCGCTGGTGCGCGCAGCCTCGTTTCTGCCCAGGTGATAGTCGGCCTGCGCGTTGAAATACCACAAGCGCGCCGTTCCACCCGGATCCAGCGCCAGGGCCGTCGTCGTCCACTGGCCGGCCTCGGACCAGTTCTTCCTGGTCATGGCGAGCCCCGCCAACATCACGCATGGCGGCACGTATTTGGGATCGGCCGCGTGTGCCTTTTTAAATGACTCCTCCGCGGCGGCCGCGTTGGAACCGAGTTGCAGCCGTCCCAGCATGAACCACGCTTCGGCGAACTGCGGGCTGAGCTGCACAGCCTGCTTCAGTTCGTCCTGGGCCGCTTCGTATTTCTGGTGCAGCCAGTCGTCGTGGGCCTTGTCAAAGGCCTTCAGCGCATCGGGCGAGCTGGATTCCCCGACGGTGCTGAACGCCGTGCCCGGTGCATGCTCGTCCGGCGTGAGGACTATGTTCTGCAAGTACGGGTCATCGCGCAGATTCTTCTGGGTGATCGTGACGGACGTCGAGTGGAAGCCGGCCAGGGGCGCGGACAAGCTGCATCCCTCGTAGTGCTGGATCATCTGCTTGCTCAGCGCGTCGTCTTCCATGCTGAACGCTTTGCCCACATTCACATGGTCGATCACGTACGAGCCTCCCGCGTCGGTATTGGCGGTCAGGTCGGCCTTGCCGGGCGCGCATGACAGCACCACCTGGACCGGGTCCCAGAGCAGCGGGCTGCCCTGCAGGACAACCTTGCCGGAGACGCCTCCACCGGCGCGGATGCTGGCGGAGGCATTCGCCATAAAACCGAAGTAGCCTTCGTCCTGGATCGAATCCGGGCGCGTGATCTGGCTCGTCACCCCGGCTGCGGATGTCGGCAACTGCCCTGCCGCCTGATGGGCCGCGGACGCGAGCACAGAAAGGAGGAGAAAGGAAGAGAAAGAAGATGCCGATTTCATAGGAGGTCCCGCCAACCCTTCATTATCGCGCAGCTAACCCCTGGCAAACAGGCTATTCTGGTGGGCAATGGGCGCTGCATTTCTTACCCTGGTTTGGCTGCTGCCGGCGCTCGCGCAGGTTCCGTCCGCTTCGCCGGACCAGCTTTTGAGCCGCGCCATCGACGAGCAGCAGAGGGGCGATCTTCCCGCTGCCATCCGAGACTATCGGGCCTTTTTGGCTGTCCGTCCCAATACTCTGGCAGCGCGCGTGAATCTGGGCGCTGCTCTCGCCCATTCCGGACAAGTGGATGAAGCCATCGCCGAATACGAGGCCGCGCTGAAGATCGATCCGCAGCAGCCATCGGTGCACCTGGATCTCGGCCTCGCTTATTCCCGGAAGGGCGATTTGAACGACGCCCGGGCGCAATTTGACGCCGCGCACCGCGCAACGCCACGCGATCTGCGGGTTGCCATCCTGCTGGGGGATGCGGACGCGCGAACGGGCAAAGCCGCCGACGCGGTTGCCATGCTGACGCCGATGGAGGCGGAGAACGCCGGCAACTCCGATTTCGAATATGCTCTCGGCGAGGCTCTGATCGCCGCCGGTCATCCCCGCGATGGCGCAGAGCGCGTGGAGAAGTCAGCAGCCCTGTCGAAGAGCGCCGACTCGTGGATGCTCGCCGGCTCCACGCTCCTCGATCTCAACGAATTCAACCGGGCGCGCCGCGATCTCGACAACGCCATGCAACTGAACCCTGCCCTGCCGGGCCTCTGCACGCTCGCCGGCACCGCGCGCGATAAGGACGGCGATTCGAAAGCCGCCGAAGGTGCATTCCGCCAGGCACTGCAGCAAAACCCCGACGACTTCGAGGCGAACCTCTATCTCGGCGCCATTCTTTACAAAGAGCGCAACATGGACGAGGCGAAGACTTATCTGCAGAAGGCTCTGCAGTTGAATCCCACGTCGACGCTGGCGCGCTACGAAACCGCCATGTGGCTCAGCACGTCAGGCCAGTACCAGGACGCCGCGCAGATTCTTGAAAAAGTAATCGCCGACGATCCCAAATGGCTGGAGCCTCACGTGGAACTGGCCAGCCTCTACTACAAGCTTCATCGCCCCGACGACGGCAAGCGCGAGCGCGCCATCGTCGATCAGCTGACGGCCGAGCAGCAGCAAAAAGGTCCCGGGAAATAGGCGATCAGTGCGCCGGGGAAGACGGCTCGCTCGGCTCCGTCACCTTCAGCACCTGATCGGCCCTGACGTCGCTCAGGGTCTGGACGGTACCGGAGGGCCAGTGGATCTCCACCGTACTGGCCTTTACATCCGGGCCCAGGCCGAAGTGAACCGGTCCGTCGCTCGAGGACGCGTAGCAGACGCTGGTGGTCATGTGGTTGTACTGGGCGCCAACCGTCGCACTCACCACTTTGATCCGCGCCCCGATCCCGTCGCGATTGCTGCGTGTCCCGCGCAGGGCGACGTCGAGCCAGTGGCCGGAGTGTTCGCTGCGGTTCATCCAGATTTCGGCGGGAGCCGAGAGCGCTGTCACCACCACATCGACCCGCCCGTCTCCGTCGAGATCGCCGAGCGCGCACCCGCGATGCCTCTCCGGCGGCGCGGCGTCGAATCCAGCCTGCTCGGTGAGGGCTTCCCATTTCCCGCTGGCGCCCGGATTGCGGAAGACGGTGTTGTGCTGGGCGATATCGGTCCCCGGCAGAGGCTGCGACTCAACGTGCCCCCGGGTGACAAACTCGTCCTTCCAGCCGTCATTGTCGAAGTCGTAGAGCGCCGGCCCGAATCCCGACATTTTCATGGTCAGGTCGCGCAGCCCGCTCGGCGTGGTCACTTCGCGGAAGTCGCCTTTTCCGCTGTTCAGAAACAAGGGAAAGGTCTGATCGTTGAGCGCGACGAACGTGATATCGGGATAGCCATCGTTGTTGACGTCGCGGAAGTCGACGCCCATGCCGGAAATGAATTGTCCGCCTTCCGGCAGCGCAACGCCGGCATCGAAGGCCACCTCTTCAAACTTGTTCCCAAGGTTGTGGAAGAGGAAATTGTATTCGGCGTCGTTGGTGACAAACAGGTCCTGCTTCCCGTCGAGATCGTAATCTGCGACGCCCACCCCCATGCCTTTGCCCACATGGTCGCGAATGCCCCATTCCTTCGAGACATCCTCAAACGTTCCGTTCCCCTTGTTCAGGAACAGCCGGTTCGGCTGCCCCTTGTAATAGCGGGGATGGCAGTAGTCGGCGATGGGGCCGAAGTGACACAGCGGCTGCGCGGCGTAGCTCCACTGCATGTAATCGACGACGAAAAGGTCGAGCAGCCCGTCGTTATTCACATCCACCCACGCGGCCGCCTCAGCCCACAGCGGACCGTATTGCGGATCGCTGGAGTCTCCCAGGCCGGCCTTTTGCGTGACGTCGGTGAACGTCCCGTTGCAGTTGTTGTGATAGAGCGTGTTGCGGTAGACTCCGGCGACGAAGATATCCGGGCACCCGTCGTTGTCGTAATCGCCGATTGCGACGCCGATGTCGTAACCGCTGCCCGCGAGGCCCGCGGCATCGGTAACATCGGTGAACGTTCCATCGCCATTGTTGCGGAAAAGGCGGTCGCGATATTTCGGATCGTCCTTCTTCAGAGTCGCAATGTTGGCCCCGTTGGTGAAGAAGATATCCGGCTTGCCGTCGCCGTTGTAGTCGAAGACCGCCACGCCGCCCGCCATGCTTTCCGGCGCATTCCTGCCGGAAGTCTCATCGTTCTCAAGCGTGAAGGGGATCTTGTTGAGCTCGAATCGGATGGGACTGGGCGCAGACGCTGCGTGGACAAAGCCAACAGCAACCGCAGCCGGAATCAGAATGGCCGCTGCAGGCCGCAGAAATAGGTATGAGGACATGCTCCTCGAAAACTATAAAAGCGAAGGGGTGGCTTGCGCCACCCCTTGCTTAGTCGATTGCCGGGCCCGTGGATGCTGCGGGCCGGCGCGGCCTCTCTTAGAAGAAGTACCTCGCCGAGAAGGTCATCAGACGCTGACCGGTGGTGAAGAGCGGTTTGCCGGTCGTGTTGGTGTTGTTGTTGGTGGAGCCGAGCGTCGGAGCGAACTGCAGCTGCAGGTCGTTCTCGCCGTTCAGGCTGAATTGCGGGTTGGGATGGTTGACGAAGTTCTGTGCCTGAATACGAAGCTCAAGTCTCTCGCTCTCCGTGGTCGGGAAGCTCTTGAAGATGGAGAGATCGTTGTCGAGGTACCCCGGTCCGCGCATGTACGGATATTGAGCGGGACCGGCTACACCAACGGTCGTTGGCGCCTGGAAGCAGTTCGGGTTGAACCGCATCCCCGACGACAGGTGAGACTTCGGATTACAGGTTAGCAGCGGATGCACGCCGATATTGGCCGAGTATCCGAACCAGCTGGCTCCGCTGATCTGGCCCGCAGGCAACCCGTTCGGCTCGTAGAACTCCACGGCGCCGCCTGAGGTTCCCTGGTAATTCGCGTTGAAGTTGCCGCCGCTGTTTTGCTGGATCGGCGCGCCGTTCTGGTAAGTGTTCCAGCCGGAGAGCTTCCAGTCATTCACGAGCGTGGCCAATGCGCGGTTGCCATGGATCGGGCTCGGAAGGTTGTAGACATACCAGATATTGAAAATATTGGTATGGTCATAACCCAGCGGTCCGTAGTTCCCGCGGATCGAGTACGGCACGGATGCGCTGCCGTTGCCGCCGCCGTTGGAAGTATCGCCGTCCCAGATGCCCATCACCTTGCTGAACGTGTAGTTGGCCTGGAAGTTCAGCTTGGCTCCGTTCTTCCTCCACGAAGCCTGCAGCGAGTTGTACTTTTCGTACGACTGGTGAGTGAGCAGGTAAATGTCGAGATAGTTGTGCATGGGAACGAAGTCCTGCTGGGTGCAACCCGGTGCATAGTTGGGCTTCGTAGGATCGGTGTTCGGTGAAGCAGCCGAGCAGTAGTGACCGGTGATCGGGTCGGTCAGGTAAGGATCGGCCTTGAAGTAGCCGCCTGGCAGAATCCCGTCGAGGTCATTGATGTCGCTGTTGCCGCCGTTGAATTCCTCGCCTGTGGTGTGGTTGCCCACGTACGAGATCTCCACCAGCGACTGCCATTTCGTAGCCTGGTCGATGGATACGTTCCAGTCCAGAGTGTTCGGCGTACGGTCGTCGCCATACAGATCGACGCCGATCTTGCTGCCGCACCTCCAGCAATTCTCCTGAATCGTCGCGGGTGGCGTACCACCAGCTGCCTCGTTCGCATACCCCTCGAACGGATGGGGTGTGGTGAAGTTGATGATGCCGCGCGGACCGTCGGCTACGTTGTTGGTGGTCGCCTCATTGACCGATATCTGGTAGCGGTAGGAGCCGAATCCAGCTCTGAATACGGTCCTGCCGGTGCCAAACAAGTCGTAAATGAGGCCGATGCGCGGATCGGGATAGAACAGCGGCGACTTATAGCCGGAAAGCGGAATGTTCTTGTCGACCGCATTCCATACCAGGCCGGTATTGGCCGGTGCGGTCGCCGATTCCACATACTGGTTCGGGAGGCTGGCGCTCAACGCTCCGCCGCCCGGACCGGCCCAGACCTGCTGGCCGTCGGGTTCGCCGTACCACTGACCGATATGGTCGAGGCGAAGACCGAGGTTGAGGGTGAGCTGCTTGTTGGCCTTCCACGAGTCCTGCGCCCAAACCGCCCACTGGTTCATCTTGATCGTGTCGGTGGGATCGGAACTCTGCTGCTCATAGCTGGCGTTGCGTCCGAGTTCGAAATCAGTGACAACGTTACCGGTTCCGTAGGCGGACGGCCATCCGAGGTTGAATTGTCCCATGTTGCCGCAGCCGTCGTCGCAGCCGTTGGTCTGGCCGTTGTAGGGCTGTGCCCAGTAGAAACCAGCTTTGGCAGTGTGGGTGCCGATGACTTTGCTGACCGTGTCATACAACTGCGGCACGCGCGCCAGCTTGCCGAACTGCCCGCCATTGAAGGGAACGTCGAACGGCTCCTGCGCGATGTTGGAGAGCGCGAAGTTATTGCCAGTCCACGGGCCCACAATGTTGGGCATTTGCTTGGTGGTGGTGCCGAAGAGTCCGGACACACCGCCCATGCCGATCGAGCTGCGATCGGCGCCGGTGCCGCCAAACGTATTCGGGTTGATGAAGCGCGACAGCGTGAACAC
>Ga0335075_10017762_pt1 | contig 10569 bp, 9 predicted proteins | sample Lox_Sample_24_FD_206723 | JGI IMG/M metagenome (GOLD analysis project Ga0335075, IMG submission 206723) | Soil microbial communities from Loxahatchee National Wildlife Refuge, Florida, United States - Lox_Sample_2.4 | ecosystem: Environmental > Terrestrial > Soil > Wetlands | place: USA: Florida... | reverse complement strand
GCCTGATCTTATGCACGTTGCCCAGCAATCAGGCCCACACTTGCACAGCTTGCCTCTCTGTTCGATTCTGCCGTCAGCGCTATCGACGACCGCGAGGAGCAACCAGATGACAGCTGAAGCGACGAACGAGCAGGTCAGGACCACCGACGAGTTCCCGGTCACGGGCATGGACGCGGCAGTCTTCGCTGTCGGCAACGCGCGCCAGGCCGCGCATTTCTACTCGGTCGCGTTCGGCATGCGGGTGGTCGCCTACCGGGGTCCGGAGACAGGCTGCAGGGACGAGGCGGCTTACGTGCTCGAGTCGGGCAATGCGCGGTTCGTCGTCCGCGGCCCGGTACGCGCCGGCACCGAGCTCGCCGCTCACGTCGCCAGGCACGGGGACGGCGTCATCGATCTCGCGATCGGCGTTCCGTCCGCCGCGGAGGCCTACGAGTACGCGGTCACGCATGGCGCGCACGGGCTCGCCAAGCCGGCCGTAGCGCAGGACGAGCACGGCAAGGTTGTGCTCGCCACTGTCGCAACCTATGGGGACACCCGGCACACGCTGGTCGAGCGGTCTGACTACGCCGGCGCCTACCTGCCAGGCTACGTCTCGGCCAGCCCGCTCCTGACCGAGCAGACCGGGCCGTTCTTCACCGAGATCGATCACTGCGTCGGCAACGTAGAACTCGGCCGGATGGACGAGTGGGTGGGGTTCTACCACCGGGTCATGGGCTTCACGAACATGAAGGAGTTCGTCGGCGACGACATCGCCACCGAGTACTCGGCGCTGATGAGCAAGGTCGTCGCGGACGGAAGCCGCAAGGTGAAGTTCCCGATCAACGAGCCGGCCGCCGGCAAGAAGAAGTCGCAGATCGATGAGTACCTGGAGTTCTACGGCGGACCTGGCGTCCAGCACCTCGCCCTGGCCACCGACGACATCGTGGGCGCCGTGCGCGGAATGCGAGCCCAGGGTGTTCGGTTCCTCGACACGCCGGACAGCTACTACGAGGCCCTCGGCGACTGGGTCGGCGACACCAGGGTGCCGCTGGACGAGCTTCGCGAGCTGAAGATCCTGGCTGACCGCGACGAAGACGGCTACCTGCTGCAGATCTTCACCCAGCCAGTTCAGGACCGGCCGACGGTCTTCTTCGAGCTGATCGAGCGGCACGGGTCTGAGGGGTTCGGCAAGGGGAACTTCAGGGCGCTGTTCGAGGCGATCGAGCGAGAGCAGGAGCGCCGCGGCAACCTGTGAGGGCGCCGTTCCGGTTGGGGCGTGGGTAGCGCACCGCTGCCCCTAGAGGGGCCACAATCGGTGACTCACGCCCATCCGACGGCTATGCGCGCGGGGGCTGGATACGGCATCATGACGGCGTGACTCAGCCTCAGGATTACGGCACGCCGCCCGGCGGACCGGCCTACCCGAGCTATCCGCAGTCGGGTTACGGGCAACCCCAGTCCGGATACGGGCAACCCCAGTCCGGATACGGGCAACCCCAGTCCGGATACGGGCAAACCCAGCCGGGATACGGGCAACCCCAGTCGGGATACGGGCAGCCGCATCCCGCCTACGGCTATCAGCCGGTCGGCAAGGACCCTTCGCTAGCCGCCTGGTGGCAGCGGCTGCTGGCCCGCATCGTGGACGGAGCGATCCTGGCGGTCCTGTTCTCGCCGCTGTGGATCCCGCCGTGGAGTTCGTTCCTGAAGGCCATCCGGACGATCAGGGACCAGTACCCGGCCGGCACGAATCTCAGCGCCATTCCGGCAGCGCGAAACCTGATCACGCACGCCGAGTCGCATCTGGTGGGGCGGCTCTTCGTCATCGGCCTGCTGTTCTACCTGGTCGCCTTCGCCTACGACTGGATCCAGCACGGGCTGTGGGGTCAGACGATCGGCAAGCGCGCGCTCGGGACCCAGGTAGTGATGGCCGACGGGCGGGGCAAGGTCGGCGGCGGCTCCGCGGCCGGCCGCGCGGCCATCTACGCGCTCTCGCCAATGGTGCCCTTCGTCGGCGGCCTGTTCGACCTGCTCAACGAGCTGTGGCTGACCTGGGACCCACGCAGGCAGTGCCTGCACGACAAGGCTGCGCATACAGTTGTGGTGAGGAAGGACTATCCGGGACCCCAGCCGCTGGCGGGTCGCCGGTAGCCGGGCACGACCGGGCCTGGCCAGACGTTGACTAACCGGCAGCGTCCGGGCAGGGCCGGCCAGCAGTGTCCGGGCAGGCGACCAGCAGGAGCTAGGCACGCCCGACCAGGATTGCCGGCTGGCATGTTGCACCGGTACTCCACTCGAGAAACCGCCGCGAGGGATGACACAGCAGGACGAAGCCGGCCAGCGGACTAGGACCGACGGCCCGGCTTTCAACCAGGACCCGGCGAGTCAGCCGGTCGCGGAGCCGTCCGCGCCGTCAGAACCAGCAATGCCGTCGGACCAGTCACCGCCATCTCGGCAGCCAGAACCGCCGCGCCCGTCGCCCTACCTAGTCGCCGGCGAGTCGGTCCCGCAGGCCTATCTCGCTCCGCCGCAGCCGGGACAGCCGTCGTATGGCACTCCGCCCGGGGCGGGCTCTGGCCGGCAGTCCTTCCTGCGGCCCGCCAGCCCGCAGCAAGGCACGCAGCCGCGGGGTTATGGCCAGCCTGGATTTGGCCAGCAGAACGGCTACGACCAGCAGAACGGCTACGGCCGGCCCGGATATGGCCCACGGCCAGGCGCAGCGCGCTCGCAGGCCCGCGACCCGGCGCTCGCCACCGGCTGGGAGCGCCTGCTGGCGTCAACCCTGGACTGGGTCCTCCTCTGGGCGGTATCGGTAGCCCTGTTTATCTCCCCGCTGACCCGGATCTCGCATGAGTTTGATGCCGTCAGCAGTCGATTCACGGATCTCAACTCCCCCGCTGCACAGGCGGCACTCGACGCCATCGTCAGAGATCCGGCGAATCAGCGCGCGCTGCTCTTCTGGTTCTGCACGCTGTTCGGCCTCGCGCTTGTGTACTTCTGGGTGCAGCACGCCCTCTGGGGAGCGACGCTGGGCAAGCGCGCGCTCGGAACACGGGTGGTCAGCGCAGCCGACCGGTCCGGAATCGGGGTCAGAAAGGCGGGAGTCCGGGCCGCCGCCTTCCTGGTGGGCCCGGCTGCCCTGATGCTGCTGCCGAGCCCGATCAACTGGATCGGCGGAGCTCTCTGGCTCGCCGACGCCACCCTGACAGCTGTTGATCCTCAGCGGCAGTCCCTGCACGACAGGCTTGCGGGCACGATCGTCATCAGAAAGCGCTGGCTGGACCAGCAGAACAGCCGACCAAGCCCCTGGTAGCTAGCCAGCAAATAGTGCTAGCCAAACAACCCAACGGTGCTAGCCAAACAACCCAACGGCGCTAACCAAACAACCCAACAGTGCTAGCCGAACAACAGGGTGTAGCCCGCCTTACGCAGCTGGCTGACCACTGAGTCCGCATGCTCCTGGCCTCTGGTCTCCAGGTGCAGGCTGACGGTGGCCTCGTCCACCCGCAGATCGGCCGTGACACGCTCGTGCACGACGTCGAGCACGTTGGCGCCGAGCGAGGCCAGCTCCACCAGCAGAGTCGCCAGGGCGCCCGGCCGGTCGGGTAGCCGGCACCGGAACGCCAGGAACCGGCCAGCGGCCGACAAGCCATGGCGCAGCACCTTGGACAGCAGCAGCGGGTCAATGTTGCCGCCAGACAGGACTATCACCACGGGCGGCTCGAACAGCGCCGGGTGCTCGAGCACGGCCGCCACGCCGGCAGCCCCGGCTGGCTCGACCACCTGCTTGGCCCGCTCCAGGCAGAGCAGCAGGCCTCGCGACAGCGTCTCCTCCGTCACCGCGACGGCCCGCGCGTCAAGCGCGCTGAGGATGGCGATGGTCAGCTCACCCGGCCGGGCAACGGCTATCCCGTCTGCCATCGTGGGGGCCGGCGTAACGCTGACCGGATGGCCGGCCTCGATCGAGGCGGGCACTGGCGCGATTGCCTCGGCTTGCACGCCGATCAGCCGCGTTCCGGGCAGCACCTCGCTCGCCGCGACGGCAACCCCGGCGGCAAGGCCGCCGCCGCCGACCGGCACCGCGATCGTCCGGACATCCGCGCACTGCTCGGCGATCTCGAGTCCCACGGTGCCCTGGCCGGCGATGACGTCAGGGTGGTCGAACGGGTGGATGAAGACGGCGCCGGTTTCGGCAGCGAGATCGCCCGCCATTGCCAGTGCGTCCTCCACCGACGTGCCGTGCAGGATGACCTCGGCGCCGTACGATCGCGTGGCCGCGACCTTGGGCAGGGCGGCGGACGCGGGCATCACCACCGTCGCCTTCGCGCCGAGCGCCGACGCGGCCAGGGCGACCCCCTGCGCGTGATTGCCCGCGCTCGCCGCGACGACGCCACGCGCCCGCTCCGCCGGGGTGAGCCTCGCGATCCGCAGATACGCGCCGCGGACCTTGAACGATCCGCCTCGCTGCAGGTTCTCGCACTTCAGGTAGACCGGGCCGCCGAGAAGCGCGGACAGCGCACCGGACTCGATCAGCGGTGTGTGCCTGATCACCGGATCGAGACTGGCCCTGGCGGCGATCACGTCCGCGGCAGTCACCGCGTCCGGAACGCGCTTCGATGACGATGACTGGGATGACATTGTTCTCAGTCCCCCGCCCAGTACCGGTCCGCAGCGAAGATGAGCGCGGCAGCGCCGACCAAACCGGCATTCTGCCCGAGCGCCGCGGGCACGACGCTGACGTTCCTGGCATAGTCGAGCCTGGCATGCGCGCGGAGCGCGTCCTCCAGCGGATCGAACAGCAGCGGTCCGGCCTGCGAGAGGCCGCCGCCGACCGACACCACTTCCAGATCGCACAGGCAGGTCGCGGACGCGATGGCAATACCGAGCGCCCGTCCGGCCCGCTGCATCGCGGCCACGCCGACCGGATGGCCGAGCGCCCCGTCGTCGGCGAGCTCCTTCGCGGTCGGAGTCGGCTGCTCCGGTCGCCAGCCCTCGGCCTGCGCCCAGGCGACGAGCGCCGGGCCGCGCGCGATTGCCTCCAGGCAGCCGCGCCCGCCGCATTCGCACACCGGTCCGGTGTCCGGGTCTACCACCACGTGGCCGATATGGCCGGCGTTGCCAGAGGCCCCCTCCACCAGCCGTCCGTCCAGGACCAGGCCGCCGCCCACCCCGGTCGAGACGACCATGCCGAGCACGTTGTCGCGGCCACGGCCGGCGCCGCGCCAGTGCTCCGCCGCGACCAGGCAGATCGCGTCGTTGTGCACCCGGACGGTGATGCCCGGCAGGCGCTCCTCAAGGCGGTCGCGCAGCGGGAATCCGCGCCAAGCGGGGATGTTGAGCGGGGACACCAACCCGGACGGCCACTCCATCGGGCCGCCGCAGCCGCAGCCGCAGCCAGCCAGCCCGGCCGGATCGATGTCGGCCCCGGTCAGCATCTCAGTGATCAGCGAATCCAGGGTGCGCCAGAGCTGCTCGGCGTCCAGGCCCGTAGGCGTGGGCACCTTTGTCCAGGTGAGGACGCGACCGGCCGGCTCGACGAGGCCAGCGGCAAGCTTCGTGCCGCCGATGTCCACCGCCAGCGCCGGGCGGAGATCCTCCATTCGCGCCTCCCAAGGTGCGGACTGCAGCCGCCCCGACATAGTGTCGAATGGTGCAGCCTACGACCAGCAGCCAGCCATCCTCAGACCAGCCGACCTCCCCCGCCCCGCAGATCAGCACACTGGGCGAACTCCGCGCCAGCGGGCACCAGCATCGCACTGTCAAGCAGGAACTGCGGCACAATCTGCTGCAGTGCATGCGGGCCGGCGAGAACGCGTTCCCCGGCATTATCGGATTCGGCCAGACCGTGCTCCCGCACCTGGAGCGGGCGATCATCGCCGGCCACGACGTGATCCTGCTCGGTGAGCGCGGTCAGGGCAAGACCAGGCTGATCAGAACCCTGACCCTGCTGCTCGACGAGTGGACACCCGTAGTCACGGGCTGCGAGATCAATGACCATCCGTACGCTCCGGTGTGCGCCAGATGCCAGCGCCTGGCCGCCAGGGAAGGCGACAGCCTGCCCGTCAGCTGGCGGCCCCGAGCGGACCGGTACGGCGAGAAGCTCGCCACCCCGGACACCAGCGTTGGCGACCTGATCGGCGACATCGATCCGGTGAAGGTGGCCGAGGGCCGGACGCTCGGCGATCCGGAGACGATTCATTTCGGCCTGCTCCCTCGCACGAACCGCGGCATCTTCTGCCTCAACGAGCTGCCGGACCTGGCTGAGCGGATTCAGGTCTCGCTGCTTAACGTGCTCGAGGAGCGCGACATCGGCGTCCGCGGCTACGCGCTGCGGCTGCCGCTCGACCTGCTGCTGGTGGCGAGCGCGAACCCGGAGGACTACACCAACCGCGGTCGCATCATCACGCCGCTCAAGGACAGGTTCGGCGCGGAGATCCGCACCCATTACCCCATCTCGCTCGAGGCCGAACTGGACCTGATCGACCAGGAGGCACAGCTGGCGTGGGACGGCACTGACCCCGGCGCTGTCGTTCCCGCTCATCTCATCCAGGCGATCGCAAGGTTCACCCGGCTGGTTCGCGCCTCGCCGGCAGTGGACTCCCGGTCTGGAGTCTCCGCCCGGTTCGCGATCGCCGCCGTCGAGGCGGTGGCCGCCTCGGCGGTGCGGCGGGCGGCGATCACCGGTGAGGAGCATCCGGTCGCCAGGGTGTGTGACCTCCCGGCGATCATCAGCACGCTGCGCGGCAAGGTTGAGTTCGAGGTCAGCGAGGAGGGCCGGGAGCAGGAGGTGCTCGATCACCTGCTGCGCCGGGCCACCGGCGACACCTTCCGCGCCCTGCTCGGCAGCGCCGACCTGACCGGTCTGCTAGCCAGGTTTGCCGACGACGGCGTGGTGGAGACCGGCGACCTGGTGCCGGCCGCCGACTTGCTGCGCCGGATCGGCGAGGTGCCAGGCCTGGCCCGGATCATGGACCGGCTGCGGATGGACGGCAGCGAGTCACTCGGCCAGGCGGCGGCAGCACTGGAGTTTGCGATGGAGGGCCTGTACCTGATGCGCCGGCTGTCGAAAGACTCGATCGAGGGCGGCGCGATCTACCGCACGTGAGCCGACGGCTGGCGACAGCCGCCAACGCGGCGGCAGGCTCGGCGGGACGATCAGGGAGGTAACGTGGCAGGCTACCGGTACGGGCCGTACGACGGCGGGCCGGATCCACTGGAGCCTCCGTACGACGTCCGTGGCGCGGTCGACGCGCTGGGCGAGTCGGTGCTCGACGGTACGGACCCGGCCAGCGCACTCCGCGATCTGCTGCGCCGCGGCATGTCCGGCCACCGCGGGCTGGACGACCTGCTGCGCCAGGTACGCGAGCGGCAGCGCGAGATCCGCGACCGCGGCCGGCTCGACGGCATCCTCGATCAGGTCCGCTCGATGCTCGACACCGCCATCGGCCAGGAGCGGGCCGAGCTGTTCCCGAATCCGGACGACTCCGCGCGGCTACGAGAAGCAGAGCTCGACTCGCTGCCGTCCGACACGTCGCAGGCGATCCGGCAGCTGGCCGACTACGACTGGCAGTCGGCGGCCGCCCGGCAGACCTTCGAGCAGCTGAAGTCGCTGCTGCGCAGCGAGGTGCTTGACAGCCAGTTCCGCGGCATGCGGCAGGCGCTAGCCAGCCCTGACCCTGCGGCAATGCAGCGGGTCAAGGACATGATGGCAGCGCTGAACCAGATGCTCGCCGCGGACGCCCGTGGCGAGCACACGCAGCAGGACTTCGACAACTTCATGGCCGACTACGGCGACATGTTCCCCGACTCCCCGGCCAGCCTGGAGGAACTGGTCGACCAGCTAGTGCGGCGCATGTCGGCGGCGCAGCGGCTGCTCGACTCGCTGACCGACGAGCAGCGCGAGGAACTCGCCGGGCTGATGGCGCAGGCCATGGAGGACGCCGGGCTGGCCGCCGAGATGTCCAGGCTCGGCGACGCACTGCGCGCCCGGCGGCCGGACATGGACGCCGGCTGGCCGCAGCCAGGCATGACCGGGAGCGAGCCGCTCGGCCTGTCCGACGCGACCACCGCGCTCGCCGACCTCGCCGACCTGGCCGATCTCCAGGACTCGCTGCGCCAGGACTACCCGGGCGCCCGGCTGGACGACATCGACGAGGAGGCGGTCCGCCGTGCGCTCGGCCGTCAGGCAGTCGACGACATGGAAGCGCTGCGGCGGACTGAGCGTGAGCTCGAGCGGCAGGGCTACCTGCAGCGCACCGACGGCAAGCTTGAGCTAACCCCGAAGGCCGTGCGAAGGCTGGGCCAGACCGCGCTGCGGAAGGTGTTCGCCGACCTGCCGGAGGGCGGCACCGGCGACCACGACCAGCACGACGCAGGGCAGGCCGGTGAGTACACCGGCAGCACGAGGCCGTGGCGGTTCGGCGACGAGCAGGCGATCGACGCGGCTGCCACGGTCCGCAATAGCCTGCTACGCCAGGCCTCGCCACAGGCGTTCCGGCCGCCGGGGGCGGCCGGAACCCCGGCCGGCGGTGCTAGCCCGGGGAGCCGGTCCCCCGTACCCCCCGCGGGCAGGGCCGTCCAGCTCTCGGTTGAGGACTTTGAGGTGACCGAGACCGAACGGCGCGCCTCGGCAGCGGTCTGCCTCCTGGTTGACCTGTCGTATTCGATGGCACTGCGCGGAACCTGGGGCGCTGCGAAGCAGACGGCACTGGCACTGCACGCGCTAGTCCGCAGCCAGTACCCGCAGGACGCAATCTGCGTCATCGGCTTCTCCAACTACGCGCGCGAACTGCGTGAGACCGAGCTGGCGGGCCTCAGCTGGGACATGGTGCAGGGCACCAACCTGCACCACGCTCTGGTGCTGGCCGGGCGCTTCCTCGACCGACGGCCCGAGCACAATCCGGTCGTCATGGTTATCACCGACGGTGAGCCGACAGCGCACCTTCGCCGCGACGGCAGGTTCTGGTTCGACTGGCCGCCGGCCCCGGAGACGCTCGAGCTGACCCTCGCCGAGGTCGACAAGATGACCAGGCGCCGCGCCACTATGAACGTGTTCATGCTGGCCGACGACGAGCGGCTCACATCGTTTGTGGACGAGGTAGCCCGGCGCAACGGCGGCCGGGTACTCCGTGCCATGCCGGACAGTCTCGGCGAATACGTAGTGAAGGACTTCATCCGCACGCGTCGGCAGTACGCCAGATAGGCGCGCCGGTCCTACGATCGGCGCATGTCGTTTACTGACAAGCTGATCCTCTGGCTGCACATCGCGTTCGCCATCTTCACCATCGGACCAATCGCGCTCGCCATCTCGTCGACTCCGCGTTACATCAGGCGCCGGGACGTCGCGATCCTTCGCTACCTCAGCAGGATCACGCTGGGCTTCACAGCTGCTGCCCTGCTCGTGCTCGTCTTCGGCATCGCAGCGGGCGAGGAAGACCATGACCTGTCCCGGCCGTGGCTGACTGTCGCGATGACTCTCTTCGTGGTCGCGATCGTCCTGCTTGCGCTGATCATCCGCGACCAGCGGCGCGCTCTCAGGGCGCTCGCACCCGCCGATGTGCCGCTGACCGGCGGGCGGGCAGCGAGTGAGACTGTCGTGCCCGCGTCCGCCGATACGGCACCGCAGCCTGAGCCGGCGCTCGCGACGGCCGGCGCGGCGGACAGCGGGCCTGCTAGCACGGGAGCTGGCAGTGCAGAGCCCGGAGCGGCCGCTACGGCCGGCGTGGCCGCGCATGTCGCCTCGGTTGAGCACGGCCGGATCGCCGCGATGGGCGGAGTTGTAAACCTCATCTGGCTAGTCATACTCGTGCTGATGGTCTGGCGGCCGTAGCGGACGGCGAGCTCGGCGAGATAGCCGTCGATGCGGATCGCGCTAAACATTTCGTAACTCTTTGTCGTGATCTCGGCCCGGCGCGATTGTCCGGGGTAGTACCGTGCCGGTCGTACATCTATCGCTGGTTTCGCTGAGGCCTGCCAGCCTGCAGGCAGCCAGCATCCAAGGAGGAACCGTGAGTTCTCAAAGCGTGTCCGGCGGCAGCTCGAAGCGTTCGCTTATGCTCATCCTGGCGGTCATCGCCGGTCTCGCACTTATCCTCGCGATCCTCTGGCTGACTGGCTCGGCACCGTCATTCCTCGACTCCGGTAGCCATGTCAAGAGCAGCGGCGGCAGCCACCTCTTCCGCGGCGTTGCCGCGCTGGTCCTCGCTGTCGTCTGCGGCGCCGGCGCCTGGTGGACAGGCAAGAAGTAGCAGTCGGTCCGCCTTAAGGCCGTGTTGACACTCTCGCGGCCGTCCGCCTAGATTCCTCCGTGTTCGGGTACCTAACTAACGTTCGCCCATCGCACACGGCGGCCCTGTCTGCCTGTACGGGGCCGCACTGGTCGGGATATGACGCGCAGTCGCACTCAGGTAGGAATTGTCGGCGCAGGTCCAGCCGGGTTGCTGCTCTCACATCTGCTCGCGCGGCGTGGCATCGAGTCGGTGCTGATCGAGATCCGCAGCCGTGAGTACTGCGAGGCGCGGCAGCGGGCCGGCGTACTCGAGGACGGCAGCGTGGCTCTGCTGCGCGGCGCCGGTCTAGCCGACCGGCTTGATC
>Ga0335075_10017760_pt1 | contig 10570 bp, 9 predicted proteins | sample Lox_Sample_24_FD_206723 | JGI IMG/M metagenome (GOLD analysis project Ga0335075, IMG submission 206723) | Soil microbial communities from Loxahatchee National Wildlife Refuge, Florida, United States - Lox_Sample_2.4 | ecosystem: Environmental > Terrestrial > Soil > Wetlands | place: USA: Florida... | reverse complement strand
GTACGGCAGCGGACGCCAGAGGACGCCGTACGCCACGGAGAAGATGGCGGTGTTGAGTCCGATTCCGAGCGCCAGCGTCAGCAGGGCGGTGCACGTGAACGCCGGTTCGCGTCGCAGCAGCCGTAACGCCAGGCGTACATCCTTGACGAACGTCTCGGCTGCCGCGAAGACCCACGCGTCGCGCGATTGCTCGCCGAGGCGGACGCCGTTGCCGACCTGCCGGCGTGCCGCTGCGGCGGCGTCGGCGCGGGACAGCCCGCCGTTCTCGACCAGCGCCTGCGTCTTCATCTCTTCGTGGAAGCGCAGTTCGTCGTCGAGATCGCGATCGAATTGATCGCGCGTGAACAGGAACCTCAGACGTCGGAGCAGGGAACCCACGGCACTCTCCTGGAACCAGCGCACTACGTGGCTTTCATGACGCGGGTGATGGCGCCGAACATCTCGGCGAACCGCGAGGCCTCGACACCCAGCTGCTTGCGGCCGGCCGGCGTCAGCGTGTAGAAGCGCGCTCGCCGGTTGTTGGCCGAGATCTTCCACTCCGCCGACACCCAGCCCTTGACGAGCATGCGTTGCAGCGCGGGGTAGAGCGATCCCTCTTCGATCGTCAGCACGTCGGCCGACAGCATCTGGATGTGCTGCGCGATGCCGTAGCCGTGCATCGGCTCGATCGAGAGCGTCTTCAGCACGAGCATCTCTAGCGTGCCCGGCAGCAGTTCATTACGTCCTGTCGATCTGGCTTGCTTCATCAGCGGCCCTTTGCATAGACGAACTATGTGAGAGAGAAGTTCGCATGCCGGTGTCAGCGCTGTCAATGGATGGCCGGAGCCGCGCGTCGAGCTGAAGCTCGACGCCTACGTCCAAAGGAGGTCACCCGAGGAACCGTCCGACGACTTGTCCGTCGAAGCCATGGCGAAGGCGGAAGTCGGACGGCTACGAAGCTAGAGTCCGCTCGAGACCGCGTCGAGCTGAAGCTCGACGCCTACGTCCAGGGGAGGGCTCGACGCTTACGTCCGACCGTGCGAACGCGGCAGCGTGACGTCGACACGCAGCCCGCCGTCGCGGCGCGGCGTCAGCACGAGCGTGCCGTCGTGCGCCTGCGTGATGCTCCTCACGATCGCCAGGCCGAGGCCGACGCCGGCATGATCGGTCCGCACCCGGTCGGTGCCGCGCTGGAACGGCTCGACGAGGGTGGCCATCACCTTCGACGGGAGCGGCTCGCCCGTGTTCTCGACCGACAGCGTCACCGTGTCCGACTGCACCGCCGTCGTGACCCACACCCTGCCGCCCTCGGGCAGGTTGTGCGCGATCGCGTTGTGTAGCAGGTTCGCCGTCAGCTGCCGCAGCAGCGCCGGTGAGCCATTGGCGTGTGCCACCTCGCCGGTGACGTCGACCGCCGTCCGCTGCCGCTCCGCGAGCGGCAGCAGCGTCTCGACCGCATCCTCGACGGCCAGCGACAGATCGACGCTCTCGCGCGTGAAGGCCCGCTGGTCGGCCCGACTCAGGACGAGCAGCGCTTCGGTGAGATCGATCGCCCGCGTGTTGACGTCGTGCAGACGCGCGAGCAGCGCGTCGATGTCGCGCGCGGGATCGCTGCGCGCCACCTCGAGCAGCGTGCGCGTGATGGCGAGCGGGGTGCGCAACTCGTGCGAGGCGTTGGCCGCGAAGCGGCGCTGTTCGGCGACGTGCGCGTCGAGGCGCTCCAGCATGCCGTCGAAGGCATCGGCCAGTTCGCGGAATTCGTCGCGCCGGCCCGGCAGCCGGATGCGATGCGACAACGAACCCCGCGCGGCCGTCCGTGTGGCTTCCGTGATGGGGCCGAGCGGCGCCAGCATGTGGCCCGCGAGAACCCATCCACCGGCAAGCCCGAACACCAGCAGGAAGGCCATGACGGCGCCAGCCATCGGCACGAACGAGCGAAACACGTTCGGCACGAATCGACCGCTGGTGGTGATGATGATGACGCCCTCAGGCCGGTTGTAGCGCAGCGATAGCCAGACCGCTGCCAGCGTCATCGCTCCCGCCAGCATCAGGAAGCCGGCGTAGCTGAGGGTGAGCTTGAGCCGCACGCTCACGCCTGGTGCCCTAGTCATCAGCTGCGTCGCCTCGGGCTCCCGTTACCGGTTCGATGCGATAGCCGACGCCGGCCACGGTGGCGATGATCCAGGGCTCGCCGAGACGCTTGCGCAGCGCCGACACGGTGATGCGGACGGCATTGGTCAGCGGATCCGTGTGCTCGTCCCATGCCCGTTCGAGTAGATGCTCGGCACTGACGACTCCACCTTCCGCCGCGACGAGCACCTCGAGCACGGCGAACTGCTTCCGCGTCAGGGCCACGTAACGACCGTCACGGTACACCTCGCGACGGAACGGGTCGAGTCGCAGCCCCGCAATCTCGCGCACCGGTGGCCGGCTGTGGCCGCGACGACGGTCGAGCGCGCGGAGTCGCAGCACGAGCTCGCGCAGGTCGAACGGTTTGGTCAGGTAGTCGTCGGCGCCGAGCTCGAAGCCGGAGGCCTTGTCGTCCAGACGGTCGGCGGCCGTCAGCATGAGGATGGGCAGTCCACTGCCGGAGGCGACGATGCGCCTGGCAATCTCGTCGCCATTCGGGCCTGGGACGTCACGATCGAGGACGGCGATGTCGTAGCTGTTGACGGCGAGCAGCTCCAGCGCCGTCTCGCCGTCACCGGCGATGTCGGCGGCGATCGCCTCCAGCCGCAGCCCGTCGCGGATGGCCTCGGCCAGGTACGGCTCGTCCTCTACGATCAGCACCCGCATACACCCTCGAAGTTACGCGCCCGGACGTATCGTCGGCATATCGAAATCCGCATACGGGCTGGCAACACCGTGCGGCTCAGACTCGTGACATGTCCGGCCACGTGCCCGTCCACGCCATCGCCTGCCGTTCGGCCGTCGCCGCGATCGCCATCGTCACCGTGGCGTTGCTGGCCAGCGTCAGCGGCACCCGGGCCGGCCACGCATTAGTTGCAGCAACGTGGTCGAAGGCATCATCTACCGAGAAGACGCAGCGTATCCACAAGCGAGCGGCTGCCGGCCGGCCGCGAGTGGGACCCCGTCGAGTTGCCTCGTGGGCGACCTTTGCCAGCCCCTCTGCATTCGGCGCGGCCGACGGCGCCATCACCGATGGTGTCACTCCATTCGACGGTCGGGTATCCGGCGTCGCGAGATTGAGCGCGCCCCTTCGCGACGCGCTCCGTCGCGCGGCACGGGACGCCGCCCGTGATGGCGTCGTGCTCGTCGTGAACAGCGGCTGGCGCTCGGCGGCGTACCAGGATCATCTCTATCTCGACGCCGTGTCCCATCATGCTTCCGAAGAGGAAGCGGCGCGATGGGTGGCCACAGCGGACACGTCTCCACACGTGCGCGGCGAGGCCGTGGACGTCGGGCCATCGCGGGCGACGGCCTGGCTGGCGCGACACGGCGCCGAGTACGGCCTCTGTCGGATCTACCGCAACGAACCGTGGCACTTCGAGCTGCGCCGGGATGCGCTCGACGGCGGATGTCCGTCGATGTTTGCCGATCCCTCGCACGACCCAAGGATGCAGCGATGACGACGCAGTCTCACCCGCGTACCGACACCACCATCGCGGCCAGCGCGCGAAATCTCACCAAGACCTACGGACGTGGCGACGCCCAGGTGCAGGCCCTGCGCGGTGTCGATCTCGACCTGCGCCGGGGCAGCTTCACCGCCATCATGGGCCCGAGCGGATCCGGCAAGTCGACCTTTATGCACTGCCTGGCGGGACTCGACCAGGCCAGCAGCGGCAGCGTCGTGGTGGGCGGCACGGACCTCGGGACGCTGAGTGACGATGCCCTGACGATCTTCCGGCGCATGCACATCGGCTTCGTGTTCCAGTCGTTCAACCTGCTGCCGATGCTGACCGTGCTGCAGAACATCCTGCTGCCGCTCGAACTCGCCGGCGAACGGATCGACGGTGCGACGCAGGAGCGCGCCCGCGTCGTCGCCGAGAGCCTCGGCGTGGGCCATCGGCTCTCGCATCGTCCGGCCGAACTCTCGGGCGGACAGCAGCAGCGCGTCGCGATCGCACGGGCGCTGATCACCACACCGGATCTCCTGTTCGCGGATGAGCCGACCGGCAACCTGGACAGCGTGACGTCGGCGGACGTGCTCGACCACCTGCAGCGAGCCGTGCGCGAGTTCGGGCAGACCGTCGTGATGGTCACGCACGATCACGACGCGGCGGCTTACGCCGACCGCATCGTCACGCTGCGCGACGGGCGAGTCGTCTGATGCGCACGGTCTTCCTCGCCTCGCTGCGGACCCACGCGCGGCGCTACGTGGCGGCCGCGATCGCGGTCGTCGTCTCGGTCGCGTTCCTGGTGGTCATCGGCGTGCTCTCGGCCGGGGTTCGTCGCGGGCTGATGGAGACGTTCGGCGCGCCTTTCCGCAACGCCGATCACATCGTCGACGGTGACCCGGTGGAGACCGATCTCGACACGACGGCGGCCGTGGCGATGGTCGAGCGTCTTGGTGACCGGGCCTCAGGGCTCGGTCGTGTGTCGGTCGCCGTACAGTCAGGTGGCTGGCGCGGCGAAACAACCATCGGGCCGGTCGCCGCGTCGGAGGCGTTGCGGTGGCAGGAGCTCGTGGCCGGTCGCTTTCCGGAGCGTCCGGGCGAGGCAGTGATGCACCTGTGGGATGCGCAGGAGCATGAAGTCACGATTGGCAGCGTGCTGCATGTCGGCGACGGTCCAACCGCGGTCGACTTGCGAGTGGTCGGTCACGTGCTGGCGCCCTCGCCGGTAGCGCAAGCCTCGGTGTACGTCACGTGGCCGCAGTATCTGCATTGGCGGAACTTGCCGACGTTCCACGTCAGCCGCGTGGCGGTGCGGGGTGACGCCGGCCCGGTCCCGGCAGGGGCAGCGCTCTATGTGCCTGAGAACTACGTCCGTAACGGCGTGGCACTGCTCAACAACCGGACGGACACGCTCGCGCTGATGCTGTTGCTGTTTGCCGGCGTCGCCATCTCGGTGTCGGTCCTCGTGATTGCCAACACGCTGTCCATCCTGCTCGCCCAGCGGCTGCGCGACTTCGCCCTGCTGCGCTGCGTCGGCGCAACGCGCCAACAGGTCGTGCATGCGGTCCGGGCCGAAGCGGCGGCGGTTGGCGCGCTTGCGTCTGTGGCCGGGGTGTTGGTGGGAGGCAGCCTCGGCTACGGTCTCATCTCGACGGTAAACACGCTGGTGCCGCGCGTCCCCATTCGCACGCCGGGGCTTCCGTATGCCGTGCTGCTGGCCGGCTTCGTCGTCGGCCTCGCCGTCACCCTGGTGGCGTCGTGGTTGCCGATTCGACGCGTGCTCCGCGTGAGCCCGCTGGCCGCGCTGCGGCCGGACGTCGGTGACGAGCCGACCACGTCTCGCGGGCGGATTCGATTCGTCCTGGCGCTGTGTATCCTCGTTGCCGGCCTCGTGCTCCTCGTCGTGTCAGTGGTGCTGCACAGCATGCCGGTGATGTTGACGGGCGGTGCCGGTGTCTTCGGTGGCATCCTGCTGCTCGGTCCGGTCATCGTGCCGCGCCTGGTGCGCCTCGTCGGTGCGCCGCTGACGGGCGCTGGTCGCCTCGCCATCACCAACGCCGTGCGCAACCCGCGGCGCACCGCGACGACCACGTCCTCCTTGCTGCTCGGCGTCACCGTGACGAGCGCGATGCTCACGGGCCTGGCCACCAGCCGCACCGCTGTCGACGAGCGTCGTCACCGGCAGCATCCACTGGACGCCACCATCACCTCCACCGCCGGTTCGCTTCCTCCTGGCCTGCTGGATCAAGTGCGGCGCACGGTAGGAGTCGGACACGCCATCGCGGTGGAAGGGACGGCCGCCCGCGTCTCGGGACTCGACGATGTCGTACCCGTGCTGGTTGCGCCAGCTGCGGCGGAAGTGGCTCGCGATGGCGGCGCGTTCGCACGCGTCGCCCCTGGAGTGATTGCTCTCGATAGAGGCGCTTTCCGCCGAAACCCGAACATCCAGCCAGGTGCAAGTGTCACGGTGCACGCCGGAGAGCGGACGATGACGCTGCGCGTCGTGGTCGGCCGTGGCTGGGGCCGGGTCGGGATGGTGTCGGCGGAGACGCTCGCGGCGCTCACCACCACGCCCACGCTGCAGGCGATCTGGATCCGGGCGTCGCCGGACGCAGACGCGATCACACTCGTCGATGCAATCGACGACCTGGCCGACCCGGTTGGGGCCCGGGTGGACGACGAACTGCAGGCCCGTGCGACCGAAGAACAGCAGATGCGCCTGCTCACGTGGTCAGTGGTTGCCCTGCTCGGCATCTCGGTCGTGATCGCGCTGATCGGCATCGCGAACACGCTGGGACTCTCGGTGCTCGAGCGGACGCGCGAACATGCGCTCCTGCGCGCCCTCGGCCTCACGCGCGGCCAGCTGCGACGCATGCTGGCGCTCGAGGCGATGCTCTTGTCGATCGTCGCCACAGCACTCGGCACGGTGATGGGCGTGGCCTTCGCGTGGGTCGGCTACATGGCCGTTCTGAGGCCCGCCCTCGAGGACGCGCGGATGCAGATTCCGTGGCTCTCACTGGCGGCCGTGGTCGTCGTCGCCACCCTGGCCGGACTGATCGCGAGCGTACTGCCGTCGAGGCGTGCCGCCAACGTGGCACCGGCGGCGGGGTTATCCTTCGACTGATGCGACAGTCACACGGGGCCGCACTTGTTGTGTCAGCCCTGCTGGCAGGTGCGGCGTCCGAGTCCCTGTGCGCGCAGGGCCGGGCCACGGGCCGCGTGCTCGCGCCGTCCACCCACGGCCACGCCGTCGAGCGAGACGTCGCTGTCAGGCACGAGAGTCCCGACTGGCTGGCGGCGCCAGCAAAAGGGCGTTTGGTGACGCCTCCTGGCGCCGTGTTCGTGCCGCTGCAGAACGCGTCGGTCAGCTTCGAGAACGCATCGCTGGGAATGATGGTCGGTGCGCTGCGGAATTGAGGTGGCTGCGTTGGGGACGTCACCGCTTCCTTCCAGTATCTGGACGCCAACGGCGCGCCTCTCGGTCCGCGCATCCTGAACGAAGCGCGCGTGTCGACGGTGAACGCGGGCGCGTTGTTGCCTTTCAGATTTCGCCTGCGTCACTCGTCCGAATTCGAGGTGACGCCTGCGTCCTATCTCATCGAGGTCGCGGCCGACGCCGCCAACCTGCAAGGCGAAGCATCGGCACAGGGCGCTGCACTGCCGACCGGCGGGTGCGTGGAGCGAGCGCGCGACTTCCAGATCGATGTCGATCCCTCTCGAGCGTCGACGCATTCGTACGAGGTGAGCGGCACGCTCCGCTTGCGTACGGGTACTCCCGTCCGGGGCGATGGGATCGCCCTGACGGCAGTGCTGCTGAGCAAGGAGGGCGAGGTGTTGGAGGTCGTGACCGGTACGCCAGACGTGCGCGCGCTGCAGGCGTCGAACGGCCTCCTGGACGGAACGACGCCGGTACGTTTCGTCATGGTCTCGCCGGTACCGCTCGGCAAGTGGGTCGCACGCGTCGACATCGTCGCCGAGGTGTTGCCTGCGCCGCAGGCCCCCGTTCGCTGACGACCGACCAGGTCACACGCCGCGCAGGGCACCGGCCAGGCGGATTCGGGCCGCGCGCGACGCGGGGCCGATGCACGCGATCAGCGCCACGACGAGCACGACGCCGATCGTGACCGCGAAGACCAGCGGTGGGGTCGAGGTGACGCCGAAGAACAGCGACGCGAGCCCGCGAGCCACGAGGACGCCGAGCCCGAGGCCGATGACGAGCCCGGCGGCCACAGGCGTCAGGCCCTGACGGACGACGAGCCGCTGCACCGCTCGCGGCGTGGCACCCAGCGCGAGGCGGATGGCGAGTTCGTGATGGCGACGCTCGACCGAGGCGGCCGAGACCCCGTAGATGCCGATGCAGGCCAGCAGGAGGCCTCCCGCAGCGAAGGCGGCCACGAGCGTCAACTGGAACCGACGTGGTGCGAGCGCGCCGTCCACGACATCGTCGATGGTCCGCGGCCGCTGGACGGGCAGCTCGGGGTCGATGGCGCGGACGACGTCACGCAGGCGCGCGAACGCGGTCGCCACCGGCAGGCTGGGACCCGTCCGTACGACGACCGACAGCTGCGCGTCCGCGTCGCCGACGCGATACGGCACGTAGGTGACCAGGCCCACTTCCTGCTCCAGGCCCCACTGCCGCGTGTCGCCGACGACGCCGATGACCTCCCAGGTGACGTCGCGGCGGCCGCGTGAATAGCTGCGCCCGACCGCCCTGGCGGGCTCGCCCCACACCGCTCTCGCCGTCCGCTCACTGATGACCGCGACCCGACGCTGGCGATCCGCCGTCACCGGCAGACGTCCGTGCAACAGCGGTACACCGATGGCGTCGAAGAAGCCGTGGCTGACCTGTACGTGTGTGCTGACGGGTTGCTCTGCGTCGGGCCGGCTGTCGCCGACCGCAATGATGCTGTCGACTGACGCGTTGCCGTCGAGCGGCGCCCGCACGGTGGTGCCAGCCGACACGAAACCCGGCACCTGCTGCAAGTCGCCGAGCAGGCGGTCGTGGAACTGCACCCGTGCTGCGGGCGTGCCGTAGCGCGCCGAGGGCAGCAGCAGGTCGGCAGCCAGCAGTGACGAGGTGCGGAAGCCGGGGTCGACGCGCAGGACGTTGACGAAACTGGTGAGGAGCAGGCCCGACACCACCAGCAGCATCGTCGTCAGCACGACCTCGGCGCCGACCAGCCAGCTGCGCACCATCCCGGCCCGACGACTGTCGGTGGCCGAGCGACTGCCGTCCCGCAGCGCGTCATCCGGATCAGCGCTGACCGTGTGCCACGCCGGCAGGACCGTGCACACGAGTGCGCACAGCGTCGTCAGCGCCGCTGCGAACGCGAGCGCGGCCACGTCGATGCGAACGTCTGCGAGGCGAGGGATGTTGCCGGGCACCCACGCCATGATGGCGCCCAGAGCGATTCGCGCGGCCACCGCTCCGATGAGGCCGCCGACGCCGGCCAGCAGCAGGCTCTCCGCGGCCACGAGGGACACCAGACGCATGCGGCCGGCCCCGAGCGCGCAGCGGATCGCGATCTCGCGCTGCCGACCGAGCCATCGTGAGCCGAGCAATGTGGCGACGTTGACGCATGCGATCAGGAGCGTCGTGGCGACGGCGCCAAGCAGCATCCAGAGCGGCCGCCTCGCCTCGGAGGTGATCGCCGACGCGAGCGGTTCCATGATCGGGAACGGGTGAATCGGCGCCGGTTCGAACTCCCTGCGTGTGAGGACGGTCAGCTCGTCACGCACGCCCTCGAGCGACGAGTTGCGCGCAGCGCGCACGACGACGAAGTTGTCGAACTCACCCCACGACGTCTTCACGCGATCCGGCCACGCCAGCGGCCGGAAGTACTCCGGCTCCGCCGCATCCGTGCGCGCCAATGCGTGGTGCGTCAGCTGCGGAAACGTGAACGTGGCGGGCAGGATTCCGACGACGACGACGGGTCTGTCCGACAGGCGGATGGTGCGCCCGACGACAGACGGATCGGCGCCGAAGCGACGGCGCCACAGCCCGTGCGACAAGACCACGGTCGTGTCCTGCCCGTCGACGGTCTCGGCATCGGTCAGGAGTCGACCGTGCAAGGGCGACGCACCGAGCAGGCCGAACAGCTGCGGCGACACACGCACACCGGACAGTCCTTCCGGTGCACCGTGACCGGTCAGCGTTGTCTGGTCCAGTGCCAGAGCCGCAATACCGTCGCAGGTGGAACGACAGGACGCCTGCCACCTCAGGAACGACCGGGCATTCACGCCGACAACTGGATAGTGCTTGGCGACCTCCGGGACGACCTCGCGCACGAAGAGAAGGCGATGCGCGTCCGGATAGGGCAGTGGCGCCAGGATCACCGAGCGCACGATCGAGAACGCAACGGTGGTCGCAGCGATCCCGATCGCGAAGACGAGGATGGTCGTGCACGCAAAGAGGGGGCGGGCGAGTGCCGTGCGCAGCGCGAGACGCAGGTCGCCGAGCAGGGCGTGCACGGGGCGCCCGAGTCGATGCGCGTCGAGGGCTCGAGCGCCGGCGGTGACGATCGGCTGCGCCCTGGCAGCAACGGGCGCCCTCGCGTCGAGCAGGGCGCGGGCGAGTTCTGTCCAGTCGCCGACCTCTTCACACGCGCGCCGCCGTGCATCGTCAGGCGTCGCACCTGTTCGCAGCGCGGTCTCGTAGATGTCCTGCAACTGCGACGCGAGTTCGTCGACGATGGCCGCTTCCTGCGTCGGCTCGATGCCGAGCGGCGGCAGGTGTTCGCGCACGTGGGCTCGCCAGTCGGTCATGTCGGCTCCTAGGCGTGCCGGAAACCAGCCACCCGGTCGAGCGCCTCGAAGAGCGACTTCCAGCCACGTCGCTGGGCGGCGAGTGCCTTGCGTCCCTCCGGCGTCAATCGGTAGAAGCGACGCCGCCGCTCGCCTGCCTTCTCCACCCACGTGCCCGCGACGAGGCGGCGCCGCTCGAGACGGTAGAGCATCGGGTAGAGCGATGGCACCTGGAACCGGATCTCGCCGTCCGACCGCTGCTCGATCAA
>Ga0335075_10017759_pt1 | contig 10570 bp, 12 predicted proteins | sample Lox_Sample_24_FD_206723 | JGI IMG/M metagenome (GOLD analysis project Ga0335075, IMG submission 206723) | Soil microbial communities from Loxahatchee National Wildlife Refuge, Florida, United States - Lox_Sample_2.4 | ecosystem: Environmental > Terrestrial > Soil > Wetlands | place: USA... | reverse complement strand
TTGTCAGCGATCACCTCGAGACCCCCTCGCCGCTCACCAGGCTGGGCGCCAAGGGATGCGGGGAGGGGAGCTGCATGAGCTTGCCCGTCGCGATAGCCAACGCCGTCGCCGACGCGCTGGGCACCAATATCACGTCACTGCCCCTGCACGGCAACGTGATCCACGAAATCCTGTCCAAGAACGAAGGGACCAGCTAAGGATGGCACTCACCGGAGGCGAGATCCGCCTTGACCACGGCCACGACGGCCGCGTCGCCTACCTGACTCTCGACAACGGCAAGTTCAACACCATCACCTGGGAAACCCGCCAGGTGATGGCGGACCGGTTCGCCGAGATCGACGCCGATGCCAAGGTCCAGGTGGTGGTCATCAAGTCCGCGGGCGAGCACTTTTCCTCTGGCGGCGACATCCCAGGCTTCATGGAAGTCGATCCGGTCGACTTCACCGACCTGGGGCACAACATCACGGCCCCGTCCCGGAGCCCGAAGCCGGTGATCTGCGCGGTCGACGGCTATTGCTTCGGCGTTGGCCTAGAGCTCGCGCTGTCCACGGATATCCGGGTCTGCACCGCGCGCAGCGAATTCGCGCTGCCCGAGATGCGGCTGGGCATGATCCCCGGGTCAGGCGGGACGCAGCGGCTGGCCCGGCTGATCGGCCTGTCCCGCGCCAAGTACCACATCATGACCGCGACCCGGATCAGCGGTCAGCAGGCAGGCGACTGGGGGCTGGTCGCGGCCGTCGTGGATGACCGGGCGGCGCTGGAGACCGAGGTGGAGCGGATCGCCGGCGTGCTGCTCGGGTTCTCCCCGCTGGCCGCGCGCACTGCCAAGGAGGTGCTGGACAAGGGGACCGACGCGCCGCTCTACTCCGGCATCGAGCTCGAGCGCAAGGCGTACGCCATGCTGCGGTCAAGCAAGGACTTCGCCGAGGGCGTCTCCGCCTTCATCGAGAAGCGGCCGCCGCAGTTCCAGGGGCGGTGACTGGGGATGAAAGCCGCGCCGTTCCGCTACGTCAGGCCGCCCAGCCTGGATGAGGCGATCGCCGAGCTGCGGCACGCGGGGGATGGCGGCAAGGTGCTCGCGGGCGGGCAGTCACTCGTGCCGGTTCTGGCGATGCGGCTGGCGAGGCCGGACACGCTGATCGACATCAACGCGATCACCTCGCTGGGGCGGCTCAGGCTCGACGGCGGGTACCTGGAGATCGGCGCGACAGTCCGCCAGCGCCAGGTAGAGCGTTCCGCGGAAGCCGCGGCGGTGCCGCTGCTTGGCATGGCGCTGCCCTGGGTCGGCCACCGCGAGCTGCGCAGCCGGGGTACGGTGTGCGGAAGCCTGGCGCACGCCGACCCGGCGGCGGAGCTTCCCGCCGTCTCCTGTTGCCTGGACGCGTCGATCGCGATCGCCGGGCTGGGCGGGCACCGCACCATCCGTGCCCGGGACTTCTTCCTCGGGGCCATGACGACTGCGCTGGCTCCGGACGAGATCGTCACCGCCGTCCGGTTCCCGGCCGCCGGGCCGGGGGAGGGGTTCGGGTTCGCCGAGATCGCCCGCAGGCACGGTGACTTCGCGCTCGCCGGCGTGGTCACGCAAGTCCGGCGGGACGGGGAGGCGACGCTGACCGGCTTCGGGATCTCGGACCGGCCGGTGACGCGCACGGTGACCGGGGAGCTTGCGGAGGCGCTGCAGGCTTCCGGCAGCCGGGACCGTCCGGCGACCGTGGCGGAGCTGGCCGATGCCCTAGGCGGGCCGCTCACCGCGGTCGCCGAGGAGATGGCCGACACCGAGGGCGACGTGCACGCGTCGGTCAGCTACCGCCGGAGGCTGCTGCGCGTGCTGGCCGCCCGAGAGCTAGCCCGCGCGTACCACGGGGCGCTGTCGTGAGGCCGGTGAAGGCGGGCCCGACCGAACCTGTCGAGACCCGGCTGACCGTCAACGGAACGCCGGCCGTGCTCACACTGCCGGCCCGCGTGACGCTGGCCGACGCGCTGCGCGATCACCTCGGCCTGACCGGGACGCATGTGGGCTGCGAGCACGGGGTCTGCGGGATGTGCACGGTGCTGGTGGACGGCGAAGCCGTACGGGCCTGCCTGATGTTCGCCGCGCAGGCCGACGGCGCGGAGATCATCACAGTCGAAGGGCTGGGCAGGCCGGACAAACTGCACCCGCTCCAGGAGTCCTTCGGGCGCAACCACGCGCTGCAGTGCGGCTTCTGCACGCCGGGGTTCCTCATGTCCGGCTACGACCTGCTCACCCGCAGGCCCGCGGTGCCCGACGAGGAGCTTCCGGCCGAGTTGTCCGGGGTGATCTGCCGGTGCACGGGCTACCGGAACATCCTCACCGCCATTCGCGAGGTGCGTGATTCCTATCCGGACGGCATGCCGCCGCCTGGCAACTGCGCGCAGTCTCCGGCCAGCCCGGAGGCAGCCGCGCCGTCTTCCGCCGGAGCGAATGGCGCCGCGGAGATCGTCCTCCCAGACGCCGCGGAGATCGTCCTCCCAGACACGGAACCGACCGTATCCGTCACGGTGTCCGCAGAGGTCGGCGTCCCTGCCGAACAGGTGTGGCGGGTGTTCGCCGACGTAAACTGGCTCGCCCGGTGTCTGCCGGGCGCGGAGCTCACCGACGACCTCGGCGGCAACCGTTACGCCGGCCGCGCCAGGGTATCGGCCGGACCGGTCAAGCTGACCTTCCACGGCGTCGCGCACATCGCGGAGTTCGACGTCGGCGGTCAGCGGATGAGGGTTCTCGCCCAAGGGCGGGACGCTGGCGGGGCGCAGACTCAGGCAGAGATCGTGCTGCGCACGGACGCCGCGGGGACTCGCGACACGGAAACCGGGGCCACGGACCCCGGCACGATCCTTGTCGCTGACGCGCGGCTTTACCTCACCGGCCGCATCGCGCAGTTCGGACGCAGCCTCGCCGGCGACGTGAGCCGCCGCATGTTCACCCAGTTCGCCGAGGCGGTCGCCGAGGCTGCCGCGACAGGAAGCGCGCCGGCCCGCCCGATGAAGGCGCCCAGCGCGGCCGGCCTGCTGCTGGCGGCCCTGCTTGGCCGCCTCCGGCGGCTCTTCCGCCGTTCCGCGCGCTGACCGAGCAGCAGGCGTTGTAGTCGGGCGATCAGGCGCGCTGTGGGTCGATCATCGTCATTCCGGCCGGGGAAGCCCGGTCGAATTTCGGCAGCAGGGCGGCCGCATCCTCGAGGCCGATGACCCGCTCGATCAGGTCCTGCGGCCGCAGCGAACCGTTTCCGATGAGCGCGAGCATCTCGGGATAGTCCGCGGCGGCCATGCCGTGGCTGCCGAGCAGGTCCAACTCCCAGGCGATGACGCGGGCCATCGGCACCCGCGGATGGCCACTCACCGGGGGAAGCAGCCCCACCTGCACGTGCCGCCCGCGACGGCGCAGGCTCAGGATCGAATCCGAACAGGTCTGCTCGCTGCCGACCGCGTCGAGGGCCACATGGCTGCCACCGCCGGTGATCTCGTGGACCTGGTCCGAGATGCCACCGCCCGTTTCGCTGGAGATCAGGACATGGTCAGCGCCCAGCGCCTTTGCAGCCTCCAGGGCGCGGGCGTTGCGGTCAACCGCGATCACGCTGGCGCCGAGGGCCTTGGCGATCATCACCGAGCTCAGCCCCACGCCGCCCGCCCCGACCACGGTCACCCACTCGCCGGCGGCCAGGCGCGCGCGGCCCGTCAGCGCGCGGTATGCGGTCGCGAAGCGACACCCCAAGCTCGCGGCGGAGGAGTCTGAGACCGCCGAGGGAATGGCGACCAGGTTGGTGTCGGCGGCATGGAGAGCGACGTACTCCGCGAACGAGCCCCAGTGGGTGAAACCGGGCTGCTGCTGGCGGGGACATACCTGCGCGTTGCCGGACGCGCACCACTCGCATTCGCCGCAACCGCACACGAACGGCACCGTGACCCGGTCGCCTGCCGACCATTTCGTCACCCCGGCGCCGACCGCGGAGATGACGCCGGCGAGTTCGTGGCCCGGCACGTGCGGCAGCACGATGTCATCATGCCCAGCCCACGCGTGCCAGTCGCTGCGGCACAACCCGGTCGCGCGGACCCGCACCACAACGCCGCCGTCGGGCGGGACGGGGTCGGACACCTCCCGCACCTCGAGCGGCCCGACGATACGATCCATCACCACTGCGCGCACTGAAGCACATCCCCTGCGTCCGACTGCTGGTACCAACCTATTGTCCCGAACGGACCCGCTTTCTTCCCGCGCCCGGGTTGTCTTGGGGGTCGCCGTGGCGACCGGAAAACCCGTGGACGCCGGGCGCGGCGGCCGCCATCATCGTTGCGTGGGTGACGTGATGATCCGCCGTGTCCCGTTCGCGGGAGCGCTGAACTTCCGGGATATCGGCGGCTACCCGGTAGCTGGCGGGGGCGTCACGCGCTCCGGCGCGGTCTACCGGTCAGACTCGCTGCACTACCTCTCAAAAGACGACCTGCCAGTCTTCGACGCCCTGGGCGTCAAGGCGATCTACGACCTGCGCCGCCCCGGCGAAATCGCCCGCTTCCCCGGGCCGCGCGGCCACGTCCACCTGGAGATCCTCAGCGGTGACCTCGCCACGTGGCCGGCCGCCAGCCTGCAGTCCCGCCGCGACGGCGAGGAGTGGCTGGCGGCGGACTACCTGTCCATGCTCACCGGGGCGGCGCCAGCCTTCGGCCGCCTGCTCTCCCGCCTCGCCGACAACACGCAACTCCCCGCGGTGGTCCACTGCTTCAGCGGCAAGGACCGCACCGGGATGGCGGTCGCCCTGCTGCTGACGGCCCTGGGGGTCGATCGCGGCACCGTGCTCGACGACTACGAACTGACCAGTCACTGCTACGCCCCCCGGATACGGGAAATCGTCGAGGCATTCACCCGCCAACTCGGCATTGGCCGCCCCGCTGGAGAGGCGATCATGAGCACGCCCCGCTGGGCGATGGCCCAGGCACTGCGGGAACTGGACCAGGCACACGGCGGGATCCGGCAGTATCTACTCGGCCCATGCGGCATGTCGCCGGAGACCCTGAGCGCTTTGCGCGCAAACCTCGTCAGCTAGGCGATTAAGCCTGACGCGTACTCGGCTGGCGCGAACGATCCTGCGATGCCCGCTCAGCGGCAGGTTCCATGATCGCGAAAACTTATTTCCTGGCGAAGATAATTCATCGTATAGGTGCACGAATTCTTCGCCGTAAAAAATGTTTACCCTAAAGCGCGGCCAGGATACGGTCGATGCCTAGGGCCTTTGCTGCCGCCAGGACGTGCACTTTGCGCTCAATCGTGAGCACGCCTTCGGGAACGGCGTATGATGAACCGGAAACACGGGATGAGTTGCTGGAGATCGCGGCGATATGGCTGGCGAGGCAGAAAAGGTCCGGCCGCGCGGCACGGCATTCCTGTCATGAGGGTCGAGACGCTGTCCGATCACCCGGGCGACATGCTCGCCGAGGCCGTCCGCGCACGGGGACGCGGTGCGGCCGGGCAAGAGGCGCGGGCGGCGGGCCGGTGGCTGAGGTGGCTGAGGTGGCTGCGGCTGGCGTTCGCGGTGTCACGCGAGAAGCGGGAGCTTGCCAGGTTGCGCTTGTTCTCCCGGTTCCCGACAGACAAAGAGGCGTCGATCCAGGCCGGACATGACGCCGAGCGCCGGGTGGCGGAAGAATTCGGCGGCCTGCTTAACGATGACTGGGTTCTGTTCCGCGGATACCGTAATCGGCGCGGTGAAGTCGACGGTCTGCTCGTCGGCCCGCCCGGCCTGTTCGCCTACGAGGTGAAATACCACAACGCCACGGTGTGTATCAGGGGCGATGACTGGTGGTCGGAAAGTTCGACAAATACGGCAACTCGCTCGGCGGCCCGCCCCGATGGCAGACGCCCGCGGCTGGTCACCGAGCACCCAGCTCAGTGATCCGGTCGCCGCGCTGTCGGACTGGCTGCGCAGGCGCGGCCAGCAGGCAAGGGTTACCCCTGTCGTGCTCCATGCCCGCAGAAACGTCCGACGCAATTGCATAAAGCGTTTCCGCGGAAACGCGGCGGCTTTCCGCGCCAGACTAACCGTCCGCGTCAAGTTCCTGCGGTGGGGGCCAGTCGCCGGGCAGCGCGTTCAGCCGCCGTGCATAGTCGTCAGCGTCGAACCGCTTGTGCTCGGCCATGGTGCGATGGACGTCCTCGGCTATCAGGGCCGCGATCATGTGCATGATGTTGTGCCAGTCGTAGCCCAGCTGGGCAAGCCGCTGAACGGTTTGCCATGTCTCGGGCGGGTCGTTAGCCAGCAATTGCCTGGCGACGATTTGATGCATTGTTACGTGCAGCCTCGGGCTGAACGGCTCGCCGTCAACGATCATCTCTTCACCGTACTGAAGCGCGTCTTCGAATCCTGGGTGCCGCGCCTCCATCAGCAGGGTGAGGTCGTTCTCATCGTCCGGGTCCAGGAGTTCGAGGTCGATTTCCTGGTAGGTGCCGTGTCCGGCGGCTATCGCCCAGGAACGCCGGTCGCCGGGGTCTGGTTCATCGAACCACCATGCGGTCTTCCCGGCCCGCAAGATCGCTTCACCCGTGTCCGGCGACACCAGGCTGACCGGTCCACGGCTGCGCGCGGCTGGACGTTGGCCCCGCGGCTTCTTCCGCCGCCGGTCGGCCGGGCGGCCACGGCTTTCCGGACTCACACCATCATTGTCTCAGATGAGCCCTAACCGATTACCCCGAACGGTCCCGTGTCTCCGCCCTGGCGTCGCGAGAAAATCCGCCTGAGCGGCTTCGCACCGGGGCCAGGTCATCCGCGGCCACGGCCCGCCCCCGCCCAGGCCGCCCGCCCCGCCCGGCCGCCCGGCGGGTAGGCGGCCGCGTCGTGCGGCCTGGCGCTGTCCCCGTGCCCGCGCATGTCCGGCATGATCACGCGGTGCCCGCGGTCGGCGAGCCGCCCGGCGATTCCAGTCTCGATCCATATCGTGCCCCGGCCCATGTACCCATGGATCAGGATCAGCGGCCTGCCGTTCCCGGTCTCCCGGTACGCCAGCCGCACCCCGTCCCTGCCGTGAAATTCCATAAACCCCCCATCATCCCGAACGAATCGTCGCGACTCTCCACAGCCCACCTTCTTGCCTATTGGGGCGCGGCGTCCCCGGGCGGCGCCGGTCTCCCCGCCGGTGCGGGGAAACCACCCACAGCGGCCTCGTAGGCCTGGGCGACGCGGCGGCCAGGTCGAGGGCGAGGTTCCTGGCCATGGCGTAGTACCGGTTTCCGTGCCGGTCGAGGTTGTAGCGGCCGAGCAGCGTGGTCATCTTGAGCGTGACGGACATCTCGGCGGCGTGCTCCCGGCGGCCGCGCGCGAAGTGTTCGATGAGTTCGGGGTCGTACAGGCCGGGCACGTTCATCCCGTAGCCGTTGCCGTCCAGCATCTGGCGGAACGCGCCGTCGGTGCCGATGACGGCCCATAGGTGGGGCGTGTCCAGGTGCCACGGGACGCTGACCTGGCTGACGGCCGCGCCGCAAGCCTCCAGCGTAGCGATGGCCGCGCGGACGGTCTCGTCAACGCCGGGCTGTGACAGGCCGGGGATGCCGAAGCCTTCCGCCAGGACGCCGATCCGCAGCCCAGTCACTCCGGCGTCCAAGTCCTCCAGGTAGCCGTCGGAAGGCGCGTCGAACCTCTGGCGCGGGTCGAGGCCATCCCGGCCCGCGAGCACGCCGAGCATCAGGGCGGCGTCGCGGGCGGTCCGGGTGATCGGGCCCAGGTGATCGATGGTGTTCTCGATCGGGAACGCCCCGGTGTACGGAACCAGACCATGGGTGGGCTTGTGCCCGACCGTGCCGCAGAACGAACTGGGTATCCGGATGGAGCCCGCCTGGTCACCGCCGAGCGCCATGTCCGCGTCGCCCGCGGATTCCCCGCCAGTGGTCACTCCGGAACGGGCGGCGCCCGACATGGCGGGGCGGGCTCCTGGCCGCTACCGCGGCGGCCGTCATCGTCGGGGCGCTGACGCTTGTCGGCGTGATCGGGACGAGCGCGCCACCTAAATGGGTAACCGCGCTCGGCACCGGCGTGACGGTGACTGGGCCCGGGCAGGTGGCCCCCGGCCACGGCTCGCCAGGTGCGGCGCTCACCGGCTTGCTGGCCGCGATGTCGTCGAAGGACCCCGCAACGGTCTGCGATTACATATCCGTGGAATCCGCCGCCCGGTGTGAGGCACAGACCGGTCAAGTCCCGCGGAATCGGCTCCCGTACGGCGTGTCCTTCAAGATCGGTTACGTGGCGGTAAGCGGGACGCGTGCGCTGGCCGGCTTCACCGGCAAGATCTGCGCGCCGGGCGCTACGCCCGAATGCGAGACGAATACCAGCCCGGCCGCCATCTTCTCCGCGGGGGACACCTTCGCGGCGCTGTGGACGCAAACGGTCGCCCCGAACTCCAGCAGCACCTCCTCATACACGCTGGTGCCGTGCGTCGAGGCGCGCGGGAAATGGTACGTCGGCCCAGGGTGAGCACTTCCTGGCTAGTACGGCGCTGGTCGCCGCAGTTCACGCCACTTGGCCGAGAATGAACTCCCGGTACGCGTCCTTCATCGGAAGGTCCCGCTCGACGTGAACGCGGCGCCGTGTCGCCGTGACCCCGATGCCGCGGATCGGATCGTAACCGGTGCGCTGGTATTCCTCATGCCACAGGCCGATCCCGCGGCGTTGCCAGGCCGGAACGTCATTGAAGTTGATGCCGTGCCGGAACAGCAATTCGTTCTTGTCAGCGGTCTTGGTGCGGCGCAGGGCGCGGGTGGTCTCAGCGGCGGTCTTCCCGGCGTTGCGCAACGTCCAGTAGCACCAGCCATTCAGCGCGCACCGCGCCGCGTCCGCCTGACGCCATGCGAAATAGCTGGCAACATCCTCCGTACCCGCGCCGATCCAGACGCGGCTATCGAAGCACGCCACCTCGCCGCAGGCGTGTGAAAACGCGGCGGACGCCAAGCCTGCCGAGATCGATACCAGCTTCTCAAGGCTGCGCCCGAACACGTCGGTGGCCTGAGGCAACAGCACGGAGATCTCATCGCTTTCCGTGTACGCGTACCTGGCGCCGAGTTCGGTGAGTAGCGTCTTCGCCGCGTCCACCATCAGCTCGGAGAACTTGGGGTCAAACGGCTTGTCGAAGCGATCGGCGGTGAACCGCGAGAAGCTGCGTCCGTCCACCCGGATGATCACCCACATGCCCGGCGGGACGGTCAGCGCGTGAAACCACTCGCGGGCACGCTGCGCTGATTCGAACTCGTTGCCCTGCACGTCACTCCTTGATCTCGGTCACTATGAAGTCCCGTCTCCGCCCGGCCACACCATCCATAGCCAGCCGGACCCGTCAGCGCGGGTCGGGTGGCGCAAGACCTCAAGCGTGGCATACATGCTCGCGTCAGGCACACGAGTTCTCCGTGCGTGCGAGCTGCTGACGGGATTGGTCAGGCGCTGCTGGCGCTGGCCTACCTGCGCGAGACCCGAGGATGAAGAACGCTCACTGCAGTTGTCCGAGCGCCGCACGTGCCCGTCGAGGATTCCGCACGCCCCGTTGAGGTATCTCCTCGGCGCGGCCTGGTCCGCATCGGCGGCGTATCCCTCAGTCCTTGCGGGCGGGGTGGTGGCGCTGGTAGTGACGGGCGACGCGGGCACGGTTGCCGCATGCCGGCGAGCACCATTCCCGGCGCGCGTGATCCTTGACGAAGAAGAGCAGGCAGTTCGGCGCCAGGCAAGGGCGCAGCCAGTCTCGTGCGGGGCCGACGAAGAGCTCGACACCTTGGTGCGCGATCAACTCTACGGCGAGGCCGACGGCGGTGCCGCGTGCCCGGTAGGTGCGTGATGGTTGCCCGTCGGTGGGCCAGACGAGCTCGGGCCACGCTTCCGCGAGCGCGTTGAGCGTGGCGATCGCCTCCGGCCGGGTCAGTTCCGGGGCGGTGGCCGGCGGGCGCGGATCCCCGGTCGCCTCTGCGGCCAGCCGGCGCAGCGCGTCGCGCAATTCGCGCAGCGCCCCGGCGACCGGGCGCACCGCATCGGCGTCCAGCCGGCCGGGCTCGGTCCCGGCCTCGGCGCCGATCCGGTCGGCGACCGCGCGCAGCCAGGCGGCGGCCCTGGCGTCGCTGTCCAGCGCGTCGTGGATCCCGCCGCGATCGACCCCGACTGTGTTCATCAGCTCCACCGGGAGCGATTCTCCCAGCAGGGTCGCGCTGGTGGTGGCTTCCTCGCTCGTCATGCCCAGCACGATACCGATCTAATGGATAAAGCCAATGCAACCATTCGACACGCGTGCCGTGACGAGACATAGTTCCTAATGAAACATCGTCGCCGGCACCGAAACCGAGCTCACTCCCGTAACGCCGCACCAGCGCTTCTGGCAGCCCGGCCCGCCGTACCAAGAACGGCCCCGGCTGCCACGAAAGGCGCCGCCCTCGCCGTTCCCCCGAGCCCAGGTACCCTCGGGGCCATGAAACTCCACGTCGGATGCGCGATGTGGACGTACGCGCCCTGGCAAGGCCATTACCTGCCTCGCTCGCTGTCACCGCGTGACCGCCTCCGCGCCTACGCGACCTGGTGCAACGCCGTAGAGGGCAATACGA